>ERZ1645187.2344-NODE-2344-length-16761-cov-11.688854_pt1 | contig 16761 bp, 19 predicted proteins | sample MGYA00575352_ERZ1645187 | MGnify/ENA primary metagenome ERZ1645187 (study PRJEB40837, sample SAMN11349314) | freshwater sediment metagenome | isolation source: river sediment | host: Sediment | place: India: Wazaribad , New Delhi | collected 2017-02-21 ... | reverse complement strand
CACCGCCCCGTCGCCCGGTGTCACCGAGCGCACCACCGCCCTCCCGTCCGACGGGTGGCGCACGCCCACCCGCCACGGCTCGCCCGGCCCCGCCAGCCCACGGCAGACGACGTCGCCGCCCGCGTTCACGCAGACGTTCCCCAGGCCCCGCCGCACCAGGCGGTCCGCGACGCGTTGCGCGGCCCAGCCCTTCACGTAGCCGGACGGGTCGAGGCCGCCCGGCGTCGCCCACGGGTCGAAGGCGCCGCCCGTGAGGTCGCGGGCGGCGCGGCACTGCTCGAGGACCCCGAGCATGGCACGCTCGATGCCGTCGGCGATGGAGAGGTCGGCCTCCGCCCTCCGCCCGGTCCGCAGCGCGGTGGCGAGGGTGTCGGATCGGTGCACGGAGAACACCCGGTCCACCCAGTGGAGGTGGGCCACGGCGTCGTCGACGGCGGCGCGCACCTCGTCGTCGTCCGGGAACGGCTCGGCCACCTCCCGGACGTCGATGGTGACGACCGTCCCCCACACCACCTCCAGGTGGCGGTGGGCGCGCCCGACGGCGGGGCGGATGCCGCCGCTCACAGGCCCGACTGCTCAAGGATCGACTGCAGCGAGTACCGGAACCCCTCGGACGTCCACGTGGCGCCGCTGATCGTGTCGACGTCCGCGGACTGGATCGTGAGGGCCTCCTCCACGAGAGCGGGGGCGGCGAACTCGTTGATGCGGGCGGAGCGGCTGTCGGTGGGGAGGGACACGAAGGTGATGTCCGTCAGGACGCCGTCGGTCACGGTGGCGGCGAGCTGGATCGAGCCCCAGCGAGTGGGGTAGGCGGTGCCCGTGTAGGTGGCGGTGACGGGCGCCGCGGCCTCCTCCGTCCGGGCGTCGCTCTCGCTGACGCCGTTCGGCTGAGGCTCCCCGTCACCCTGCCCCGTGGCAGCGTCTGGGCCGTTCGGGTTGAGCGCGAGCACTCCCGCGACTCCCGCCACCGTGGCCGCGGCGACGATGGTTCCCCTCACGTACTTCATGGGATCTCCTACAGGTCGAATTCCTCCCAGTGGATGCGCTCGGGGCGCACCCCCAGGGAGCGGGCGGACTCCGCCACCCGGTGGTTGAGGGACTCGGGACCGCAGGCGAACACGTCGGCGTCCGACAGGTCCCCGACGAGGGAGCGCAGGTGCTCGACGTCCAGCGGCAGGTCGTGGCGGGAGCCGGGCAGCAGGTGCACCCGCGTCCCGGGGAACGACTCGAGACCCCGGAGTTCGTCGGCGAGCGCGAGGTCTGCCGGGGTGGAGGCACGGTAGATGACGTCCGTGCGCACCCTCCCGGCGAAGGCCTCGGCGAGCGCCCGCACCGGGGCCACGCCCACGCCGCCGGCCACCAGCACGGCCCGCGGTCCACGCACCAGTCCCGGGGTGACCGCCCCGTAGGGCCCCTCCACCAGGACGCGCGTCCCCACCCTGAGGTTCGCCAGCGCGGCCGAGGAGTCGCCCAGCGCCTTCACCGTGATGCGCAGCAGGTCCGTGCGGGGCAGCCCGGAGACCGAGTAGGGGTGGGACTCGTAGACGAGCCCGGGCGTGAGGAACCGCCAGTTGAGGAACTGTCCGGGCTCCACGTGGAGCCGGTGCAGGTCGCGGCCGCGCAGCACCACGCTCACGACGTTGGGGGTCTCCCGCACCACGGCGGCGACGCGGAGCCCGTGCCGCCAGGACCGCCACAGGGGCACGGCCACCCGGAACCAGAGGATCGCCCCGGACACGGCCACGTACAGGGCGATCCACAGCGCGCGTGCCCACCCGTCCAGGAACGGCCCGGTGAGCTGGTGCGCGAACGCGAGCGCGATCGCGAGGTAGGTGTAGAGGTGGACCGTCCACCAGGTCTCGTGGCGCAGGCGCCGCCGCAAGCGACGCCACGAGCTCACTGCTGCGGTCACCATCAGGACGAGCCCGGCCGTCGCGGGGAGGATCCACGGCGTCGTGGTCAGCTGGCTCCAGAATTCCGCGAGCACACCCGTTCCGGCGAAGCCCGCGTACGCCACCACCACGAGCACCACGTGCACCGCCACCAGGCCCATCGCCCACGGGGCGAGCTGCTTGTGGGCGATCACGAGCCGGTCCTGGCCGATCGCGCGTTCCAGCACCGGGAGGCGCGCGATCAGCAGGAGCAGCACCAGCACCCCGTAGGTCCCCACCACCGCGGCCAGCACGCTGACGGCCCACGCGATGTCCGCGGGCTCGCCGGAGACGGGCCAGACCTCCTGGAGGGCGAGCCCGAGCACCACGCCGCCGAGCAGCCCCACGACGGCGAGCGCCGCCGTCGCCCACCGGTTGCGCCGTCGCAGCGCCGTCGACTCCCGGGCGAGCGCGTGCGCCGGGGGCAACGCCGGAACGGACGCACCGGGGGCCGCGACGGGGGCCGAGTGGACTGTCGTCATCGCCATGTCCTGAGTGAAGCGGCCGTTGCTGGGAGGTCGCTGGGAGTTCCAGTGTGCATCGCCTGTGAACCGCCGTACAGGGACCGTTCCTACAATGGGCACATGGACCTCCCAGCCCTCGTGGCCGCGCCCCTCCTCCTGGCCGCGGTGCTGGCCGTCAGCGGGGTTTCCAAGCTGCGGGACGACGACGCGGCCACCGCCACCGAGTGGACCGACCTCGGCGTGCCCGGTGCGCTCAACACACACGCCCTGCGCCGCGCGCACCCGTGGGCGGAGCTGGCGCTGACGCTCGCGCTGGTGGTGCTCCCGGGCTGGCTCGGGGTGGCCGCGGCGGTCGTGGCGGTGGCGCTGACGCTCGCCTACCTCGTGATGATCGCGCGTGCCGCGGCGCGGCCGGAGCCGGCGGAGTGCGCCTGCTTCGGCACCGGGGCGCGCACCGCGATCACAGGCCGGACCGTGGCTCGCAACGCCGCCCTGCTGCTGCTGGCGGTCCTCGCCGTGGTGCACGCCGCCGGGGCGGACTCGCCGCTCGTGGTGCTCCTCGGCGCGCCTGCCGCCACCTGGGGCTGGCTGGCGGCGCTCGTGCTCGCCGTCGTCGTGACCGTGCTGCTGGTGCCCGTCGCGCCGGCCGACGACGACGTCCTCGAGGAGGAGGCGCTCCCGGCGCGGCCGTCGGGCGCGGCGCCGTACGACGAGGAGGGCGAGTACCTCCGCACCCTCACGCCGTTCGCCACACTCGTGGACCGGGACGGGGCGAGGCACGACCTCGTTCGGCTCTCCGCCCGGCAGGCCCAGCTGCTCGTGTTCATGCGGGCGGGCTGTGGGCCGTGCAGCACCACCGGGAACCAGCTCGCCGGGTGGCAGGAGCGCCTCCCCGAGCTCGCGCTGCGGGTGGTGGTCAGCCAGCCCATCGACTCGCTCGAGGGGGACTACGCGCACTGGCAGCCGTTCGCGCTGCACGACCCGGACGGGCTCGCCGCCCGCATGCTGCGCGTCTCCGGCACGCCGACCGCCGTGCTCCTCGGCACGGACGGATTGCTCGCGGGCGGCCCGGTGTCCGGGTCCGGCGCGATCGAGGAGTTCGTCGAGGACATCGCCGTGCAGCTCGAGGAGGCCCGCGGCGCCGTGGAGTGACGGGCCCGCACACCGTGACGGCCGCCCGGTGCGGTGCCGTGCTGAGACCACCGTGGGCCTGCCCGGCACCATGGGTCACACTGGTGCCATGCCCACCGCACCGATCGCGATCGTGACCGAGGACCCGCTCGACGTCGTGGCCCTGCAGCAGGCCGTGGCCGACGACCGGGCCGGCGCCACCGTCACCTTCACCGGCGTGGTCCGCAACCACGACGGCGGCCGCGGCGTGGAGGCCATCCGCTACGACGCCCACCCGGCCGCCGCCGAGGTCCTGGCGGGCGTCGCCGCCGAGTTCGCGACCCGCGAGGGCGTGCACGCGCTGACGGTGGCGCACCGGGTGGGCCTCCTCGAGGTGGGGGACGTGGCCCTCGTCGCGGTGGTGGCGGCATCGCATCGCAGCCAGGCCTTCACGTGCGCCGCGGACCTGGTGGACCGGGTCAAGGAGGTGCTGCCCGTGTGGAAGAACCAGCGCTTCACGGACGGGACCAGCGCCTGGACCGGGCTCCCGTGACCGCGGGACCCTCGCCCCGGGCCCCACGCGTCGCCTAGGATTGCCGCATGCCCGCCACCGTCGCCCAGCACCTCGAGCTGCGGGACCGTCATGGCCGGGTGGCACGGGACCTGCGGTTGTCCCTGACGGACCGGTGCAACCTGCGGTGCACCTACTGCATGCCGGCCGAGGGCCTGCCGTGGCTCCCCACCGCGGACACCCTCACCGACGCCGAGGTGGTGCGCCTCGCCCGGATCGCGGTCGGGACGCTCGGCGTGGACCAGGTGCGCTTCACCGGCGGGGAGCCGCTGCTGCGGCGCTCGCTGGAGGACATCGTGGGTGCGGTCGCCGCCCTCCGGACGCCGGGCGGCACGCGCCCCGAGATCTCCCTCACCACCAACGGCCTCGGGCTGGCGCACCGGGCCGCCGCCCTGCGCGGCGCGGGACTGGACCGGGTCAACATCTCCCTCGACGCCGTCGAGCGCGAGCGCTACGCCCAGATCGCCCGCCGGGACCGGTTGCCGGACGTGATCGCCGGCATCGACGCCGCCACCGCCGCCGGCCTCACCCCGGTGAAGTTGAACACGGTCCTCATGCGCGGCGTCAACGAGGACCAGGCGGTGCCGCTCCTCGCCTTCGCCCTCGAACGGGGCCACCAACTGCGCTTCATCGAGCAGATGCCGCTCGGCCCGCGCCACACCTGGTCGCGGGACGCCTTCGTCCCCTCCGCCGAGATCCGGGCCCTGCTCGCGGCACGCTTCGCCCTCACTCCCATCGGCCGTGACGACGACGCCGCCCCCGCCACGTTGTGGCGCGTGGACCCCTCCCCCGGCCTCCCGGGCGGCACGGTGGGGATCATCGCCTCGGTGAGCGAGCCGTTCTGCGGGGCCTGCGACCGCACCCGCATCACCGCCGACGGGCAGATGCGCACCTGCCTGTTCTCCCGCACCGAGACGGACCTGCGGACCCCGCTGCGCGCAGGCGCCTCGGACGAGGACATCGCCGCCCTCTGGGCCGGCGCCACCTGGCACAAGCCCGCCGGCCACGGCATCGACGACGCCGGCTTCGAACCGCCCGACCGGACGATGTCGGCGATCGGAGGATGATGGTCGAGATCAGGTACTTCGCCGGAGCCGCGGACGCGGCGGGCACGCCCCGCACCGCCGTCGACGCCCCGCCCGGGGCGAGCGTGGCGCAGGTGCTCGCGAGCGCCGCGGATGGCAACGAGGCGCTCGGCCGCGTGCTTCCCGTGTGCTCCGTGCTCCTCGACGGCGTGGTGCACCGCGATCTCGACGTCCCCCTCCCCGCGGGCGCGCACGCCATCGACGTGCTCCCGCCCTTCGCCGGCGGATGACGCCCCTCACCGAGGAACAGCGCGCCCGCTACGACCGCAACGTGCGCGCCTTCGGCGAGGAGGCCCAGCGGGCGCTGCTGCGCTCCCGGGTGCTCGTCGTGGGCGCCGGCGGGCTCGGCTCACCGGTGCTGCTGTACCTCGCGGCCGCCGGAGTCGGGACGATCGGCATCTCGGACCCCGACCCCCTCGACCTCAGCAACCTGCAACGCCAGGTGGTGCACGGCACCCCCGACCTCGGGGTGGTGAAGTCGGAGTCCGCCCGCCGCCGCCTCGCCGACCTCAACCCGGACGTCACCGTCACCACGCACCCGCGGCTCACGGAGGACAACGCCGCCGACCTGTTCGCCGGGTGGGACGCCGTGGTGGACGCCACGGACAACTACGCCGCCAAGTACCTGATCGCGGACACGGCGGCGGCGCTCGGCGTCCCGCACGTGTGGGGCACGCTGGTGGGCCTGGCCTTCCAGGTCTCCGTGTTCTGGTCCGCGCCCCCGCCGCCGGCGCGGCCGGTCACGCTGCGTGACCTGCACGCCGCTCCGGCTGTCCCGGGGACCACGCCCACCAGCCTCGACATCGGCGTCGTCGGTGCCGTGTGCGGGCAGGCGGGCTCCGTGATGGCGGCCGAGACCATCAAGCTGCTCACCGGGATCGGGCAGCCGCTGCTCGGTCGCGTCCTCGTCGGCGATGCCGCCGCCGGCCGTTGGGACGTCCTGCCCTTCGCGGCGAAGGAGGAATGAGGAGTGCCGATCTCCGTCGAGGAACACCTGGCCACGCTGCTCGCGCTGGTGGCCCCGCTCGGGGCCGAGGAGGTGCCGGTCGGGAAGGCCCTGGGACGGGGTCTCGCCACCGACGTCATCGCGCTCGCCGACGTACCACCGTTCGACACCTCCGCCATGGACGGCTTCGCCCTCCGCGCCGCAGAGGCGACGGCGGGCGCCGTCCTCCCCGTCGTCGCCGACCTGCCTGCCGCCCCCGGCGAGGTGGCGGCCCTGCCGCCCGGCTCCGCCGCCCGCATCATGACCGGAGCGCCCGTGCCGGCGGGGGCCGACGCCGTCGTCATGGTGGAGGACACCGACCAGGCCGCCGGCCCGGCCACCCTCCCCACGCACGTGCGGGTGAACCGCGCCCCCGCCGACGGCGCCAACGTGCGCCGCCGTGGGGAGGACGTCATGGCCGGCACGCCCGTGCTCGCCGCCGGGACGGTCCTCACGGCGGCCGCGCTCGCCTCCGCGATCTCCGTGGGGCACGGCACGCTGGAGGTCCACCGGAACCCGCGGGTGGCGGTGCTCTCGACCGGCTCGGAACTGGTGGCGCCCGGCGTCGCCGCCGGACCCGGGCAGATCCCCGACTCCAACGGCACCCTCCTGGCGGCGCTCGCCCGAGCCGCCGGCCACGAGGTGACCCACACCGAACGCGTGCCCGACGACGTCGCCGCCCTCCGGGAGGCGCTCGCCCGCGCCGCGGACGCCGCCGACCTCGTGGTCACCTCCGGCGGGGTCTCGGCCGGGGCCTACGACGTGGTCAAGGAGGCGACCGCCGGCATCGGGTTCGCCTACTCCAAGGTGGCGATGCAGCCCGGCAAGCCGCAGGGCCACGGGCTCCTCACCGCCGGAGGGCGTCGGGTGCCCGTGCTGGCCCTCCCCGGCAACCCGGTGAGCGTGTTCGTCTCCTTCCACCTGTTCGTGCGCCCGGTGCTCGACGCCCTCGCGGGCCGCACCGTGGCGCGCGGGCTGCTCGCGGCCCGGGCTGGTTCGGGGTGGTCCTCACCGGCCGGCCGCCGGCAGTACATCCCCGTGCACCTGAGCGCCCCGACGGACCTGGCCGACCCCGTCCCGGTGGCACGTCCGACGCACCGGCTCGGCTCCGCCTCCCACCTCGTGGCCTCGCTCCACCGCGCGAACGCCATCGCGATCGTGCCGGAGGACCGCACCGCGGTCGAGGAGGGCGAGCTGCTCCCCGTCATGCTCGTGGAGGGGTTCTGATGGAGTTCACCCACCTCGACCCCCGCGGGCAGGCGCGCATGGTGGACGTCACCGGGAAGCAGCCCACGGTGCGGTCCGCGACCGCGGTGGGCCGGGTGACGTGCTCGCCGCAGGTGCTGGCCGCCCTGCGGGACGGCACCGTGCCGAAGGGTGACGTCCTCGCGGTGGCCCGGGTGGCGGGGATCGCGGCGGCGAAGCGCGTCCCCGACCTGCTTCCCCTCGCGCACGTGATCGGGGTGCACGGCGCGGCCGTGGACCTGGAGATCGCGGACGACCACGTGGCCATCACCGCCACCGTCCGCACCGCGGACCGCACCGGGGTGGAGATGGAGGCCCTCACCGCCGTCACCGTCGCCGCGCTCGCGGTGGTCGACATGGTGAAGGGTGTGGACCGGTCCGCCGCGATCACGGACTGCCGGATCGTGGCGAAGTCCGGGGGACGGTCCGGGGACTGGGAGCGCCCGCCCGGTCAGTGACGGGCGCGTGCTCCCGGCCGGTCAGTGATCGCCCCCGCCCAGCTGGCTGAGCACGTGGGCGACGAGTGGACCCACCACCGTGACGGTGTCTCGCACCCCGCCGGTCGAGCCCGGAGCGTTCACGACGAGGGCGCCGTCGCCGTCGCGTGACGTGACGCCCACGAGGCCCCGGGAGAGAATGGCGAGGGGGGTGCTCGCGAGGCCGGCCGCGCGGATGCGCTCGGCGACCCCCGGCAGCTCGGTGGCGAGCAGGGGTGCGGTGGCCTCGGGGGTGATGTCCCGCGGGGTGACGCCGGTCCCGCCGGTCGTCAGCACCACCCGCGCCCCGGCCCGCAGTGCGGCCGTGATGGCGGCGCGGACCTCCGCCACGTCGTCGGGGACCACGACGACGTCGTCGACCGCCACGCCGTGCGCGGCCAGCAGGTCACGGGCGAGGGGGCCCGAGCGGTCCTCCCGCTCGCCGGCGGCGCAGCGGTCCGAGACGGTGATGACGGCGCCGCGCACGGCGGGGTCCTGGGTTCCGGGTGCGGTCACGGTGCCAACCTAGCGCGCCCCGTGCTACCCGAGCGCCAGCGCGAGCCTCCGCTCGAGTTCGTAGGCGGGTCGGGCGGCGGGCGCGTCGTCGAACACCATCGCCACCGCGTCCTCCGACCACTCCGGCCACGGCGCCCGGTGCGAGCGGACGAACTCCACCCACACGCCATGCATCGCCTCTGCCAACTCCTGCGGGGCGTCCGGCCCGCACGAGTGCGGGACGCGTTCGCCACCCAGGTTGTCCCACACGAACGGCAGTTCCGCGCAGTGGGAGGCGAGCCCGGTTCCGGCGTGGACCCAGCGGAAGTCGTACAGCCAGGTGGGGGCGTCCGCCCGCAACCCCGCCCAACGGACCATCGGGATCCGGAACAGCGTGTCCGTCACGAGCTGCCCCACCACGGCGGCGTCCCCGCCGGGCAGGTCCGCGTGGGCGCGCACGTAGTCCTCCGCCACGGGCGCGAGCGCCGTGGACCGGAGCGCATCCGTCACGGTTCCCGTCGCCAGCAGGGGGGAGAACTCCTCGCCCATCTCGGTGAACTCGTGGGCGGTCGCACCCATCAGGAGGGGCACGTCCGCGCCGACCCCGGCCCGCACCGCCTCCTCCACCCCGGCCTCCAGCACCTCGCCGTCCACGTACGGGGTGAACGCCAGCCCGAGGGCGCGGCCCTCCACGATCCCGGTGACGGCGTCCGCCAGGCTGGTGGGCGGTGGGCCCGCCTCGAGCCTTTCCGTCAGTTCCAGCAGCTCCGCGTTGCTCAGGCCCGCCAGGCCCGCGCGGGACCACTCCACGCCCGCGAGGTCTGCCAGCGCCCGCCCGTGCGCCTCCGCGACCTCGGCCGGCTGGGGCCGCAGGGCCCCGGAGTGGCTGATGGCCGCGTGGAAGAGGCCGCGGGCCCGTGGGGAGAGCAGCAGCGCCCACACCGAGCCACCGCCGGCGGACTGCCCGCCGATGGTCACGTTCGCCGGGTCACCGCCGAAGGCGGCGATGTTGTCCCGCACCCACTCCAGCGCGGCGATCTGGTCCAGCAGCCCGCGGTTGTGGGGCGCGTCCGGGATCCACCCGAAGCCGTCGAAGCCGAGCCGGTAGGAGATCGTCACCGTGACGATGCCATCGCGGTTGAAGGCGAAGCCGTCATACCAGGGACTCGCCGGTGAGCCGCCCTTGTACCCGCCCCCGTGGATCCACACGAGCACGGGCAGCGCCGCGTCCGCCCGGCCCGGGGTGAACACGTTGACGTTGAGCACCGCGTCCCCCGGGATGCTGGGCTCGGGGATCGCCGTCACCTCGGCGAGCGGCCGCACCTGCGCCGTCGGACCGTACTCGGTGCACTCCCGGACGCCCTCCCACCCGCCGGCGGGCACAGGCGCGGCGTACCGCAACTCCCCCACCGGTGCCTCGGCGAACGGGATGCCGAGGAACGCGGCGGAATCCAGCCGCCACACCCCCCGCACGGCACCCTGGGCGAGCTGGACGACGGGAGCATCAGTCATCGGAGATCCTTCGGTGAGGGGTGACTCTCAGGATCCCACGCACAGGATCCCCGCGCAGCCCACGCTCGTGCGAACGGTTCCCCACGCCACTCCGACGCGGTTCCCGGCGATCAGGACGTGGCGCGCAGCGGGTCCGGGTTGTTCTTCCGCTGGACCGCCAGCCAGGCGGCACCCACGATCCCGGCGGCGTTCCGGAGCTCCGCGGGAATGATCGGGGTGCGGATGTTCAGCTTGGGCAGGAACTTCTTGTGGTGCTTGCTCACGCCCCCGCCCACCACGAACAGGTCGGGCCAGAACAGGTTCTCGACGGTCTCGTAGTACCGCTGGAGACGGGGCACGTACTCGTCGAAGCTGAGGTTCTCCCGCTCACGCACCGAGGCGGCGGCGAAGGTCTCCGCGTCCCGGCCGTCGATCTCGAGGTGCCCGATCTCCGAGTTGGGCAGGAGCTCCCCGCCGTTGATGATGGCCGAGCCGATCCCGGTGCCCAGGGTGGTCACGATCACCAGGCCGGGGTGCCCCTTGGCGGCACCGTAGACCACCTCGGCGATCCCGGCGGCGTCCGCGTCGTTCATGAGGAAGATGTCGCGCCCCAGGACGTCCTCGAAGATCAGTTCCGCCGAGGCGTCGATCCAGGACTTGTGGATGTTGGCGGCGGTGCGCGTGACGCCGTGCGTGACGACGGCGGGGATCGTGATGCCGACGGGCCCGTCCCCCACCTCGTCCGCGAAGTTGTCCACGATCGCCTTCACCACCAGGGCCACGGCCTGGGGGGTGGACTCACCGGGGGTGGGGATGCGCAGGCGGTCGGTGGCGAGCTCGCCGCTCGCCAGGTCGACCATCGCTCCCTTGATGCCGGAGCCTCCGATGTCGATTCCGAGGACGTGCTGACTGGTCATCGTGGAAATCTCCTAACAGGGTGTGCGGGCGCCTGGGACAAACCTACTGGGCTCCCCCAGCGCTGGGGAGTGTCCTGACACGTTGGGCGGCCTGTGGCGCACGATCTGCGCGGGGTCGTCACGCCAGGCGTGGTGGTGTCCGGCACGGCTCAACTGTGGCACCGCGGCCGCCTCGCCGCACCGCGAGCGGTGCTCAGGCCGACTCGCGCACCACGAGCGTCAGGGACTCGGACCGGGGCATCGCCGGCAGGGGTTCGCCGGAGATCCCGGCGCGGAGGAGCGCCGCGAGGTGGCGGCTCACGAGCGGGATGTTCTGGTTGACGGTGGTGAGCGGCGGGCAGGCGAACGGGGCGAGCGGGATGTCATCCACCCCGATCACCGCGAGGTCCGCCGGGGCGGTCAGGCCCAGCAGCCTCATCCCCGCGAGCACCACGAACGCAACCTCGTCGTTGTACGCACACACTGCGGTGCAGCCGGCGGCACGCAGGAGGGTCACCGCTCGAGCCCCGTCCTCGGCGTCGAGGGCGATCGGCACCGCCACTGGCAGGTCCAGGCCGAGCTCCACGCAGGCCTGCCGCACGCCGTCGCGACGCAGGGAGAGGAAGTCCGTCATCCCGGTGCGCGCGTCCTCCGCGTACCCCAGAACGCGGTGACCCCGGCTCGCGAGGTGCTCCACCTGGAGGCGTCCGATCAGGGTCTGTGGCACGCTCATCGTCGCCTCGTCCGGCGCGGTGGCGAGCATCGCCTGCGCCACGAACACCCCGGCCGCCCGCAGCTCGCGCGCGTCGGCGGCGCTGATGGCGGTCAGGCCCACCACCGCCGCCGGCATGAACGGGCGCCACAACGCCGTCATCGGCTGTCCGTCCACCACCCGGCGCGTGACCACGCCCACTCCGACTCGCGCGAGCTCCGCCTCGAGGGTCTCGATGAACTGCGTGAGTGTCGGACCGAGGGGCCCGTTCGGAAGCGCGAGCAACACGACATCGCCGGCTCCCTTCCGCAGCGCCCGAGCCGTCGCCGACGGCGTGTACCCCAGTTCCGCCACAGCCGCCAGCACCCGTTCCCGCGTCTCGGGCGAGATGCGCTGGTTCGGGTTGTCGTTGACGACGTAGGAGACGGTCGCCCGGGACACCCCCGCCAAGCGGGCCACGTCCTTGGCCGTGGCTGCCCTGCGAACCACCGGCGGGTCCTCCCTCGCTGGCTGGAGTGTGACGACCCGACTCTAGTCCTCACCGTGGTCGCGAGCCTCGGCCGAGTGCCAGCACGTGCCCGGGCGCTCCCAGTTCTGTCAGCACGGTCCCGGTGCGGCTCGACGGACCGAGTCCTACACTTCCGAAGATGGACATCAAGCCGCGGGAGGCGCCGCCGTCCCACGTGACGACTGCCGAGGTGGTCGCGTGGGTGGGCGAACGCCTCCGTTCGCGCGGTGAGCGGATGACCCGGTCCCGGACTGCTGTCATCACCGCCCTCGGGGACCACGGCGGGCACCTCACGGCCGATGACATCTACCGGGCCGTCTCGGCCGCGGATCCCTCCATCCACCTCTCCTCGGTGTACCGGGCCCTGGATGCGCTCGCGCATCTCGGGGTGGTGCAGCACGTCCACCTGGGCCATGGGGCGGCGTCCTACCACCTGTCGGCTGTGCACGGCAACCATCCGCACGCCCAGTGCGCGCGGTGCGGGGCGATCCTCGACCTTCCGCCCGATCTGCTCGACGACGTCGCCGCCCGGCTGGCCGCCGACCTCGAGTTCACGCTGGACCCCACCCACGTCGCACTCTCGGGGCTGTGCGCGGACTGTGCCGCGCTGCCGGGGTGACCGCGCGGAACTGAGTCATGCTCCCCCACTGCCATCAGCACTCTGGGTGGTGGGATTCGTCGTCGTGCCGGTGCCACTTCTCCCGGGGGGTGTGGCGGGCGACCCCCGGGCGGGGCCGTCTCGACGGGTCGATCGAGGGGGATCCGCCTCGCTACCCCTGGACCTGTCGGAGTGGACCCGGTGGTGGCACCGGGAGCAGAGCAGCACCCCGTTGGACAGGTCGGTGGGCTCGTCGAGGCCCACCACATCCACGAATGGGAACACGGCGGGCCTCTGCGGCCATCTCGGGCGTGATGACCCGCGGGCGGCCGAAGACGCTGCCGTGGGCGTGGAGATCGTCGGCGATGATAAGGACGTCCTTCACCGAGCGGCCGAGGCGATCGAGCTTCCAGACGGCGAGGATGTCGCCCGACCGAAGGATCGCCATCACGGCGTCGAGTCCGGGCCGGTCGGTGCTACGTGTGGAGACATGCTCCTCGAAGATCTGCGTGCAGCCGGCGCTGCGGAGGGCGTCGAGACCCGGTCCCAACCGACACCCCGAAGACCCTCGTCGTCGAACTGCGTCTGGATGACGGACGCGACCGCGGATCGGTCGACGGCGTGCGGATCACCTACACCGTCAACGGTCGGCACTACCAGGCGGTGTTCAACGCCGGAGCGGGACCGGGAACCTGCGAGAACGATGAGAACACTGACGAGGAGAGCGTGTGAGTCGCGCGCGGGTGAACACTCCCACCACGGGCGTGTCACTCTCGGCCCGAACTGTTGATGGAGGAGACATGCGCACCGAGCCCAGGCCCGTCACATCACGGTCTGCAGCACAGCACGATCGCTGGCGGCCGTGGAGGACCCGGATCATCCAGGGTGTCTTTCGGGTGGTCGTGGACGCCACCGGGATTCCAGTGCACCTGGGACACCCCCAACGGCCAAATCGAACCGAATATCCCTCCGCTGACTGTGGTGTTGGGGTAACACCCCAATGCAACACGCCCGAGATTGGACTGTTGCACCAAGTCCTTTCCTACGCTCCTGCAAGGTGCGCGTTGCCCCCTTCACTGACGTCCTACTTACGTATACGATAGTCGCGTGAGGCTGGCCGGTTCGGCACGAAAACACGGTGTCGACGACATCGACATCCAGACCGCTGTGACCGACCACCGCCTCAGGATCGCCCTCGACGACGACAGCCCCCAGCGCCAACTTGTCCTCGGCTTCGACACCGCGGCCCGGCTGCTGGAGATCGTGGTCCTCGTCTTCGACGACGACCACGAGCCCATCGCGATACACGCGATGGCAGCCCGCAAGCAGTACCGAGACCTACTCCGGGAGAGGAGTTGAAGATGAAGAAGAATGAGCCAACAGAGCAGCAGATCCAGGACTGGGCAGACGAGGCCGAGCGCGGCTACGACGTCGACCATCTCCGCAGCCGGATGGGACGACCGCTGCTCGACATCAGCGGACCCACCCAAGTGGTACCCGTGCGTTTGACGCCAGCCCAACTGGCGCGGCTCGACGAGCGAGCGGCCCGTGACCACACGAGTCGATCCGAAGCCCTCCGCGCCGCCCTCGACGCCTACCTCGCCAGCTGATCCGACCCGGCAGGAGCGGCGGTATCAGTGCGCGCGTCCCGCTCAGGGCCATCACGGTGAGTTCACGACCATCGCGATGGCCGAGGTTCACCAACCTGTAGGTGTTGCACAAGGGCGTTGGGGCACACCCCAACGCAACACCCACGGATAGGGCATTTCTGTGGAGTTCATCGCTTAATGGCGGCGTTCTGAGATCGCTCCGAGTCGCTTCCCCGGCGCGCGGTCTCACATCGCATCCATCGTTGACCTCGATGTTCAGCGGTCCGAAGTCGCCTGCCCCCTCTTCCGAAGTCTGCACTGGCGAGGTTCTGTCACGGTTCGTAGAGGTCGGGTGGGTTCTCCGGGCAGCGGGTTTGGGCTTCCGCCGCCTCATCCGGGGAGAGGTGGCCCAGGAAGTAATGGGGCGCCCAGTCCTCGCCGCCCGCGAGCCAGGACTCCAGGGTCGGTGGGTCGGGGATCTCGTAGCCCATGTCCTCCAGGCAGGGTGCGCGGACGTCCACCCAGTACCGGTAGATCTTCTCGCGCTGGATGTCGGTCAGAGGCGTGAGGTACTTGTCGTCGATGGGGTACTGCGCATAGCAGATGTACATCGCCAGACCGAGGGCGTCCTTCTGGTCCATCGGGACCTCCCAGCCGCCACCGTCCGACTCGAAGCCGGCTTCTGCCATGCAGTCCACGATCAGCGCGGGCTGCTCGGCAGGCTCCACCACCCGGATGACCTCGACCACCGGGGGATCGGTGATGCCGTACTGCTCTGCCTGCGCTTCCAGCAGCCCGGCATATCCCGCCGGACCGGACGGCGTCGAGCCGGCCGCCGTCGCGGTTGCCGCCACGGTGGGCGACGCCGTCGCCGCGTCATCCCCGACCCGGCTGTCCGACCCGCAGGCGGACACCGCCACCGCACAGAGCAGGACTACCGCAGTGATCGCCGCAGGGGTGCGTGGCCTTCGCGTGCTCCTCATCGATCGTTCCTCCCGTGACCCCATGACATCACGACTCCCGCGCCGCCCGCTCCCGCCTCGCCACGCGTCTCATGGGGTGCGCAGCACGTGGACGGGATCGCGGTGGGAGGCGGCGAGGGCTGGTGGGAGGGCCGCGACCGCGGCGGCCAGGACCGCGAGGATCGCGGTGCCCAGGGCGAAGGCGGGGACGGGCGCCTGGCCGGTACGGGCGAGCAGTACCGCGGTCACCACGCTCCCCACCACCACACCCACCGTCGCGGCGAGGGTCACCCGCCCGGTCACGAGAGCGACGATGACCCAGCGGGGCGCGCCGAGCGCACGGCGCCGGCCGAGGTCGGCGCGGTGGACCAGGACGTCGGCGAGCACGACGACGGCGGTCAGCAGCGCCCCGGCGGCCAGGACCGCGAGCAGCAGCCCGCGCCCGTACCGGGCGAGGTCGCCCATCACCTCGCCCTGCAGTTCGGCCAACGCGACCGGGGAGACGACCTGCAGGTCGGTCGGTGGCCGGGCCAGGATGGCGAGCACCGCGCCCTGGGTGGATGGCACCGTGGCCGCGTCCGTCGCGACGACGTGCAGCACCCGGGCCACCACCCCCGCCGGCGCGGCGATCAGCACCCCGGCGGCGACGTCGTCGAACGGGTCCCGGGCGGTGAACGCGCCCACCACCGGGACCGTGACCCCGGCGCGGGTCCGCACCGCTCCCACCGGGGCGTCCAGGGCGAGGACCTCCATCGCGGTCGCCGAGACCAGGGCCTCACCCGGGCGGGGCCACCGCCCCCACGTCACCTCCGCAACGTCCCGGATGTCCCCGATCACCTGCCAGGCGGGCACCCGGCTCCCACCGGCCCCCACACTCGCGGAAGTCACGTCCACCGGCAGGGCGGTGCCCACCGCGCGGTCCACCACCCCCACCGCCGCGACCGCGGCCACCACGTCACCGTCGAGGAAACCGGCCTCGTTCACGTCCGTCACCGTCAGCGTGCGGGACCCGGCCGCGTCCAGCCGGGCGGCCACCTGCTGCTCCGCGGCCGCCGCCCGCCCCACCGTCAGCAGGGTGGTCACGCACATCGCCGCCGCCAGGAACGCCACCATCATGGTCGAGACGCGTTGCGCCACCGCCGTCGCGGCGACCTCCCGGGCCAACACGGTGAGCCTCACAACACCACCCGCTCGTCACACGCACCCAGCACGTCCGCATCATGGGTGGCGATGATCACCGCCGCACCGGCCCGGGCCGCGTCCCGCAACGCACCCAGCACCACGGCGGCGTTCCCCTGGTCCAGGTTCCCGGTCGGTTCATCCGCCAGGATCACCACCGGGGTGTTGATCAGCGCCCGGGCCACCGCCACCCGTTGCGCCTGCCCACCCGAGATCTCCCCCGGACGGTGATCCGCCCGCTGCCCCACCCCGAGCTGGTCGAGCAGCTCCCGCGCCCGGCCCACCACCTCCCCCCGGCGGCAGCCCGCATACAGCGCCGGCTCCACCACCGAGTCCACGATCCGCCGGGCCGGGTCCAACGCCGCGTCCTGGAACACGAACCCCACCCGGTGGGCCCGCACCGCCGCACGGCGGGCGTCCGGCAGCGCATCCACCCGCTCACCCTGCAGGAGCACCTGCCCACC
>ERZ1645187.2342-NODE-2342-length-16766-cov-166.970558_pt1 | contig 16766 bp, 14 predicted proteins | sample MGYA00575352_ERZ1645187 | MGnify/ENA primary metagenome ERZ1645187 (study PRJEB40837, sample SAMN11349314) | freshwater sediment metagenome | isolation source: river sediment | host: Sediment | place: India: Wazaribad , New Delhi | collected 2017-02-21 ... | reverse complement strand
GTGGCGAAGGGCAGCATCGACACGATGGTGGCGATGCCGACGATCACCAGGAACCGGGTCGCCTTGCCCCGGGTGGCCACCAGCGGCGTGGCGATGCGGCGATAGACGCGACCGAGCGGCCCCTCGTCGTGATCGTCGTGTCCCCCGTGGCCACTGCCCTTGCCCGACAGCTTGAGCATCAGCCAGGGGGTGAGGATCACCGCGACGAAGAACGAGAACAGCATCGCGGCCGACGCGTTCGCCGGGATCGGGCTCATGTAGGGCCCCATCATGCCGGAGACGAACATCATCGGCAGAAGCGCCGCGACGACGGTGAGCGTCGCCACGATGGTCGGATTACCGACCTCGGCCACCGCGTCGATCGCCTTCTTCACCCGCGACCGTTCGTCCGGCATCGACCAGTGCCGATCGATGTTCTCGACCACGACGATGGCGTCGTCGACCAGGATACCGATCGAGAAGATCAGCGCGAACAGCGACACGCGGTTGATGGTGTAGCCGAGGATCCACGAGGCGAACATGGTGAGCAGGATGGTGGTCGGCACCACCACCAGCACGACGACGCCCTCGCGCCAGCCGATGGCGACCGCCACCAGCGCCGCGATCGACAACGTCGCCAGCGCCAGATGGAACAGCAGTTCCTCGACCTTCTCGTTGGCGGTCTCGCCGTAGTCGCGCGTCTTGGTGACGACGACGTCCGGCGGCAGCACCTGATGCTCGACCAGTTCGAGCCGTTTCTCGATCGTCTGGGCGATGGTCACCGCATTGGCGCCGGCGCGCTTGGCGATGGCGATGGTGACCGCCGGCGCGGTGGCGTAGCCACCTTTGCCGTCCGGCGCCATGTTCCAGGCTCGCGCCTCTTCGGGCTTGGCCTCGAAGATCACGTCGGCGACGTCCTTGACGTAGACCGGGCGCCCGTCACGGGTGGTGATGAGCAGCAGGCCGATGTCGGGAACGCCCTGCAGCGTCTGGCCGGCGGCGCCGGGCACCTGCAGGCCGCGATCGCGCAAGGTCCCGACCAGGAACGAGCGGTTGGCGTTCTTGACCTTCTCGACCAGATCGTTGAGGGCGATGCCGTAACGGGCGAGACGCTCGGGATCGGGCTCGACCCGGATCTGGTCGGCGCGGCCGCCGACGATGTAGGTGAGGCCGACATCGTCGATCTTCACCAACTCGTGCAGCAGCTTCTCGGAGAGCTTGAGCAGCGCATTGTCGCTCCAGCGGTCGGCGACCTCCGGCTTCGGCGTCAGCGTCAGAGTGACGATGGCGACGTCGTTGATACCGCGACCGACGACCAGCGGCTCGGGGATGCCGAGAGGGATGCGCGTGTAGTTGGCGCGCAGCTTCTCGTGGACACGTAGGATGGCGTCTTCCGACTTGGTGCCGACCACGAAGCGGGCGGCGGCCATCACGTGGTCGTCCTGGGTGTAGGTATAGACGTGCTCGACGCCGTCGATGCCCTTGAGGATCGACTCGAGCGGCTTGGTGACGAGCTCGATCGCATCGTCGGCACGAATGCCGTCCGCCTGGATCAGCACGTCGACCATCGGCACCGAGATCTGCGGCTCTTCCTCGCGCGCCAGCGACATCAACGCCACCGAGCCGACGGCGATCGAGGCGAGCAGCAGGAGCGGCGTCAGCGCCGAGCGGATGAAGACCTTGGTGAGCCACCCGGCCATGCCGAGCTTGCTCGGCCCACCGGTCGGCGAAGGGGTCGGCGAACTCATGGGCGTGCCACCTCGTCACCGGCGGAAAGCCCCGAGAGGATCTCCACCCACGGCTTTTCCCCGGCCTTGTCGGGCATCCGCGAGCCCGTCTGCACCGGCACTTCGCCCCGCCCGGCGAGCCTGACGAAGGTCAGACCGTGGCGACGGATCACCTGATCCTCCGGCAGCACCAGCGTCTCGCGGGTGCCGGTGGCGACCAGCACGCGGACGCGCTCGCCGACGAAATAGTCGCCGATCCCCGGCGCTTCGGCATCGGCCACCACCCGGCCCTGGTCGAGTTCGGGATAGACGCGGACGATCCGGCCTTCGCCGAGCGCCTCCTTCTTGCCGACGTCGAGGCCGCGTCCGGCGACCAGCACCCGGTCACCTTCGTGCATGAAGCGGGCGTGGCGCTCCGGCAGGCGCAGCTTGAGGATGTAGGACGCGGTGGCGACGGTGGCGACCGGTTCACCCGGCATGATCACCTGGCCGGCAACGGCCTGGATCTTGAGGATGCGCCCGTCGTCGGGCGCCACCACCCGGCCCTCGACCACCTGTTCCTGCACCGAGGCCTTGTCGGCCTTGGCCGCGGCGATCTCGGCCTGGGTGACGGTGAGCTGGGTCTCGGCGTCGTCGAGCCGCGACTGCGGCGCCGACCCGGAGGCGCGCAGCTGGCGCACCCGGTCGAGATCCGTCTGGACCAGGGCGAGTTTGGCCTCGAGCGCCGCGATACGGGCGTCGAAGGCGACGAGCTGCAGCTTGAGCTTGGGATCGACCACGGTCGCGAGCACATCGCCCTTCTTCACCCGGTCACCCTCTGCCACCGCGAGGCTCTCGACCGTCCCACCGATGCGGGCCCGGGCTTGGGGTGCGCGCACGCTCTCGATGGTCGCCAGCACCTCCTTGGTGTCGTCGACCCGGACCGGATGGACGGTGGTCGTGCCCTCGGCGGCGATCGCCGCACCGGTGAGGAGGACGAGGCTCGCGGCGAAGCCGGCGAGAAGGCCGCGGCGACGTCCGGTCCGCGGGGCGATGGAGCGAGCCGTGGGCTCGACGGGAAGGGCGCGGCGAAGGGGCATCCGGTCCGGATCTCCTGCTGGTCTCTCGACTTCGGCGAACGACATGACCCCGCACGCACTCGGGATGCGGGCGGGTCGATCTACGCCTCCATATATTAGCTGTTGCTAATAATACAAGAGTTCTTCTATAACCCGCTTCAGACCGGGATCGGTACCGTACGATCCGTTCCTTCGGCGAGAGAATCGTCGGAGAATAGCGCCGTTTCCATCCGATGATCGGCGACACGCTCCGTGTCGTCCAGTGTTCAACGACGATACGTAGCCGTGTCGTCCCGTGTTCCAGGAGGAACCCATGTCGATCGACCGTGTTGTGATGGCCTTCGCCGGCACCGTCATTCTGGTTTCGCTGCTGCTCGCCCACTACGTCAGCGGTTGGTGGCTGCTGCTCACCGCCTTCGTCGGCCTCAACCTGCTGCAGTCCGCCTTCACCGGCTTCTGCCCGCTGGCCATCATTCTGAAGAAGTTCGGCATCCAGCCGGGATGCGCCTTCGAGTGACGGAGGTACCCGGCACGGTCGCACCCGTCGGGGACCGGAAGATGGTGCGTGCCCGTTCTCACGCGTGACGAGGCCCGGACGACGGCGACGTCGGACCGGGCCTCTTCGTGTCCCGGAGGGTATGGGAGATCCTCAGATGGTGATCTGAGCGCCGAGGTCGACGACGCGGCCGGGCGGGATCTGGTAGTAGTCGGCCGGGTCGGCCTGGTTGCGGTAGAAGAAGATGAAGAGACCGCGCAGCCAGGTCCACAGCCCGCCCTCGTCGCCTTCGACGAGATGGGCGCGCGACACGAAGAACGACAGATCCTTCTTGTCGACGTGCACCCCCATCGCCTCCGACGCCTTCACCGCCGCCGGCACGTCCGGCGTCTCCATGAAGCCGAAGCGCACCTTGACCAGGGCGACGCCCTCGCCGAGCGCCTCGACCGCGACGCGGCTCGCCTCTTCCACCCAGGGCTCTTCGGTCGTCTGGATCGACAGGAAGACGATCTGCTGGTGGGCGCACTTGTTGTGCTTGAGGTTGTGGAGGAAGGAGCGCGGCGCCATCGCCGGATCTTCCATCATGTAGACCGCGGTGCCGCGCACGTGCTCGATGCGGGGCGATCTGAGCGCCGACAGCGCCGTCTTGATCGGAATGCCCTCGTGTCGCCGCCGTGCCGCCAGCTTCAGCCGGCCCATGCGCCACGCCCCCATCACCACCACCAGCATGCCGCCGATGATCAACGGCAGCCACGCCCCGTGCAGCACCTTGGTGGCGCACGACAGGAAGAAGCCGACGTCGAACATCATGAAGAAGGCGACGGTCGGCAGCGCCCGCCACAGCGGCCAACGCCACACGCCGCGTGCCACCAGGAAGGCCAGCATCGAGGTGACCACCATGGTGCCGGTCACCGAGAAGCCGTAGGCCTCGGCGAGCTTCTCCGACTTCTGGAACATCAGGACGATGGTGATGACCGCCACGAACAGCAGCAGGTTGACCGAGGCGACATAGACCTGACCGCGTTCGGCTGCCGAGGTGTGGCGGGTGTCGGTGCGCGGCCAGAAGCCGAGATGGGCCGCCTGATGGGTGACGGTGAACGCCCCCGAGATCACCGCCTGGGAGGCGATGACGGTGGCGAGTGTGGCGAACACCACCAGCACCGGCTGGAACGCCGGTCCGACCATCTGGAAGAACGGGTCGTCGTGGCCGTGCAGCGGATCGGCCAGCGCCTGCGCGCCCTGGCCGAGATAGACCAGCACCAGCGACGGTACGACGACGAAGGCGAAGGCCTTGCGCACCGCCGAGCGGCCGACGTGGCCCATGTCGGCGTAGAGCGCCTCGGCGCCGGTCACCGCCAGCACCGCCACCGCCAGGATGGCGAAGACGTGCCAGCCCGAATTGGCGATGAAGGCGATGCCCCAGCGCGGATCGAGTGCCGCCAGCACACCGGGATAGAGCATGAGCTGCTTGGCGCCGAGGATGCCGAGCAGCGCGAACCAACCGAGCATGATCGGTCCGAACCAGCCGCCGACCTTGCTGGCGCCGCCGCGTTGCACGGCGAAGAGCGTTGTCAGGATGACGATCGCCAGCGGCAGCACCACCGATTCGAATGCCGGCGCGAAGACCGCGATACCTTCCACCGCCGACAACACCGAGATCGCCGGTGTGATCACCGCGTCGCCGTAGAACAGCGACGCACCGACGATGCCGAGCACCGCGATCACCGTGCCGTATTTCGGCGCCGACTGATGCGCCAGCGCCATCAGCGCGAAGATGCCGCCCTCGCCGCGGTTGTCGGCCCGCATGATGAAGATCGCGTACCAGATGCCGACGACGATGATCAGCGACCAGACGATCAGCGACAGGAAGCCGAGGATGTCGGAGGGAATCGGCTGGATCACCCCGACCTTGAAGGCGGTGCCGAGGGTGTAGATCGGCGAGGTGCCGATGTCGCCGAAGACGATGCCGAGAGCGGCGAGGACGCCCGCATGACCGCTGTGGTCGCCGTGCCCGGCGTGCGCAGCGGTCCCGGACGGACGCGCCGCCTCACTCGCCGGCGCCGCGGAGGCGGCGACCGTCGTGCCGCTCGCCGTCGCTACGGGTCCACTTTCCGCCTTCGTGGCGGAACCGTCGGAGCCGGAGGTCGGTCGAACTTCGTCGTTCTGGGCCATGGCCCTACTCCTGGTGTGGCGCGTATGCGTCGCGCCGACGCTGATCGGCGGTCTCGTCTGCAGCTGGAAGCGGATCTGTGGTGAGGTCCTCGGGCCGTGGTCCGTCGATCCTTCTGTGCGGGGGTCTCCCGCCGAACCCGGACATCACGGCTGTTCGTCTCTGATCGAGCCCTCGTTCGTCGCCGTTCTCGGGTCCCCCGGCGGGCGCCCCGCGCCCCCCGGCCCTCGGCGAACGAGCGGGAAAATAGCGCTGCTAGCGCCTCGTGGTCAAATGGGTGCGGCTCGATCTTCCGTCGGGGTCGAGCGGCCGTCGTGGCTCATCCCTCGGGCCGCCACGCACCCGACGGCGTGCGCATCGTCACCAACTCTTCCGCCGCGCTCGGATGCAGCGCCATGGTGGCGTCGAAATCGGCCTTCGTCGCCCCCATCCGCATCGCCACCGCGACCAGCTGGATCATCTCCGCCGCGTCCGCCCCGACGATGTGGACGCCGACGACCCGGTCGTTCGCCGCCTCGACCAGGATCTTCATCAGCGTCCGTGGCCCGCGACCGGCGAGCGTCGCCCGCATCGGCCGGAAGGTGGAGCGATAGACGTCGTAGCCGATGCCCTGTGCCTGGAGGTCTTCCTCGCCGAGCCCGACGGTGCCGACCTCGGGCGTGGTGAAGACGGCGGTCGGCACCAGATCGTGCGACACCGCCACGGCCCGTCCACCGAAGACGGTGTCGGCGAAGGCATGGCCCTCGCGGATGGCGACGGGCGTGAGGGCGACGCGATCGGTGACGTCGCCGACCGCGTGCAGCCACGGCAGCCGGGTGGCGAAGACACCCTCGACCGGTACCGCACCGTTCGCCGCGAGATCGAGCCCGACCGTCTCGAGCCCCAGTCCGGCGGTGTTCGGCCGCCGGCCGATGGCGAGCACGATCTCGTCCGCTTCGATCCGCCGTCCGCCGCGGGTCGTGCCGACGAGCCCGCCGGTGGTCTTCTCCACCGCGGTGAAGACGTCACCGGTGACGATGGTCGGGCCGCGCCCTTCGAGTTCGGCATGGAGATGCCGGCGCACCTCCATGTCGAAGCCGCGCAGGATCTCCTCGCCGCGATAGAGCACGGTGACCTCGGATCCGAGCCCGGCGAAGATCGAGGCGAACTCGAGCGCGATATAGGCACCCCCGACCACGGTGAGCCGCTTCGGCAGCCGCTTCAGGTCGAAGAGCTCCTCCGAGGTGATGCAGTGTTCAGCGCCGGGGAAGCCGCCCTCGCGCACCGGCCGACCGCCGGTGGCGATCAGCACGTGTGCGGCGCTCACCCTGCGCCCGTCGCCGAGGCGGACGCGGTGCTCACCCTCGACCGTCGCCCGGGTGCGCAGGATCTCGACCTTCGATCGCTCCAGATTGGCGCCGTAGAGCCCCTCCAGCCGGGCGATCTCGCGATCCTTGGCGGCGACGAAGCGCGGCCAGTCGAACGACGTCTCGCCCACCGTCCAGCCGAAACCGCCGGCGTCGGCGAAGTCGTCGGCGAACCGCGAGGCGTAGACCATCAGCTTCTTCGGCACGCACCCACGGATGACGCAGGTGCCGCCGACCCGGTATTCCTCGGCGACGGCGACCCGCGCCCCGTGGGTCGCGGCGATGCGGGCGGCGCGGACGCCGCCGGATCCGGCACCGATGACGAAGAGGTCGTAGTCGAAGCTCATCGGGTCACTCCCGTCTTGCGCCACGGCGCTCGTGGCGAGCCCGTCGGCCGAGGTCCGGAACGAGACGCGCCGGCGATCGTGTGGACGATCGCCGGCGCGCGAAGGAACGAAACGGGCGCTCCGGGCGTCAGAGCTCGATGCCGCGCTTCTTCATCTCGGCACGCACCTTGGCGAGCATCTCCTCGCCGATCTTCTTCTGCCACACCTGCGCCGCCATGCCGATCCCCTGGCCGATCGCCGGGATCTCCTTGGTGAACTTCTGGCCGACCGGCGAGGCGTAGAACCTGGTGATCTCGTCGAGCTCTTCCTTGGTGAAGCGGCCCGCCCAGAGTTCCTGGATCTGCTGGTTGAGTTCGCCGCGCCTCGGAACCAGTTCGAGCGCGACGGCATTGGTCACTTCCTCGATCTGGGTCGAGGCGGCCGGGGCGCGGCGCACCAGCACCTGCTTGGTCTGGGCGGCGACACCGATCAGGATCTCGTCGAAGCCTTCGGTCACCTTGGCCGCGGCGATCGCGGCGCGCGCCGCGGCGAGATGCTCCTTCGTGTAGGTCTCGGCCGACGCCCCGGTCGTGAGGCCGGCCACCAGGACGGCGGTCGCACCGAGGAGGGCGAGGCGGGAAGAGATCCGGCTGATCATCGATTGCTCCGTTCAGGTCTCGAAGTCTTCGGGCACGCCGCGGCATCGTCGCCGCCGGCGTCGCTCAGGGATGGAGGATGTCGACTCCGTCGGCGCGCGCCACCACCGCCGCGGTGGCGAGGCCGATGAAGAGGCCGTGCTCGACCACCCCCGGAATCTCGAAGAGGGCGCGCGACAGCTTCTGTGGATCGGGAATCCGGCGAAAAGATGCATCGACGATCCAATGGCCGCCGTCGGTGACGAAGGTGGATCCGTCCCTGTTCCGCCGCAGGTCGACCGGGCCGTCGAGCCCGAGTGCCGCCGCCGCGTCGACGATCTTGGCGCGGGTCGAGCCGAAGCCGAAGGGATTGACCTCGATCGGCAGCGGGAAGGCACCGACGCACTCGACCACCTTGGAAGTGTCGGCGATCACCACCATCCGCGCCGAAGCGGCCGCGACGATCTTCTCGCGCAACAGCGCTCCGCCGCCGCCCTTGACCAGGACGAGACCGGGGCCGATCTCGTCGGCGCCGTCGACGGTGAGGTCGAGACGGGGAAGCTCCTCGAGCGTGGCGAGGCGGATGCCGAGCGAAGACGCGAGCGCCGCGGTGCGCTCCGAAGTCGGCACACCGACGACCTCGAGGCCGCTCGCCACCTTCTCGGCGAGCAGCTTGACGAACTCGTCGGCGGTCGAACCGGTGCCGATGCCGAGCTTCATGCCCGAGGTGACGAAATCGAGGGCCGCGGCAGCGGCACGACGTTTCAGTTCGGCGCTCATCTTCGATCCTCCCGGCCCGTCCCGACCCGTCCCGTCGCGACGACGGAAGGTCGGCCGGCCGGCCGTTCGGGTCGCGTCTCCATAGCGCAGCCGCCGCCGCCTCGCCAGTCCCCCTCGTGTCGCGCCGCGCCCACCGCCACGACCGTCGCCGAACGACTCCACAAAGCCGAAAAATACTCTAGGGTCCGCCCACCCTTCGTTCCTGCCGCCCGCGTTCGACCACGGAAGACACCTCGCCCATGACCGCTCCGCTTCTCGTCCTCGATCTCGACGGCACGCTCGTCGACACCGCCGACGACCTGATCTCGACCCTCAACGTCGTGCTCACCGGCGAAGGGTTGCGCCCGATGTCCCGCGCCGACGCCGGGTCTCTCCTCGGCGCCGGGGCCAGGGCGATGATCGAACGCGGCTTCCGTCTCGCCGGCGCATCGCTCGACACCGCGACGCTCGATCGCCTCTTCACCGCCTACCTGCCGATCTACGAGGCGCGCATCGCCGCCGAGAGCCGCCCCTTCCCCGGCGCCGTCGCCGCCCTCGACCGCTTCGCCGCGGCGGGGTGGCGTCTGGCGGTGTGCACCAACAAGCTTGAGGGTCTCTCCCGCCGCCTGCTCGACGAGCTGGCTCTCGCCTCGCGCTTCGCCGCCATCTGCGGCGGCGACACCTTTCCGGTCAGAAAACCGGATGCCGGCCATCTTCTCGGGACCATCGCCCGGGCCGGCGGTGATCCTGCCCTCACCGTCATGGTCGGCGACAGCGCCACCGACGTGAATGCCGCCCGCAACGCCCGCATCCCCGTGGTCGGCGTCACCTTCGGCTACACCGACGCGCCGGTCGAGACCTACTGCCCCGATGCGGTCATCGACCATTTCGACGAGCTGTGGGACGCGGTCTCGCGCATCACCGCGATGCGACAGGGTTGACGGAAGGTTTCCGCCATCCCCCCTTCGAGTCCATGATCGGTGCAAGTATTTCTCGATAATATTCCTTCACTCGAAGTTAAAGTGCGAGTCTTCAGATCTTACCGTACCGTGTGAGAGGAGACTTGCGATGTTTCGAATATCGTGGAAACGTTTCGTTGACGACGAGGGTGGCGCGACGGCGATGGAATACGGCTTGCTTGCCGCCCTCGTGGTGGCCGCGATCGTCGCCGGTGTGACATTGCTCGGTGGAAATGCAGGAAATACCTACACGACCCTGGCGACCTCGGTGAAATGAAAAGGCGGCCGGCGACGCGTTCCGTCGCCGGCGCTTCGTCCCCGGAGGAGGCCGGGGTCGCGGTCTCAGACCTCGATCGTCTCGCCGCGCCCGCGCGCGATTTCGGCGCGCATCGCCGCGATGATGCCGGCGTAGTCCGGCTTGCCGAAGATCGCCGAACCGGCGACGAAGGCGTCGACCCCGGCCGCCGCGATCTCGGCGATGTTGTCGACCTTGACCCCGCCGTCGATCTCCAGCCGGATCGGCTTGCCCGAGGCGTCGATCCGCTCCTTCACCGCCCGCGCCTTGTCGAGCACGTGCGGGATGAACGACTGCCCACCGAAGCCGGGATTGACCGACATGAGAAGGATCATGTCGACCCGGTCGATCACCCAGTCGAGCACCGAGAGCGGCGTCGCCGGGTTGAGCACGACGCCCGCCTTCGCCCCCTTCTTCCGGATCAGATCGAGCGAGCGGTCGACGTGCTCGCTGGCTTCCGGGTGGAAGGTGACGATGTCGGCCCCGGCCTCGCAGAACATCTCGATCATCCGGTCGACAGGCTTCACCATCAGATGCACGTCGATCGGCGCTTCGGTGAGCGGCCGGATAGCCTGCAACACCATCGGCCCGATGGTGAGGTTGGGGACGTAGTGGTTGTCCATCACGTCGAAGTGGATCCAGTCCGCCCCGGCGGCGAGCACGTTCGTCACCTCCTCGCCGAGGCGGGCGAAGTCGGCCGACAGGATCGACGGGGCGATGACGGCGGGGAGGGGGGGCATGGGGTGCGTCTCTCTCGTTTGGAAGGCGGCGCGTGGTCGTCACGAAGCCCATACGAGGAGGTGGAGTCAATCCGTTCCTCGTCCGCTCCGAACGGTGGCGCGAGCTGCGATCGGAGATGGCGGCGCTACGCCCGCCTCTCCTTCTCCCGCAAGGGGAGAAGGGACCCCCGCAGCTCTGTCGACGGTCCGCGAACCACCGCGCACGGAGCCGCCCGACGACCTCCGACGAGATCGTTGACATACCCCTGGGAGTATCAGAAGCTCCCCCTCACGGAGGGCCGATGCCGCACACGCCGGAGGACAAGAAGCGCGCTCTGACGCGCCTCGCTCGCATCAAGGGGCAGGTCGAGGCGTTGGAGCGCGCCATCGAAGCGGGGACGGAATGCCGCGACCTGCTGCAGCAGATCGCCGCTCTGCGCGGTGCCGCCGGTGGACTGATGGCCGAGATCCTGGAGATGCATCTGCGTGACAACCTCGCCCGCGATCGGTCGACGCCGAACGGTGAGGCGATCGCCGAAGCGGACTTCGCCGAAACCATGCGCATCCTGCGCACCTATCTGAAATAGCTCCGGTCGAACCGGACCGAGGGAGGAGACGTGCATGAAGAGCCGTGCCGCGGTGGCCTGGGAGGCCAACAAGCCGCTGACCATCGAGACCATCGACATCTCCGGCCCCAAGCCGGGCGAGGTGCTGATCGAGATCATGGCGACCGGCGTCTGCCACACCGACGCCTACACCCTCTCCGGCCTCGATTCGGAGGGCAAGTTCCCGGCGATCCTCGGCCACGAGGGCGCCGGCATCGTCCGCGAGGTGGGGGCGGGCGTCACTTCGGTGAAGCCGGGCGATCACGTCATCCCGCTCTACACCCCCGAATGTCGCGGCTGTAAGACCTGCCTGTCGCAGCGCTCCAACCTCTGCACCTCGATCCGCGCCACCCAAGGCCAGGGTCTGATGCCCGACAGGACCACCCGCTTCTCCTGCGAGCCGGTCGGCGGCGGCCGAGGCAGCAACGAGATCTTCCACTACATGGGCTGTTCGACCTTCTCGAACTTCACCGTGCTGCCCGAGATCGCCGTCGCCAAGGTCCGCGAGGACGCCCCCTTCGACAAGATCTGCTACATCGGCTGCGGCGTCACCACCGGCATCGGCGCGGTGATCTGGACCGCCAAGGTCTGGCCCGGCGCCAACGTCGTCGTCTTCGGCCTCGGCGGCATCGGCCTCAACGTCATCCAGGGCGCCCGCATGGTCGGCGCCGACAAGATCATCGGCGTCGACATCAACCCCGGTAAGGTGGAGATGGCGAAGAAGTTCGGCATGACCCACTTCGTGAACCCGAACGAGGTCGGCCGCGACAAGGTGGTCGAGGCGATCGTCGATCTGACCGGCGGCGGCGCCGACTTCTCCTTCGAATGCATCGGCAACACCACCACCATGCGTCAGGCGCTCGAGTGCTGCCATCGCGGCTGGGGCGAGAGCATCATCATCGGCGTCGCGCCCTCCGGCACCGAGATCTCGACCCGTCCGTTCCAACTGGTCACCGGCCGGGTGTGGAAGGGCTCCGCCTTCGGCGGCGCCCGCGGCCGCACCGACGTGCCGAAGATCGTCGACTGGTACATGGACGGCAAGATCGACATCGACAGCCTGATCACCCACACCATGCCCCTCGACGAGATCAACACCGCCTTCGACCTGATGCACGAGGGCAAGTCGATCCGGTCCGTGGTGGTGTTCTGAGGTAGGCGCTCACGGATCTCGTCCTCTCCCTCTGCAACCAGCCTTCGAGGGACGTCGGCCTCCCGGCTGGCGTTTCCTCCCCCCTCGAGGGGGGAGAGGACCGGATGCACCCGTTTCCGCAATTTCGCCTCCGTGCCGTGAGGCGTGATCGCAAATTCGCCCCCGCGCCTTGCGGCCCCCTCGGAGGTTCCCCATGCCGCTCGACCAGATCTCCGCCGCCAAGTGCTTCGGCGGCACCCAGTACGTTTTCCGCCACGCCGCGGCCGAGACGGGATGCGACATGCGTTTCGCCGTCTACCTGCCGCCGGCCGCGGAGCGGGGGCCCGTACCGGTGGTGTGGTTCCTCTCCGGGCTCACGTGCACCGAAGAGAACTTCACCGTGAAGGCCGGCGCCCAACGCGTCGCCGCCGAGCGTGGGCTCGCGCTGATCGCGCCGGACACCAGCCCGCGCGGCGAGGGCGTCCCCGACGACCCCGACGGCGCCTACGACTTCGGCCTCGGCGCCGGCTTCTACGTCGACGCCACCCGCGAGCCCTGGGCCAAGCACTACCGCATGCGCTCCTACATCCAGCGCGAACTGCCCGCTCTCGTCGGCCGCGAACTGCCGGTCGATCTGGCGCGCCAGGGCATCATGGGCCACTCGATGGGCGGCCACGGGGCACTGACCATCGCGCTCAGGAACCCCGGCCGCTTCGCCTCGGTCTCCGCCTTCGCGCCGATCGTCTCGCCGATGCACTGCCCTTGGGGGCAGAAGGCGCTCTCCGGCTATCTCGGCCCGGATCGGTCGACCTGGCGTGAATACGACGCCTGCGCCCTGATCGAAGCCGGCGCGCGGCTCCCGAACCTGCTCGTCGATCAGGGCACCGCCGACGGCTTCCTCGCGACCCAGCTCAAGCCCGAACTGCTCGAGGCCGCCTGCGACAAGGCGAAGATGCCGCTGACGCTGCGACGCCAGGAGGGCTACGACCACTCCTACTTCTTCATCTCGAGCTTCATCGCCGATCACCTGCGCTGGCACGCCGAGCGGTTGGGGTGAGGAGCGCAGCCGGCCGACCCGACGCGATGGCACTTTCCTTTCACCGACCTTCGCGGTACTCGCAGGCGTGGCCCGGCCACCCGGAGTGTCCGTGATGAGATCCGACATCGAAATCGCCCGTGCCGCGCCACTCGCCCCGATCGAGGAGATCGCGTCGAAGCTCGGCATTCCGGTCGAGGCGGTCTCGCCCTTCGGTCGCCACATCGCCAAGGTCCACCCGGAGAAGATCGACGGCGCCCGCCGCCCGCCCGGCAAGCTGGTGCTGGTCACCGCCATCTCGCCGACCCCGGCCGGCGAGGGCAAGACGACCACCACCGTCGGCCTCGGCGACGGGCTCGCACGGATCGGGCAGCGGGTGGCGATCGCCCTGCGCGAACCCTCGCTCGGCCCCTGCTTCGGCATGAAGGGCGGCGCCGCCGGCGGTGGCATGGCCCAGGTCGCGCCGATGGAGGCGATCAACCTCCACTTCACCGGCGATTTCCACGCCATCGGCGCCGCCAACAACCTCCTGTCGGCGATGCTCGACAACCACCTCTACTGGGGCAACGAACTCGGCATCGATCTGCGCCGCATCTTCTGGCGCCGCGCCCTCGACATGAACGACCGTGGTCTGCGCCAGATCGTCTCCTCGCTCGGCGGCGTCTCCAATGGTTTCCCACGCGAGGACGGTTTCGACATCACCGTCGCCTCGGAGGTCATGGCGATCTTCTGCCTGGCCAAGGATCTCGACGATCTCGAACGCCGCCTCGGCGCCATCGTCGTCGCCCAGACCCGCGACAAGGCACCGGTCACCGCCGCCGACCTGAAGGCCGCCGGCGCCATGACCGTGCTGCTCAAGGACGCCTTCGCCCCCAATCTCGTCCAGACGCTCGAGGGCACCCCCGCGTTCGTCCACGGCGGCCCTTTCGCCAACATCGCCCACGGCTGCAACTCGTCGATCGCCACCCGCACCGCCCTCGAACTCGCCGACATCGTCGTCACCGAAGCCGGCTTCGGCGCCGATCTCGGGGCGGAGAAGTTCTTCGACATCAAGTGCCGCCAGAGCGGGCTGACGCCGAACGCCGCGGTGCTGGTCGCCACGGTTCGCGCTCTCAAGATGCACGGCGGTCTCGAGCGCAAGGACCTCGGCCGCGAGGATCTCGGGGCGGTGAAGCGCGGCTTCGCCAATCTCGATCGCCATCTCGCCAACCTGAAGCGGTTCGGCGTGCCGGTCGTGGTGGCGGTGAACCATTTCACCACCGACACCGCAGCCGAGATCGACGCCGTCGTCGCCCATTGCCGCGCCGAAGGGGTCGAGGCCCACCTCTGCCGCCACTGGGCGGAGGGCGGTGCCGGGGCGATCGATCTGGCGGAGGCCGTGGTGCGCACCGTGGCACGACCCGATGCCGGGACGCAGTTCCGCACCCTCTACGCCGACGCGGTGCCCCTCGCCGACAAGATCCGCGCCATCGCCCAGGACATCTACGGCGCCGGCACGGTGGAGTTCGCGCCCCGCGCGAAGGAGCTGCTGGCCGAATGGCAGATCTCCGGTCACGGCCACCTGCCGGTGTGCATGGCCAAGACCCAGTATTCCTTCTCCACCGATCCGGGGAAACTCGGCGCGCCCGAAGGTCACCGCGTCGCGGTGCGTGAGGTGCGACTCTCCGCCGGTGCCGGCTTCGTCGTGGCGATCTGCGGCGACGTCATGACCATGCCCGGCCTGCCCCGTCATCCGGCAGCCGAACAGATTCGCATCGGCGACGACGGCGAGACGGTCGGCCTGTTCTGAGCCGCGGGCACGGGTGAAACGGCCGACGTGGCACCACGCCGGCCGGTCATGTGAGCGGGCTCACCCGACGAAGAGTTCGGGCCGCGCTTCGGAGAGTGCCTTCAGCATCGCGGTGTAATCGGCGACGTGGGCGTCCATTTCGGCCGCCGCGGTCGAGCCATCACCGGCGGCGAGCGCCGCGACGATTCTGCGGTGGCGCTCGTAGCTGTCCTTGAGCGACTTCGCGTCGGGCCGGAACAGCTCGTGGCAGCGCTTGACCGTGGCGAGCCCGATGTCGACCTGCCTTGCCACCTGCGAATAGGGCACGGCGCGGGCGATCGCCGAATGGAACTCCATGTCGAGCTGGTAGAACCGCGCGAGGTTGTCGCCGGAGAGCGCCAGATCCTGAGCCTCCAGGTTCTTCTGCAGGCCGCGGATCAGGATCTCGTTGCCCTCGCCGGCGATGCGCCGGACGGCGGCGGACTCGAGCGCCCCCCGGATGAAGAGGCTCTCCGACATCGCGCCGTAGCGCAGCCGGGCGACGTACGAGCCGCGCTGGGGATAGATCTCCACCAGCCCTTCCTGCTCCAGCCGCGTCAGGGCCGCCGTCACCGGCTGCTTCGACACGCCCAGCTTGTCGCAGATCTCCACCTTGTCGATGAACATACCCGGCTGCATACGGAACGACAGGATCTCGTCACGCAGCCATTGATAGACACGTTCCGACTTGCGGACGATCTGGTGGGCGTCGTCCTCTCCCTTGGTCGCCTCTCGCGCGCCTCTCAGCATGGCATCCTCCCAATCCTTGTCTCGCGGCCGCATCTGCGTGCGGATCTCGTCGAGGTGGTCCGGCCTGCGCCGTCGGCATGCACCCTGCGCATAGATGGTAGCTCTTCGGGAGAGTCTCGGATATCGGCTTCAATACAGATGTTTCAGCTGTACCCCGTCACAACTCCTCGGATGTGTTTCGAAATTCTCGAAATGCTGTCCGACTTCACGCATTTTTGTTGAAGCATACTACCATACATCGATCTTTCGCCGTTGGATGACCGGATCTCTCCCGTGGTCCATACCGATCGGTCTTCCCGTCTGCGGTCGGGCGGGGTCCCGACGCGGTCCGACGACACGGTCGAGCGGGAGCCCCGAAGCGGCGATCGCCACCCCGCGGGGCCGCATCCGAACCGGTGGGACGCCTCCGAGGTCCGGGGTTCGCCGTCGGCGTCTCGACCCGACCGGCCGGCGTGTCTTCGTGTCGCGATCTTCTCGTCGATCCGGCGCTTCGACCGTCGTCGCGGGCGCGGGCGCGGCTCGGTCGAAGGGAGCGGTCGGTCCGTGCGTTCCTCGGTGGTCAAGCCGGGAGGTCGCGTGTATAAACGCCGCCTCGTCTCGCCGCCGCGACGCCCCCGGCGCCGCGAGACCGACGTGCGCCGATGGTCCGATGGGACGAGTCGGTTCGCGGATCGACCGGGCGAGGGAATGCGTGACATGACGAAGTCCGGCGACATGCGCGACTGGTCGCCCGCCAGCTGGCGGACGAAACCGATCGTCCAGGTGCCCGCCTATGCCGATCAGACCGCGTTGCGGGCCGTCGAGGAAGATCTCAGGACCTGGCCGCCGCTGGTCATAGCCGACGAGGTCCGCTCGCTCCGGCGCAATCTGGCGCGCGTCGCCGAGCGCAAGGCTTTCCTGCTCCAGGGCGGCGACTGCGCCGAGAGCTTCGCCGAGCACTCGGCCAACCAGATCCGCGACTTCTTCAAGA
>ERZ1645187.2340-NODE-2340-length-16780-cov-7.166996_pt1 | contig 16780 bp, 13 predicted proteins | sample MGYA00575352_ERZ1645187 | MGnify/ENA primary metagenome ERZ1645187 (study PRJEB40837, sample SAMN11349314) | freshwater sediment metagenome | isolation source: river sediment | host: Sediment | place: India: Wazaribad , New Delhi | collected 2017-02-21 ... | reverse complement strand
GGCGCACCGCCAAATTGCAGCCCCGGCACACCGCCGGAGATCATCTTGTCCAGTTCCTCTTCCGGCATCAGCGAATCGAGCTTGATGCCGTAGCCGTGCGCGTCGATGTTGACGATCGTGCCGGGATATTCGTTGCCGCCGACGATGATCGTCACCGTCGTGCCGCGCCGGTCGAGAATGTAGTTCGACGCCTCGCGGAAGCGGATGCCCCCGCGCGACAGTTCGATCACCATCCCGTCGATCTTGAAGCCCTTGTCGGCGATCATCAGTTCGGCGATCAGCACGCAGCCGTGGCGGGCGTGGGCGCGCATGTGGCTGCCGGTCTTGGCCTGCTTCTTGAATGGCAGGCGGCCGGCGAGCGAGGCGAAGACTTGCGGCATGCGGAACTTGGCCATGGTCGGTCTATCCTTCGGGTCCGCGGGGTCTTTACGAGACGTTCTTCATCAGGTCCGGCAGGCGGCCCTGGGCGGAGGACATCAGCTTCTGCATGTGTTCCAGCCGCTGGGCGGCGGTCATGTCGCTGCCCGGCTTCTTGGCCTCGCCCTGGGCCTGCCGCTCGGCCGCCACGGGGTCGACCATCGGCACCGCCACCCGCTCGGCCTGCGCCGCCATCGGCTGGGGCGCGCGCGACTGGGCGGCGGCCTGGGCGTTGGCGCCCACCTTGGCCAGCAGGTCCGAGTAGGACAGGAAGATCGATTCGAACGACCGCGACATTTCCGAGAAGCCGGCAGACAGCCCGCTGTCGATCGACCGGCCAAGCAGGCGGATTTCGGTGGTCAGCTCCTTGGTGTCGCTCATCACCGTCAGCACATTGGCGGTTTCGGCCTGACGCGAGGCGATGTCCTTCATCGACGAGGTCATGATGCCGAGCGCGGTGTTGAGCACCTGCGAGATTTCGCCCAGACTCTTGACCAGCGTCGTGTCCATCGACACCGACATCTGCTCGATCTGCGGCGAAAGGTCCGGCCGCTGGATCAGTTCGCGGATGCCGCTGGTGATGTCCGAGCGCGTGGCCGCGACGTTCTGCACCACATCCGACTGCATCGCATGCAGCTCGTTGAGCGAGCTTTGCAGGTCCTCGACCTTCTTGATCGACTGTTCCTGCGTGCTCTGCAACAGGCGGGTCAGCGAGCCCTGGAGCTGGGCCAGCGTTTCCAGCCGGTCGACGCTGCTCAGGTGGTTCTGCACCGCCTGATCGCCCATCTGCTCGATCTTGGTCAGCACCAGGTCGGTGTTCTGGCGGCCCTGCTTGAGCGATTCGATCTCCTGCAGCGCGATCGCCTCGAACCCCTTGGTGGTCGTGGTGCGCGCTTCCTGCAGCGAGAATTCCAGCTTGTCGAACCCTTCGACAATGCGGTTGGCCTGCGCATAATCCAGCTGGCGCAAACCGTTGATATCATCGCGGATCGAGCCGAGCGCGGTGATCGCGCGGCGCATGCTGTCCTGCTCGGCGGTCAGGCGCTCCATCTGCGCCAGCGTCGCCATCAGCGCGTCGTTCTCTTCCTTGCGCCGCTCGGCCAGCGCCATCACCGCATCGGCCGTGCGCTCGAAGGTGTGGTTGGTCGAGCGCATGGCGGTGATGATCGCCGCCACGCCCGGCGCGGCCATGAAGGTCGCATCCTGCACCGGGGCGCCCGCCTCCCCGCCATAGCCGCCGGCGCCGCCGCCCGCACCCGAGGTGCCGTCGCCGGCCGCCTTCTTCTCGTTCTCGATCTGTGCAATGCCGGCCAGCCAGGCCTCGAACTCGGCCTTGATCGCATGCGCGGCCGAGCCGACGAAGCGGTTGACGAGGCCGAGGACCAGCGAGGTGAACAGACCGAACAGCGAGGCCGCAAAGCCCGTGGCCATGCCGGTCAGCGGCGCTTTCAGATCGCGCAGCAGGTTCTTCATCGCATCGCCCGAGCCCGAATCCGCCCCGGCGAGTCCGCCGATGATGCCGCCGACCGAGGCGACCATTTCCATCAGGCCGATGAAGGTGCCGATCAGGCCGAGGAAGACGAGCAGGCCGCTCATGTATTGCAGCAAAGACCGGCTCTGGGCGTTCGAATGATCGATCGCCGTGATCAGGTTCTGCATGGTCGAGACGGAAATCTGCATCTGCTTGGTGCGATGCAGTTCCTCGACGATCAGGTCGTAGAGATGGCCGAACAGCTGGGGATGGTGGAACACCGTCCCCTTTTCAAGGCAGCGGTAATGCCGCCAGAACGGGTCTTCCTTGGAGCGGACGGCGTTCTGCTGGATATCGGTATAGGCTTCCTGCAGCGCCTCGAAGGCCAGCCGCTCGTTGGTCATCGAGCGCAGATCGCGGAAAGCCAGCGCGGAGCCGAAGAAGAAGACCCCGAAGATCATGCCGTTGAGGTAGACGTTGTGGCCGACGCCTTCGATCACGAAGTGCCACTGCCACGTGCCCAGAACCACCAGTGCCGCGTAGATGACCCCGAAACGGATCATCTGTGTCCTGATACTCGACTGGATATTCTTGCCACGCATACCCGATACCCTCAACCGACGGCGGCCCTACAGACGGCACGCCTCCGGATGGTAAATTTAAGCGCGGTGTCGCAACAAACCGTTAAAGTTACCGGCAGATCGGCACTTACTTGGCAAAAACCTTCACGAGGTCGCCGTCCGCCGGCGTACCGTCCTCGATACGCACGAGAATCCGCTCGGGGTTGAAGCCGATCGCCATCATCTCCTTGCGGATCAGCATCGCGCGGTAATAGGCGATGCGCCGCGCCTCGGTGACGCCCATCACCGTCACGTCCGCATAGCCTTTGATCTCCACCTTCTCGGCGTTCATGATGCCGGGGGATTTGGTGGTGATGTCCTTGAATTTCTCGGTCGCGGACGTATCGAGCTGTACCACCCGCTTTTCGAACGCCACCGTCAGGATCGAGCCGTCACCACGGATGTTGGCGCCCGACGACTTCTGGGCGATCTCGGTGTTGGTGGTCGATTCGATGCGCCGGTCCGGCTCGGTCTTGCCCGGGTCCACCTTGTTGGGCGAAGGCGGCGCGGAGACCTTGATCGGCTCGTGCGGATCGGTCAGCGGCTGGTCCGATCCGGTATTGCCGACGAGATTGCCCTCGCTGACCGAGGTCGATTGCGGCGGCGAGGGCAGCTTGGTCTTGCCCCGGTGCGGTGTGGCCGGCGCCGGCGCCGCTTCCGATTCCCCGCGCAGGGCGTATTGCGTCGCTTCCTCGGAGGAGGGCGTCTCCTCCGATTTCGGCGTCTTCTGCGCCTTGATCGCGGCGATCACCTGATCGCGCACCTGTTCAAGGCTGCCGCCGCCGGAGATATCGATCTTGGCGGCCTCGGCGATCTGCTTGATGAGGATTTTGGAAACGTTCTGCGACATCGAGAAAATGACGACGCCAAGGATCATCATGATGAAGGTCAAGACCATCGTCATGGTGGTGAGCGCGTCAACATATCCCGGCCAGTAGTTCTCTTCCTCGCCGGAGCCTCCGCCTGCCATGGATCCAAACCCTTAACGCCAACGCGCCCGTCAGCAACGGGCACTTCGCTCCAGACATAGCGGCAGAGACTGCAGAATTCGTTAATCCGGCGTCAGCGCAATCCGATAAATGCTGTCGAGTGCCGCCGGTCAGGCCGCGCTCTGGCTCAGTTTCTTCAGCACATCCGCCTTGGGCCCGTCGGCAACGATGCGCCCGCCCTCCATCCAGATGATCCGGTCGACGAGGCTGAGCAGCGGTGCCCGGTGGGTCGCGACGATCAGCGTCTTGCCGGCCACCACCTCGCGCAGGTCGCGCACGATCCGCGCCTCCAGCGCGTTGTCCATCGCCGAGGTCGGCTCGTCCATGATGAAGGTCTGCGGGTTCTCGGTCAGCAGCCGGGCCAGCGCCACCGACTGGCGCTCCCCGCCCGACAGCCGCTCCCCGCGCGAGCCGACGCGCATCGAATAGCCATTGGCATTGCGCGAGACGAAATCCTTGACCCCGCTCACCGCCACCGCGCGCTCGAAGTTGGCCGCGCTCATCACCTCCATGCCGAAGCAGATGTTGGCCTGCACGGTATCATCGAACAGCACCGTATCCTGCCGCATGAAGCCGAAGGCCCGGCGCAGCGAGCGCGGCGACAGCTGGCGCACATCCTGCCCGTCGACAAGGATCGTCCCCTCCGAAGGGTCATAAAGCCGCGTCAGCAGCCTGAGCAGCGTGCTCTTGCCCGAGCCGACCCGGCCGATCAGCCCGATCTTCTCGCCCGGCTTGATGTCCAGCGTCAGGTCCTGCAGGCAGGGCGCCTGCTCGCCCGGATAGGTGAAGGACACGTTGCGCAGGCCGATGGTCCCCTCGATGGCCGCTTCCTGGCGGAATTCGCTGGCATCGCCCGCCTGCTCCTGCGGCATGGCGAAGATGTTGTGCATCAGCTGCGCCGCGGAGGAGAGCTGGTGCGTGCGGTGCACGAGGCTCATCAGCTGGCTGACCGGCGTCATCATCCGCCCGATCAGCAGCACCGCGGCGGTCATCGCGCCGATGGTCATGGTGCCGATCGAGATTTCATAGACGCCGATGATCATCGCCAGAACCGTCACCGCCTGGGCGATGACCACCGAGGCCTGTGACGAGAAATTGCCCTGCAACCGGTTGAGATGGCTGGCAAAGCTGGAGGCATCGACGAGCCGCTCCCAGCGGCGCAGCAACATCCGCTCCGCCCCGGCCAGCTTCACGGTTTCCAGCGTGCCCATCGTCTCGATCAGCGAATTGGTCTGCGAGCCGACATAGCGCGAGTGCTTCTTGGCCGCGTCCTCGCCGATATGGCTGACAACATGCACCGCCACCATCGCCGCGACACCGACCAGCGGGGTCAGCGCCACGAACCCGCCGATGATGTAGAGCAACCCCATCGCCAGCACGAAGAACGGCAGGTCGATGGCGATCGAGACCATCAGCGCCGGCACCACATGGCACAGCGCCTCCACCTCGCGCACACCGGTGGCGACCGAGCCGTGCGCCGTCGGCACATGCCGCATCTTGCCATGGACGATGCGGCTGAACATCCGCGCCTGCAAGGTGCAGGCCGTCGTCAGCCCCACCGAATCCATCATCTTGATGCGGATGTAGCGGATGGCGAAATCGGCCGCCAGGATGATCACAACGCCGAGCGACAGCGCCCACAGCGTCTCCCACGCCAGATGCGGCACCACCCGGTCGTAGATCGCCATCGAGAACAGCGGCATCACGAACATGAACAGGTTCGACAGCACCGTGGCCAGCGCCAGCTGCCACAGAAGACCGCGCTGGGTGGCGAACATCTCGCCGGCGACGATGGTGAAAATGCCGGAAAAGCCCATCGGCTTGGCCGGCGCCGGCGTGTGATCCTTGATGCCGGTCTCTGCCGGCGGCGTCGGCTTGGGGCGGATGAAGAAGATCACGCCCGACAGCATTTTCTGGAAAGCGCCGGCCGGCACCGCGCGCACGCTGTCGCCCTCCTTGGCCAGCACGGTCTCACCGTCCGGCTTGCCGACAAGGATGTGGCTGCCCCCCTCCTTGTCCAGCGCGATGCAGGGGAAATCCCTGTCTTTCAGTTTGTTCAGCGGCTTTTCGGCATAGTTGACCGTAACCCCGCGATCCGCCGCCGCCTCGCTCAGCTCCTCGGGCAGCGGCACATCGCCCGCCCCGCGGTGGATCTTGTCGCCTGCCCGCCCGTTGCGGAACCAGCCGGCCGCCACGGTCCGGAGATCGGCGATCAGGTTGCCGCCCTTGCGCGGCACATCCTCGGGGCCCGCCGCGCCGGAACGATCGGCATGGTCGCGGGCTTCCAGTTCCCGCGCGAGTTTCTCGATCGAGGCGGTCATCGCCGCGATCGGCGCGGGCTGCCCCGCCGCGATCGGTGCACCGTCCTGCACGGGCGCCTCGGCAGCGGCAGGGGGCAGGGCAAGCTCGGCCGGCGCCGTGCCCTGCGGTTCGCCGCTCATCGCCGCAGGCGCATCCGTCCGGTCCTCCGCGACAGGCGGGGCCACCGGCACAGCCTCCGCAAGGCCGGAAATCGCGATCTGTTCCGCCGCCGGCGCGCCCCCCTCCGGCGCGGCCGTCGCCCGTTTGAGCCGGTAGGCCCTCGGCTCCAGCTTTTTCTTCAGTTCATCGAACAGGGACTTGGCATCGGACATCGGAGAACTTCCACAGGCCGGGCAGGACAACGGTCCGGCAGAGCCGCGAACGGAAAAAGGGAGTTGTCCGCGATGTTGCTGCGCCATGCTTAACAAGCCGTAAACTTTCCCGTGGTCAGATGCCGCCCATGACGACAGAATCCACGCCCCCGTCCGCGCTCCCCTCCGCCACCACGCCCGCTGCCGCGCCGTCGCCGAAAGCGCCGGAAGCGTTCGAACTGCCCTATCCGCGCCAGTGCGACCGCATCGCCACGCGCTCGCAGCGCCTGTTCGTCAGCACCGCGTTTGCAGGGGTTGCGGCGTTTCTGGTCTGGGCCAGCGTCACCGAGCTTGACAAGGTGACGCGCGGCTCGGGCCGCGTCATCCCGCAATTGCAGAACCAGGTCGTCCAGCATTTCGAGGGCGGCATCGTGCAGGAGATTCTGGTCAGGGAAGGCGACCGGGTGGAAAAGGGCGCCCCGCTGCTGAGGATCGAAAACAGCTTCCAGAAGGCGGAACTGCTTCAGGCCCAGCTGGAAGTGCGCGCCAAATCGCTGCGCATCCGCCGGCTCGATGCCGAGATCAACGACCAGCCGTTCGAGTTCCAGCCCGATACCGCTGTCAGCCTGACCCGGCTCTACGAGCGCGAACTCAGCCTCTACGAGACGCGCAAGAAGACCATCGCCGAGCAACTGGCGATTCTCGAAGACCAGATGCGCCAGAAGCAGATCGAACTGTCGGAGCTGAAATCGCGCTGGAACAACACCTCGCGCGAGCGGGAACTGATCCTCAAGCGCGTCACCAGCCTGCGCCGCCTTGTCTCGGTCGGCGCCGTGTCCTCCAACGAGTTGCTCGACAACGAGCGCACCCTCCAGCAGATCGAGGGCCGCATCTCGGACCTGACGCACGACATCCCGAAAACCGAGGCGGCGACCAGCGAGATCGAGCGCCGCAAGACCGAGACACGCCTCAGGTTCCGCACCGAGGCGGAGAAGGAGCGTGCCGATACCGAACTGCAGATCGCCAAGCTGACGGAAGCGATCACCGCGATGCAGGATCGCTCCAGCCGGACCGAGGTCGTCGCCCCCATCTCCGGCACGGTCAACCGGCTCAATGTCACCACCGTCGGCGGCGTCGTCAAATCGGGCGAGCCGCTCGGCCAGATCGTGCCGATCGACACCTCCATCGCGGTGGAAGCGCGCATCCAGCCGAAGGATCGTGCCGAGGTGTGGCCCGGCCAGGCGGCGGTCGTGAAGATCAGCGCCTATGATTTCTCGGTTTACGGCGGGCTGAAGGGCAAGGTGGTGGAAGTCTCGCCCGATGCCTTGCAGGACGAGAAGGGCCAGCCCTACTTCCGCATCCGGCTGGAGGCGACGGGCTCGAACTTCGGGCCGGACCGGCCGGTGGTGCCGGGCATGGTGGCCGATGTCGATATCCTCTCGGGCCGCCGCACGATCATGGAAACGTTGATCCGGCCGGTGAAAGCCCTGCGCGACAACGCCCTGCGCCAGTAAGGGCGGCCCCCGGGGGGGCGCCCCGCGCGCCCCGTCAGTGCCGGAAGTGGCGGATGCCGGTCAGCACCATCGCAAGGCCGGCCTCGTCGGCGGCCGCGATCACCTCGTTGTCGCGCATCGAGCCGCCGGGCTGGATCACCGCCGTCGCCCCGGCCGCCGCCGCCGCCAGCAGCCCGTCCGCGAACGGGAAGAACGCATCGGACGCAACCACCGATCCCTTGGCGAGGCTTTCCGTCAGCCCCGCCGCGCGCGAGGCTTCCTCTGCCTTCCAGGCCGCGATGCGGGAGGAATCAACCCGGCTCATCTGCCCGGCGCCGACGCCCACCGTCGCCCCGTCCTTCGCATAGACGATGGCGTTGGATTTCACATGCTTGGCCACGCGGAAGGCGAACTTGAGATCGCTCAGTTCCCGCGCGCTCGGCGCCCGTTTGGTCACCACCTTGAGGTTCATGTCATCCACCACCGCGTTGTCGCGGTCCTGCAGCAGGAAGCCGCCGGCCACGGTGCGCACCGCGCGGCCCGGGGCGCGCGGATCCGGCAGGCCGCCGGTCAGCAGCAGGCGCAGGTTTTTCTTGGCTTTCACCAGCGCGATCGCCTCGTCGGTCGCATCGGGCGCGATGATCACCTCGGTGAAGATCTCGACGATGGCTTTTGCCGCCTCGCCATCCAGCGTCCGGTTGAGCGCGACGATACCGCCGAAGGCCGAGACCGGATCGCAGCGCAGGGCGCGGGTATAGGCCTCCAGCAGCGTGCCGCCCTCGGCCACGCCGCAGGGGTTCATGTGCTTGATGATCGCCACCGCCGCCGTGCGGGCGGGGTCGAACTCCGCCACCAGTTCGAACGCCGCATCGGTATCGTTGATGTTGTTGAACGACAGCGACTTGCCCTGCACCTGCCGCGCGGTGGAAACACCGGAGCGCACCTCGCCGGTGCGGTAGAACCCAGCCGACATGTGCGGGTTCTCGCCATAGCGCATCGTCTCGGCCAGCCGCCCGCCGGTGGCGAAATAGTCGGGCGTGCGGTTGCCAAGTTCGCCGGCGAACCAGGTGGAGATCGCCGCATCATAGGCGCCGGTGCGGGCATAGGCCTTGGCCGCCATCTTCTGGCGGAAAGCCAGCGTTGTTGCGCCGTTATGGGCATCCAGCTCGGCCAGCAGCGCAGCGTAGTCCTCGACATCGACGATGACGGTGACATGCGCATGGTTCTTGGCCGCCGCGCGGATCATCGCCGGCCCGCCGATGTCGATGTTCTCGATGCAGTCGTCATAGGGCTTGCCGGCCGCCACTGTCTGCTCGAACGGGTAGAGATTGACGATCAGGAGGTCGATCGGCGCGATGTCATGGGCCAGCAGCGCCGCCTCGTGCTCGGGGTGGCCGCGCAGGGCCAGCAGGCCGCCATGCACCTTGGGGTGCAGCGTCTTCACCCGCCCGTCCATCATCTCGGGAAAACCGGTGACATCGGACACTTCCGTCACCGCGCAGCCCGCGGCCTTCAGCGCGCCATGCGTGCCGCCGGTGGAGACCAGCGCCACCCCGCGCGCTTCCAGCGCCTTGCCAAGGTCGATGAGACCGGCCTTGTCGGAAACGGAGAGGAGCGCGCGCGCAAGCGGACGGAGATTGTCGGGCATGGGAAAAACCGGGAGAACACGAGAGGGTTGCAACGGAAGATGGCCGGCCCCTACCACTTAAATGCCGGCAGCGCCATGCGTCCTTGGCGGCAAATCCCCGGAAAAGATCAGGGTGCGTCGCCGTCACCCGGCCCGGTGGCGGATCAGCTGCCAGCGCACCGGCACATCCGCCTCCGCCACGGGCACGACGATCTGCCGCGTGACGCGCTGGGTGGAGAGCCCGCCGAAATAGATGCTGTCCTCGATGCTCAGCCGCCCGTCCTCGACCATGAACAGCCAGATCGTCCCGTCCGGGCAGTCGATCCGCGCATAATCGCCCGCCGCGCTCGCCGCCGCCGTCAGCCGCGGATGCAGGTGGAACCGCAGCACCGCGGGCGGCATATCCGCCGGGCGGCGCCGGCCGCTCTGGCTCACCAGCATGTCCTCGCCGGTCAGGTGGCCCGCACCGTCCAGCGTCAGCCGCCGCCGGTGGGACACGCCGAACCGGGCGGCATAGCCGCCGCTGGTCATCGTCAGATGCTCGCCGGCATCGTCCACCACCGGCTCGGCCGGCATCACACCGACCGCCCGCATCGGCCGGCACAGCGCGCCGTCACTGCGCGGCACGGCCGGGAACTCGGCGCTGGACCAACCCTCGATGCCGAGGGTGGAATGCGCCGCCGTCTGCCGCAACGCCTCGAACAGGTCCGGCTGGCCGCGCGGCGCTGCGCCGCAGTTGACGATCAGCCGCTCGCCGCCGGCGCTGAACTCGAACGCCAGCGCCCCGGCATGGGCCGCCCCGCCCACCCCCGCCGGCAGCGGCCAGCCGGCATCGGCGATCAGCACCGCGCCGTCCCGCTCCATCCGGTGATAGCCGGAAGGGTTCTCCGTGCCTGCCACCCGCCGATAGCCCCCGCCGTCATCGAAATCGAGCACCGCGCCGATGAGATCGAACCGGCTCGGCCCCATGCCGTTGACCAGCGCCAGCTCCCCGGTCGGGTGGCGGAGACCGCGCAGGAAGCTGATCAGCCGGTCGATCGCCGGCTGCAATTCCGCCGGCGGGGTGCGGCTGCGCGCGGCATAGGCCTGCCGGAGCGGGATCAGCAGCCCCGCCAGTTCCAGCGCGGTGGCGGGGTTCCGGTCGAGCGGCGCCCCGTCTGCCAGCACCGCCTCGCCCAGCACCGCGCCGATCAGCCGGCTGGCCCGCTTGCCCTCGCTGTCACCGGTCAGCGCCGAGAGACTGTAGAAGGCATAGCCGATCGCCGAGAGCAGCCGCGCCATGCCCGGACCGCGCTGGCTGGCCTGATGCTCCAGCACCTGCGCATGGCGGGCGAGCGCCCGCATGAAGCGGGTGTAGAAGGCATGGTCCGTATCGGTCAGCAGCACATTGGCGTTGATCAGCCAGGCGATCATCCGCCGGGCCGTCACCTCCGGCAGGCGGGCCACCGGGCTGCCGGCGCCCTCCTTCTGGCCCAGCCACTCGGCCACCAGCGCGCGGGCATGGTGGCGCACCATCGGCACATCCGCATCGCGGAAATGGCGCAGCCAGGCAAAGCCGTGCAGCTCCTCGGCCCAGGCCGGCGCCGGGCTTTCGGCAAGGAAGGGGGAATAGCCGCGCGTGTTCACCGCCCGTCCCGCCAGCACCATGTGCCCGCCGTAGATATCGCGCGCGGTGATCGGATCGCCCGGCTCCAGCTCCTGCGGGGCAATCAGCAGCCGTTCGGGCACGGCAAGGCGGAAGCCCCGCCGCGCCCGGCGCAGGCCGAAGCGCAGGCGTCGCCAGCCTTCGCCCAAGCCGAGCGCCAGCCGGCGGGGCAGGGCTGCCCCGTCCGTCATTGTGCCGCCCCCGCGCGCCCGTTCATCAGCCCTGCATGTGTCACCGCGGAAGTTGAGGGGGAGGCAGAGCCGTTCGTCAAGCCCGGGTTTTCTCGAGCACCGCGGCGAAAAACCCGTCGCAGCCGCCAAATTCGTTGAGATGATGCGGCAAAGCCCGCAAAAACCCCTCTTGCGAGATCATTTCACCCCGATTGCCGACCGATGCATCGTCGATGGGGATAAGCCGCGCCTCACGCGATTTTGCAAGGAAGGCGCTGATCTGCCGCTCGCCCTCCTCGGGCTCCAGCGAGCAGGTGGCATAGACCAGCCGCCCGCCGGGCGCGAGCAGCCCCCAGGCCTTGTCGATCAGCTTCGCCTGAAGATCGGTCAGGCTGGCGATATCGGCCAGCGTCTTGTTCCACGCCGTATCGGGGTGGCGGCGGATCGTGCCGGTGGCCGAACACGGTGCATCCAGCAGGATCGCCTCGAACGGTTCGGCCGTAAACGACAGTGCATCGACCGCATGCACCTCGGCGGCGAGATGGAGCCGGGCAAGGTTCTCGCTCAACCGCTTCATCCGCTGGGGGGAGCGATCCACCGCCACCACCGCGGCCCCTGCAGCAGCAAGCTGCGCCGTCTTGCCGCCCGGCGCGGCACAGAGATCGAGCACCCGCAGGCCGGGGCGCACGGCGAGCAGCCGCGCCGGCAGCGCCGCCGCCGCATCCTGCACCCACCAGCCACCCTCGGCAAACCCGTCGAGATCGGGGATCGCCCCGCGCGCTCCGGCAAGCCGAACGCTGCCCGTCGGCAGCACGAGGCCGCCGAGCCGGGCGGCCCAGCCCTCCGCATCGGCCTTGACGCTGAGATCAAGCGGCGGCTCGTTGAGATGCGCCGCGGCGATCGCCCGCGCGGTCTCCTCGCCATAGGTGGCCACCCACCGCTCGGCCAGCCAGCCGGGCGTGTTGTCGCGGAGCGGGTCCGCCGCCGCGAGGATCGCGTCCTTCTCCCGTGCGATGGCGCGCAGCACGGCATTGCCCAGTTTCGCATAGCGCTCGGCCCGCCGGTCGGCCTTCAGCTTGTCCATGCTGGTGTTGACGGCGGCATAATCGGGCACATCGAGAAACAGGATCTGCGCCACGCCGGCGATCATCACCGGCTCGAACGATCCTGCATCCCCCGGCATGCCGCTGGCCAGCCGGGCAGACAACACCTTGCGGATCAGCCCCAGCCCGCGCGAGGCTGCTGTCGCCAGCGCCCGCACCAGCCCGCGATCCGCCGGGGCAAGCGCGCGGAAGCCCGCATCGGCGCCGATCCGCTCCAGCACTCCGTCCAGCGCCTGCCGCTTCCACACCACGTCGCGGATGATGGCGATGGCAAAATCGCGCGCATCGCGCGGGCCTTCGGCCGCCGGTTTGCCTTTGCCGCTCATGCCGCCCCTCCCGTCAGCCCTGAATCGAGCGCCGCCGGGTCCGCCCCCGCCATGCGGATCAGCCCGGTCATATGCACCGGCAGCGGCGCGGTGACACGCACCGGCGCCTTGCGGTCGAACGGCACGACAATCGCCCGCGCATGCAGGTGCAGATGCCGCGCGGCAGCGCGCGCCCGGTCCCCGCCATAGATCGGATCGCCGGCAATTGGCCAGCCCATTGCCTCGGCATGCAAGCGCAGCTGATGCGTCCGTCCGGTCCGCGGGCGGAATTCCACCAGCGCCAGCCCGTCGCCGGCAGCCAGCACAGTGTAGGCCGTCTCGGCCGTCTCGGCGGCGGGATCGTCCGCCCCGGCGATTTTCATGATCCAGCTGCGCTTGTCATGCCCGCGCCGCGCCATCGGCAGGGTGATCAGCCCGCTCGCCTCCTTCGGCACGCCGACAACCACGGCCCAGTAGGTTTTCTCGACAAACCCCTTCTGGAACAGCATGCCCAGCCGCGCCAGCGCCTCCCGGCTGCGGCCCAGCACCAGACAGCCGGTGGTATCCCGGTCGAGCCGGTGCGCCAGTGCCGGCGGCCGCTCGTTGCCGAAGCGCAGGGCGGGGAACAGCGTATCGAGCCCCTCGTTCCGGCCCGAGCCGGCGTGGACAGCGATGCCCGCCGGCTTGTTCAGCACGATCATCGCGTCATCGCGATAAAGGACGCAGGCAGCGATATCCAAAGGACGCATGGGCAGACGGCACCGGGGCTGGAGTTGCCCCGCCCCATAGCCTAGAATGGCCGGCAAAAGCGAGGCTCAATCTCGGCGGGGCTTCCCTCCGGAGCCACGAAAGGAATCATGCGCCATGACCGATACCGACGCCGCCCCCCCTCCGCCGCCGCGCACCCCGGCGGCCAAGCGTGCGCTGGCCGAGGCCGCCGCCCGCCGGGCCGAGCTTGACCGCCGCGAAGCGGAACTGAAGCGCCGCAAGGAAATCAACGGCCGCGGCGGGCTTGATCCCGTGCGCTATGAAGACTGGGAGAACAAGGGCATCGCCAGCGATTTCTGACACGTCCTGCGTGTGTCGGAAAATTTTTCAACCTCACGCAGCGTCAACCTGATCACTCTTTGTTCGCAACCTGCTTGGTAGGATTCGGCATCACCCGCCGGAGCCAGCCATGCATCCGCCCCTCGCCTTTGCCCTTGTGCTCGCCCTTGCCGTGGCCGGCAGCGCGCTGCGGCCCGCGCCCCCACTGCCGGCGCGAGGCACCGATGTGGTCCCTGCCCCGGCCCGGCCGGTTGCCGCCGCTGCGGTCCATCCCGCCGGCCTTGCGCTTGGCCGTGCGAGCCGCCTCGGCCCCTTCCCGGCCACGCTGCTGCGCGTCATCGATGGCGATACGATCGTGGCGGAGGTGCGGCTGGGCGGCGAGACGCTGACCACCCGGGTCCGTCTGCGCGGCATCGACGCAGCGGAACTGTCCGCCACCTGCGCCGAGGAGCGCGATCTTGCGCTGGCCGCGCGCGGGGCGCTGGCGCGGTTTCTCGGCGCCGGCGCGATTACCCTCACCGAGGTCGGCAGCGACAAATACGCCGGGCGCATCGTCGCCCGCGTGCTGACGAAAACGGGCGCCGACGTGGGCGCCCGGATGCTGGAGGATGGCTATGCCATCGCCTATGACGGCGGCCGCCGCCAGCCGTGGTGCGATCCCGTGATCACTGCACGACGGTGACGACCGCGCCCACCCGCACGCGCTCGAACAGATCGACGATATCGTGGTTGTACATGCGGATGCAGCCGTAGGAGGCATAGGTGCCGATCGAATTCGGCACGTTGGTGCCGTGAATCGCGTATTCCCCGGGCGAAAGGGTCAGCGCGCGCTCGCCCATCGGGTTCTGCGGAATGCCGCCGGGGATGACGTTGGGCAGGCGCGGATTGTCGCGCCGCACTTCCGCCGGCGGGCTCCATGCCGGGCGCACATGCTTGCCATCCACCACGCGGGAGCCGAACCACTGCTTGCCCGGCCGGCCGACCGCCACCGGATAGGTGATGGCCGAGCCATCGCCGAGCGACAGGTAAAGCCGCCGCTGGCGGGTGGAGACGAGGATCGAGCCGGCAGGCACCTGCCCCGGCATGCTGACCCGGGTGGCAGCTTCCGCCCCCGTGGCCATTCCCAGCGCCGGCAGGCTGATCAGCCCCGAAACCAGCGCGCGACGCGACAACTCAACTGACATGACGCCAAAACCCCGACAAGGACACCACTCGGACGATACGACTTGCCGTCGATCAAGAGACGATGCCAGTTGCCAAGCTATGAATCAATTTCCGCGCAAGTTTTTTAACCTTACGATCGCGTGAACGGGGCAGCCCGGCCGCTGCGCAAATTGACGCATCTCAAGGCAAAATCCCCGCATCTCCGGCACGAGGAGGGCCAGAGGGGAAGTGACGATGTCGGTAACACCAGAACTGGTCCGGGCCTATGCGGCGCCGGTCCCGCGCTATACGAGCTATCCCACCGCGCCGCATTTCGGCCCGGCGGTCGGCCCGGAACAATATGCCCGCTGGCTGAGCGATCTGCCGCCGAACAGCCGGCTGTCGCTTTATGTCCATGTGCCGTTCTGCGATACCCTGTGCTGGTTCTGCGGCTGCAACACCAAGATCACGCAGAAATATGCCCCCGTCAGCGGCTATCTCGATGCCCTGATCAAGGAAATCGTCACCATCGCCACGCTGGTGCCTTCCGATGCGGAGGTCGCGCAGATCCATTGGGGCGGCGGCTCGCCCACCATGCTCAGCCCGGCCGACATCACCCGGCTGGCGGCGGCGACAAAGGCCCGGTTCCGCCTCGCGGCCGATTGTGAATTCGCCATCGAGGTGGACCCGCGCGGGCTTGATGCCGCGCGGATGGATGCGCTGGCCGCAGCAGGCCTCACCCGCGTCTCGATCGGCGTGCAGGATTTCGACCCGGTGGTGCAGAAGGCGATCAACCGGATGCAGGGCTATGAGGAGACGAAGGCGGCGGTGGATGGCTTCCGCGCCCGCGGCGTCGCCTCGCTCAACATCGATGCGCTTTATGGCCTGCCGTTCCAGACCGCCGCGCGGCTGGAGGATACGCTGCGTCAGGTGATGATCCTGAGGCCGGACCGGATCGCCCTGTTCGGCTATGCCCATGTGCCGTGGATGAAGCGGCACATGTCGATGATCGACGAAAGCGCCCTGCCCGGCATCGACGAGCGCTATCATCAGGCCGAGATGGCCGCGGCCTATCTCGTCGCCCACGGCTACGAGCGTATCGGCATCGATCATTTCGCCCTGCCGGAGGATGCGATGGCGGCGGCGAACCGCAACGGCACCATCCGTCGCAATTTCCAGGGCTATACGGTCGACCCGTCCGATGCGTTGATCGGCCTCGGCGCCTCGTCCATCGGCGCCTTCCCGCAAGGCTATGTGCAGAACCAGACGGCCACCGCCCGCTACATGGCGCTGGTCAGCGAAGGCAAGGTGGCGGCGGAAAAAGGCGTGATCCTGTCGGAGGACGACATCCTGCGCCGCGCCATCATCGAAAAGATGATGTGTACGCTCGCCTTCTCCCGCCGCCATGTCGAAAGCCTGACCACCCGGCGCGATCTGCTCGTCCCCGTGCTGGAGGAAGCCGCCGCCATCCTCGCGGAAGACCACCACGGCTTCATCGTCCCGACAGCGGATGGTTTTGCCGTGACGGAGAAGGGCCGGCCCTTCCTGCGCACCTTTGCCGCGCGGTTCGATGCCTATCTGCCCCGCCGCACCGCCCGCCATTCGCTGGCGGTCTAGCTCTGTTCCACCAGCGCCCAGCGGGCGAAGTCCGCGCGCAGCGCATCGGATATCGCCTCCGCCCGCCGGGTCTGCAGGTTGAGCAGGCACAGCGTCGAGACCGCCTGCGCCGTGCACACCCCGTCCTTGAACACCCCCTGCCGGAGGCGGAAGGACGAACGGCCGACATGCTCGAAGCCCGAGGCCGCCACCGCCTCGCCCGGCCAGTGCATCTCTTTGAGAAAATCCATCTCGATCCTGACCAACGCCACGCTGACCGCGCGCATCAGCCCGCAGGAGGTGAACAGCGCCGCCCGGTTTGATTCCATCAGGCTGCCATAGGCGCCGTTGTTGATATGGCCGAGGGGGTCGAGATCGGCAAAGCGCAGGTCGTGCCGACTCTGCCAGGGATAGGCGGAAAGGGGCTTGGGCGGGGTGCGCATCGGCGGGCCTCCGGCGGAATGGATCGCCCGTCCTCTGCCGCCCGCCGCGCCGGTTGGCAAGCACCGAACGAAAGCGGCCGGCAAATGCCCGCCGCTTCC
>ERZ1645187.2339-NODE-2339-length-16780-cov-52.835456_pt1 | contig 16780 bp, 12 predicted proteins | sample MGYA00575352_ERZ1645187 | MGnify/ENA primary metagenome ERZ1645187 (study PRJEB40837, sample SAMN11349314) | freshwater sediment metagenome | isolation source: river sediment | host: Sediment | place: India: Wazaribad , New Delhi | collected 2017-02-21 ... | reverse complement strand
TTATCCGAGCCACCGCCTCGCGTTGCGAAACAGCCGCAGCCACGGCCCATCCTCGCCCCAGCCGTCAGGATGCCAGGAATATTGCACCGTGCGGAACACCCGTTCCGGGTGCGGCATCAGAATGGTGAACCGGCCATCGCGGCTGCACAAGCCAGTAATGCCGCCCGGCGAGCCATTCGGATTGGCGGGATAGGCGTCGGCGGGTTGGCCGAAATGGTCCACGAACCGCAACGCCACCAATCCCGCCGCCAGCGCCACGCCCGGCCCCCTTTCATCCCGGAATTCGGCGCGACCCTCGCCATGCGCGACCGCGATGGGCAGGCGGGAACCTTCCATGCCGCGCAGGAACAGCGACGGCGACGGTAGCACTTCGACCAGACTCAGCCGCGCTTCGAACTGCTCCACCCGGTTGCGCACGAAACGCGGCCACAATTCGGTCCCGGCAATCAGCTCGTGCAGGTTGGACAACATTTGACAGCCGTTGCAGACTCCCAACCCAAAGCTATCCGGGCGGGCGAAGAAGGCGGCGAATTCATCGCGGGCGCGGGGATTGAACAGAATGGATTTGGCCCAGCCCTCGCCGGCGCCCAGCACGTCGCCGTAGGAAAAACCGCCGCAGGCGGCGATGCCATGGAAATCAACCAGCGAAATCCGCCCAGCGATGAGGTCGCTCATGTGGACATCCACCGCGGCAAAACCAGCTCGGTCGAAGGCCGCCGCCATCTCCACCTGGCCGTTGACGCCCTGCTCGCGCAGGATGGCGACTCGCGGTCGAGCCCCTTCGGCGAGGAACGGCGCGGCGATGTCCTCGGCGGGATTAAAGGTCAGCCGGACGTTCAGCCCCGGATCAGGGGGGTCGCAGGCCGCTGTGAACGCCTCGCCAGCGCAATCGGGATGGTCGCGCAACGCCTGCATCCGGTAACTGGTTTCCGACCACAACCGCCGCAGTTCAGCGCGGCTGGCGGCGAATACGATCTCGCCAGCATAGCGGATAATCAGCCGGTCCTCGCCATTTGGGGCGCCGATGGCATGGCTGCATTCGCCCAAGCCGGCGGCGGCCAACCGCGCCAGCACGAGGCGACGATCTCTCGCCCGCACCTGGAGCACCGCGCCCAGTTCTTCGGCGAACAACGCGCCCAAGGGACCGTCGTCCAGATCGTCGAGCAATATCGTCGCGCCGCAGCCGCCGGCGAACATCATCTCGGCCAGCGTCGCCAGCAGACCACCATCGGACCGGTCGTGGTAGGCCAGCAATCGGCCTGCCGCGTTCAGTTCCTGAATCACGGTGAAGAATGCCTTCAGATCGTCCGGCGCATCCACGTCGGGAACGGCGTCGCCCCACTGGTTGTAAACCTGGGCCAGCGCCGAGCCACCCAGGCGATTCTTGCCGCGCCCGAGATCAATGAGAATCAGGTCACTATCGCCCCGGTCGGCGCGCAATTGCGGCGTCAGGGTCCGGCGCACATCCTGAACCGGCGCGAAGGCGGATACGATCAACGACAGCGGCGCGACCACGCTCTTGCCCACGCCATCCGCCTCCCAGACGGTTTTCATGGACAGCGAATCCTTGCCGACCGGAATGGCGATGCCCAGCGCCGGGCACAGTTCCATCCCCACCGCTTTGACGGTATCGAACAGGCGCGCGTCCTCGCCGGGATGGCCCGCTGCCGCCATCCAATTGGCCGACAACTTCACATCGCCCAGCTTCTCGATCCGGGCGGCGGCGATGTTGGTGATTGCTTCGCCAACCGCCATTCGCCCGGAAGCAGGCGCGTTTAATACCGCCAGCGGGGTGCGCTCGCCCATCGCCATCGCTTCGCCGGTATAAACATCGAAGCTGGTAGTCGTGACCGCGACATCGCTGACCGGAACTTGCCAGGGTCCGACCATCTGATCGCGGCAGACCAGCCCGGTCACCGTGCGGTCGCCGATGGTGATGAGGAAACTCTTATCGGCTACTGCCGGGAACCGCAGCACCCGCGCCACAGCGTCGGCGAGACTTAACCCCCCACCCCAACCCTCCCCCACAAGGGGGGAGGGAGCCTCGACAGAATGACCGGCAACATCGCGCAGCATTTTCGGCGGCTTGCCGAACAGCACGTTCATTGGCAAAGCCACTGGCTGGCTGCTGAATTGCCGATCCGTGACCGTCAATTCCGGTTCGCGGGTGGCAACGCCAATGACCGCATACGGGCAGCGTTCGCGCTGGCATAGCGCCTCGAACGTCGCCAGCCCCTCGGCGGCGATGGCCAGCACATAGCGTTCCTGCGCCTCGTTGCACCAGATCTGCATCGGCGTCATGCCGGGATCGTCGTTGGGCACCGCGCGCAGCTCGAACGAACCGCCCCGCTCCGCGCCATGGACGATTTCCGGGACGGCGTTGGACAGGCCGCCCGCGCCCACGTCGTGAATCGAGAGAATGGGATTGTTGTCGCCCAGCGCCACGCAGCGATCAATCACTTCCTGGGCGCGGCGCTGGATTTCCGGGTTGCCGCGCTGCACCGAGGCGAAATCGAGGTCTTCGTGGGAACTGCCCGCCGCCATGCTGGAGGCCGCGCCGCCGCCCAACCCAATCAGCATCGCCGGCCCGCCCAGCACGACAATGGCCGTTCCCGGCGGCAGCTCGGCCTTGTGAACGTGCAGTTCGCGGATGTTGCCCAGTCCGCCCGCGATCATGATCGGCTTGTGATAGCCGCGCCGCTGACCATCCGGGCCATCCTCCTCGAACGCGCGGAAATAACCGGCCAGATTCGGGCGGCCAAATTCATTATTGAAAGCCGCTGCGCCAATCGGGCCTTCCAGCATGATGTCCAGCGCCGACGCGATCCGCCCCGGCTTGCCGTAATCCTGTTCCCACGGCTGGATAAAATCAGGAATTCGCAGGTTGGACACCGAGAAGCCGCACAGCCCCGCCTTTGGTTTCGCGCCGCGCCCGGTCGCGCCCTCATCGCGGATTTCGCCGCCAGAGCCGGTGGCCGCGCCGGGAAAGGGGGAAATCGCGGTCGGGTGATTGTGCGTTTCCACCTTCATCAGGATGTGAACATCCTCCGGATGGTAGCGGTATTCGCCATCCGCCGGATCGGGGAAAAACCGTCCGGCGGGAAAACCGGTCATCACCGCCGCGTTGTCGCTGTAGGCCGACAGCACGTCGTCGGGATGGCAATGATGCGTGTGGCGGATCATGGCGAACAGCGAGCGGTCCTGTTTCACGCCGTCCACAATCCAGTCGGCGTTGAAAATCTTGTGCCGGCAGTGCTCGGAATTCGCTTGCGCGAACATCATCAGTTCCACGTCGGTTGGGTTGCGTCCCAGCCGGGTGAAGCTGGCCAGCAGGTAATCAATTTCGTCCTCCGACAGCGCCAGTCCCAGTGTGCGGTTGGCGGTCATCAAGGCTTCCCGCCCGCCGCCGAGCACGTCCACCGTCGCCAGCGGCGCGGGTTCGGCGTGGGCGAACAGCACGGCGGGATCGTCGTCCGGCCCCAGCACTGCCTCGGTCATTCGGTCGTGCAGCAGCGGTCGCAATGCGGCCAGATGGTCAGCGGTCAACGGTGGCGCGGCTTCCAGGTAATACGCTACGCCGCGCTCGATGCGGCGGACGTGTTGCAAACCGCAGTTATGGGCGATGTCAGTGGCCTTGGAGGACCAGGGCGAAATCGTGCCGGGCCGGGGAATCACCAGGAAGGTCGGCTCGCCGGTCAGATGACGTTGCGTTGCCGTGGGGCCATAGCGCAGCAGACGATCCAGCACCTCGCGGTCGTGGGTGGTTAACGATCCGTCCACAAAATGCACGAATTCGGCATAGACGTCGGTGATGGTCGAAACCCGCTGGCGCAATGCGGTCAGCAGTTTTTGCCGACGGAACAGCGACAGAGCGGGGCTTCCACGGAAACGCAACATCGCGGTGACTCTCCTGGGTCGAGCGGGGAACGCGGATGATAGCAGCAATCGCCGAACGGCAACGGCGCTATGTCAAGATCAATCGTCATGATATGAGAATATGCTATCATTATGATGTTTTTAATGATCGCAAAGGGCTTCCCATAGCTAATTTCAGTTTGCGTGGCGTGGACGATGCAACCATGTCCCGCCTCAAGGCGGAAGCCAGTCGCCAAGGCATGAGCGTCAACGCTTTTCTACTGCGACTGATTCGCCAGCAACTTGACCTGTCCGCACCCCGCGTCGCACCACGCCAGTATCACGATCTGGACCATTTGGCGGGTACTTGGAGCGCGGCGGAGGCCAGCGCGCTTTTACACGCCGTGGCTGATTTCAACGCTATTGATCCGGAACTATGGCGATGAAATCCATTCTGGTGGATACCAATGCCTATGCCGCCTTCAAACGCGGCGACGGGGAAGCCCTTGCCATCCTGCGCGCCGCCGATACGATTGGCGTCAGCGCCGTGGTGCTGGGTGAATTGCTGAGTGGTTTCGCGCTCGGCGTCCGGGAAGCGGACAACCGCCGCGAACTGAGCGAGTTTCTGGCCTCGCCGCGCGTCAGCCTGTTACCGGTCACCGAAGATACCGCTGGCTTCTACGCCCGCGTCTACCAGGGATTGCGCCGCAAGGGCAAACCGATCCCCACTAACGATCTCTGGATCGCCGCCACCGCCCTCCAGCAGGGTTTCGCAGTGTTCAGTTACGACCGGCATTTCGCGGAGATTGACGGCTTGCTGACGGGTCAAAAATGGGTGGATTTTCTGCCCTGAACTGAAGTAGCCACGCACGATAGATTGCGTTGCGCTGACCCACCCTGCAAAAAGAACCTTGACCGTCCGCTAGCCTTTCCCGCCAACAGGCGAAGAGAGCAATGCCATTCATAAAAAAATTTTATAATTAAAAACAGAATGTTAAATCAGTTCCTGATTTGCTAGAATTCAGTTCAATTCAAACCATCGAATAGGCGCCATGGCCACCGGAACCCTGTACATCGTCGCCGCCCCATCCGGGGCCGGTAAGACCAGTCTGGTCAAAAGCCTGGTGGAGACCACGTCTGACGTGGTGGTCTCCATCTCCCACACCACCCGCCCGCCCCGCCCCGGCGAACAGGACGGCGTCCACTATCATTTCATCACGCTTCCCAGCTTCGAAACGATGATCGCTCAGGGCGCCTTCCTGGAACACGCCCAGGTGTTCGGCAACCGTTACGGCACCAGCCGCGCCGCCGTACTGGCCAAACTGCAAGCCGGCCTGGATGTCATTCTGGAAATCGACTGGCAGGGCGCCCAACAGGTGCGCAAGCAACTGCCTGATAGTCCAAGCATCTTTATCCTGCCGCCCTCCCGTGATGCGCTGCGCCAGCGCCTGGCCGGGCGCGGTCAGGACAGCCCCGAAGTGATTGAACGGCGCATGGCGGCGGCCCTGGATGAACTGTCACACTACGTGGAGTTCGATTACCTGGTGATCAACGACCAGTTCGAGACGGCGCTGACTGAACTGAGCGCCATCATTATCGCCCAGCGCCAACGGCGAACCGCGCAACTGGAGCGCCATCTGGAACTGTTCCATATTCTCTTGTCTTAACCGCTTGTTTTTTATTAGACTGCTTAGTTCCAAATTGGCAATGCCTCGGCTGGAGAAATCCCTGTATGGCCCGAATTACCGTAGAAGACTGCCTCGCCCGGGTAGATAACCGGTTCGAACTGGTGCTGATCGCTGCGCGCCGCGCCCGCGATCTGGCGCTGGGCCGGGAAGCGCTGGTGCCCTGGGAAAACGATAAACCTACTGTCGTTGCGCTGCGGGAACTGGCCGAGGGCAAGCTCGACACTCTGATCAAGGAAAAATATGGCCGCTTTAACGCGCCTGCGCCTACGCCGCATACGGCGGAACTCGAACCGGCGTTCGCCGCGTTCGATGGACCTACACCTGAATCGGATTGACCGCACCGCAGCCGCCCCAAGAGGTTCGCCATCGTGATCGGCGCCCCATCGCTGGACGTTCGCGCCGAGTTGGAGCCAAACCGCCCATTAGCGGTAGATGACGAGTGGCTCGACGACCTGCGCTTGCGCATAGATGATCTGTGCGCCATCGCCAGCGACTATCTCGAACCGGCGCAGGTCGAGCGTCTGCGTCAGACCTGCTATTTCGCCACCGAAGCCCACGCCGGCATTTACCGTAAAAGCGGCGAGCCGTACATCTTCCACCCCCTGGCGGTGGCCCGCATCCTCGCCAACGTCCGCTTCGACCAGGAAACCCTGCAAGCCGCCCTGCTGCATGATGTCATCGAGGACACGCATTACAACAAGGATCAGCTCAGCGCGCGCTTCGGGCCGGAAGTCGCTGAACTGGTGGACGGCGTCAGCAAGCTGACCCAGATTCAGTTCAATTCCAAGCGGGAAGCCCAGGCGGAAAATTTCCGCAAGATGTTCCTGGCGATGGCCAGGGACCTGCGGGTGATCATGATCAAGCTGGCCGACCGCCTGCACAACATGCGCACCCTCGGCGCCATGCGCCCGGAATCGCGCCGCCGCATCGCCCGCGAAACCCTGGAAATCTACGCGCCCATCGCCGGTCGGCTGGGCATGAATCACCTGCGCCAGGAACTGGAGAATCTCGGCTTCAGCCATCTCCACCCGCTGCGCTACCGGGTATTGCAGGACGCGGTGCGCAAGCTGAGCGGCAACCGCCGCGAGATCATCAGCCAACTGGAAAACGGCATCCAGGACCGGCTGCGGGACGAAGGCATCGTCGGCCGGGTGGTGGGTCGCGGCAAGCATCTGTGGGGCATTTACCAGAAAATGCGCCTCAAGCACCTGCCGTTCAAAGAAGTTCACGACGTCTACGCGGTGCGGATCATCGTGGACACGGTGGACACCTGCTATCGGGCGCTGGGCGTCATGCACAGCTTGTACAAGCCGATCATGGGCCGGTTCAAGGACTACATCGCTATTCCCAAGGCCAACGGCTACCAGTCGCTGCACACCGTATTATTTGGCCCCAACGGCGTGCCCATCGAGGCGCAGATCCGCACCGAGGAAATGCACGTCATGGCCGAGGTCGGCGTCGCCGCGCACTGGCGCTACAAGTCCGATGGCAACAGTCAGGGCAGTCACGCCCAGCAACGGGCGCGCGAATGGCTGCGCAAACTGCTGGACATGCAGCGCCGGGCCGGCAACCCGATGGAATTTCTGGAAAGCGTCAAGGTGGACCTGTTTCCCGATGAGGTCTACGTCTTCACCCCGCGCGGCGAGATCATCCAACTGCCGCGCGGCGCGACCGCGGTGGATTTCGCCTACGCCATTCATTCCGATGTCGGCAACACCTGCGTCGGGGCCAAAATTGACCGCCGGCTGGCGCCGCTGCGCACTCCGCTGGTCACCGGTCAGACCGTCGAGGTCATCATCACCCCGACCGCCCGCCCCAACCCGGCCTGGCTCAACTTCGTGGTCACCGCCAAGGCCCGCGCCAGCATCCGTCATTATCTCAAGCACTTGCAGCGTGATGAGGCGATCCTGCTCGGTAAACGGCTGCTGGAAAAGGCGCTGGCAGGCCGAATCGGCGGCTTGGGCGAGCTGCCTATCGCCCGGATTAGATCGCTGGTCCGCGAATTCAATCTAACCAGCTTCGATGAATTGCTGGCCGACATCGGACTGGGCAATCGGGTAGCCGCACTGATCGCCAAGCGGCTGTTGCCGGAAGAAGACGAGAAAGAAAACGCCGCCCCGGACGCCAGCGCCCAACCGCTGCTGATCAAGGGCGCCGAGGGCACGGTGGTCAGCTTCGGCAAGTGTTGCCGGCCGCTGCCCGGCGACGCCATCATCGGCTATATCAACGCCGGGCGCGGCATCGTCATCCACCGCGACAGTTGCAAGAATGTTGTCAGTTACAAGAAGAATCCCGACAAGTGGATCGAAGTCGAGTGGGAGGCGCAGGTCAGCAGCGACTTCAGCGCCGAACTGCGCCTCGATGTGGTCAACCGGCGCGGGGTGCTGGCCACTATCGCCGCCGCCATCGCCGCCACCGACACCAACATCGAAACAATCAACACGTCGGAGCGGGACGGCACCACCACGACGGTGCATTTGCTGCTCAACGTCCGCGACCGCGCTCATCTGGCCCGGGTGATGCGTCAGTTGCGCACCCTGCCCGAAGCGTTGAAGCTGGCCCGGCGCGGCTAGCTTTTCTCTCACCCCAGCCCTCTCCCTGCCAATGAAGGGAAGGGATTTAGCCGGAGCGTTCCATGCCGCGTGAAATCATCCACACCGACCAGGCCCCCGCCGCCATCGGCGCCTATTCCCAGGCAATCAAAGTCGGCGCCACCGTTTACCTGGCCGGTCAGATTCCGCTCGATCCCGCGACCATGCACTTGGTTGAAGGCGGGATGGAGGCCCAGATTCGCCGGGTGTTCGACAACCTGGCGGCGGTGGCCCGCGCCGCCGGCGGCAGCCTCGCCGACACGGTCAAACTCAACGTATTTCTGACCGATCTGAGCCATTTCGCCCTGGTGAATCAGGTCATGGCCGAGTACTTCCAGGAACCGTATCCGGCGCGGGCGGCGATTGGCATCGCGGCCTTGCCGCGCGGCGCACAGGTAGAAATGGACGCCGTGCTGGTCGTGGAGGATTGAGCGTGCGGTCATGCCGGGCGTGGCGCCGCCACTGACTGCCGAACCCCTCCCGGTCACCGCCCTGAAGGGCGTCGGACCGAAGCTGGCGGACCGGTTGCGCCGGCTGGGCATCGCCAGCGCCGAAGACGTGTTGCTGCACCTGCCGCTGCGCTATCAGGACCGCACCCGCGTCACCCCGATTAACCAGGCGCAGCCCGGCGACGAGGCGCAGATCGAGGCCGAAGTAGTCAGCAGCGAGGTGACGGCGCGCGGCCGGCGGTTCCTGCTCTGCCATCTGACCGATGGAACCGGAGTGCTCACCCTGCGTTTCTTCCATTTCAGCCCCGCTCAGGAACAATTGTTCAGCCGCCCCGGTATGCGGCTGCGCTGTTTCGGCGAGGTGCGGCAGGGCTACACCGGTCTGGAAATGATCCACCCCGAATGCCGGCGGGTCGGCCCGGATGCGCCGCCGGTGGACGACCGCCTGACGCCCATCTATCCCACCACGGCGGGCTTGCAGCAATTCACCTTGCGTGGCCTGGCGGAACAGGCCTTGGCGCAACTGCACGCGACGGCGCTCTTGCCGGAACTGTTGCCAGCGGAAATACGCACGCGCCTGCAACTCCCACCCCTGGCCGAGGCGCTGGAACTGCTGCACCGGCCGCCGGCGGGGACGGCGCTGGCGGACTTGGAAAGCGGTCGCCATCCGGCGCGGCGGCGGCTGGCATTCGAGGAGCTGCTGGCCCATCAGCTCAGCCTGCGCCGGTTGCGGGCGCGGATGCAGCGCCAGGCTGCGCCACCGCTGGCGGATCGGGGCGGTTTGAGCCAGCGATTTTTGGAGCGGTTGCCGTTCGCGCTCACTGCGGCGCAGCAGCGGGTCCTGGCGGAAATCGGCGCTGATCTGGCCCAGCCCCGCCCGATGTTGCGGCTGTTGCAGGGCGATGTCGGCTCCGGCAAGACCGTGGTGGCCGCCGCCGCCGCGCTGCGGGCGGTAGAAGCTCACGCACAAGCGGCGCTGATGGCCCCTACCGAATTGCTGGCCGAGCAGCATTACCGCAACTTCCGCGCCTGGCTGGAACCGCTGGGCCTTGAGGTCGCCTGGCTGACCGGCCGGCTGACCGGCAAGGCGCGGCAAACGCTGCTGGAGCGGCTGGCGGCGGGCGAAATTCACGTCGCGGTCGGTACCCACGCCCTGTTTCAGGAAAGCGTGATCTTCGCCGAACTGGCGCTGGCCATCGTGGACGAGCAGCACCGCTTCGGCGTTCACCAGCGGCTGGCGCTGCGCGAGAAAGGCCGCCAGGGCGGGCGCTGTCCGCACCAGTTGATCATGACCGCCACCCCGATTCCGCGCACCCTGGCCATGAGCGCCTATGCTGATCTGGACACTTCGACGATTGACCAATTGCCGCCGGGCCGCCAGCCGGTCAAAACCGTCGTCGTGCCCGACAGCCGCCGCGATGAAGTGATCGAACGCATTCGTCAGGCGTGTCGCGCGGGTCGGCAGGCGTACTGGGTCTGTCCGCTGATCGAGGAATCCGAGGCGTTGCAATGCCAGGCGGCGGCGGTCACCGCCGAGCGGCTGACCGCGCTTTTGCCGGAACTGCGGATCGGGCTGGCCCACGGTCGCCGGTCCGCCGCCGACCGGGAAGCGACGATGAGCGCCTTCAAGGCGGGCGAACTGGATTTGCTGGTGGCTACCACGGTGATCGAGGTCGGGGTGGACGTGGCCAACGCCAGCCTGATGATCATCGAGAACGCCGAGCGACTGGGGCTGGCGCAGTTGCACCAGTTGCGGGGTCGGGTCGGGCGCGGCGCGGCGCACAGCAGTTGCGTGCTGCTGTACCGGCCGCCGCTGTCCCCCATCGCCCATAGCCGGCTGGCGGTGCTGCGAGAATGTAACGACGGCTTTGAAATCGCCCGCCGCGACCTGGAATTGCGTGGTCCCGGCGAGGTGCTGGGCACCCGCCAGACCGGCGAACAGACGTTGCGTGTCGCCGATCTGTTGCGCGACCAGGACTTGCTCAACGCCGTGCGCCATACCGCTGATGCGTTGTTGCGTGACCATCCGGACCGGGTGGAGCCGCTGATTCGGCGCTGGATTGGCGGCAGCGCGCGCTACGGCGAGGTTTAGCCATGTATGCGGCGTACTTTGGGCTGCGCGAACCACCGTTCGCCATCACTCCCGATCCGGCCTACGTTTACCTCAGCCGTCATCATCAGGAAGCCCTGGCGCATCTGCTGTACGGCGTCGGCGAGAATGGCGGCTTCGTGCAACTGACCGGCGAAGTCGGCACCGGCAAAACCACGCTGATCCGCGCCTTGCTGGAACAACGGCTGGAGCACGTGGATGTTGCGCTCTGCCTCAACCCCCGGCTGACGGTCGAGGAATTGCTGGCGACGGTCTGCGATGAACTGGGGGTGTCCTACCCACGTCCCGTGCATACGCTCAAGGCGCTGCTGGATGCGCTTAACGCCCACCTGTTGCAAACCCACGCCGCCGGTCGGCGCACGGTGCTGATCCTCGACGAAGCGCAGAACCTGAGCCGCGAGGTACTGGAACAAATCCGCTTGCTGACCAACCTGGAGACGGCCAAGCACAAGCTGCTGCGAATCATCCTGGTCGGTCAGCCGGAGCTGCGGGCGCTGCTGGCGCGGCCGGATTTGCGGCAACTGGCCCAGCGCATCACCGCCCGCTATCACCTGCCGCCGCTGGACCGGCGCGAGACCGCCGCGTATATCAATCACCGGTTGCGGGTCGCCGGCGGGCGTGACGACCTGTTCACCGCTGGCGCGCGGCGCGTGGCCTATCACGACTCGGGCGGCGTCCCCCGGCTGATCAACATCATTTGCGACCGCGCCCTGCTCGGGGCCTATGGCCGGGGGATACGACGAGTGACCGCCCGCCTGGCGCGTGCGGCGGCGCGCGAGGCATTGCACGGTGGCGCGGGCGGCTGGAACTGGCGCCCCTGGCTGGCGCTGGTCACCGGCCTGGCGGGACTGGCCATGATCGGCGCTGGCTTGTGGCTGCCGCACGCCAATCCGCCCGCTCCGCCTGGCGTTGCCCCGCCGCTGGCCGCGACAATGCTAACTCCGGCGGAAACGGGTAGCGCCACGGCGGCGGTGCCCGAATCAGCCAGCGCCGCATCCACCGAAGCTCCCCCCTGGACCCTGATCGGCCCCGGGGCGAGCGGCGCGGCGGTACGCTGGTTACGGACGCGGCTGGCGCTGGCAGCGGGACAGCCGGTCCCCGACCCGCTGTCCGAAGTGTTCGACGCAGCGCTGGCCGAGCAAGTGCGCGCCTTCCAGCGCGATCACGGCCTGCAACCGGATGGACTGGCTGGACCGCGCACCCTGGCGCTGTTGAATAACCTGGCCCCGGCCGCCAATGCACCCGCGCCGCCACCGTCCGAGGGGAACCTGTAGATGTCCTACATTCTCGACGCCCTGCGCCAGGCGGAACGCGAACGCCATCTCGGTCAACCGCCCAGCCTGACCGCTCCGCCGCCAGCGGCGGAGCCGGGCCGGCGTCGGTTCGGCTGGTGGCTAACACTGGGACTGGGGCTGGGATTGCTGAACGCGGCGCTGCTGGCGTTCTTCCTGATCCGACCGCAGCCAGCGACTCCACCGGTCATCGCCGCAACACCAGCGCCAGCGCCAACTGCGCCAGCAGCGATTGCGCCGACGCCGGCGGCAACTGCGCCAGTAGCAACCGTCACTCCCGGTACGCCACCCGTTGTCCCGGCCCGCCCGCCCGTCGAGGACGCCCCGGCCAGGACAGCGCTGCCCGCCATGCCGCGCCAGGAACCCATCAGCAAGCCGGTTACGCCCGTAGCGGCGCGCCCGCCGGTGGCGCCCGCCCGTCGGGAACAGCGTGAACCTTCTGCTGGTGCGCCACCGATGACACCCGGTTCCGTCACTCTGGCGCCAGCGCCGGAGCCGATTCCGCCGCTGGAAACGCTGTCCGCCAGCGCCCGACGCGAGATTCCGGCGCTGAACCTCGATATTCACGTCCACAGCGCCGATCCCGCACAGCGCTTTGTCGTCATCAATGGCCGGCGCTACCGGGAAGGCGAGCGGCTGGGCGAGGGACCGGTGCTGGAAAGCGTCACCCGCGACGGCGCAATCCTGCGCCAGGATGGCCAGCGGTTTCGGCTATCGGTGCGGCGCTGAGGCGTGACGCCGTTTTTCAAGCCATCTGCCTGACGCCGGGTGCTGGCCGCGACGCTGACCGCGAATGATCAGCGCCCGCCGAGGTTAGAGCAGCCTCCCCTTATCCTCCTCTTCCAGCCGGGTTTCTTCCTCGATTTGCAACCGCCCTTCGCCGGCGGCGGGCGGCGGCGGGCGCTGGCTTTCCAGCCGGATGCGCAGCCGCAGGTTGTGCGCGGAATCCGAGTAGCGAATGGCGGTTTCGTAGCTGATCCGGCCCGCTTCATACAATTTGAACAGGGCGTCATCGAAGGTGATGATGCCCTGGTCGCCGGAGCGGGCCATGAGCGGTTTGAGTTCCTTGACTCGACCGCGAAAGATCAACTCCGCCATCAACGGGGTGTTCAGCAGGATTTCCACCGCCGGAATCAAACCCGGCTCATCTTCGCGCGGCACCAGCCGCTGTGAGATAAACGCCTTCACGTTGAACGACAGGTCCATCAATATCTGCATCCGCTTTTCTTCCGGGAAGAAATTGACGATCCGGTCGAAAGCCTGATCGGTATTGTTGGCGTGCAACGTGGTCAGGCACAAATGGCCGGTCTCGGCGAAATTGATCGCGTATTGCATGGTTTCCCGATCCCGCACCTCGCCGATAAAAATCACGTTGGGCGCTTGCCGCAACGTATTTTTCAGCGCCAGATCGTAGGATTCGGTATCTACGCCCACTTCGCGCTGGTCCACCAGCGATTCCTTGTGGCTGTGGAAGAACTCGATGGGGTCTTCGATGGTGATGATGTGCTCCCGGCGCTGGCTGTTGCGGTAATCCAGCATCGCCGCCAGGGAGGTCGTCTTACCGCAGCCGGTGCCGCCCAGAAAAATCACCAGCCCGCGCTGAGCCATGACGATGTCCTTGAGCGCCAGCGGCAGATTCAGTTCCTCGATAGTCGGAATCCGCTGCTTGATCAGCCGCAACACCATGCCGGCGCTGCCGCGCTGGGTGAAGGCGCTGACCCGAAACCGGGCGAGATTGGGGAAATGCAGGGAAAAATTGAACTCATGCTGCCGGTCGAACTCCCGCGTCTGGCGGTCGTTCATGATCGACCGCACCAGCAGTTCCGTTTGTTGCGGCATCAGTTTTTGATCGCCGACCCGAATCACTTCCTGATTGACCTTGAACGCCGGCGGACTGCCAGCAGTGATGAACATATCCGACCCGTCCAATTCCACCAGCTTGCTCGCCAGTTCCTGAAGATACTGGGTGGCCTTGTCATGGTCGTTCACGCCCGGTTGCGGAGTCTGTGCCATATCTGATCCTCTTCTGGTTGATTCACGCGCCACCGCCGTTGCCGGCGCTGGCGCCGCCCAATCCGGCCCGCAGACTGACCGGACCTCCCGATTTGACCGTGTGCTCGTTTTTATCCGAACCTTGACAGTTATTTTATACTGTGCGCAGCACTCTGGCGCTGCGCCATCCGATCTGGGTGATTTAACCGCCCGGCTACTGATTCCCGTTCCAGTCCTCGCTGGCGTTCGCCACCGCCTCTCTGGCGCCGCGCGTCAGTATCCGCACCCCCATTATTCCAGGAGATCATCGCTCTCATGAGCCTCCCCCGCCGCTTTCTGCGCTCCCTGGGCGCACTGCTGCTGTGCTGGACGACCGTCGCTCTTCCCGCGCGTCAGGCCGATCCCCCGCAACCGCTGCCGGATTTCCGCAAACTGGTCAAACAAAACGAACCTGCCGTCGTCAATATCAGCACGACCCAGGCGCCCAGCCGCAAGACGGCGACGCGCACGCCGATCCTGCCGGAGCTGCCCGGCGCTGAAAATCCCTATCTGGAGTTCTTCAAACGCTTCTTCCAGGAGCGCCCGGAATTGCCTGGTGAGCGCCAGGCCAATTCGCTCGGATCCGGGTTCATTCTCTCCCCCGACGGTTATATCCTGACCAACGCCCACGTCGCCCGGGACGCCGACAAAATCATCGTCCGGCTCAGCGACCAGCGGGAACGGCCGGCCAAGGTGATCGGCGTGGACGAACTGACCGATGTGGCGCTGCTCAAGATCGAAGGTGAGAACCTGTCGGCGGTCAAGCTCGGCGACTCCGACGCGCTGGAAGTCGGCGAATGGGTGCTGGCCATCGGCTCGCCATTCGGGTTGGAGCACACCGCCACCCAGGGCATCGTCAGCGCGGTGGGCCGCAACCTGCCCACCGGCGCCTACGTGCCCTTCATTCAGAGCGATGTCGCGGTCAACCCCGGCAGTTCCGGCGGCCCGCTGTTCAACCTGCGCGGCGAAGTGGTCGGCATCAACTCGCAGATTTACAGCAGCACCGGTGGCTACATGGGGCTGTCGTTCGCCATTCCCATCAAGCTGGCGACGCAGGTGGCCGAACAGTTGAAAGCCACCGGCGAGGTGACGCGCGGCTGGCTGGGCGTGCTGCTGCAAGCGGTCAATAACGACCTGGCCGATGCGTTCAAGCTCGACCGGCCGCGCGGGGCGCTGGTGGCGCAGATTCTGCCCGACAGCCCGGCGGCCAGCGCCGGGTTCAAGCAGGGCGATGTGATCCTGCGCTACGGCGGCGAACCGGTCGAGGATTCCTCGCAACTGCCCCGGATGATCGGCGTGACGCCGGTCGGCAAGACCGTGGCCATGTCCATCCTGCGCAACGGCGAACCGATGGAAATCAAGGCGACGATCGCCCGGCTGGAATCCACCCCCGCTGAGCCGGTCACTACGATGGACGAACACAGCGACTCGCGCCTGGGTCTGACCGTTGCTGACCTGAGCAATGAACAGCGCCGCACTCTGGGGCCGGAGGAACAGGGCGTGTTGGTGACCACCCTGGACGAGGGGCCAGCCGCCAACGCTGGTCTGTACCCGGACGACATCATCTTGCAGGTCGATCATCTGCCAGTGAAAAGCGCCAGCCAGTTCGTCGAACTGGCACGGGAACTGCCCAAGGGCAAGGCGATCCCCCTGCTGGTGCGGCGCGAAAACGAGTCGCTGTATCTGGCGGTGCGCCTGCCCGACAAGGAATAAGCGCGACCGATGAATCCCAACAATTGCCTGGATTTCGAGAAGCCCATCGCCGAACTGGAGGCGATGCTGAAGGAGTTGCGCCATCTCAGCGCCGAGCAGGATTTGAACATCAGCGACGAGATCGCCCGGCTGGAAGCCAAGAGCAAGGCGCTGACCGATTCGATCTTCGCCAGTCTGACGCCATGGCAAATTTCCCAGATCGCCCGCCATCCATTGCGGCCTTACACCCTGGACTACGTGGAGCGGTTGTTCACCGAGTTCGTGGAGCTGCACGGGGACCGCGCTTTTGCCGACGATCACGCCATCGTCGGCGGCTTGGGGCGGCTGGACGGTCGGCCGATGCTGGTCATCGGTCATCAGAAGGGCCGCGACACCAAGGAAAAAATTTACCGCAATTTCGGGATGCCGCGCCCGGAGGGTTATCGCAAGGCGCTGCGGCTGATGAAACTGGCCGAGCGGTTCCGGTTGCCGGTGCTGACCTTTATTGACACGCCGGGGGCCTATCCGGGCATCGGCGCCGAGGAGCGCGGCCAGAGCGAGGCTATCGCCCGCAATCTGTTCGAGATGAGCCGGCTGCGGACGCCCGTGATCTGCACGGTGATCGGCGAAGGCGGTTCGGGTGGGGCGCTGGCGGTGGGCGTGGGCGACCGGGTGTTGATGCTGCAATACGCCACCTATTCGGTGATCTCGCCGGAAGGGTGCGCGGCCATCCTGTGGAAGAGCGCCGACCGAGCGCCCGACGCCGCCGAGGCGATGGGACTGACGGCGGAACGGCTGCTGAAGCTGAACCTGATTGACGGCATCGTCCCCGAACCCGCCGGCGGCGCACACCGCGATCTGGACTGGATGGCGGCAACCCTGCGCGCGGCGCTGCGCGAGCAGTTGCAACAACTGGACGCCCTGACGGTGGATGAGTTACTGGAACAACGCTACCAGCACCTGATGGACTATGGGGTGTTCCGGGAAGCTGAACCGTTCACTTCCACCCAGTTATCCTGGCAGAGCAGCGTGGCGGCCCTGCTGGGCAAGGACAGCCTGCTGGGCAAGGACA
>ERZ1645187.2338-NODE-2338-length-16784-cov-21.644689_pt1 | contig 16784 bp, 6 predicted proteins | sample MGYA00575352_ERZ1645187 | MGnify/ENA primary metagenome ERZ1645187 (study PRJEB40837, sample SAMN11349314) | freshwater sediment metagenome | isolation source: river sediment | host: Sediment | place: India: Wazaribad , New Delhi | collected 2017-02-21 ... | reverse complement strand
CGCCCCCGCGTCCGTCGATGGTGTCTGCGCCTGCGCCGCCCGTGAGGGTCTCGTCTGCGGCGGAACCGGCGAGCGCGATGCCGGTTGCGAGGCCGGAGGCGTCGACGCCTGCGAACCCGGTGACGGTGGTGCCGTCTGCGGTCGTCTGGTCGGCGGTCACGGCGAGGTCGACGGCGGTCGCCGTGGTCAGCACCAGGGTGTTGGTGCCGGTCCCGCCGGCGATGGTCGCCTCGCCGCCGCGATAGGCGATGCGGTCGTCGCCGGCGCCGCCGTCGATCGCGTCGAGCCCACCGGCGCCGTCGATCGTGTCGTCGCCGGCGCCGCCGGTCAGCGTGTTGGCGCCGGTCGCGCCGGTGATCGTCACCGCCTGCGTCGACCCCAGCCCCGCGGCGTCGACGTTCTGGAACAGCCGCACGGTGACCGCGTCCGACGCCGTCTGGTCGGAGGCGCCGAGGTTCAGCGTCGCCGCGGTCTGCAGCACCAGCGTGTTGGTCCCCGAGCCGCCGTCGATCGAGGCTTCCGATCCGCCGTAGTCGACCCGGTCGTCGCCCGCCCCGGCCGCGATCACGTCGCCGCCGCCGCCGCCGCCGATCGTGTCGGCACCGCTGCCGCCGGTCAGCGTGTTGGCCCCGGTCGAACCGGTGAGCCGCACCGCGGTCGACCGCGCCGAAGCGTCGACGCTCTCGAAATCCGTCACCACGACCGTGTCGCCGGTGGTCTGATCGACCCCGGCCGCCACCGACAGATCGACGAGGGTCGCCACCGTCGCCGCCGTCATCACCAGCGTGTCGAGGCCGGCGCCGCCGTCGACCGAGGTCTCGCCGCCGGCGAGCGTCACCGTGTCGGCGCCGGCCCCGGCCGCGATCGCGTCCGCCCCGCCGCCGCCGGCGATCGTGTCGGCCCCGGCGCCGCCGGTCAGCGTGTTGGCGCCGCTCGATCCGGCGATCCACGCCCCTTGCGTCGACCCCAGTCCCGAGGCGTCGACCCGTTCGAAGCCGCCGACCACCGTCGGATCGCCGACCGACTGGTCCGCCTGCGCCAGATCGATCGACGCCGCGGTCTTCAGCACCAGCGTGTCGCCGGTCCCGGTGCCGCCGTCGATCGTCGTCTCGGTGCCCCAGTAGTCGACCCGGTCGTCGCCGGCGCCCGCCAGCACCACGTCGGCGCCGCCGCCGCCGCGGATCGTGTCGGCGCCCGACCCGCCGCTCAGCCGGTTGGCCGCCCCCGACCCGGTGATCGCGATCGTCGTCGACAGCGCCGTGGCGTCGACGTTCTCGAAATCCGTCACCGCGACCGTGTCGCCGGTGGTCTGATCGACCCCCGACGCCACCGCCAGATCGACGCTGCCGACCCCGCTCGTCGGCGTCAGCACCAGCGTGTCGAGACCGGCCCCGCCCGCCAGACCCGCCTCGCCGCCGCGCAGCGTGATCGTGTCGTCGCCGCCCCCGCCGGCCAGCACGTCCGCCCCGCCGGCGCCGTCGATCGTGTCGTCGCCGGCGCCGCCCGTCAGCCGGTTCGCCGCCGCCGTACCCGTCAGGCTCGCCCCCGACGACAGCGCCGACCCGTCGACGTTGACGAACGACGCCACCAGCGTCGTATCGCCCACCGTCTGGTCGCCCAGCGCCAGGGCCACCGTCGTCGCCGCCTTCAGCACCAGCGTGTTGGCGCCGCTGCCGCCGTCGATCTGACCTTCGCTCGCCCAATAGTCGACCGTGTCGTCGCCGCCGCCGCCGACGATCGTGTCGTTGCCGCCCGCGCCGCGGATCGTGTCGTCGCCCGCACCGCCCACCAGCCGGTTGACGTCCGCCGACCCGGTGATCGCCACGCTCTCCGACGCCGTCAGGATCGAGGCGTCGACATTCTCGAAGTCCGAGACCGCCACTCCGTCGCCCGACGTCTGGTCCGCCCCCGACGCCACCCCGAGGTTCACCGCCCCGATGCCGCCCGACGCCCGGAGCACCAGCGTGTCCGAGTTCGACCCGCCGGCGATCGAGGCTTCCACGCCCCAGTAGTCGATCGCGTCGGCGCCCGCCCCGCCGTCGATCACGTCGAGACCGCCGGCCCCACGGATCGTGTCGGCGCCGGCGCCGCCGACGATCGTGTCCGCCCCGCTCGTGCCCGTCACCGAGATCCCGGTCGCGAGCGCCGAGGCGTCGACGCCCGCGAACCCGCCGACCACCACCCCGTCGCCCACCGTCTGGTCGGACTGCGACAGATCCACCGTCGCCGCCGTCTGCAGCGCCAGCGTGTTCACCCCCGACCCGCCGGTGATCGTCGCTTCCGTGCCGCGATAGGCGATGCGGTCGTCGCCCGCCCCGCCGTCGATCGTGTCGGCGCCCGTGCCGCCGTCGATCGTGTCGGCCCCGGCGCCGCCGACGATCCGGTTCGCCGCCGTCGCGCCGGTCAGCCGCACCCCCTGCAGCGACGTCAGCCCCGACCCGTCGACGTTCACGAACCCGGTCACCGCCGTCAGATCGCCGGTCGTCTGGTCCGCATTGGCCAGATCCACCGTCGTCACCGCGTCGAGCACCAGCGTGTTGGCGCCCGTCCCGCCGTCGATCGACGCCTCGCTGCCGCGATAGCTCACCCGGTCGTCGCCGACCCCGCCGGCGATCGCATCCGCCCCGCCGCCGCCGTCGATCGTGTCCGCCCCGGCGCCGCCGATCAGCGTGTTCGCCCCCGACCCGCCGGTCAGCACGATCGCCTGGCCCGCCGTCAGCGCGCTCGCGTCGACGCTCTCGAAGTTCACCGCCGCGACCGTGTCGCCGATCGTCTGATCGAGACCCGCCGCCACCGACAGATCGACGCTCGTTGCCCCGCTCGTCGTCGTCAGCACCAGCGTGTCGGCGCCCGTGCCGCCGTCCAGACCCGCCTCGCCGCCGTGGTCGACGATCCGGTCGCCGCCCGCCCCGCCGGCGAGAACGTCCGCCCCGCCGCCGCCGTCGATCGTGTCGGCCCCGGCGCCGCCGGTGATCGTGTTCACCCCGGCCGAGCCCGTCACCGACAGCGCCTGCAGCGCCGTCAGCGCCGAGCCGTCGACGTTCCCGAACCCGGTCACCGCCGTCAGGTCGCCCGCCGTCTGGTCGACGCCGGTCAGATCCACCGTCGTCGCCGTCTTCAGCACCAGCGTGTTGGCGCCCGTCCCGCCGTCGATCGAGCCTTCCGTGCCCCAATAGTCGATCGTGTCGTCGCCGCCGCCGCCCATCAGCGTGTCGGCGCCGCCGCCGCCGCCGATCGTGTCGTCGCCCGCCCCGCCCGTCAGCCGGTTCGCCGCCGTCGAGCCCGTCAGCCGGATCGCCTGACCCGACCCCAGGATCGACGCGTCCACCGCCTCGAAGTCGGCGACCGCGACCGTGTCGCCCACCGTCTGGTCCGTCCCCGGCGCCACCGACAGATCGACCGCCGAGACCCCGCCCGCCACCGCCAGCACCAGCGTGTCCGACCCCGTGCCGCCGACGATCGAAGCCTCGCTCCCCCGCCACGTCACCACGTCGTCGCCGCCGCCGCCGTCGAGCGAATCCGCCCCGCCGCCGCCCGAGATCGTGTCCGCCCCGACGCCGCCGACGATCGTGTTGGTGCCGGCCGAGCCCGTCAGGCTCGCCCCCGTCGCCAGACCCGACGCGTCGACGCCCGCGAACCCGTCGACCAGGACCCCGTCGCCGACCGTCTGATCGGCGAGACCCAGATTGACCGTCGCCGCCGCCTTCATCACCAGCGTGTTCACGCCGGTGCCGCCGCCGACCGACACTTCCGTGCCCCAGTAGTCGATGCGGTCGTCGCCCGCCCCGCCGGAGAGCACGTCCGAGCCGCCGGCACCGCGGATCGTGTCGGCGCCCGCGCCGCCGGTGATCGCATTGTCGCCCGACGAGCCGATCAGCTGCACCGCCTGCAGCGCCGTCAGACCCGAGCCGTCGACGTTCTGGAAGTTGGCGACCGCCACTCCGTCGCCCGACGTCTGGTCCGAGTTGCCGAGATTGACCGTCACCGCCGTGTCGAGCACCAGCGTGTTGGTCCCCGCCCCGCCGTCGATCGCCGCCTCGGCTCCGCCGTAGCGCACCACGTCGTCGCCGCCGCCCGCCGCGATCTGGTCCGCCCCGCCGCCGCCGGTGATCGTGTCGGCGCCCGCGCCGCCCACCAGCCGGTTCGCCGTCGCGTCGCCCGTCAGCCGCACCCCCGCCGACAGCGCCGAGGCGTCGACGTCGACGAAGCCCGTCACGCCCACCCCGTCGCCCACCGTCTGGTCGGACTGCGACAGATCCACCGTCGCCGCCGTCTGCAGCGCCAGCGTGTTCACCCCGGTGCCGCCGGCGACCGACACTTCCGTGCCCCAGTAGTCGATGCGGTCGTCGCCCGCCCCGCCGGAGAGCACGTCCGCCCCGCCGGCGCCGCGGATCGTGTCGGCGCCCGCGCCGCCGGCGATCGTGTTCGCCGTCGACGAGCCGGTGATCGACACCCCCTGCGCCGTCCCCAGCCCCGAGCCGTCGACGTGCTCGAACCCGGTCACCGCCGTCAGATCGCCGGTCGTCTGGTCGGCGTCGCCCAGGTTCACCGTCGCCGTCGTCGCCAGCACCAGCGTGTCCAGGGCCGAGCCGCCGTCGATCGAGGCTTCGCTGCCGCGATAGTCGATCCGGTCGTCGCCGCCGCCGCCGGCGATCTGGTCCGCCCCGCCGCCGCCGCCGATCGTGTCGGCACCGCCGCCGCCGACGAGCGTGTTCGCCCCCGCCGAGCCGGTCATCACGATCGTCTGGCTCGAACCCAGCACGCTCGCATCGACGCTCTCGAAGTTCGCCACCGCGACCGTGTCGCCGACCGTCTGGTCCGCCCCCGCCGCCACCGCCAGGTTCACCGCGGTGATCCCGCCGACCGTGTCCAGCACCAGCGTGTCCGAGCCGGTGTCGCCGTCGATCGACGCCTCCGCCCCCCCGAAATGCACCACGTCGGCGCCCGCCCCGCCGGAGAGCGTGTCCGCTCCGCCGCCCGAGGTCAGCGTGTCGGCGCCGGCACCGCCGACGATCCGGTTGACCCCGGCCGAGCCGGTCAGCCGCACCCCCTGCGACGCCCCCAGCCCCGAGCCGTCGACGTTCTCGAACCCGTCGACCGCCACCGTGTCGCCGAGCGTCTGATCCGCCACCCCGAGGTCGACCGTCGCCGTCCCCGTCAGCACCAGCGTGTCGCCCGCCGCCCCCTGCGTCCCGCCCGAAAGGCTCGTCTCGCCGCCCTGATAGTCGACCCGGTCGTCGCCCGCCCCGCCGGCGATCACGTCCGCCCCGCCGCCGCCGCGGATCGTGTCCGACCCCGCGCCGCCCGTCAGAACGTTCGCCGAAGCCCCGCCGATCAGCGTGATCGCCTCGCTCGAACCCAGAACGCTCGCATCGACGTTCTCGAAGTCCGCAATCGAAACCGTGTCGCCGACGCTCTGGTCCGCCCCGCCCGTGATCGACAGATCCAGGCTCGTCAACCCGCCCTGCGCCGCCAGAACCAGCGTATCCGAACCCGCCCCACCCGAAAGCGAAGCCTCCGACCCGTGGAAAACCACACGGTCCGATCCACCCCCGCCAGAAACGACGTCCAGCCCCCCGCCACCGTCCAACGTGTCCGATCCGGAACCGCCGGAGACCAGATTGGCCGCCGCCGTGCCCAGCACGGTGATCGCCTGCCCGGCGCCGAGGCTCGAGCCGTCGACGTCGATGAAGTCGGTGACGGCGACGCCGTCGCCGATCGTCTGATCGCTCTGGGTCAGATCGACCGTCGTGGCCGCCTTGAGCACCAGCGTGTCGGCGCCGGCCCCGCCGTCGATCGACACTTCGGTGCCCCAGTAGCGGACGCTGTCGTCGCCACCCGCCGCGGTGATCACGTCGGCCCCTCCGGCGCCGTCGAGCGTGTCGGCCCCGGCCCCGGCCAGGATCACGTTGGCGGCCGCCGAGCCGGTGATCGCGGCGCCCTGCGACACGCCGAGCGCGCTCGCGTCGACGTCGACGAAATGCGACACCGCAGTCAGATCGCCGCTGGTCTGGTCGGCGGCGCCGAGATTGACCGTGACCGTGCTGGCCAGCACCAGCTGGTTGGCGCCGGCCCCGCCGTCGACCGAGATTTCGGTGCCGAAATAGGAGATGCGATCGGCGCCGGCACCGCCGTCGATCACGTCCATGCCGCCGGCCCCGACGATCGTGTCGTCGCCGGCACCGCCGATCAGCGTGTTGGCGATCAGCGAACCGGTGATCGACACCGACTGCGCCGCCGACAGGTTCGACCCGTCGACGTTTTCGAAGCGCGTGACCGTGGTCGTGTCGCCGACCGTCTGGTCGGTGCCGCCCGAGGCGCCGAGGTCGATGGCGCTGATCGCTCCGGTGAGCCGCAGCACCAGCGTGTCCGATCCGGTGCCGCCGTCGATCGACGTCTCGCCGCCGTAGAGCGTCACCTGGTCGTCGCCGCCCGCCGCCGCGATCTGGTCGGCCCCGCCGGCGCCGACGATCGTGTCGGCCCCCGCGCCGCCGACGATCACGTTGGCGACCGCCGAACCGGTCAGCGACGAGCCGTCGGCCTGACCCGAACCGTCGATGTTCTGGAAGCCGGTGACCACCGTCGCATCGCCGATCGTCTGATCGGCCTGCCCGAGATCGACCACCGCCGCCGCCTTCAGCGCCAGCGTGTTGGTGCCGGTGCCGCCGTCGACGGTCGCCTCGGTGCCGCGGTAGCCGACGATGTCGTCACCGGCGCCGCCGTCGATCGTGTCGGCGCCGCCGAAGCCGTCGATCGTGTCGGCGCCGGCCCCGCCGACGATCCGGTTGGCGACGCTCGAGCCGGTGATCTTGACCGCCTGCGACGCGCCGAGGCCGCTGCCGTCGACGTTCTGGAAACTGGTGACCGTCGCCGTGTCGCCGCTCGTCTGATCGGCCTGCGACAGATCGACCGTGACCTCGGCCGCCAGCGCCAGCGTGTCGACGCCGGCCCCGCCGTCGATCGCCGCCTCGCCGCCGCGATAGGTGACGACGTCGTCGCCCGCCCCGCCGCCGATCGAATCGAGGCCGCCACCGCCGTCGATCGTGTCGGCCCCGGAGCCGCCGATCAGCGTGTTGGCGAGGCTGGAGCCGGTGAGCGACAGCGGATCCGCCAGCGCCGAGCCGTCGACGTTTTCGAAGCCGACCACCGTCACCGTGTCGCCGACCGTCTGATCGGTCGCGGCGAGATCGATCACCGTCGCCGTCTGCAGCACCAGCGTGTCCGACCCGCTACCGCCGTCGATCGTCGCCTCGCCGCCGCGATAGGTGACGACGTCCGCCCCGCCGCCCGCCGTCAGGACGTCGAGGCCGCCGCCGCCGTCGATGGTGTCGGCCGCCGCACCGCCGGTCAGCGCGTTGTCGCCGGTCGAGCCGATCAGCCGGTTCGCCCCCGTCGCCGAGCCGATCACATTGGCGATGTCGGTCAGCCGGTCGCCGGCCGCCAGACCGCCGCTGCCGATGCCGGTGGTCAGATCGATCGAGACGCCCGCGGTCGACGCCGAATAGTCGACGGTGTCGACGCCGCCGCCGCCGATGATCGTGTCGGCGCCGCCCGAACCGTAGAAGGTGTTGTCGCGGGTCGAGCCGATCAGCTTGTCGGCATAGGCCGACCCCATGATCGAATCGAAGTTGGTGAGAATGTCGCCGGTCGCCCAGCCGCCCGACCCGGTGCCCTTCTCGAGGTCGACGGTGACGCCCGATCCCGACTGCGCATAGGAGATGACGTTGTGGCCGCTGCCGCCGTCGATCGTGTCGGCGCCGGCACCGGCGTGCACGGTGTCGTCGCCGCCGCCGGCGTCGATGAGGTTGCCGGGCGGCAGCGCATTGAGGGCATAGATCGTCGACTTGCCGTCGTCCGACGTGATCTCGACGTCGCTCTCGCTGGTGACGTCGGCGATCACGAAGGTCTGGCTGCCGGTGAAGATCCGGGTCGCGCCGTTGACCGTGGTGATGAATTGGACGTTGAGGACGAAGGTGCCGAGGAAGCCGTTGGCGTCGGCCTTCGTGTCGTCGGTCGGCAGGACGTAGCGCAGCTCGAGCTGGAAGTGGTTGTCCCGCGTCGTATCCAGCGGCACCAGCCAGCGGTCGCCGTCCTTGACCGCGTTGTTGATCGCATAGCCGGTCGGCAGATTGGTGACGATCGCATATTGCGCCACCGCCCCCTTGACCGGCATCACCGCTTCGACGTCGATCAGACGGACGGTGGTGCCGGCCGGCATCGCATCCGGATCGTCGGCATAGATGATGTCGCCGGCCGCCGTGCCGGTCAGCGTCTCGGCCTGCTGCTGGACGGCGAAGGTCTTGTCGGTGGAGGCCGGCAGCGTCGCCGCCGCGCCGCGGATCTCGGTGCCGCCGCTGTCGAGCGTCGTCGTCTTCACGCCCGACACGCCGAGCAGCTTGATGATCAGCTTGGCGGCGTTGACGTTGCCCTCGCCGTCGAGCGTCGAGGTGTTGTCGTTCTGGTCTGCGGTCTTGTCTTCGGTCTTGTTGGAGGACGGCGGCGCGCCCGACGAGGCGATCGAGGCGATCGCGTCGGTGGTCTTGCGCAGCGTCGGCTGCGGTGCGTCCTCCGGCGGCCGATCGAAGTCGGCGACACCCGTCATCTTGGATCCGGGGGCGGCGGGGACCGGCGGGGTGGCGGCGGGCGCCGGCTCGGGCGGCGGCGCCTCGTCCTTCTTCTCGGCCGTGTCCGGCGTGTCCTTGTCCGAATTGGACCCGACCGTCGGCTGAATGCCGTCGTCCATCAGGCGGACTTCGCCGACCCGCGCCAGCATCTGCTGCGAGTTCAGGATCTTGTCGAGGAAGGTGACTTCGTTGGTGTCGGAGCCGACCAGATCGAAGGCATAGCCCGGAATGATGATCTTGCCGCCGTCGGGGAACAGCAGCACCAGATCGACGTCGAGAATGGTGACCTTGGCGTCGCCGGTCGCGAAGTCGAACTTGAGATTGGTGCCGGGCGGCACTTCGACGACCTGAATCGCCCCGGCCGCCGGACGGTGCACGGTCACCGTCTCGGTCGCCGCGCGCCCGGCCGAGGCCACGACCTTTGCGGTCGGGTCGGCGCCGGGGGCCTTTGCGGGGGTGTCGGTCATTGCGCCTCGGCCGCGGTCGACTTCGAGAATCCCTGTCCGGCGGCCCTGCTTTGCGCCATGGCCGCGCAGTGGTTCCGCCGGAACCTCGTCCGACCGGGTCACTATCGATGGACAGGGTTAACGATGTCTTAACGTCAGCCCGGGCCGCGCATCCCTATCGGGGACGGCGCGGAATTCCGCCATGAACGCAGAGGTGGCGACTCGTCGCGATTGAAATGCAACCGAAATTTCGCGTCAGGCGCGCTTCGCCAGATAGGAATCGCCGATCCGTCCACCGAATCGACGCACCATGTCGTCGACCGACGCCTGATCGAGATCCTGGAAGAACTGGATGCCGTAGCTGCCCGGCCGCACCGCCCGGATGCGCCCTTCGATCTCGATGGTGTCGGTGCGGATCGACACCACTTCTCCGGTGCGATCGAGAATGAACATGCTCGCCGGCCGGAAGGCGCAGCCGCCGGCCGAGATCTCGATCACCACGCCGTCGAAGTCGGCGCCGATCTCGATCACCTTCATGTTGGCGAGCACCACCACGTCGTGACGTTCGTGACGACGCGAGAACCCTGGCTGCTTCTTGCGCATGAAGCGCGGCATCATCGAACGCAGGGCACTGCCGGCGGAGGAGAGGTTGGTGGACGACATGCAATCACCTCGGGAAACGATACGAGACCGCAGGGGTCGACCTCACGATGCGCGGCCACCGGCCGCACGGGCTCTGAAATCGGCGAGCAGACGCTCGAGCTCGTCGCTCTCGCGGCCGAAGTGCGCCCGCTCCTCGGCCACCGGCAACGGCTCGTCGGCCGCCGTCGGCGCCGCCGGCGTCGCGCTCGGCTTGGCCGGCGCCGCCGCTTCCGCCGTCTCTTCGGCGACCGCGGGGTGGACCGGGCTCGTCGGCGCCGCGCCGTCCGGTCGCGTCGCGACCGTCTCGGCCGCCGTCGCCCCGCTGCCGACCGTCACCGCGAGCAGGCTCGAATAGGCCGCGAAGGCCGTCTCCATCGACTGGCTCATCCGCCCGAATCCGTCGGCCATGGCCGTTTCGAACCGCCGCCCGAGCCGGTCGAGCGCCTCGCCGTCGCCGGCCGGCGCGGCCCGGCCGCCCGCCAGTTCGGCGGCGAGCCGGCTCTGCACCTCGACGAGCTCGGCGACCTGACGGTCGGACCGTTCGGCCTGCGCCGCCACCGTCCGCCCGACTTCGCCGACCGCCGCCCGCAGGCTGCGCTCGAGCGTCGCCTCCAGCATCGCCGACGACGGGGCCGCCGTGCGCCGGTCGATGTCGGCCGACAGTCGGTCGAAGGCCGCCGCCATCTGCGTCGTCACCTGCACCTGATTGGACGACACCAGCTTCAGCGCCGAGGAATGGCTGCGATCCATGTCGGTGAGCATCTCGCGCAGCTGGCCGACGTCGAGTTCCAGCCGCCGTGTCACCGTCGAGCCGAAGGCTTCGAGCCCGGCGCCGAGGTCGCGCAGCGCCGGCGCGATCGGCACCAGGGTCGACACCTCGCCGAGGATGCGCGTCTGCGTCTGCTGCAGCCGGGTGATCTCGCCGAGCATCTTCTCGGCGAGCCCGGCCTGGGCCTCCTGCGCGTTGCGCAGATCGGCGAGCGCCCGGGTGGTCGCCTCGAAACTGCCGGCGACGCGCGTGTAGTCGTGCAGGATCGCCGTGACCATCCGCATCGTGTCGCCGTCGGCGACCGTGACCGCCCGCGTCGTCGCGGTCGTCTGCTCGGAGGTGGCGCTGTCGGCGTCGTCGTTCTCGCCGATCTGCACCACGCCGGCGAGCCAGGCTTCGAACTCGTGCTTGAGCACGCCCGCCGCCTGACCGGCGAAACGCGCCAGGAGGCCGACGATCAGCGACCCGAACAGGCCGAACAGCGACGCGGCGAAGCCGGTGGTCATGCCGGCCAGCGGCGCCTGCAGGTCGGACAGGAGCTTCTGGAACGCGTCCGAGGCATTGCCGCCGCCGCCGGTCGTCTGCAGCGCGCCGAGAATGCCGCCGATCGAGCCGACCATCTTCAGAAGGCCGATGAACGTACCGATCAGGCCCATGAACACCAGGAGGCCCGACATGTAGACCAGCAGCGAGCGCTGATCGCTGATCGACTGTTCGACCTTGTGCACCAGGGTGTTCATCGTCTCGACCGAGACGCGGATGCGCTTGGTGCGGGCGAGCTCTTCGGTGACGAGGTCGTAGGCGTGGCCGAGAATGCGCGGTCGATGGAACACCCGCCCCGGCACGGCGCAGCGATAGTGGCGCCACAGCGGATCGCGGGCCCCTTCGCGCTCTTCCATGCGGATGTCGTCCCACATCTCCTTCAGAGCGTGGAAGGCGATCACTTCGTTCTTCAGCTTGGAGATGAAGACGAAGGCGATCACGCACGAAAAGATGAAGGCGCCGAGGATCGCACCGATCATGTACGGGTTGGACAGGAAGCCCGTGTAGACGAACTTCGACTGCCATGCCGCCAGGATGAAGACGAAGGCGACCGAACCGATCATCTGGTTTCGGACGTTGGCGATCTGTTTTTCCATCGAAGCCTCTGCCGTTCGATTGGAGCGTCTTCGGCGCTCCGGCCTTCGCCTCAGTTGGTCTTGATGTCGGAGAAGATGTCGACCGTCCCGCCCTCCGCCTTGTCGGCGGTGTCGTAGACGTTGATGCGGATGTCGTCGGTCTTGATCTTGCGATCCGAGAGTTCCTTGCGGATCACCATCGCCCGGTAGTAGGCGATGCGCCGCGCTTCCGAGAGCGCTCCGTCGGTGGTCGTCGCATAGGCCCGCACCAGGATCTTGTGGCCGCCGTCGGCGAGCTTGTTGTCGCCGACGAAGGCGGTGATCTCACCCGCCGTCGGCCCGCCCACCCGATAGGCCCGGCCTTCGAACGGCACCGTCAGCCGCTTGGCGTCCGGCGACGGTTCGATCTTCTGATCGTGGTTGACGGCGCGCGACACGCTGCCGCGCTCCGTGACCTTGACCTCGCTCGGCGTCGCCGACTGCTGCTCCACCGGTGTCGGCGCCGCCTGCCGTTGCTGCTCGACCGCTTCGACCACCTTCTTGGTGATCTCCGACAGATCGGCGTCCGGCGGCACCTCGACCTTGGCCGCCTTGGCGATCGCCTCGACCGCCGCCTTCGACACGTTCTGCGACAGCACGAACACCGCGACGGCGAGCAGCATCATGACGAAGCTGAGCACCTTGACCATGGCGGTCAGGGCGTCGACGTAGCCCGGCCAATAGTCGCCCTCTTCGCTTTCGCCGCCGCCGGCCATGGAGTCTTCACACCTCTCGCGCTCCGGCATCGTGTCCGGATGGTTGACGAGAACGGTAGAGGCGATTGGTTACCGAAGGATGAGCCGGACCGGCGAAATCGTTCACGCCGCCGCCTGACCCGCCAGCCGCCGCATCACCTCCGCCTTGGGGCCGTCGGCGACGACCCGGCCGCCGTCGAGCCAGATCAGCCGATCGACCAGTTCCAGGATCGGCGCCCGATGGGTGGCGACGATCACCGTCTTGTCGGCGACCCGCGCCTTGAGATCGCGCACCAGCCGCGCCTCGAGCAGCGTGTCCATCGACGCCGTCGGCTCGTCGAGCAGCATGACCGCCGGATCGGCGACCAACAGGCGGGCCAGCGCCACCGACTGGCGTTCGCCGCCCGACAGCCGCTCGCCGCGCGGCCCGATCGGCATGGCGAAGCCCTGCGGATGACGCGCCACGAAGTCGGCGACCCCGGTCAGCCGCGCCGCCGCCTCCAGCCGCGCCGGATCGATCCGATCGACCCCGAGCGCCAGATTGACCAAGAGCGTGTCGTCGACCAGCCCCGGCGTCTGACCCATGTAGCCGATGGTCCGGCGCAGATCCTGCGGCTCGTACTGGCGCGCGTCCATGTCGTCGACCAGGATCGAACCGCGATCCGGTTCGATCAGCCGCACCATCGTCTTGAGCAGCGTGCTCTTGCCCGAGCCCGACCGGCCGATGATCGCCACCTTCTCGCCCGGCCGGATCTGCAGATCGACCGCCTCGATCTGATTGGCCGTCTGCCCCGGATAGGCGAAGGACACGCCCTGCAGCCGCAGCGCGCCGGCGCGCGGCGGACCGAGCACGCCGCTCTTGTCGCCGGCCTCCTCGGTCTGGTTGCGTGCCACGTCGGAGAGCGAGCGCAGCGTCCGCCGACTCTGGTGCATGCGGTGGATCGATCCGACCAGCGCGCCGATCGGCGTGATCACCCGGCCGACCAGCAGCGTGCAGGTCGACAGGCTGCCCACCGTCATGCCGCCCTCGGCCACCTGATAGGCGCCGATCATCAGCACCAGCACCACCATCGCTTGGCCCAGCGTCACGTTGGCGTAGTTGGCGAAGCCGTACCACAGCCGCATCACGTGCAGCGAGAAGGCATATTCGTCGAAGATCCGCTCGAACCGGCCCAGCACCCGCCGTTCGGTGCGCGTCGTCTTGACCGTCTCCAGCCCCTCGATCGTCTCGATCAGCTGGTTGGTCTGCATCTGCGACAGCTGCAGCGCCCGCGCCTGTTCCTTCTCCGCCCCGAGATTGGCGACGTGATGGATGACGATCAGCGCCACCATGCCGAGCACCGGTGCGGCGACCGCCGCGCCGCCGTTCATCCAGATCAGCCCGAACACCACCAGGAGGAACGGCGCATCGACGACGAGGCCGGTCAGGAACTGCGGCACCGTCTGCGTCAGCCCGTCGATCTCGCGCAGCCGGATCGTCACCGCCCCGGCCGAGCGCGGCGCCGCCGCCATCTTCACCTCGACGAGGCGCCGCACGATCGCCGCCTGCAGCGAGGCGCTCGCCTCGCTCGACAGCGCGTCCTGCAGCTTGATGCGCACCCAGCGCACGGCGAGATCGGCGCCGAGCGCCAGCATCACCCCGAGCGACAGCGCCCACAGCGTGTCGAAGGCGGCATGCGGAATGACCCGGTCGAACACCAGACCGGTATAGATCGGCAGCGCCAGCAGCATCATGTTGGAGAAGGCCGCCGCCACGAACAGCTGGACGAGCAGCCGCCGCTGCCGCGTCAGCACGTGGTCGACCACCTCGCGCACCGGATCGCCGCCGCTCTTGGGCTGCGCCGCGTCGATGATCGCCTCGTCGGCCGGGATCTGCGCCGTCTCGATCCGCGCCAGCGACCGCGACCGCACCAGGAACAACGTCCCGGCCTCTTCCTCGGCGAGGCTCGACGCCTCGATCTCGTAGGTCCGCCCGCCGCCGCGCGCCTGGAACCGGCTGCCGCGCCGGCCGACCAGCATCCGCCCGGTGCCGACCCGCGTCAGCATCACCGCCGGCAGATCGCTCGCGGCGAGCGAGGCGATCGAGCGGTTCTCGAAGACGATGTCGATGTCGTGCCGGGCGGCGAAGGCGGCCAGCGCCTCCGGGCTCGCCAGAACCTCGTCGGCGCGGCTGCCCAGCTCGACCGCGAAACGCTCTGCCGCCCATATCGTGGCGATGTCGGACAGGAGCCGCGCCAGCGGCTCCGGTTCGGGCAGATCGGCGGCGTCGATCGGCGGCGCCTCGGCCGAGCCGCCCTTCAGGCGGGCCTCCAGCGACGCGAGACCGGAACGGCGGAACAGGGACCCGAGACGATCGATCGGCATGGCGGTCCGGCAAGGCGGCGTGAATCGGCAGGAACGAGGGCGCGCGACGCCCGGACGCATTGGACGTCCGTCAACCTTAACATTGCGTAAACCCTTGGCGGTATTGAATGGGAGCGCCCAGTAACGTGTATCCAGAGGCACCCCGTGACCGCTGCTCCGACCGCAGATGCCGATGCCCGGCGGCCGTCCGTTCCCGAGACCCTGATCTTCCCGCGCCGCATCGACCGGATCGCCGGCGACGCTCACGGCCGTTTCGTCACCGTTCTCGGCATCGCCTCGGTTCTGGCGGTGATCTGGGCCGGCCTCACCGAGATCGACAAGGTCACCCGCGGCTCCGGCCGCATCGTGCCCCAGCAGCACAAGCAGGAGGTCCAGCACCTCGAAGGCGGCATCGTCAAGGACCTGCTGGTGCGCGAGGGCGACACCGTCGCCGCCGGTCAGGCGATGATGCGCATCGAGAACACCTTCTTCCGCTCCGAGCTCGCCCAGGCCTCGATCGACCTCGCCACCCGCCGCCTGCGCCTCGTCCGCCTCGAGGCCGAGACCCGCGGCGACCGCGACCTCGACTTCGCCGCGGCGCTCCGGCGCGAAATGCCGCAGGCGGTCGACAACGAGATCTCGCTCTTCCGCCGCCGTCGCGCCAATCTCGACGAACAGCTCGCCATTCTCGCCCAGCAGGCCCGCCAGAAGGAGATCGAGCTCTCCGAACTGCGCTCCCGCCAGCCCTCGGTGCTGCGCGAGCGCCAGATCTCCGACGAGCGCCTCGCCAGCCTGAAGAAGCTCGCCACCGCCGGCGCCGCCTCCAACAACGACGTGCTCGAGGCCGATCGCCAGCTCCAGCAGGTCATCACCCGCCTGTCCGACCTCGCCCACGACATCCCGCGCGCCGAGGCCGCCCTCGCCGAGAACGCCCAGCGCAAGCTCGAGGCGGTGTCGCGCTTCCAGGCCGACGCCGAGAAGGAACGCGCCCAGGTCGCCACCGAGATCGAGAAGCTGACCCAGTCGACCGCCGCCATGCAGGACCGCATCCGCCGCTCCGACGTGGTCGCCCCGGTCGCCGGCGTCATCAACAAGCTCAACGTCAACACCATCGGCGGCGTCGTCAAACCCGGCGAGGCGCTCGCCGAGATCGTCCCCGCCGACACCTCGATCGGCGTCGAGATGAAACTGTCGCCCGCCGATCGCGCCAACGTCTGGCCGGGCGAGCGCGCCGTCATCAAGGTCTCCGCCTACGATTTCTCCACCTATGGCGCCCTGCCGGCCCGCGTCGTCGACGTTTCCCCCGACGCCCTCCAGGACGAGCGCGGCATGCCCTATTTCCGCGTCCGCCTCGAGGCCGACGCCGCCACCTTCGGCGACGACAAGCCGGTGCTGCCCGGCATGCTCGCCGACGTCGACGTCATCGGCGAACGCCAGACCGTCCTCGCCTCGCTCCTGAAGCCGCTGCGCCGCCTCAAGGACAACGCCCTCCGGCAGTGACGGCCCCTCGCCGGAACGACCACGCCGTGCGCGACCGCACGGCGTCGCTTCGGCTGGGGCGTGATAGGATCGGCGCGTCGCTCGTCTCGACCCGAGAACCGGCCATGCACACCGAAGTCGTCCACGATCTTCCCCGCCTCGTCGCGCAGACCCGTGCCGACAGCTGTTGGGCGGCGGTGCTCGACAGCTGGTCGCACACCCGCCCGCATCCCTTTGCGCCGATCACCCAGGCGGCCGCGATCCGCCGCTGGGCCATGGGGCCGACCGGCGGCATCGCCGTGCCCTACGTGCTGCCGATGATCGCCGGCGCGCTCGGTCTCGCCTATGCCGGCATTCGCGGCGCGGAGTTCGAGGAACGGCTCGGCAAGGCCCTGCCGCGCGGGCTGGTGATGTGCGCCTATCCGGTGACCGGCGGCGTCCATGCGGTGTTGATCTGGGGCTTCGCCGCCGACGGGTCGGTGTCCTACATGGATCCGAACGCCGGCGCGCGCCATCGCACCGTGCCGCTCGCCGCCTTCGCCGCCCACCCCGGCCTCGTCGTCGTCCATCGCCGCTGACCCGCGGCCCACCTTTGCCGAAAACGAGACGGCCGCCGGGCGCTCCGATGC
>ERZ1645187.2337-NODE-2337-length-16798-cov-6.261960_pt1 | contig 16798 bp, 13 predicted proteins | sample MGYA00575352_ERZ1645187 | MGnify/ENA primary metagenome ERZ1645187 (study PRJEB40837, sample SAMN11349314) | freshwater sediment metagenome | isolation source: river sediment | host: Sediment | place: India: Wazaribad , New Delhi | collected 2017-02-21 ... | reverse complement strand
CTCACGCAGGTCGATGGCCCGGCGGACCGTCTCGTTGAAGGGGGCGTCGATGCGCGCTTCCTTCTTTGCGACGAGGCGGGAGAGGTCCTTGGGAACCAGTTCGTAATTCTGCGGACGCAGGGCGAGCGGGATGTTGTTCTCGTAGAGCCGCCACAGCGTCAATGTTATTGCCTCCATGTTCACCGTTTCGATCGGGATCCGCAGCTCTCCCGTCGGGGAGAGGAACGTTCCCGACGCGGGGAAGTTGATGGCGGGGTCCATATCGGGGAAGATGAACGCCTTTTTGAATTCCGCTTGCAGGGGCTTCCCCTGCTGGGCGGGAAGTCCTTTCCGGACGGTGACCGTCACCCGCTGGCGCGGCTTGAAGTCCCCCTGGATGGAAAAACCGTTATACTCGGGTTCCACGGAGAAATCCATTTTCGGGGAAAGCTCGATGAACCGCGGGAGCGAACGCATGTCGGGCGGAACCGATGTCGAGAAGAAAATTCCGCTCTTCTCCGGATAGCGGGACTGCGGATTGGCTTCCCGGATGTCCAGCTCCCGAGAGATCGCGAGTTCCTGTTTCACGGGGGTTTCGAGCCCTATCGGACCGACCGATCCGACAAGTCCGGGCGCAATATCGACGACGACTTTCGGTCCCTGATATGATTGTGTCGTCACAACGACGGTCGGGGAGGGGACGGATCCGCGGACCGAGTAGGAAAGATACTGTCCCTTGTCGTTCAGGATGTTCAGGAATCCCCGGATGCGGACGGGCGAGACGGGCATCGAGAACGACAGCTCGATGACGACGTTGTTGTTCTGCGTCAGGTCCACCTGTCGGGCCTTCAGGAAACGCAGGGGATCGGTGTAGAATTCGAACATCTGTCTTCCGGCGATCAGGCGGCCGCTCGCATCGCGCAGATTTTCGTCCACGAGAACCCGGTATTTCGTGGCTCTGGCGAGATTGGTGAGCGGCGTGAAGACGAACGTCGCCGGGTCGGTCCATTTTCCCTCGCCTGCGAGCCAGGGGGTGGCGATCAGCGGAAATTTGTCCGGCGCTGCGGGTTTGTTGACGACGTTCCGGTCGACGACCGGGGCCGAGAACGAGACCCGGATAGTCGGTCGTCCCTGAACCAGCCCCACGGGCGAGAACGATGCGACAGTGAAATCGTTGCCGGCTGCAGGACCCGCGTACAGGGGACACGGGGCGCAGGCCAGGATGATGGAGACGCAGAGCGTTCCAACAAGTTTCAACCAGGTGGACACGGTAAGACCCCCTTCTTTCGTCTGAATGTCATATCCCGATTCGGTTCGTATTATACGCAAAAAAGCTTCGGAAAGGGGTGCACGTCGATGAATTCAAAACCATTCTCCGTGCGGGGCGTCGTTTTCGACCTCGACGGAACGATTGTCGACAGCGAGGAAAACTACTTTCAGGCCGATGTGAGGATCCTCGCGCGCAGGGGAGCGACGCTGACCAGGGAGCACAAGGCGCGCTTCATCGGGTACGGGAATCGGTACATCATGGAACGTTTCATCGGGGAGTTCGGCCTTCCCGACACGCCGGAGAGGCTTCTGGAGGAGAAGAACGAGGAATACCTGGTCCTGGCGCGGGAGAATACCGTCGTATTTCCCGAAATGCGAGCGCTGATCGAGGCCCTTTCGTCCCGCGGAATTCCCATGGCCGTCGCGTCCGGATCGTCGCCGGTCGTCATCTCCGAGATACTCGGGATGACGCGGTTGCGCTCGTACTTTTCCGCGGCGGTGTCGTCGGAAGACGTCCCGAACGGCAAGCCCGAACCGGATGTCTTTCTCGAGGCGGCGCGAAGGATCGGGGCGTCGCCGGAAGAGACGCTGGTCGTCGAGGACGCCGTGTACGGCGTCATGGCGGCGAAAAGGGCCGGAATGCGATGCGCCGTTATCCCGACGCTTCCGGAGCCGCCTCTCGATCCCGCGTTGCTTGAGGCGGACTATGTCGTCGCCGGAGGAATGCCCGGTTTTCGCGCCGCGGACCTGCTTCGCTGGATGGACGGTCAATAAAACAGGCAGCGGAAACCCCGGGAAAGGGCGTCCGCCGCAGGTTGCGCCCGCATTTCGCGGAATGGTCGCTTCGTCCGTCAGGACACCAGTTTCGTGATGTCGGCCGCAAGCCGGGAGATCCACGGAAGCAGCTCGCGGATGACATCGTCCGTAAAACGGACGGAAGGTCCCGCAACGGAAAGACACACCGTCGCCTTGCCCCTGGGGTAGAAGATCGGCACGGCGATCGACGTGATTCCTTCCTCCCGCTCCCCATAGCTGATGGCGTATCCGTTTTCCCGGATGCCGGCGAGATTCTTCAAAAACGCATCCCGGTCGACGATCGTCGCCCCCGTGATCGGGTACGCCTGTGCGATCTCGCGTTCGACGATCTCCGGCGACGAATAGGCCAGAAGGCATTTTCCGGCCGCTCCGGCGAACAGGGGGAAATGATCCCCCGGACGGACCACGCACCGCATGCTGAGCAGACTCGGAACGTGTTCGTAGCACACGCGGCTCTCCCCTTCAAAGCCGTAGAGGGAGACGGCCTCTTTGGTCGCGTCGCGGATCTGGACCATGAACGGATAGGCGACCTTCTGGATGCGGAAGTGCGCCCGTGCGACACAGCCGACGGAATAGGCCCGGCTTCCCAGGGAGTACGTCTTATCGCCGTTGCGGTCCAGGAATCCCATTTTCTGCAGTGTCGATACGATGCGGACGGTGGTGGACATTGGAAGATCCATTTTTCGGGCGATCTCCATAAGCGTGAGAGCGCTTTCGTCCAGTGTGAAACACTGCAAAATGGTCAGGGCGCGTTCCACGGAACGGACGGAATCTCGGGTTGTTTCGGATGCCATGAACGAACCTTCCTTTCAGAAATCGCCACGCAGCTCTGTGTCGCCCCGAAACCGGAAGCGCTGATTTTTTTCCTGACGAAAGCGTCGGATAGGGGCCTTTCGTCCGGAAAACGATAAATACGAATTATATACTATACCGTTTCGCTTCGGGCGCCTTTTCTTCCCGGCCGCAAGGGCACGGTCCCACGGCTTACGCGCGTTCCGTAAAGAACCTGCACGCCGTCTCGAACATATAGTCCGTCGGCGGCGTGACGCCGGTCCAGAGGCGGAATGCTTCCGCACCCTGATACACCAGCATCCACAGCCCCGAGAGCGTCCGGCATCCGCGCTTCTTCGCCTCGACGAGCAGCCGGGTCTCCTTCGGATTGTAGATGACGTCGCACACGACATGGTCCGGTCCGAGGACGGATGTGTCGAAAAGGACATCGTCAACCTTCGGGAACATTCCGACCTTCGTCGCGTTGATGATGACGTCTCTCCCGGCCACGTCGTTCCGGATGGATGCGTCCGTCATCTTCCGAATCGTGCACACGCCGGGGAAATGGGCGTCAAGATGCTTCCTGAAATTCTCGACATGAGGGGAACTCTCGTCGCGGCAAAGCGTGAGAATCGTCCTGACGCCCTTGCTTGCAAGAGAGCAGGCGATTGCGGATGCGGCTCCGCCGGTTCCGAAAAGAACGTATTTCAGGTTCGGAACGTCAAGTTTCATCTGGTCGTAGAGCGACCTCACGAACCCTTCTCCGTCTGTGTTGTGTCCGGTTTTCTTGCCGTCCGCGTCGACGGAGATCGTGTTGACCACTTCAGTGGTGCGCGCCGACTCCGCCAGCGCGTCGAGATACTTCGACACCTTCGCCTTGAAGGGCATCGTCACATTGGCGCCTGCGATATGGAACGCGCCCATGTTCTTCACGACGGTTTCAAGACCGTCTTCCGGGATTTCGTACGGCGAATAGAGGCAATCCATCCCGAGCTTCCGGAAGACATGGTTGTGCATCCACGGGGACGCCGTGAAGCCGAGAGGATTGCCGAAAAGCGCAAAAAACCGCGTTGTGACGCTCGGTACGAAAATAGGTGATTCCTTTTCCGCTGCGATCTTTTCCATTCCAGTCCACTTCCTTATGGTATGGGATGTGCTGCTTCGCCTTCCGCTGCGTCCCGGCCGGCCGTCAACGGACGAGGAACAGCGTTATGATCGGGAAGGCCGTTATCAGAATCAACGCGAGGCCGAAGGCGATCATGAACGGAACCGCCTTCCTCGCTATGTCGAGTACGGGGATGCCCGTTATGGCCGAAGCGACGAAGAGGTTGATCCCCACAGGCGGGGTGACGAATCCGATGGCGAGGTTGACCACGAGGATCATGCCGAAGTGCACCGGATCGAACCCGACCGAGACGACGAGCGGGAGGAGGATCGGTGTGAGGATCAGGATGGCGGGCCCCGTGTCCATGACCATTCCGACCACGAGCAGGAACAGGTTGATGACGATGATGATGGCGATTTTGCTCGAGAATGTGCTCGATATGATCTGGGCGACCGTCTGGGGCGCCTGCATCATCGTGAGGACGCGTCCGAACGCTGTCGCGGTTGCCAGAATGAAGAGGATCGGCGCGTACGTCGCGACGGATTCCTTGAAAATGTCCACGGCGTCCTTGAGCTTGATCGTCCGATAGATGAAGCAGCAGACGAAAAAGGCGTAGAAGACGGAAATGGCCGCCGCTTCCGTGGGGGTGACGATCCCTCCGTAGATCCCTCCGAGGATGATGACGGGCGTCAGGATCGCCCAGAAACTTTCGGAGAAGACCTTCATGAATCCCTTCGCCCGCAGCTCGTTGCAAAACGCGGTCAGCCGCTCTTTGTCCTCTCCTCGGGTCTTGCAGTAGTACCACGCGTAGACCATGAGGCACCCGCCGATCAGAAGGCCGGGAATGATCCCTCCGATGAACATGTCGCCGACGGACACTCCGGAGGAAAGTCCGTAGAGGATGAACGGAATGCTCGGCGGAATGATGACGCCGAGTCCGCCCGACGTCGCCACGAGCGCGGTGATGAATACCTTGTCGTAGCCGAGGCTGACGAGAAGGGGAATGGTCATCGCCCCGATCGCGGCGGTCGTTGCCGGAGCGGACCCGGAAATGGCGCCGTAGAACAGACACGAAACGACGACTGCTATCGGCAGGCCGCCGGTCCGGTCGCCCAGGAAGAAGGAAAACATGTTGAATATTTTCGCCGAGACGCCTCCGCGGGCCATGATGACGCCGGAAAGGACGAAGAGCGGTATGGCCAGGATCGGCGTGGAATCGACCCCGCCGACCATCTGCCGGACGATGAACTGGACGTTTGCGGCGAACGCGGGATCAAGGAGCTTTGGAAGGATCGAAACCATCCCCAGGGTGATTCCCACCGGGATGCACAGAATCAGCCCAAAGGCGAAAACGGAAAAGACGGTTGCGAGCACGATGATTCCTCCTTACGCGGCGTTCTTCCCGGAAGAGCGGAAGAGAAGGCCGAAGAAATTCTGTAGCGTACGGATGATCGCAAGGAAGAATCCCGCGGCTGCGGAACCGTAAATCGTATACATGGGAAGCTCGAGGGCCGGACTGCTCTGGCCGCTCCGGATCATCCCGATGGTGACGTTTACGGCTCCCTTGAGCATATAGACGAAGAAGACGAGCATGATGATTTCGATGAGCGCGAGGTTCAGCTTCTGCGCCCAGCGGGGCAAATGGACCAGCAGCATGTCGATCTTGATGGACGATTTTCGCTTGAGGCAGAAACTCAGGCTCAGGAACGACGACCAGACGAAGAAATATCGCGTGATTTCCTCGGCCCACGAAGGCGAATCGTTCATCACATAGCGCATGAAGACCGAGTACCCCATGACGACGCTGATGAGAAACAGCATGATCATCAGGAGAACCTCTTCGAAACTCTCATCGAACCATTTGAGAACCTTCAATGCCGTAATCCCCCTTCCGGATATGGCGGAGCGCCCGGCTGACCGCTCCTCCCCGCGCTGTCGGGAGCGGGAAAAGCATAACGCGCGCCCGGTTTTGAAAAATCAGAACGTAACGCGTCGTCCCTCTTCGGCGGAGAGATACGCCGCGTAGATGACCCTGATTACGTCGCAGGCGAGTTCGAAGTCGGACAGCGGCTGTCTGCCGGTCGCGGCGCACTCCATGAAGTCCTGGAACTGCCCGGCGTATCCCCGCAGCACCTCTTCGGCGACGAACGCTTTCTGCCAGCCGGTCTTCCCGGGAAGCATCTCGGAAATATATACGTTCTCGAGCCCTTCCTCGTCCAGCATGTAGGTGCTGAGGTTATCCGAAGGGGTGATCCGGCAATGCATGGTCGCGTCGTTGGCGTAGACTTCGACATAGTTCGTCGTGCCTCCGAGCATCGTGTCGCCCGCGATGACGAGCGCCTTCGTCCCGTCGGTGAACGTGATGGCGACGGACGCGTAATCCTCGACGTCGACGGGACGGAACGCGATGTGTCGGTGTTCGTGTTCGCTCAGCGACGGAGTCATGCGCCCCGTGTCGCAGAGAACGCTTCCGACGCCGATGTCGACGCCGCGCGCCCGGGCTTCCTCCCGCTTGAGCCACAGAATTCCGCCGATCGGATGACACCCGACGCGGATCAGCGATCCTCCGCCGGTCTTGTCCCATTGTCCGGCGACGGGGGAGGACGACCCCTTGAGGCTTTCCTCTCCTTTCATGAAGAGGATCCGGCTTTTCTTTGCGCGGATGATCTCCGCCGCCTTCAGGATATTCGGGGAGTACACGTAGTTTTCGGCGTACATAAAGAGACGGTCGCTTCCGGCGAGTGCGTTTCGCATCGCCGCGATGTCGTCCAGAACGCCCCGGTACATGCGTGATTTCGGCACGGTGTCGCCGATCGGTACGGTGTCGCCGGGCGCGCCGAAATATCCGGTGAGCGGCTTTTCGCAGAGAACGTGCTTCCCGGCCTCGATGGCTTCAATGGCGATGCGGGAGTGCAGGAACGGAGGGGTGCATATATCGATCACGTCGATTTCGGGATCTCGCAGGAGAGCCCGGTAATCCTCGTGGTATTCTTCAAAATGATAGAGATCGGCCACGGTCCGCGCTTTTTCGATGTCGATGTCCGCGATGGCCTTCTTGCGGACGGTGAGGCCGGCGACCCTGGAGAACGCCTTGCTGTGAAAGTGCGATGCGAAACCGCTTCCGATAATTCCGACGGTAACTTCTTTCATGGATGTCGTCACCCCTGGTCTTCATTGGGAGGATGAGGAACAAAGAAAAAAGGCGAAGCGATCTTCCGTTTGTCTCGCCTTCGGATATGCGATCGCTTCGCCGTGGAGAAGGTCAGCTCTATCGCGGCGCTATTTCCCCTGGGCCTTTTTGGATTCGGCCACGATGGAATCGACCAGTTCGTTTCCGACCGCGTCACGGACCATCTTGTAGACCGGTTCGGCCTTTTCCTGCATCTTTCCGAGGAGTTCCGGACCGAGGTCGATGATCTCGACCTTGTTCTTCGTCAGAATTTCCACGCGATTGGCGTGTCGTTTGTCGGCCTGATCACGCCCCCAGACGACCGTCTCGCGGCAGGCGTCGTCAACGAGTTTCCGCATGTCGGCCGGGAGGCCGTCGTAGATCTTCTTGCTCATGACGATGCTGATGGAGTGGAAGATATGGTTTGTGTTGATGAGGTACTTCTGCTGTTCGTACAGTTTCCCCGCGACGATCACTTCATAGGGGTTTTCCTGTCCGTCGATCGTGCCCTGCTGCAGGGAGATGTAGACCTCGCCCCAGGGGAGCGGCGTCGGGTTCGCGCCCTGGATGCGCCAGTTCGCGACATGATACTTGTTCTCCATGGTGCGGATCTTCAGGCCCTTGAGGTCTTCCAGTTTGCGGACGGGCTTGTTGGACGTCGTCACGCGGAAGCCCTGATCGCCGTACCCCATCAGTTTGAGGTTGGCCTTTTCGTATTCTTTCGCGATGAGGTCCTTGAAGGGACCGTCGAGAACGGCGCGGGCGGTTTTCGAATCCGGGAAAATGAACGGAAGATCGAACACGGCGACCTTCGGAACGAAGTTGATCTGCGGCGCGGTCGTCTGGAGGACGAATGCGATGTCTCCGGCCTGCGTGCTCTGGGTGAGTTCGCTGTCCTTTCCCATCTGTCCGCTCGGGAAAACGTTCGCGGCGATCTTTCCGCCGGATTTGGTCTGGAGAAGCTCCTTCAGCTTGAGGCTCATCAACTGCGTGACGGTGTCCTCCGCCGAGTCGTTCGTTATGGCGAACGTGAATTCCGCAGCGAATGCGGCGCTTCCAAGAAGGGCAAACAGGATCGTCAGGAAAAGAGCGCAACACTTTTTCACAAACGTCGCCTCCATTTCGTTCTCTTTTCGGCCTGCGCGGAGCAGGCCGGTCCACAAGGAAAACGCTTCTCCGAACAAAGACGAAAACCGAAAAACGCACGGACCGGACAACGTGTCTTCTACGCTGCGGACTCCCCCCTCTTTGTCCCGGATCGCGACGGCCTATGCCGTCTTCACAAATGACTCGCAGTATTTTTTCGCCGATTCCAGACAGCGGCGCGCATGCGTTTCGTATCCGTATTCGGCGACACGCTTCAGATTCGGCAGTTCTATGGAATAGGGCATCGGGGGCATGGCGCCCAGAATCCCAGCGACGTCGATTCCGCCCTCTCCCACGTAGGAGCGTTCTTCCCGCAGGATCCGGGTCATCTCGTCCCTGTCGGCCGGAATGGGACCGGGCGCGTCGCAGAGATGGGCGAAACGGAACCATTCCTTCGGAAGCTTTCTCAGTTCCGCCGGGTCATCCTGCGCCCGCTGGAAGTGGTGGACATCGACCATGAGGCCCGCGTTCGGACGTTTGACCGTCTTCAGAACGTCGACCGCTCCGGCGAGCGTCTTCACGCCCGCGATCGGGACATATTCCAGCTCAACGGTCAGCCCGTACTGTTTCGCCAGATCGCAGAGTTCCGCGAATCTGTCCAGGTAATAGTCCCGCTGCCCGGTCCAGATGCTGCTCAGGACGTGCTTTCCGCCGAGCTCGACAGCCGTCGCCATGGCGGGTTCGTACTTCCGGACATCCATCCCGTCGAATACTCGGGCCAGTTCAATGTCCAGAAGCCGGATTCCCGTTTCGGCGAAGACGTCCTTCGTTTCCTTCATCAGCTGTTTGTTCTTGGACAGATCGTAATCCGGTTCGCCGGGAAGCCCCATGTAGATCTGCCGCATGCTGACGTAATCGTATCCGCAGTTTGCGGCGATCCGGGCTATTTCCGCCGGGGACGTCTTGAGAACTGTCAGTTGCGCAAGGGAAAATCGGAACGGCATGATCGCGCGCGCCTCCGTCACTTCGACTGGGGGCGAGGAATCCCGAAGTCCGCGGGAGAGAACTTCGCGCCGCCCGCGTCGTAGAGGAGCCACGCGCTCACCGACTGGTTCTGCTTGATGTATGCGCGCGCCTTGTCTCCGGTCAGGCCGAGCTTGACGCCGCCCATGCTTTTTGCGAATTCGTCGAATTTGGGATCTTCATAGGCTTTCAGGTACGCGGCCTGAAGCGCGTCGAAGGCCTCTTTCGGGGTTTCCTTTCGCACAAAGACGCCGAAAAACGCGCCCCAGGGGAGATACGGTCCATATTCTTTGTACGCTTCCGTAACGGCAGGGACGTCCATCCCGGGGATCCGTTCGGTGGAAATCATCGCGAGACCGCGCACGGACCCGGACTTGATGAAGTTGGCGGCGGCCAGCAGGCCGACGGCGACGGCGTCGATGTGTCCCCCCATCAGCGCGGTGATGCAGGGGCCCTCCCCGTCGAACTGGATCTTGTTGAACTTCATGCCGTGGATTTTTTCGATCATGGTCGTGGCCACGAAAGCGAGCCCTCCGGGGCCCGTCGAGCCGACCGAGATCGTCTTGCCCGACATCGCGGCGTCGATGAAGTCCTTGTAGGTCTTGTAGGGGGAATCCTTCGCCACGACGACGACGCCGACGTTGGCCATCATGAGCAGGACGGGGTCGAGCTGGTCATAGTCGATCTGGGACAGTCCGGCGACCTTGTAGAGATTGGGATTTTCGGCGCCGAAGAGAAGGCTGTATCCGTCCGCGGGCTGATTGGCGACGAAGGTCGTGGCGATCGCGCCCGTCGCCCCCGTCTTGTTCTGAAGGATGATCGTCTTGCCAAGATGCTGCTGGGCGATGGGGGTGATGGCCCGGGCGACATTGTCCATCGCGCCGCCCGCGCCCCACATGATGTACCCCTGGGGATTTTTTTCCGGGTACGCGGCAATCGCCGAACCTGTCATGACCGAGAGGAGCAGGAGCGCAACACACAATTTCTTCATACGTCTCATTCCCTTCATATTTGTGTATTTGTTCGGATGTCGTTTTCTCATGTTTCAGTCCTGTCCGGAATTCTCCGGAAGTTCCCCGCGGCAGCCCGTCAGACGGAGAACGCCGCCGTGCGTCGCGACAAAACGGGCAGTCGTCACTCGAGTCCGCGCCACCTCCTGTATGTTGCGGTCTGGGAGAAAAGAAGGAAAACAATGGACAGCGTCAGGAACAGGCTGATGGGACTGGTGACAAAGCCCTGCAGGAAGGGGAGGATCTGGTTCTCCGCCCCCTGCATGGTCCGCCGGTAGTTGGCGTCGAGCATGGGGCCCAGGATGAGTCCCAGGACCATCGGCCCCGTCGCGTAACCGTAAAGACGCAGGAAGTACCCGATGATTCCGAAACCGATCATGTAGAAAATGTCCACGACGCTGTTTTGGATGGCGTACGTCCCGATGACGGAGAGAATGATGACCACGGGCATGACGATTTCTTTCGGGATCTCGATGATTTTCGCGAAGGGCTTCACGCTGATCAGCCCCAGCACCATGAGGGCCACGCTGGCGATGCTCAGACAGCTGACGATCATCCAAAACAGGTGGGGCGTTTCGATCATGAGCATGGGGCCGGGTTTCAGTCCGTGGATGAACAACGCTCCGATGATGATGGCCGTGACGGCGTCTCCGGGAATGCCGAGCGTCAGCATCGGGATGAAGGCGCCGCCGATGGCTCCCTTGTTGGCCGTTTCGGGAGCGATGATCCCTTCGAGGGCGCCCTTGCCGAAGGGCCTCGAAGGGTGTTTCGTGGATCGTTTCGCCTGATCGTAGGCCAGAAGGGCGGCCACGTCGCCTCCCGTGCCCGGAAGCGCCCCGATGAAGACTCCGAGCAAGGCGGAACGGAGCGAGAGCGGAAGGTATTTCAGAAATGTCGCCCAACTTGGGATGATCCGGTCGAGATTCTGTTTCGGCGATTTCATCCCCGAACTGCGGAACTGCGTCAATGCCTCGGAAACGCCGAAAAGGCCGATCATGGCGGTGACAAAGCTGATTCCCGCCATCAGGTACAGATTGCCGAAGGTGTAGCGAAGCTCCCCCGTGGAGGGATCCATGCCCACCATGCTGAGAAGGACGCCGACGGCTCCCGCCGTTATCCCCTTGATCGGGTCTCCGCCGCCGATGCTGCCGATGAGAAGCAGTCCCATCACGGCGAGCAGGAAGAAATCCCGTGGGGCGAACTTGAGCGAAAAGTTCGCAATGACCGGAGCGGCCACGGCAAGGACCACGATGCCCACAAAACTCGCGAAAACCGACACGGTCGTGCAAAGGCCGATGGCCTTGCCGGCTTCGCCCATCTGGGCCAGCGGATAGCCGTCCATCGCCGTCGCGATCGCGGCCGGCGCTCCCGGAATGTTGATGAGAATGGCGGTGATGGCGCCGCCGTAGACGCCGCCGACGAATACGCCGCAGATCAGCGCCAGTGCGCTGTTGATATCCCACGAGAAGGTAAAGGAGATCAGCAGGGAGGCCGCCATGGTCACGGAAAGCCCCGGAATGGCTCCCACCCAGATGCCGGCGAAAACGCCCACCCAGATCAGGAGCATCATCTCGGGCTGAAGGAACGGGATCAGGAAATACTGAAGGTTCTGCGCCATTTTTGCCGGGCCCCTTTACGGAAGAATGACGAGGAAGAGGTAGCGGAAGACGGCCACCAGCACCGCAAGGGAGGCTGCGGAAACGAGCAGCGCCCGAACGATGTGTTTTCCTCTCTGAAGATAGATCATCCCCAAAGCGAGAAAAGCGAAGGAAGATACGACGAAATGAAGTTTAGGCAACGCGATGCAATACACCACGAGGAAGCAGAGAACAACCACGACATCTCCGGGGAAAAGAAAGCGCGCCAGCGAAGGCGCCGTGGCTTCGGGTTTCTCCCGCTTCACAGCACGAAAAAAGTTGACGGCGGAACAAAGCATGATCACCGTCGAAGCGAGCTTCGGAAAGACGGAAGGGGACGAATACTCGCCGCTCGTCATGTCCAGCGCGAAATAGTACCCGAGCGCCCCGATGAGAAACGTGATCGCCGCGATTCCGAGTTCTCCGGGTTTCCGGTGAGCTTCGGGAACGAACGTGGACAAGTCCTTCAGTGAAGCGGCTCCTTCGGCCGCATTTCCCTCCGCGAGAATCTCTTTCGATTCTTCCATAGGGCATTTCACTTCCTTTCAACTGAACGGAACCTGATCAGGGGGAAATGGAGCGGCAGCGCAACGCACCGATCCATTTCCCCGTGTTTCGCGGTGTGTGAACGAGCTTATTTCCTGGGTTCGGGGATTCCGAACTCTGCGGGGGATTTCTTCGCGCCGCCCGCGTTGAAGATCAGCCAGCTGGCGGTGGATTCGAACTTTTCGAGGAACTTCACCGCTTCCGCGCCCGTGCTTCCGTTCTTGAAGCCGCCCGAATTCCGGACGTATTCTTCAAAACGGGGTTCGGCCATGGCCTTGGTGAACGCGTCCGACAGCTTCGCGACGACATCGGCGGGAGTTCCCTTTTTCACGAAAACGCCGTAGAAGGGGCCCCAGGGGAGGTATTGCGCGTATTCCGGATAGACTTCGGTGATGCAGGGGAGGTCAGGCAGTTGCGGAACCCGTTTCGTCGCAAGGACCGCAAGTCCCCGGAGCCGCCCTGCGCGGATATACTCGACGGATGTTGACAGCGCGAGCGGCATGACGTCGGCGTGTCCGCCCATGACTGCGGTCGCGCCTGGGCCGTCGCCGTCGAACTGGATGTAGTTGAAGTCGGTTCCGTGGATATTCTTCATCATGGCGCCCGCCACATAGGGCAGACCGCCCACGCCGGACGTCGCCATGCGGATCTTCTTGCTTTCTTTCGCAGCCTCGACGAGATCTTTCATGGTCTTGTAGGGTGTTTCCGGGTTCACGCAGATGACGACTGCGCCCTCGACGGCCACCGTGATGGGTTCGAGGTCGTGGAAGCTCAGCGGGGACAGGCCGAGGACGCGATAGTTCGCCGGATTTTCGGCGCCGTACAGCAGGGAATATCCGTCGCCGGCGGAGTTGACCACCAGCGTCGTCGCGAGGGCGCCGGAGGCCCCGACCTTGTTCTGCAGGACGATCGAGCCGCCGAGGTGTTTCTCGACGAGCGGCGTGATCGCGCGGGCGAAATTATCGGTCCCGCCGCCGGCGCCCCACATGATGTACCCCTGGATCGTCTTTTCCGGATACGCGGCGAATCCCATGGAAGCCGCCGACAGCATCAACAAAACGGACAGGAACAGAACGCAGGATCTCTTCATTCGTGACTCCTCCTTTTATTGGCATGTCTTTGGAACGTTGCAATCGGGCGAAATCCGGAGCGTGTACGGCTCTTTCCCGGCGCGTCGGCCGGGAAAGAGGAGCGATCAGTCTCCCTTCCGGTTCTCCGGATCGAAAAATTCGCCGAAGAGTACGGCTTCCGAAGGGATGTCCGTCATGATGGGTTTCGCGACCCAGGTGCTGTTCATGTAATGCTTGAGCGCGATGTTCTCCGATACCTGGTTGCCTCCCCAGGTTCCGCAGCCCATGCTCGATGTCATCGGCATGCCGTTGTTGGCGCTTCCGGCGTTGGCCTTCGACTGCGGCTGGCGGACCATGACGCGGGTGACCGGCGCGCGAAGGGCGAGCGCGTTGATGTGCTCGTCGTTGAAGCTGTAGATGCCGCAGGAGTGTCCGCGTCCGCCGACCTTGTAGATTTCGTCCATCATTTTGAGCGCGTTCTCGAACGCTCCTTCGTAGCGATAGAGGGCGAGCAGCGTCGTGAGTTTCTCGCCGGAGAACAAGTGCTCTTTCCCGATTCCGTCTCCGACGACCATGACGAACTTCCGGTCCTCCGGGATATCGAACCCGGCGGCCTTGCAGAGCTTCTGCGGCGAGACGGCCACCGTTTCGACGCGCCGGTGTCCCTCGTCGTCCCACATGGCCTTCTTGAGCATCTCGCGCTGTTCGTCGGTCGCGAGATAGCCGCCTTCCTTCTGGAGCTGTTTCACCATCGCATCGTAGATCCCGCCGTAGATGACGAGGTTTCCGTCGGCCGAGCAGCCGGAACCGTAGTCCGAGGTCTTGCTGATCCGCGTGTTCCGCGCGGCTTCCTCGACGTCCGTGGTTTCGTCGAAAATCATCGTCGCGTTGCCGGCGCCCGAGCAATAGGCGGGCTTGCCGGAGCTGTGCGCGGCCTTGGTCATGGCGGGTCCGCCCGTGGCCATGATGAGATCGCACATTTTCATCGCTTCCGCGACGACCGCCATGTTGACGTCCGTGATGCAGAGCAGGAAATCCTCGGGTTCGCCGATGGCCCTTAGTCCCTGCCGCATCTTCTCGACGACTTCATAGGTGGTCTTTTTCGTCCGGGGATGGGGCGAAAAGACGACGACGTCCCGGGCCTTCAGCGCATAGATGGCGGTGACGATGGGCGTCAGTTCCGGGTTCGTCATCGGAATCAGGGACGTGATCACGCCCGCCGGCTTGCCGTAGCGCACGATGCCCTTCTCGGGGATCACCTCGATGGGGCCGACGCTCTTCTGCCGCAGCGCATCGCGAAGAACCCCGAGGATCTTGTGGCGCTTGCCGAACCGGCCTGCCCAGTCGCCCGCGCCGCTTTCCTCGACGCCCATCTTGCAGAGACGGTCGAAGTCCCTGGGGTTGCCGGCCGCCCATGCGACGCACCGGCACATCCGGTCGACGCGCTCCTGGTCGTAGGTTTCGATGATCTTTTCCGCGGCGCGAGCCCGCCCGAAGATCTTTTCCAACTCAAGTTTCTGTTCCTCCGTGATTTCGTGTTTCGCCATACCTTCACATCTCCTTTACGACTCTTTCGCGTGCGGGGCCGGCTATTTCGTCATCCTCCAGGGTGTTTCCTCGCCCCAGGACCAGACTCTCCACGGCTTTTCCTCTCCGCGTTTCCGGAAAATATCGTTGATGTTCCAGCACCCCTCCGTGACGACGGGCGCATTTTCCATGCGGACATCGATGACACAGGGCTTTTCGAGCGCGAGGGCCTCTTCCAGGATCGGCTTGAAGTCTTCCGGACGCTCCACCGTGTACCCCTTGATTCCGTAGGCTTCCGCAATGGCCGCGAAGTCGGGGCTGTACGGTTGTCCGTCCCGCTCGAAGAGCGTCGCGAACTGGTGCTGGTAGTGCTGGTTCTCAAGCCCCGCGATGGTCCCGAACGCGCAGTTGTTCATGACGACCCACACGACGGCGATGTTTTCCACCGCGCCGGTCGCGAACGGGGAGACGTTGGCGCCCATGCCGCCGTCCCCGATCAGGGCCACGACCTTGCGATCCGGGCGTGCGGCCTTCACCCCGAGGGCTGCGGACGGACCGTATCCCATCGTCGCGAGTCCTCCGGGGGCCACGAACGTCCCCGGCTCGTAAATGGGGAACTGCTGCCCGACGCCGTTTTTGTTCCATCCGACGTCCGCGACGACGAAGCCGTCTCTCGGGAGCGCTTCCCGAAGATCCGCGAGGATCCGTTCGGGGCGCATCGGCCACTGGTTCGACTTCTGCGCGTCGGCGATTGACGCCCGGTACGCCGTTTTCGCCTCAGCGATGGCCTTGACGATCTGCGGGCGTTTCACGCCGGCCGGGTATTTCTTCTTCGCCGCCGACAGGATGGCGTCAATCGCCATCTTCGCGTCGCAGACCGCGCCGATCTCGGTCTTGTAGTTCCGGCCGATCTCTTCCTGGTTGATGTCGATATGGATGAGCCTCGTGGGGGGAATGTCGAACGTCTCGCCGAAGTACCAGGAACTGCAGTCCGCTTCGGAGAGCCTCGTGCCGATCGCCATCATGACGTCCGCCTTCATTGCCGTGCTGTTGTTGAACGCCGTCCCCCAGAAGCCGGTCATTCCGACGGCGAGCGGATGGTCGTCCGGGATGGAGCCCTTGCCCATGAGCGTGTAGAGGACCGGAATTTCGAGGTGCGTCGCCAGCTCCGTGAACGCGGCCGCCGCGCCCGAGGAGATGACGCCGCCGCCCGGGTAGAGAATCGGGTGCGCCGCTTCCGCCAGCATCGTCGCGATTTCCGTTGCGGTCTGTTCATCCATTCCGGGGCGCGGGAGCTTCGGGGCGTTGTCGATGCGCTGATCGAAGAAGCGGGTGTCGATTTCCATGGAGAAGAGGTCCATCGGGACGGATACCAGCACCGGCCCCGGGCGCCCCGTAACGGCAAGCCGGAAGGCCTTGTCCATCACTTCGGGGAGAAGCTCCGGACGGTCGACCCTCCATGCGCGCTTGACGAAGGGGCGATAGATCTCGAACTGGCTCGCGTCCGAATGCATGTTGACCTCCTGGTGCGGATGGCGGCCGAAGTAGCAGCTCGGAACGTCTCCCGCGATGACGACCAGGGGGATGGAGTTAAGTCCCGCTTCCGCGACGCCTGTGGTCGCGTTGGCGAGTCCGGGGCCGAGGTGGGTCAGGAGGACGCCCGGAACCCGGCATCCCTTCGCCCGGGCGTAGCCGTCCGCCGCGTGCGCGGCGATCTGTTCGTGCCGGACGGAAATGAAGCGGATGTTGCTTTCCTTCAATGCGTCAAGAAAGCCGATCACCGTATGTCC
>ERZ1645187.2336-NODE-2336-length-16806-cov-4.530655_pt1 | contig 16806 bp, 22 predicted proteins | sample MGYA00575352_ERZ1645187 | MGnify/ENA primary metagenome ERZ1645187 (study PRJEB40837, sample SAMN11349314) | freshwater sediment metagenome | isolation source: river sediment | host: Sediment | place: India: Wazaribad , New Delhi | collected 2017-02-21 ... | reverse complement strand
GCTTTATCACCGTTTGCTGCAATTGCAGCCATATCAAGCTTTTTCAGCTCTGTCATAGCTTTGCTCATGATAGCATCGTTTTTAGCCCAATGCTCAACCAGATTCATCGTCTTGGCTTCTACCTCAACGATAAACTTAGCAAGATCAGCTAAAGGATTGTGAATGAATCGATTCGACATCAAGAATTCATGAACACTAGATGGTGTCAATTTATTCATCATCAACACAGACAGTTTTTTCGTCAAATGAGCAACATCCCGAATACTATTTGGAACTCTCATGTCTAACAATTCTTTGTCGGACAGATCACCAAGAAATGGCATCGCCATGATCATGTTAGCCGCTTTACGATTTACATTAACCTGGATTGAATCAGCAACTTGAATCATAGCTGCAAATTTCCAGATGTTAGAACCCCTGAAGTAATCATCGAGCGGGGATGTTTTCAATGCACCAGTATTGTGAAAAACTAGCAACATGAGAAACGGATTCGTTTCAGAAAACCCCTTTTCAAGTTCCAGCCAGATACGTTCACGTGGCAAAGTTTGAAGTTCACCATCATCGACGATCTTTTGTGCAAGTTCCAATGTGGAAGATGCAACAGAAAAGTTGTAACGAGCAGCAAATCGTGCAAGGCGAAGAACCCGCAGAGGATCATCAGCAAAAGCATCACTTGTATGACGGAGGATGCCATCTTTGATATCAGCTCGACCATTGTAAGGGTCGATGATTGTGCCATCTTCTGTCATTGCCATCGCGTTGATCGTCAGATCACGGCGAGCAAGATCGTCTTCGATGGTGACTGTAGGATCAAAGAAGGTTTCGAACCCGTTGTAACCGACACCGTTCTTGCGTTCTGTTCTTGCTAATGCATATTCATCCTTCGTTTCAGGATGAAGGAACACAGGGAATGAGATACCTACTTGGGAAAACCCATCGCTGATCATGCGTTCTGGTGTTGAGCCGACAACAACATAATCACGATCTCTGGAATTTACCCCAAGAACATGATCTCGGACGGCGCCACCGACAAGATAAGTAACAACAGCATCGTTCATGATGCTATTATATCACATTTTACACAAGATGTTTTACATCTTTTAACTTAAAATGAAGTGATTTTTCCATCAAAATCGCGGAAGTTTTAAGTCAGCTTGAAGAATTACGCTGTGTAGCGATGGCCGCTTCACATGCGGCGTCTAAGTTGTTTTCTGGGTAGTCCCAAACGAGGTCAAACCGACCAACGTTTCGGCCATCATAGCCAGCAGGCTTATAGAAAATGTAGTCATCCCTAAGCAACCGATACCACGCAGCTTCTTTCTGCAATGTTTCGAGTTCCGTAACAGGTACCAGTTTAATGGGTGAACCTCCAGGCTCCCATGCTTCAAGCGTCTTTTGATCTTGGTAGAACGTGGTACCAAAGCTTCCATCATCGTTTCGACGAACCCAAAATTCTCGCGTCATAGATTTGTCACTGTGTTCAGATCATGACCATGAATCAAGTGATGTCTGATAACTTCAAGTCGAGTGCAAAACTCTTTCTGGGTTAAGATGGTTTCCATCTCATTATTGCGTCCGATGGTATGCGTCAACTTTTGATCACCTGTGCTCATCAAGGCTTTACGGAACTCTCCGTTTTGCTTTGCCAATGATAGATATGCTTGATCAAGAAGATCTTGATATTCTTCGCTGTCTCGTGGAAATTCAACACCCTTCCACCACAGACATTGTGCATTCTTCCATGCGCTATTACGATCGCGACCGCGGTGTTTGGCACCGACTCCTGACAGTTTACAAACTTCTACCTGGATGTGTGGTTTGTTGAACTTCAATGATTGAAGAAACCCTTCCATTGAAGCACATTCGACACCATCAAACGTGAACTTATGCGAGGCAAAGTTGCTAAGAGCTGATGATGGATACCCATGCTTTGCTCCGATATCAAGTGTCACGATTTTACTCCTTTAGTTTTTGCTACAATCTCAAAGTATTTTAAGATCTCGTTCCAAGTTTGGCGTTTACGATTTGAACCTGTCGGATCATCTTCATTCACGTCTGTTTTGAACTTGATGATCTCACCCTTGAAATTTTCAGCGTTAGCCCATTCTGGGTGATCATCGATCAAAAAATCACATTCTCGACCAAAGCAACCTTTGTCTGGACTTAAGATAAGCCGTTGATCTAGACCCAAATCTGGAAACCAAAGTTGTAACCAGTGAAATTTCTCAGTAGCTGAGCCTGGATTTTTTGATGGAGTTTTTGACAAGATGAAAATCTCAAACCCAAGGCTTATCAGAGTTTTCACCGATTCGATCGCATCAGCTGTTGGTTGTAATCGAATGTAAGTTCCACTGAGCAATTTTGCATGCTCGGGTTCTTGACCAGTAGCTAAACAAAAATTGTCAAAATCTGCAATTGGACCATCCATATCCAGATAGATACGCCTATCAGTGGAATAGATTCTTATACCCATTATCGTCCTACTCGATTGTTTTGTGAATTCTCTGCGTAGGTTTCAGCATCACGTTTCGATTGACTTTTTGCACGTTCTAAAGACACTTGATACGCAAGCATATGTGCACGGCGTTGTGCAGGTGGCATCTTAAAGAACCAAATAGTCTTCAACTCATTTGGAAGTTTAAAGTGTTTAGAAAGCCGAATTCTAGGAGATTGATTTTGCATTGTACTGTTGTTGTGAAGTTAGCACACGATCTACACTGATCTTTGTGTGATTGTTAATTTTATCATATAAGCAAGATTTTAATTACAAATATGACAAAACCTCTGTTAACTTACCCTTAAGGAAGTTAACAGAGGTTTTGTCAAAAACTGTAAATCCTCATCGACAGCCAGAAGTACCTACCCGTGGTGACTAACCAAAAACTTTGTATCTGGATTTAAAGGACCTTTGACTTTTGAGTCTTTGAACTTTTATCGTTGATACTTTAAACTCTAAGTTTTGAGCTTTGAGCTTTAACCTTTAACCTTTAACATTGTCTTTGGATTTGCACCAAATAGTTCGACCTTTTAAGGCCGAATTGTTCCTAAGTTAAGGTACCGGAATTTTAATTCGACCGGCGAAGAATAGTCTATTTGGATTTGTTCATCAAAGAGAATCTACAATTTCCTTTCATTTCATGCTGGCCACGGACATTTCACTCCCATTTGGTTCCCAGCATTTGTTGTTTTACAGATCAACAGAGATCACGGTCTTTGCGTTGCTTTCCGACAAGACAAAGTCAAGTTCGGAAGTCAAGTTCAAGATGTCGTTTTCAACTTCTTGAATCTTCTGTTCAATCTTTCCAGAGTCAAGCAACACTTGCTCTTTTTGGCTCTTTTTCACATCACTGACGCTTTTCACGGTGTCAGTATCGATTTTGGTACGTTCTGCGCCATACAACGCGTTCAACGAAGTTTCGATCTCCTGATCCAAGAGGATCGTGGCACGATCAATCTGCGTACGTTCGTTTGTCAGCTGTGCCCGAAGGGTGTTCAAGAACTTGGTACGGAAAGCGACGGTGCTCTTGAGCTCGATCGCTTCAGCGACGGTGACATCACGGTCCAAGATCTTCACTCGAGTGTTCGCATTGCTCAACACGATGGCCGACTTGATCGACTCGCGATTCTTGATGAGACCTGCGACCTTATCAAAGGAACCCTGGATTTTCTGCTCAACTGCAGTGATCGTATCATTCATGCCGACCACCTTTTTGTTTGTGTCACGACCGATGGTACGGGCGATGAAAGTGCCCTCGGAGATCGCGCGTGCGATCTTGTCGTCGAGACGCTTCAGTTCGACCAATGCACGAGTAACAGAGATTTGCTGAGTTGCCATGATGTTTTCCTTTATGAACGTTGAATTTGATTTGATGGTGAAATTATATACTAATTTTTGACAAAGTAAACAATATTTTTCAATATTTAGTCAAAGATTTCATTGTAGTGTACTCGCCATAGAAATTGTCCTGAACCCACTTGTCAACATCAAAATCGTTTGGAAAGATGATATCTTTAATCTGCAAACCATCACCGCTCCCAAGATACTCATCTCCATCCTCTACAAGCTGATCCGGTCGATCACTTCAGGATCCTTAACAACCAGCAGACCATTTGATCCATCTCCGCTGTTCGTAATAACTAACCAAATCTTTTTCATTGTATTCCTCTTCAAAAGCCCAATTTCCCTCTGTTGCATTCCAGATGGTACGTCTAGTAGGAATCGAACCTACGACTTATACTTTCGGAAAGTATCACTCTATCCACTGAGTTATAGACGCGAATTTGCAATGATTACTGCTTGTTTGACGTTGATCATCTTGATCGCTACATCAAAAGCTGCCAGCGTGTAGTTATCTACTTCTTTGATCGTAACGCCATGCTTGGTAGTGAAGTACGATTCGCAGATAAGACTCTTGGTGTCAATGTCAGTTTTACTGTAGTAAGCAAATAGATGGTAGTCTTTTTCTGGGGTGTAACTTGAACGACCCAGATCGACCAACAACATGTGATCAATCATGAGACCTGTTTCTTCAAACAGTTCTCTAGCTGCAGCTTCAGCTGGTGATTCATCTACTTCACACAGTCCTTTCGGAAGGGACCAACCATCATGTCGTCCACCGGTAGGGTGAACCAACAAGATCTGCTGTTGCGGTGTAATGTACATTACAGCGCAAGTGCATCCCTTTTTCATATTAGTTGATGATTTCATTGAATTATTATATCATCATCTTTGCTATTTTTACAAAAATTAAAGCATTTGTGCTTTTCTATATTTTGATGCAGTGTTCGTGAAAGAGCACCGCGCAACAGTCATAAAGTATGACTTGACCTGTGTTGAGAGTTTGGGATTGAAATTGAGAGCAGATTTGTTGAGGATGTGTTCGATAGCTCGTTGAACTCCCTGTTCATAGTATGGCTTATCCTCTAGCTCTAAGAGCTCGCCGACGTATTTCACTAGCGAATCGACCATCAGTCTTAACGCTGTAGAAGATGTCTGAGTCTCTTGGTACTTGATGACCTCAGTAAGAAGCTCATCATTGTTTACTATTTTCATGGTGCTCAAGGTAGGAATCGAACCTACGTCGCGCCCGTACCAAGGGCGTATACTACCATTGTACTACAAGAGCATTGGTGTTTGATCGAGGAATCGAACCTCTATTCGGAGACGATGCTCCTTATCCGCTCTTAATGTAAGAGAATGCTGCCATTACACTAAATCAAACATAGAGAGCAGAATCCCAACATAGGATTTCGTCTCCGTAGTGCGAGATACCTTGGACTACCGGCCGGACTGCAAGGGTACAAACACTAGGTCTATCTGCTCCTGGCCCGCCCACTAGGAATCGAACCTAGATCCCAAGCTTAGAAGGCTCGTGCTCTATCCATTGAGCTATAGGCAGGAAATGGTTTAACAAATGTTAGAACCGGAGCTCTTTGATGGATTCGAACCATCTTCCGCTTACTTACGAGGTAAGGCTTCACCTTCAAAGTTTAAAGAGCAATCAACATAAGCAGAACCATATCCGTCGTTGTCGTTGTTTTGTGCGACCCGTGCCTTAGGGGATGTCGCCAACACACTTCTCTATATCGTACGCTATATGAAGTGCCGCTTTGGTAGGCATGGTAGGAATTGAACCTACGACCTCTTCTATGTCAAAGAAGCATTCTACCACTGAACTACATGCCTAAAATCAACATACAGGGTCCCGTAATGTGGTACCATGCATAAGTTTAGTATGTTGAAAGAATAATTATATCACATTACTCTATCGGGGTATTTTGCGTCCATAACATCGATCGCATGATATGGACTTACACCAATATCAAGCATCGTGATCTTGTCTGCCGAAAACCCATTTTCGACTGTGATAAGTGATTCAGTAGGTTTGATCCCACCTGTATACTTACCATCGCCCTTTTTGTGCATGAGATTGCCCGTCGCTGGATCGATAGATCCCCATTCTTGGGTTTTCTTCGTGACAATAGGCTCAACAAAGTACGAACGACCTGTTCTTTCGGAAAACACAATGAACCTACCAGTTTCGTCGGTCTTGGTTAAAAACTTCGATCTGAATGTGGTGTTCATATGGTTCTCCTGTAGTTTGTACACATGCGTACAAGTGGTGGTGGGTGGGAGGTTCGAACTCCCTTCATTCAGCCTTATGAGGACTGCGTACTTCCACTAGTACTAACCCACCAATGTTGTGTGAACGGTTGGATTGCTCGATGCATGCAGTTCGAATGCACCAACTTTTCTGCTCGACCTCCAATGGTCGCAATGCGGAATAGCGTCAACCTTATCCACATGCACAGACGCTCTCGTTTGACCTCCCCAAGAGCTGCGTTCATACCGCTTGCGTTCACAAAACTCTTTTTCTACCACGATGATAGCCATCGTTGATGAAGTTTTCTAATTGTATCAAAAAAGTTACGGGTACTGCGTACGGGGCTCGAACCCGTCTGTTCAGCTTGAAAGGCTGATGACCTCACCCGAAGTCGAACGCAGTATGATTTGGCCCCTTCATTCGGAATCGAACCGAAGCCTATAGCCTTTAAACGACTAGTGCACTTACCAATTATACGATAAAGGGAATGCATCAAAAAGGTACGGGGTGATCGCCCGGTTATGCTCCGGAACCTCCGAGTTCACAGCTCAGAATGCAGACTACTACACTACGATCACCATAAAACTTATGAAATGTTAAACCTCAGTCCCTTTCCATGCATTTACTCAGAACCGACTTGCCAAACGTTGGGACCCTAACCCTTACCTTGGCTGATCTCGCCGTTTATCTTATCTTACTATGATCAGGATTGATCAATACCTGACTGCTTTCGGATGCAACATTTCATGGTCAGGATGGCCGGCCTCGAACCGGCATATTCTTGCTTCCGAAGCAAGTCGACGTCCACTTGTCACCACATCCTGATATACCATTGCTGGTAGGGGCACTGGGATTCGAACCCAGGACCTATCGGTTAAAAGCCGATTGCTGCTAAACCACTGAGCTATACCCCCATTAAATGGCTTCAGTGGTTGATTTACCGAAGCCATGTGCTGTTAAATACATCATGGCAATTTCTCCTTGTTAAAAACTTTGGTCAGTGCGGCCGGCCTCGAACCGGCATATTCTTGTTTCCAAAACAAGTCGACGTCCACTTGTCACCACACACTGATATGAGGTCAATAAGATGTTCCTTATTAATGTCCGGACATTAATACACACATTACACACTTAAATCCTGCAGACTGAACATCCCCTGAAATGGGGCTTCATATCTACGAGGTAGAACTTATTGATATGCATCACCGGCCAGCAATGCGCCTCGGCAAGGGTAGTCGGAATCGAACCGACAGCAATAAGGCTCAGAACCCTATGCAACTTCCATGTCATACCCCAATAACTTTCAAATAGTTAGGTATTGAAAATTTTGTCTAACCACCAATGTGGATAGTGATCATCATCGTAGAGTTCACTCAATACGAGGTGACCATTTTTTCTATCTTCCTTCCACATCGAGATATTAACTCCCATCCATTGTTTGCCAACATAGAAACCATTCTTCATAGGTTCTTTTATGTCGACTCCATAAGACTCAGAGTTGTACATATCAAGTAGTGCTTGATCACTGTAGTCTAATCCGGACCACCCTTTTGAGAAGTGACGATATAAGATCGACATCTCTCTAAAACGATTAGAAACCGAACTTACAGACCTACGTGGAGTACCATTACTTTTCTTGCGTTTAGCGATGACATAGCATCCTCCTGTAAAAAGGTCCGCTTCTCTGGTATCGCACCAGACTCTACGGTTTTTCAGACCGTCGCTTTCACTTGATTAGCTTGAAGCGGAAAAATAAATAAGTCTAGTTTGGCAAGGAGAAAAATTATGCCAAGTTTTCACTGTGTTAATGATGATGTTGGAATGGTCTTTTTTATCGAACCGATGATGCGATTAGGCGTTTCAGACGTAGATGAAGACCATAATAAGCTATTCACAATCATTTCAAACTTAAATGAAAGAGTGCTAAAGGCAGCATTAACGCCTGAAGAGACATCTACATTATTTGAAGAATTGATCGCTTATGCAACCAAACACTTTGAACATGAACATGATGCATTCAGGTTGTCAAACTATGAGTTCGCTGATGATCATATAAAGCACCACGAAGAACTATTGAGATCATTGGTGAAGATGAAACAAGATACCACGATCAATATGAGTACCATTCTTCAATTTTTAACCAACTGGTTAAATTCTCATATTCTTAATGAAGATTTAAAGTTCGCAGTGTATACTGGTAGGACGGGATGGAGTTGAACCATCGTCTATCGATTATCGGTCGATTGCTCTACCGTTGAGCTACAGTCCCATGGTCGGTATCGTGAGGGTCGAACTCACAACCTTCTGCTTAAGAGGCAGATACTCTAGCCAGTTGAGTTAGATACCGAGAAAAATTTGGCAAGGGTGGAAGGAATCGAACCTTCTATGCTAGGTTCAAAGCCTAGTGTCTATGCCATTAGACATCACCCCTATGGCTTCAATGAAAAGATTCGAACTTTTCCTAGTGGCCGCAAAAATCGCGTATGCTGGGGGCCACCGTGCTAATCCAGAATGTGTTCTCTAACTGCTTACTAATAGCTATCTCCGTACTTCATGGTTTGGGCCTATTCGGCATTTCACCGACTTTAGTTGTTTGGTTTTTAAGCCTACGCGATTGTTACCCTTACACTATCTCCGTCCTTCACTATAGCTCCTAGAAGATACTAATCATCCTCTCTACACTACATTGAAATTGGTGTTTTGGCTCCCTAGGCTGGTTTCGAACCAACGACCCGCGCATTAACAGTGCGCTGCTCTACCGCTGAGCTACTAGGGAATAATGTCTTACCAACGCAAGACTTCAAAAAGTTTTGGTGGACAGCCGGAGACTCGAACTCCGATTTTCTACTTGCAAGGCAGATGTAATTCCCTCTATACTAGCAGCCCAAAAACTGGTGCGTGGTACTGGACTCGAACCAGTATACTTCATCTTGTAAGGATGATGGCTAACCTCTCACACCAACCACGCATTGGCTCCCCAGAGAGGCTTCGAACCTCCATATTACGCCTTGCGGCCTTTACGTCTGATTAACAGTCAGGTCTCTTACCAATTAGAGTACCGGGGAATATGTTGGGCTTCACACCCATACTCGATCATTGCCTAGTGCATTCTTCAGGCTTATGACTAACCCATCGGCTGGTACGCCCTGAGGGAATCGAACCCCCGGCCCCCTGGTTCGTAGCCAAGTGCTCTATCCACTGAGCTAAGGGCGCGCGTACAATTGTTGGAAGTTCAGTCGATGGGATTCGAACCCATGCTCAGGCCACCGGCCCTGTGCTACCACTACACCACATCGAACTTCGGCGAAAGGAGCGACCTTCGCCACATCCATATATCCCGTCGAACATATGAATAATTGGAACTGGTGACAGGACTCGAACCTGCATATGTCTGATTTGCAATCCGCTGCCTCGCCTTTCAGCACACACCAGCATATTTTTGGTCCCTCCATCCGGAATCGAACCGGCTCCTCAAGCTCTTCAGGCATGCGTACAGACCACTTATACCATAGAGGGAATTTTTCTGGTCTCCGTAGAAGGAATCGAACCTTCGCTCCTTGGTCCCAAACCAAGAGTGATACCATTTCACCATACGGAGTTATTGGCGTCTAGTATGGGAGTCGAACCCATCTTACAAACTTGAAAGGCTTGTGTCCTAACCGATAGACGAACTAGACGAAAATGCGAAACCGTTCTAACAACTTTCTCTTTGAGCGAACGTTTTCGCAATAATCTCAAAGAGCGCCTCTAACTTTAGTGGAGCGGTCGGATTCGAACCGACGACGTAACTTACCGGACGAGTAGCGGCCGCTACTAGGTTGACATGGGTGGCCTACCCTTCAACGATTCCTCTAGCCTAACTAGTTTTAAGGGCTTTGTACCCCTCTATGAAAGCATTTCAAGTTTTCATAGAATAGCTAGGATCTGCTCTTCCCACTGAGCTACACTCCATATTCTGGCGGTCCATAGGGGTCACGATCCCCTCCTTTAAGATTGACAGTCTTATATGCTCACCATTAACATTAATGGACCAAAATCGATGGAGATGCTCTAACCGCTAAGCTATCACACGCCGCAAGTGCCTGCGAAATGGAATCGAACCATTGTCTTCTCCGGTAGACCGCCAGGGTATCGCGCCCTGTTCTGTAGGTTAACTGTGACTGGTCAACAGTGTCTAAGCACCATCTCAACGTATGATTTGCGATCATCTGCGTTCATTCGTTGAAAATCTGACCATCTTACTCTGAGAACTTTCCAACCAAGACTTCGGAGTTCTTCGTCTCTTCGTTGGTTTGACGCCAGAATTCGTGGATCGAGGTAGTGTTGTTCACCATCGATCTCAAGATCCAGAGTCTTATTGATTGCAAAGTCGAGTCGGTAGATTGACACCCGTTTTTCTTGTTCAAATTCAACATTAGCATCAGACAAAATTTGTCTCCAGTATTTCTCTGGAAACGATTCACCTTTGCTATGATAATTGAGCAAGTATGGTACCTGGTTAGGATTCTCCTTCAGGTATTTTATGCGGGATTGAGAAATCTTTGCTCTTGTTTCAAGCGAAGGACTTCTACGTTTACCGGCTTCTCTAAGCTTACGTCTTGTTTCATCGGAACAAACTGCACCTTTTGTGTAGTTGTTCTCACCAGGAATCCTATCAGGATTTTTCTGACAGGCTTTTTGATGAATGACTAATCCAGACGGGCGGGCTAGTTCTCTAGAGCAATACTTACAGACAAGCATGTGATTCACATACTTATTTATAAGCCTACTGCTTCACTTTAAAGCTTGCGATCCATCTTACTATCTTAAAGAATCCACGTCGTAGACTCTTTAAGATAGTGACCATCAAAACGATGATCACAGAACATTTGGTTTTTAGTCCCACAAGAGGGATTCCATCGCAAATGCCGCCCATTTACCGCTTATTTTTAAGTGTCGCGGCGAGGATCTCGTTTCCTCAAATAACACTTGCTTTTACCAAATTGTCTCCCAAAACAGAAAAGGGACCTTTGTGAGGTCCCTTGTATCAGTTCGGAGTTTTGTGTTTCGCTTTAGGCGGAACCTCCGAGGAGTACAAGGGCACAGAGCATTGGCTCAATAACTGCGGGGCAATTATCTCGCTGATGTTCAGGTTTGACAAAGAAATTCGTTTTCATGATCTTATTTATAAGAAAGCTTATTTTTTCAAAAAAGTTAAAGTTGATACATTCAAAAGAATGATTCAACTTTAACGTTTTCAACCGATAAGTGAATTATAACACAGTGTACTAAAAAGTACAACTTTTTTAAAAATATTTTGCAAGATGATCAATCGGGCCACCCAGTTCGAGACATCCGGTTCCGCGACCGCGTCGAACCGCTCGATCCAGGATAAATTATAACACAGTGTACCAAAAAAGTACAACTTTTGTTGAAAAAAGTTGAAAAAGTTTAGAACTGCAGATTGGAATGTTTCACAAGTTCAGCACGAGCTGACTCGATAGCTTTGATAGCATCAGCTTGATTGCCTGCTTGTATCGCTATGATTGACTGATTGATGAACTCTACAACCTTCGGCACAGCTTCATCTAAGCTCTGGCGGATGTCTTTTTCTGGTACTTGCCAGTCCTTGACAGAGCCAAAGATAGAAAGAAGATTGTTGAATTGAGTTACCAACGCATTCTTAGCATACACAGAATCTAGTGTAGAGCCCCTTAGTTGTCCAAGTCTGAAGTCAACAGATGAAACTAAAGATACAAAGGGGTTTGCAGATCCATGTTCAAACAGCTCTAACTCTAGAAACGATTGTAGAAGTAGCATCGATGAAGCACCAACGGCTTCTTTATTTCCATGGGTTACTGAGAACGTGTAGCTTGCCATCTTCATCATATTCTATAAATGGAGAATGTATTTTTGTTTTGGAGTTCTTTGCATCATGTAAGGCATCTTTTGACATATCATCCCACATTGAACCCATATAAGCGTACAGCCCCTTCTTCTCTATACCATGACCGTGCTTTTTCATAGCTTTTGAGATAGTTTCACCGATCTCAAATCCTTCAATTCCCATACGTTTGAAGTATGGGATTAAGTGATCTATTGGATCGCCATCTGGAAACACATTCCCAACCACTTGCATGATCTTGTTATAAATCGCTTGTAGATCAACGATTGGTGTTTTTTCTACTTTGGTTCTTGTTGCAGAAGCCATCCTTGTTTGTGCTTTTTGTGCTGACTTTGATAACTCTGTGCTAGTCATCCATCGTCTAGCTTCTGATGGCTTTTCCCAATCACCGTCAATGCGTTTAAACTTCTTAGGAGTACCTGACATGTTATGAATAACTTGCCATTCAACACCGTTAGCTTCAAATAGTTCACGAATCTTCATAAGTTCCTATGCTGGTGCTAAGTCGTGTAATCGACTGTTAGTCACCAATTGTAAAAATTTCCAAGCTTCATCATATTTTTTAGCATTGATTAAGCTTTTCATCTTGATTTTTTGCTCAGGGGTTGCCACTTGATAAAACTTGAACATCTCGATCATGCCGATGTTGCCTTTATAACTGGCTTCTACTAAGCTGATTTCTTCTAGTTTCATAGTTTGCTTGATACCATAGCCCAAAGCTTCTTTGCTGTGTTTTTGTGATACTTCACAGACATCAGAGTCTGACGATCGATTTCATCTAAAGCATCTCCATCGACCAAGACCTCATAGGTATCTTCCATCCATTCTTTTCCTGAATGCTTGATAGCATCTGCTAGTTCTTTACCGGTTTTTATCGTCGACAGATCAAGATCACGATCAGCTACGAAGTTCTTAGCTCCATAGTCGTTTGGATTATCTTTAAGCCACTTGTGAAACTCGTTCCAAGCTTTATCATAGCTATGAATGATCGTTCTTGCAAGAGCAGGAAGCAGAGGCTGTAATGACTTGATCAATTCTTTCTGTTTTTCGGATGCTAACTTTCGAGCAGCTTTTTGATCTTCAACATGTTGTTGATACATCTCTGGAGATAACTTCTTGACAGATTCTAAAGCTTCTTCGTACGAGATATTATCAGAGTCAAACTCTAATGATGAAGGCTTCTTGTATCCAGGCTCATGATTCCACGCATTGTGATAGTGATCTTTGATTGAGTCACCGATCGCATCAGCTGCAACGAAGATATTTTCGATAGCTTGATCGACTCCACCGTTTCGTAACGCTTTGTTTACATGATCAAGTTCATCAACAAAGAACTCATCAGTTTCAAACATCTTTCTCTTAATGTCTGACATTGTGTTCTTGTCGGTCTTTAGATGCGCAAGCACAAGATTATAAACAGCTTTGTTTGAATCTTCCATGCTTACGTCTTCACGTAAAATTTGATAAAGTTTCATGCTTTTCTTTCCGGGAACTGTCCCTCATTACACACAAAGTCGACCATATCATGAGGGATATCTAGATATTGACTAAACGTACGAAAACTTTCCTTGTCTTCATCATGAATCGTATCATTAATGTTAACACGAACCATGAATCCGATAGCATGAGTCCAAACTTTAAGTTCTTCCATTGCTTCGGTATCATCTGCACCGCCACCAAACAGCCACTTTTCTACATCACGAATGTGTGGTTTGTATTGTGGAGCAGTCAAAGCCCGAGTATATGTCTTAACGACCCTGGCTCTCATTGCATCTTCTTTAGCTGCAAGCTTAGCTCTAACTTTAGATCTATCCGATGTTCTTGATACTTCGTCTAATCTCATTTGTCTTCAGCCCCTTTAGCTATTACCAGACGAGATGATAAGGTCTCAAGAAGCTTTTCAAATAAAGTATTGAAAAGCTTCATCTCTTTAGCAATCTCTGGGTCGCTTTTGATGATCTCAGCTGCATCTTTTTCGATTGTTTCGAATGTTGTGATAGCAGCCTTTACATTTTTGATAAGAAGATCTAGCTCTTCAACGATTTTAGGATTCTTGTATACCCGTTTGATAGCTTCATCAACCGGTTTAGTTTCCTTGCTTTTAGCACCAGCCGCACCAAGTTGACCGACGTTAGCAAGCGTAGCCTTAAGTGCGGTGAACAACCCTTCATTGATTGCAACATTTTGTTGTGCCTCAATGATCAGCTGATCATATAGGGCCACAGTAGCAGCTTTATCAGCTTGCAGCTCAGCTAACACCTTATGCTGTGGATGCATCCCCGACAGTTCTCGAAGACGATAAACATCAATCATTGATTTTTTGTCCTGTGGCATTTTTCTTGAGGTATGCTAGAGCTTTACCGGTAGAGTGCTTTGCCATACCGGTAACTGATGCGTAGATCTCACCAACTTTTTCAGCTACATGTGGAGTGAATTTGTATTTTTGTCCACCGATCGTAACATAGATGGCATTTTCTTGATCATCATAACGAAGAGCTCCAAGCTTAAGACCCGGTGTGTCAAACTCCATCAGCTCTAGTAACTCTGTAAGCAAAGAGAAATTAGAAACTTCAACACTTTCTTTTTTGCCGATTCTACGTGATCTTTCTACTTTAAGCTTAGCTATATAATCTTTTATCTGCTGTGTTGAATCATTGTCATAGTCAGCGATCAACTTATCTATCTGCTTTGTTGACATAGCTTTGATAGCTTTTTCTTGATCATACTTAGATGAATTAGTTCGACCTTGGTGATAAAAGTTTGACTTTGGCATTTTTAGCTCTCATTCTTTACATTAAAATAAACATCTTCGTTCATGTTTTTTGCTTGGCGTAATGCACTTTTTATCGAAGCAAGATAACCTTTTTTGATTTCTCTAGACTCTATGGTCAGATCTTCGTAGACCACATGCTTTCCAACTCTTGTTGCAGCAAAGATAACCATCTTTTTAAGACCATCATCTTCACAGATACTTAATAAAGCTCTTCGTCCTTCGGTGAAACGTTTGAATGCTTTGCTTGGTTCGTTTGAAGAACCCTGATCAGACTCAGACTCAGTTACAATCGTTTCATCATTACTTGCCAATTCTCTTAGGTCGGCTTTTAAGAAGTTACCAAGCTCAACGAACACCGGTTCAATTTCAGCACGACTTACACCATTTGCATGCTTGCTGAAAAATTGTTGAATCAATGCTGTTTTGATTTCATTTAACTTCATTCAAATGTTCCAGATAGAGTTTTTACTGTAGAGTATTTATCTATCTTTCATTATACTGATCTAGAAAAAGCAAACAAACACAAAAAAGGAGAAGAAAGTTTCCCTTCTTCTCCCTTCATGTCTTTCTTAGAAGCTGAGTTTACTCTTTATCTTTTTTGAGATTTGCCTCAACTACAACTTTGACGTTACCAACCTTAACAGAATCATATAACGCAGTCATGTCAATGTTGTTGGCTGCCATCAACTTACCACCAACATTAGCAGAGACACCACGCATCATTGATGTTGCAGTACTTGCTGTGCAAATGCTATCCAAAATACCCTTCTTGGTGTATTCATAGTCGGCTACATGATTCAATTTGATACCAGCATTTGTAGCAAATTTTACAGTATCGAGGTTTGCACCTAAGAAGAGAATTTGCCAATTTCCTTCTTCTTGTACATCTTTCAGCATACGTTGTACAGTGTGCGAGTTGTATCGACGACTTGAATTTTCTTCCCCATCGGTAAGGATCGCCACGATCGTTTGCACACTTTTCGTTGCATGTTTATATCGATCAACCGTGTAACCGATCGCGTCATAGAGAGCAGTCATACCCTGTGGAAGATACGTACCGTAGTCTAACGGAGGGATCTTTTTGATATCTGCGTTGTCATAGACAAGGGTGACATCTGTGTCAAAGTAAACAAGACTAAATGTGGCTTTACCAGGAAGTGCTTGTTGATCTTTCAGGAATTGGTTGAAACCACTGATTGCTTCTTCACGCATCTTGCCCATGGATGTTGAACGATCCAAGATGAAGATGATACGAACAGGATCAAGCTTTTCTTTTTTGATCTTCTTCGCAGAAGCTTTTGCTGCCTTTACACGGGCAGAAGTTTGCACAACTTTGGAACCGGCATTAAGCTCGGAGGAGATAAGATTTTCCATTTGAGAGTTCTCTAGTTACGTCAACAGCGTGTTTGCCTTGATGTATGTACTTCTTTGATCTATATAAGATCTGTTTTCTTCGAGAACCTTAGAGTAAATTCGCTCGAATTTGAAGCCCGTTTAGTTCTACCCGTAGTTCTGTTCAGAACGCGGTACAACAATGATGAATTCCTCTAGGTTGCGTACGGTTGGATTCGAACCAACGACCTTTGGGTTATGAGCCCAACGAGCTACCAGACTGCTCCACGCCGCAATATAAAATGTGTGTTTCCCGATTTCCACAGGACTACCCTTACATTCAGGAATTTGGAATTTCACCCGACTTGTCCTATCTATTAGAAAGTGTTCATGAGACTCTACTAATAGAAAGTTAGAATGTAATTAAACACTAAATGGAGCCGGTCCCGTGACTAGCGGGAAGTCTTTCCGGCATAAAACATGGGTATAGCAATTAACCAGCTATACCCACCACCCTCATCCCTAGCCGGCCGGGAGACTGAATGCCATCCTACAGTACGTTGGGTGTTGTTGGTGCCCTAGTCCGGAATCGAACCGACTTCCCCTGCTTACAAGACAGGACCTCATCCGTTAAAGGTTTCAGGGGCAATCTTTTTAAGAGAACATGCTGTCCAACGTGCGCTATTTCTAGTCTTAAACTGGCGGGGGTACAC
>ERZ1645187.2335-NODE-2335-length-16807-cov-13.325931_pt1 | contig 16807 bp, 9 predicted proteins | sample MGYA00575352_ERZ1645187 | MGnify/ENA primary metagenome ERZ1645187 (study PRJEB40837, sample SAMN11349314) | freshwater sediment metagenome | isolation source: river sediment | host: Sediment | place: India: Wazaribad , New Delhi | collected 2017-02-21 ... | reverse complement strand
CTTCCGCCCGGGCGGGAGACCGACGCCGAACAGACCACGCATCCAGTGATCGGACAGGCGCTGGTTCAGAATCTCTGTCGTGGTAAACAAGATGTCGGGCGGATTGCGCTGCAACCGAGTCCGGGTCAGAGCGATCTGGTCTTCGCCAATCATTTCGTCGCAACCAACTCGGACACAGGCCAGTCGCTCGGTGGCTGCAGCGACGTCGACGCCACGCCAGATCAGTTCGCCGTTGCAGTGCGGACAGTGCATCCAGGGGCAGACAAAGTCCTCGCCGCGCCGAACCCAGTTCTTGTCGATCAGTTCCTCCGGGGTCGCACGGGCTGGTGTCTTGCCGAACAAGGCGCCGATGATCAGCGGTCGGCGTCCATGCGCGACAAGTGTATGATCGATCGCCCGAGCCATGCGAAACGCCTCGGCGAACTGGTCCTTGAGCAGTTCAATTCGCGGGTAGATCGCGACCGCTTTGACCCAATGATCTGAATCGATCGCCTCACCGATGCGGATCATTCCGGGCAAGTAGAAGGCGATGGTCTTGCCACTGCCAGTGCCGGCGGTGACGATCGTGCCACCATCGCCCGTCGCGGCCGACAGACGCAGCGCTGCACGCTCCTGAAAGCCGGATAGCTTCATTCCGTTGCGCGAGGTCAGCGTCCGCCAGAGGTCCTCCCGAAGCTGTGATCCGCCCAGCACTGATGCATGCTCCGCGAGCACATCGGCGGGCAGACGCAATCGCTCGGGAAAGCGCCGCGGTCGGCGATCCACTCGAAAGTCGGCGACGAGTGACGGCGCGCCCTGCCAGGGCTTGTTGGGAAAGAGTTGCCGATTGGCTGCCAGCAGTCGCATCATCTCGGCGAAACGCGACCGTATACGGATGTTGCCGCCGACGCTCGCCATCTCAAAGATCAACTTGGCATCGATCAGTTCCTCGACGATATCCTGTCCGTCGGTGCCACTCATTCCTGCCGCGGCGCAAACCTGATCGCCGATATCGAACGCTTCGTCCTCGCTCAGAGCGCCATCCGTGAACCCCCATTCGAGGGAGCGCATCTCAATGTCTTCGATGCGGTCGAGCAACATGAGGGCATGGCTAGACACGGGCATGTTGGTGGCTACCTCAGCTTGACGCGGAACGCACCGAGCAAGTTGCGGCTTTCGAGCCACGTTTGCACTTCGGATGTATAGGCGGTCAAAAGGGCGTCGTTATTGGCTGCGGCGCGAATGAAGGCGATAACGCTTGACGGGATGTCGGACGCAGCAAGAGTACTCCATTCCGCATTGTGCTGGCTGACGAGCGTGTCGAGACTGGCAATCGCTGCCTTGGGGTCCGCAGGCAGGCTGGCACCGAAGGTCGCGACATCGCTTCGGATCTGTCGTATCCGGGCTACGCTCGCCCGAAATTGCGGGACCTGGCCGAGCGCACTCAAGACGTCATCGGCGCCAAAGGCCGCGCGCTGCTCAACATAGGTTTTCCACGCAGCATTCGCCGCCTTTTGCCCCGCGCTGGCGATACCATTGAGGCGGTCAGTAAAGTCGTGCTTGATGTTGATCGGCGGGTCGTGGATATTTTCTGGATCCGCGTTGATCGCTTCGCGCAACGTACGCGCCTTCTCGGCATAGCCGAGAGCGTCGCTTGGTTGGAAAGCAACCTGAACACCGATTTCCGCAAGGGTCGAGAGCGTCTTGCGAAGTCTCGCCATGAGCAGCGAAGCGTCCGCGAACTGCCTCGCGCGCGTACCGAACTGCTCGGCTTCGGCGGCGCTATTCTTCAGCTTCTGATACGTGTTGATCTTGGTTGCGAGCGTGGCGGCACGGTCAAGCAGCATCGGCTTGCTCCCCGTTAATCGTAGCCATCGCGATTAAATCGGCTTCGATCGCGGTAAGCGCTGTATCGATCTGCTCAAGACTCGCCGTCACTGCGGCGTGCTTGGCATTGAGGCTTTGACTGGTCGCTGCAATATTCTTATCAACGGTGTCGAGAAAGGCCTGCGCAGCGGCCACCAGAGCAGTCCCCGCATCGACCGCGCCGCGCCGACCTCGACCGAAATGAGGAAGCGCGGCAACCGCATCGTCTTCGCTGCTGAGTGCACGTGCAGCAGCCAGGGTGTCATCGAAATATACCGTCCTGAAGCGTTCGAGCGCGTCTGCTAGACCGCGCCCGGTGGCGCTGGTGCCGATACCGGCGTCAGCCACGGCCTCCAGCGCCGCATCGAGTGCCGTCAAGATAGAGGCGCGCGTAGCAGTCGCGCCGAACGCCTCTTCCATCGAACCGAGCCAGGATCTGCGGACTGCCAACTCAGAGGCCGCTGCCGTGTAGAGCGCGTCCTTCATCTCACGATAGAGCTTAGCCGGCTCCTGTAGTTCACCATCGGGCGGCTGAAGACGCAATCGCCATTTGGCCTGACGAATTTCACGGATAGGCCCGAGGATGCGGCCGGGATTGAGCATAGCGCCGGCTCGGCCGCCCTTCATGCTCGACATTTGGGATTGAGCGATTCCCACCAGTTTTTCACGCTGCCTTGTCAACTTGTCGTACAGCACCTTCATTTCGGGTGCCGTGCTCACGCACTCGCTTGCCCATTGCGCGTTGAACGCAGCGTCGATCATGTCCGCGATCGTCGCTTCGGGTTTGATCTTGCCGCCGATCGCAGCGCCGACGCACAGGAGTTCGACCGCTGCGGCCGCTTGGTTCCACTGAGGCGTTGGTTGACAGATGACGCGCAGTTGCCTCTCGACATCCTTCGCCCAGATCTCGACGCAATCGAGGAAGGCGCCTAGCATCTTTTCGCCATTTGGGAACTCCCAGCGGAACTGATCCTTGCAGGCGCGCAGCACGCCTTGGAGGGCCGCCGCCGCTGTCTCGGGCTGCACGAGAGTGCCCGGGATTACGAGTTTGACCTGCAGGTCCGAGCGCACCTGCGTCGTTTGGCGATCGAAACTGATGCTCGCTGTTTGGAACGCCTTACCGGTTCGACCGACAAAACTCGCCTTCGCCAGTCCGACCATGTCCCAATCGATGGCATTCGAGACGGCCGAATAGACCAGCAATCTGAGATTGTTTGCAATGGATTGGTCGAGCCCCTGCCCACCGATCCATTGCTCGATAAGCAGATCTTCCTTACTCGCAACGTTACGCGGCGGCGCTTCAGGCGTCAGCGTGTCGGTCGTTGCCTGGCTCGGCTTCGCCGCGTCGGCGCCCGGAATCTCGGGAACCTCGAACGCTGCACGAAGGCGCTCGTCGAGATTAACGATTGTGCCGGTCCCATCATAGAGTTCAAGAAATGATGCCCACCGATGGTAATTCTGCGGATTTCGGTTGCGCAGTTCGGCTTGAGCGACGACGGGGAGTGCCGTAATGCCCTTGAGTTTCTCAAGAAGCTTGAACGGCGGAAACGTGCCTGTCGCGATTTCGGGGCCGAAATTGTCGAGCACCTCGACAAGCAGGTCATTCTGAAGAACGCGGGGGTTGAGCCGCTCCGGCATCGAAGCATCGGCACGCGATGCGGCGTTCCACAAGGCCTCCGGTGTAAATGGATAGAGGCCATAGCCATCGATCTCACCGAATATGGCGTGGCATTCGGCTTGATGTATACACATGCTGCACTTGGAGCGAGGGGTTTCACCCGGTGCCGCGGCATCGCTCCACTTCGTGATGCCGTCGCGACCAAGCCGCACGGCGTTGAGATAACGCGCGGTGAACTGACTAAGCGAAGCCTTGGTGATCGAGCGCCCCTCGGCCCGGCCGGCGGAACGATCCATATCGACGATATGAGTCGTGCGCATATAAGCAGTCTCGGCTACGCTCTGGAAGAAGCCCGTGGTGACCGCGATCGCAGTTCGTATCTTGCACTGGCGATCGTCGCCTTGTGAGGTGATTGCCTGTAGCAGCGCCCGATCGATGCCTTGAAGACGCGCGAATTCCTCAACGAGAAGGACGAGTTCTTGGCCCTGCGATTTAAGGTAGGCGCGCAAGCGAGTCATCAGTTCCTCGACCCGGTCGCCAGAGAAACTCAAGGTTCTCGCAATGGCGCGATCAAGATTGCGGTTGATGATATCGATCGCCAGTGGAAGGTTTACTGCTGGATCGAGTTCGATTATCTCCATGGCATCTCGCGCAAGGCGTGAGGCATGCGCGAAGTCCATGCCGCCGAGCGGCAAGTCGCCCCCGACGAAGACGCGGCGTTGATCGGGACGATCACTCGCGTTGGATGGCGCAAAGATGTGGTCGACGATCTCGGCGATGACGGTGTTATCGCCCAAGAAATGTGCTTTGCGCATATGGGGATCTTGGAATAGGTCGGGCAGGCGGTTCGCAAGCTCCGCCTCGATCTCGTCGGCGTCGGTAGGCAGGACTTCCTCACGGATCACTTGCGCGAGATCGTTGAGCAATTGCTGCTTTTGGTCTGCCCGACTTTGCGTTCCGTCGCCCGCCGATTGCAGCATTTCGAGGAAGTTTGCCTGCTGCTCAGCTGGTAATTCGGCGATGAGCATCTTGACGATGTTGCGCAGGGATGTCCCCGACTTGCGCACCACCAGGACGACTCTCTCCTTGGTCGGCTTGATGTTGAGCCGCATCCAGTGAACGAGATGCGACTTGCCCGAGCCCGTTTCGCCGAGGATTGCCGCAAGAGCATGGGGTCGATCCTCGCGCAGAAAATCCGCGAGAAAGGCCGACGGCGTCATGTCTGCCCACGAGGCCTCACCGATCTCTTGGAAGGACTTGCCGACCTGCGGACTAACCTTGAGGTCCCAGTCGCTATGCACCGCGCGGAAAAGGCTATCGCTGATATGCTCCGCGAATGGATTGATCACCTGGCGGACGGCACCGGGATCCCAACAGAGAAAATTGCGCATCATACCGCCTCCCGCAGAGCGATACGGCTCACGCGATTTTCGCGCGAGCCGAAATCAAGTATACGGCTGGGTGCGTCGGCAACGGCCGTTATCGTCAGGCGTTGGCGATCCGCTAGCCGTTGCAGTGCCAGGCTGGTGGTGATCGACAGACGCTTCTCGCCGTCCGCCAACGGGGTGATACGCATGGCTTCGTAGTCTTGGCGAACACTGCCGGTCTCGAAGACCGGAAAGATTGCTGAGAGCCGCGCAAGGAACTGCTCGACCGGCAGATCATCGACGTCGGCGTAGATGGCGGGAAGCGCGCTTTCGATCGCCTTCATTGGATCGGGTATGACGCGGCGCGACGTGACATCGTCGGGATTGTTGCCGCCGCCGACGATCGTAGCGAACCCCAGATAGCGGCTCCAGTAGAGGAAGCTCTGCCAACTGGCGTAGTCCGAAATTTCGAACTTCGAGGCGTGATCGCCAATCAGCGCCCGCAATTCGCTGATCGGTTCCTTCGAGAAGTTCATCGGTCGCAACGGACTGGAACTTAGGAACCACGATAGCGCGATCATGTATCCCGACTGTTTGGCGTCGGCTGCACGGTCGCGATTGAACAACGTACGGCGCATGTAGCTCATGAAATGGGGTTCACTATCGCCGCCTTTCCCGCCACAGTTGCGCGCATCGTTCGTCAGTCTCAACTTACCTTCGACTTCCTCAAGCAAGCCGAGGCGGCGCGCCTCGGCGAGCGTGTTACTGAACAAGGTGGTGGTCGATTCGCCTTCTTCACCGCCACGGCTTCGGAGGGATGGAGGGGTCGCCCAGGCCTCGATTCGGTCTTTCACTTCGCCATTTTCGCTGTCGAACAAGGCCGAATAGATCGCGAACAGCCGACTCGGCACAGCCTCAAAGGTTGTAATAATGCTCATTGGGCTACTCTTGCATTAAACTCGTCGAGTGTCAGCATCCGACCGCCAAATACATCTTTCAACCTGCGTCCATCCGGGGCCGGCTGATCAATTTGAGCCAGGAAGATCCGAGGATTATCAGGTCGCGGCGCGAGGTTCTGGGGCTCGAGTGTGCGCCGGTCTCCGACCATGACAAGTTCCGGGCCGCGCGGTAGGCGCGACAAGGCGAGTGACGGAAGATCACTGACGAAGAACGCGGCCTTCTCCGCGAACTTCAGGACCCGGTGCATGTCGAACGGTTGCGCGCCGAGCGTGATAAGCTTGGCAAGGCGCGCTTGAGCCAAGCGTTGCAGGGTGTCGCCAAGTCTGCGCGACGCATTGCGGGGCAGGCCGCCGGGATCGTAGGTGACCAAAAGCCGGAGATCGCGGTCGAATAGGGCGGCAACTAGTGGATCAAGCGGCTCGGTCCAGGGTCCACGCGGTTCGCCAACCGCCACGCTATTGAGGCGACACGCGTCGTCAAACCGGCATCGACTGCAACGGCTGCACGTCCGTCCGACGCGGTTGGCACCATAGAGTTCTTCGAGAATCGCGGCTGGGCAGCGATCATTGCGCAGATACGCCCGCATGAGGTCTAGATTGCGCTTGGCGGCAAGCCAACCGATCCGACGCACGGGTTCAACGTGTGAATGCCACAGAGCGAGGTCAAGGTGTTGGTCGTCGATGATCTCGATTTCGAGCCAATCCCCCTCCTGTTCGATCCGTGGATAGGGGGTTCCGAGTAGTCGCAGAATGCCGGCCCGCGCCATTAGAGTGAGCGTACGTAAGTTCCAGTCCGTATTGGCATCGCCGAACATATCGATGTCGCGTTCATCGGTGCCGGGCCGCCCGTCGATCCGCACGGCGAAGCGTCCTTTCCCAACGCTGATCTTTCGCGCGAACATCTCAGACCAGCGATGGTGACCGCGCTCAATGCTGATGACTTGCTGGGCGTTAATGCGCTCGGCGAGCCTCACGTCTTTATCTGTCGGCACAATTAGCGAAAGCGCAGCCTTGCCATCGCGCCCACCGCGCCCAACCTCTTGGTAGAAGCGATCGAGCGTCTCGGGAACGCAGGCATGGATTACGCTACGGGCATGCGCGTAATCGACGCCAAGCCCGAACGCGGAAGTTCCGACGACGATATCGAGCGCGCCGTCGCGCCACTGGCCGACAATCTCCTCGCGTTGGGCGCGCGGGGTATCGCCGTGGAGCTTGCGAACCCGGCGAAATCCCGCGTCGATCAACCGCTTATACCAGGCGTTGGCGGCCGCAACTTCGGTAACATAAAGCACCACCGGTCGGGGCACGTGGTGAAGCGCCTCCATGACCTGGGCAGTTCGGTTGGCCTCGTTGGTCGACTGCGCAATCCAATAGTCCGGTTCGGGTCGCAACTGGACCGCTGCGAGGCTTTCGAACTTGCTTTCCGCGCCGAATAGGGAGCGTAAGGTTTCGAGTGAGGAGTCGGTGAGCGTCGCCGACAACATGATAGTGCGCATCGCCCGGCCGGGCGGTGCCGCAGATAGGAGTTCGCGCCGCAAGCCGCTTAATTCCTGGAACTCGGTTCGAAAGCCCGTTCCCCATTGGTCGACTAAATGGGCTTCGTCGATCACCAGCGCGCGCAACAGGCCTGCCTCGGCCGCCCGCCGCAACGGGTCGCGCAGGCGGCCGCACGCGGCTTCTGGCGACGCGAAGCATAGGCCTTGGGTACCGTCGGCAATCCGTTCAGCTATGATATTGTTCTGGGTGTCATTGCCGCCCTGGAAAGCGAGCGGGCGCGACAACCCGCAGACATCGACCGCTTCCTGTTCATGATTGACCCCGAGCGCGACGGTAGGGACAACTACAAAGGTTACACTGCGGCTTTCCGCCTGATCCGCACCGACAAAGCCGACCGTCTGGATCAGTTGGAAGATCATGCTCTTGCCCTCTCCAGTAGGCAGAGCAACGACGAGGCTGCCACCTGTAGGGGTCGAGAGCGCGGCTCGTACGGCAGCGCGCTGTCCGCGGCTGCGATAAGAGGTCCGACCTACAGCAGCAAGCAATGGATCGCCCTCGCAATCCGCCCTGTTGAACTCACGGCGGGTTGCCTCGGACGCAGCAAGGGTTTCGACGCCGACGCCGGGGTCCGCGAGCCATGTCGGCTTCCAAGGCTGCAGCGTCACGAGTCGCGACTCGCCGCAGGAAGAGTTCTGTAGCCCTACGGCATCCCAACTGGCGAACCCCACGAAGCGTGGGTGCGACACGATGAGGGCAGGAGAAACCATGCCGCCGCACCGAACATGCTCATGGGTCATGGCCTGGCGGAGCAACACGGCCAGATCGAGTTCGCTCGCATGGCGCGTCGGGTCGACCAGCGCCTTACGCAAACGCTCGATCGCGGGTGATCGGGCTTGCCAGTCCGCCTTGCTATCAGCGCAGGTGAGTAATTGGCTCAGCGCGATAAACGCGTCATGGCCATCGAGGTCAGCCATGAGCGGTCCTCGTGAGCGTCCCACCTACGATGAAACATCCCATGGCGTCGAGACGGATGGCGGGTGATGCGATGCTGGGCAGGATTGACTCGATCAGCGCGATATCGTCGCGTGCCATCAAGTCGCCGGCCGATTGGCGGCGCTGGAGCCGGTTCCGGCGCCGCTTGAGATCGTGCTCCGCCAGTGTCGTGGCCGCGGTGATCGCATCGAGCACGGCGGGTTGCTCCGACAAGGTTTGCCGCGCACCGTTCCGCACGCGACGGCACATTGCAGGAAACACTGCGGGGTCAATGTAGTCGGCGAAGATATGCGGTCGGCTTCCGAGATTGGTGTCCGCACTCGGGCCTTTGCCGTGCCCATTATACGGTTTGGACAGAATGGCGAGCAGCGCAGGATCGATGACCATCTCACCATTGATGTCGATGAACAGGGTCCGCTCGCTTTGTGCAAAATAGCGCTGCGCGCGGCGTGATGCAGCAAGTTCGGCGCGTGACGGTGCGAGTAGGTCGGCGATGTCGATACTGGGCTCGATCGTGAAGCAGAGCTTGAATCCGATCCAGGCGTCGCCAAGCCAGCCCGCGACCGGCCGATAGGTGATGAACGCGGTTCCGCGATCGTCCCAGCGCGTGAAGCGCGTCAGCACGTCGATGAGCGGCGTACCAGGGCGCAGCAGTGTCACGTCGGTTCGGCGTGTTGCGATCCGGCGCTTCCAACTCAGCGGTTGGCAGTCATCGAGTTGCAATTGTTGTTGCCACGGCAAGCGCGGGATCAAGGTCTGCTTGGTTATGCCAAGCTTGAATGGATCTTCCTCGGGCCAAGCGTAGGGTCGCTTCTTTAGTTGCAATGTGTCGATCAGCCACTGATCGACGCCGGCCTCGAGTGCCGCCTCATCAGCTTCGGCGTCGTCCAGAGCCTGGATGAATGTTTCGACGGGCTCCTCTGCAAGCGCAATGCGGTCGAGAGCATATTGCTCGTCCTGCGACTTTCGTTCGTCGGCGATCTGTCCTTTGATATTCTCGGACAGCGCGGCTACCGCATTGGGCCCGGACATCAACAAGATGTTGAACACGCGGGTCTCGATATCTTCCAGCAGGAATTGCACATCGCTGATCGAGCGGTGGTAAATCGATAGTCCGTCGGCGAGCAAAGCCTGCCAGGCTGCAAAGGGGCTTTCGTCTTCGTCCGACGGCAAGAGGATCCGGTGACGGATGATCCCGTGTTGCCGGCCATAGCGATCGAGGCGGCCGATGCGCTGCTCAATCCGGGCAGCGCTGAGCGGCAAGTCGAGATGCACAATCGCATCGGCGAAGCTGAGATTGAGACCTTCTTCGGCCGTCTGGTCGCAGACGAGAACCGCCGCAACGGGCGCTTGCGCAAACGCCGCAACGCCGCTCTCGCCCGCATCACCTCCTGAGACGAGTAGAAAGCACGGTGTGTCGCCGAGCGCCTCCTCCAGCGCACGATGGAATGCCGTTGCCAGCACCTCAGCCGTCGCGAACGCCACAATCTTGGGCTGATCGACGTCGGCCCTCAGCGCCCTTATCAACCTCCGTACGCTATCCACCATCGTTTCGATGCGGACAGCATCGTCATGGTCCAGGGCTTTCTCACGCAACGCACCGATGATTTCGGCTTCGCCGGCAAAGACTGGCACCACACCGACCAGCCAGGCATGGAGAGTATCGGCGCCTCCGGACACTGCGCTGAGAAGATTGCGATAGCGCGCGGCGAGCAGCGGTGCCTCCGCATCGCCATAGACCAGCGAGTCAGCCGCAGCCGTCCGCCAGTCTTCAATCGTTCCAAGCAGCATTGCCATGTTGTCGCTTGGATCGCCTTCTATGCGCACATGAGCCATGCCACCGTCATCTGGTCCGCGTCGTCCAAACTCCCATCCCTGGGCATCGGCGCGGCGCGAACGAATCAGGCGCTGGTGGATGCGATAGCTGTCGGCGATATGCGCCTTGAGCGTGCCGCATAGGTCGTTGATCCGCGCGGGCGCTTCGCGCGTTGCGTTAATCAACTGCGGCGCCAACTCTTGGACGACGGGATCGCCTGGAAAGCTACGGGCTAGTTCAGCGCCGCGCTGACGTAGCACGACGCCCGATGCATCCGGGTCGAGACTAAGCAGCAAACGGCCGATCGCCCGGCGCTGTTCGAGTTTCAGGCGAAAACCCTCAAGATCGTTTAGCGGATGGGTCTGCGGATCGAGCAGGTTGAGCAAATCCAGGAACCGAGCCTCCTCGCCGAGCGGCGGCGTTGCTGAGAGCAGCAGCAACACCGGCACGTCCAGGGCTAGTTCGCGCAACCGAGCCGCCGATCCTGAAAGCGGGCCGTCCTTGAGTCCAACCAGATGATGTGCTTCGTCGATCACCAGAACATCGGGCGCTCGCGCAACCCGCTCGATTTCGGCATACGAGCAACATTTGAAGGACTTGCCGAGGCGGAGCTTTTCGGAAAGTTCGCGCCGCCACTGCTCGCACAGCGCCGACGGGGTTGCGATCAGTACCTCGGTGTCCGGATTGTCGATCAGATGCTGGCGTATGATCAACCCGGCCTCGATTGTCTTGCCCAGCCCGACCTCGTCGGCGAGGAGATAGCGCTGGATCGGATCGCTGAGCACGCGGCGCACCGCTGCAACTTGATGCGGCACGAAGTCGATCCCGGCCGAGAGCAGCGAAGTCAGACCTTGAGCTGCTCTAGTCAGTGACCGTATCTGCGTCAGCGCAGCTTGCCGACGGTCGTGTAGATACTGACTTTCGGCAGCGCCGACAGCGAGCATTTCGGCCGGATCCTCGGGCGCATTCCATGGGCGGACGAACAGGTCAATCTCGCTGAAATCCTTTTGCGTCCCATTAGGGAAGCGGACTTCATAAGTGACAAGGCCATTTTCCTGCCTGGAATAGTCGCTGATGCGACCGACCCGCATACGATCGTCGTCGAGAACATAGACTCGGGTCTGTGGACTTAAATAGGCGCGGATTACTGCACCTACCTCGCACTCGATCTCTTCGCTGCGCAGAACCGAGTGGAAGATCGAGACGGTACAGCGCCCCCCGGCCGCAGATTGCAGCTTACCAATGCCCTGTTGTCCGGGCAATTCAACGAGCGTTCCCCTGAACAGACCCGCACCCCCCGATGGGCGATTTCCCACAACCAGTCCGCTAGAACTATTCTACACCAACCTGTGCCAGGTTCCACTCCGTATATTCACGGTCGCCTGATTTTCGCTTGGGACGCCACGGTTGATGCGGGTCTAAAGCGGGCACCTTGCCGCTCCGCCGCTCAGCAGCAGAAGTCCATTTCGTCGCGGATTAAATACCCAAGAGCACACCGCTTGCGTGCGCATTTAAGTGGCGCTTTCATCGTGTCTATGGTATGCACTTATTCGGCATTTTTTCGGATTTGTAGGTCGCGATGGTGACGCTGGTGATGACGAGTTGCACCAACCGCAAGCGCAAGGCGGTCCCATGCGATCAACGGATTTCCAGCTTGGCACCTGCGCCGCTCGACGATCTGGCGGTGGCCTGGGCGCACCAATTGACGAATGCGTCGGAGCGATTTCCGGCGAATGCGATCTACGGCGGCAGGGCATTCCGGGAGGCTTCGATGGCAGCCCGTTTGGCCGAGGCGCGCCTGCTTGTCGTGTCCGCCGGCTTGGGATTGGTCGAAGCTGCCGCCGAAGTGCCTCCCTATGCCTGTACGGTCTCTGTCGGTGCGGCCGACAGTGTGGCGGCGCGTGTCACTGGGGCGTTTCGTGTCGAGGACTGGTGGGGTGCTCTGCGTGAGGCGTCACCGTTCTCTCGATCTCTGACCGACCTGATCGTGAAGGAAGACGGCCCCGTCCTGATCGCGTTGTCCGAAACATACCTTTCGATGGTCGCGCAGGAACTCTGCTCTCTCCCTACTTCTGCGCTCGCACGCGTTCGTCTCTTCACCCGGACGCCGCGCGCGCATGTCGCCCCTGCTTTGCTCCCGTTCCTGATGCCCTATGACGATCGTCTCGATGGTCCGGACAGCCCTGTCCGAGGGACGCGAAGCGACTTCGCGGCGCGCGCGCTTCACCATTTCGTCCGGCTCGGTAATGCGGGATCCGTGGTCGATGATGGCGCCGCCGTCGGCTGTGCGCTCTCGGGCTGGCGGATGCCGGCCCGACCGATGCGGATCCGGCGGGACGATGAAGAACTGCTCGGTCTCATGCGGCGGCATTGGGGTGAGGTCGGAGGGCGCTCGTCTCAACTTCTGCGCCTGTTTCGGGATGATCTCGGTATTGCCTGCGAACAATCACGTTTCGCGATGCTCGCGCGTCGGGTCAGGAGCGAACTGGGATGATCGGGCGCAAGTTTCTCAAAGTTCGCGCCGTGCGGGCCGAACAGGGGCACGGCATTCCCATTTATGCCTTTTTTATTTTCGGCGCCGACATCAATCGCATCGCCGACATCAGTCGCATCCGTCGCGACGACAACGAGCTGAAGGGGTTTCAACGCCGCGAAATTCGCGATCACGTCAAGCAAATCACTGCCTATCTCGACAGTGGACCGGTGCTGTTCCCCAATGCGATCATCTTGGCGCTTTCGCCGAGCATCGAATTTTCGCGCTCTCGAGGCCGAGCGCCGGACGAAGCGTCGGCGGTTGGCGAGACGGGGACACTTTCCATTCCGATCTATCCCGAGGGACGCCGTGTCGCATGGATCGTCGACGGGCAACAGCGCTCGCTCGCCCTTGAGGCGGCCAAAGACTCGACGATAGCGGTTCCGGTGATCGGCTTCGTGTCCGACGCGGTCGAAACTCAGCGCGAGCAATTCGTTCTCGTCAACAAGGTTCGCCCTCTTCCGACGACACTCATCAACGAACTGTTGCCCGAGGTGAATGTGCTTCTGCCACGAGATCTGGCTGCGAAGCGGTTGCCAAGCGCGCTTTGTGAGGCACTCAACACCGATCCGCATTCGCCGTTTCATGGGCTCATCAGGCGAGAATCCGAACGAACCGGTATCGTGACGGATACTGCCCTAATGGAAACGATGAAGGCCAGCCTCAAGTCCGCCGCCGGTGCGCTCGGCCAGTTCCGCCTGAACGGCTCCAACAACGACGGCACGGCGATGTACGACGCCCTGCTGCTTTATTGGAGTGCCGTGCGCGACACGTTCCCGGACGCTTGGGGAAGGCCGGCAACGGAGAGCCGATTGATGCATTCGGCCGGTATCCGGGCGATGGGAGCACTGATGGATACGATCATGCTCCGGGCTGACGCCGCGCCGGACAAGGCGGCGGCGATCCGCGACAGTTTGGAACGCCTCGCACCGAGTTGTCGCTGGACGCAGGGAACCTGGGAGGGGCTTGGACTGGCGTGGAACGAAATTCAGTCCACGTCGCAGCACATCGCCAAACTCACCGACTACTTGCTCCACCTCGAACGCGACTCGGCACGGGCAGCGAAATGAATTTCATCTTCGCAGACAGCCTGGATTATGTGGACCCTGCGTTTGATTTCGTCGCGGATCGCAGTACGGCGGATCGCCAACCCTATTGGGATGATGCCTATCCTCACGAAATATTGGGCTACGCGCCTTACGACGGCGTGCTCGTTTCGCGTGGTATCGTCGGAGATTATCGCATCAAGGGGAAATACACGGCGAGCCAGGCCCGCCGCTTCGGTCTAGTCGGGGCGCGTAAATTCTTACGACTGGACAAGCCCGAGTTCGCCAACCTCAAAATTTTCGGTGACTGCGGCGCATTCACATATGTTCAAGAGGACCGCCCGCCGTATACGCCGGCAGAAATGGCCGAGTTCTACGAAGAATGTGGATTCACCCATGGGTGCTCTGTCGATCACATCATCTTCGATTTCGATTCCACCGTCGCCGGGATGGCCGGAGGTTCGCAGGGGGCCCGAGCCCGCTTCGACATCACGCTCGAAAATGCCGATGGCTTCCTCCGGGAGGCTCGGGCGATGGGCGCGGATTTCACGCCCCTCGGCGTGGTCCAGGGGTGGTCGCCGGGAAGCATGGCCGAGGCGGCGCGGCGACTCGTGTCGATGGGATACGACTACTTGGCGATCGGAGGCATGGTGCCGCTCAAATCACCCGAGATCAAACTTTGTCTCGATGCCATTCGCGGTGCGGTGCCGTCTTCGACGCGACTGCATATCTTGGGATTTGCGAAAGCGGAAGACATCGACAGTTTTCACAGCTTCGACATCACGAGTTTCGATACGACGTCACCCCTGATCCGGGCATTCAAGGACGCAAAGCAGAACTATTATCTTCCCGGTGATGGGCTCGGACTTCGTTATTACACGGCGATCCGCGTTCCACAGGCGATCGAGAACCCCAAATTGCAACGTGCCGTAAAGAAGGGCACGTTCCGTGCGGAGGATTTGGTAAGCATGGAGGAGCAGGCGCTCGGATCGCTTCGTGCTTTCGACCGCGGGGAGGCCTGTCTCGAAGACACGCTCCGACATGTGATCGTCTATTCGGCGGCGTTCGTCGAAGAGCGCCCTTACGAAGATTGCAAGGGAAGCAACGCTCTTTTGAAGCTCGAGCAGCGCTATCGAACAACGCTTTCGGAGAAACCGTGGAATCAATGCTCCTGCCAGATCTGCCGAAACGCATCGATCGAGGTCGTCATATTTCGTGGGAGCAATCGAAACAAGAGGCGGGGAATTCATAATCTTTCCGTATATCATGGCCACATCGAACGACTGGACTTGAAGCGTGCCGTCAGTTGACAAGATGACCTTCGATGCAGTTTGTGCTCGGCAGAGTCGGGAGCACGTCGTGCTCAGCTTTGCGGCCACGGCCGCCGATGTCCTGCGCTTTGCGATGATCGATCGGATCGGGCGGGACGCCCAAGGCGAACTCAGCGGGTTTCAACGTCCTCAGGTCGCGGCCCACATTCGCGAGATCCGCGATTACCTCGTGAAGCCCAATGCGGTGCTTCCGAACCCGATCGTGGTCGCCTTCACGGATCGCATTCGGGTCGAGCCACTCGGTGACGGCGTCGCCCGATTGCACATCGACATCGGTTCGGGAGCGCCCGGTCTCGTCGTCGATGGGCAACAACGTCTTTCCGCGCTGGCCGAGATCGATCGCGACTTCCAGATTTTCGTCTCGGCGCTCATCTGCCGCGACGAAGCAGAATTGCGTCGGCAGTTCGTGCTCATCAACAACACCAAGCCGTTGCCGAAATCGTTGATTTATGAACTGCTGCCCACGGTCGACGATCTGCCGCCGAGATTGAGCCGCAGATCCACGGCGGCGGACATCACGACACGTCTGAACTTCGAGCACACGTCGCTCAAGGGATACATCAAACAGCACACGGCTCCCGAAGGCATGATAGCCGACACCGTCATGCAGAAAATCGTCATGGAATCGCTGGCGAATGGTGTGTTGCGGGGCCTGATCGACGGTCCCAAGGGAGTCGAACGTTGCGTGCGTCTCGTCTCCAATTTCTTCGCCGCGGTGAAGAAGACGTTCCCCGAGGCCTGGCACGGTCAGGGACCGGCGACCTCTCGCTTGTTGCACGGTGCCGGCATTCTGGCGATGGGCGACGTGATGGAGGTGCTCGCGCAACGCGCCGACGCCCGCAGCGTCGAAGACTTCCGCGAAGGTTTGGAGTGCCTCCGAGGCAAGACGGCATGGACGGACGGCGACTGGAATTTCGACGGCGAGGTGCGACGTTGGAAATCGCTGCAGAACGTCAATCGCGACGTGGCGTTGCTCAAACATCACCTCGTGGGAATCGTGAAGGCCGACCAGCGCAAGCGCCGCAAGCCGGCGTCCGTACCGCTGTTGGAACGTGATTCGGTGGACTTCTGAGCCCATCGTCGAAAGAACCACCTCGACGCGGAGGGGAGGGTGGACGCGTGCGGTGCACGTGTCGCCCACCTGCCGGGGTGAGGATCGCTGAGACGGAAGGAAGAGAACGGTGGTGGCGATGAGAGACGACGATCGTGCGCTCGTCCTGTTCTCGGGCGGGCAGGATTCGACCACGTGCCTGGGATGGGCTCTCGATCGGTTCCGGGAGGTGGAGACGATCGGCTTCGATTACGGGCAGCGCCACCGGATCGAAATCGACGTTCGGCCCCGGATACGGGAGGCGCTCGCCGGGACGATCCCGCAATGGGCCGGCCGGATTGGCTCGGATCATCTGATCGACCTGCGGGTGTTGGGTGACATGAGCGAGACCGCATTGACGCGGGGTGTAGAGATCGCGATGCAGGAAAACGGGCTGCCCAACACGTTCGTGCCCGGCCGCAATCTGGTCTTCCTCACATTCGCTGCCGCATTGGCGTACCGTCGGGGTATCCGCCATCTGGTCACGGGGGTTTGCGAGACGGACTACTCTGGATACCCCGATTGCCGGGACGATACGATGAAGGCGATGCAGGTCGCTCTGAATCTCGGCATGGAGACGCGTTTCGTTCTGCACACTCCGCTCATGTGGATCGACAAGGCGCAGACCTGGGCGCTGGCGCATCGACTCGGCGGCGATGCCTTGGTGCAGGTCGTTCGTGAAGAAACACACACGTGCTATCAAGGGGACCGT
>ERZ1645187.2334-NODE-2334-length-16809-cov-20.366360_pt1 | contig 16809 bp, 14 predicted proteins | sample MGYA00575352_ERZ1645187 | MGnify/ENA primary metagenome ERZ1645187 (study PRJEB40837, sample SAMN11349314) | freshwater sediment metagenome | isolation source: river sediment | host: Sediment | place: India: Wazaribad , New Delhi | collected 2017-02-21 ... | reverse complement strand
GAGCACCTGGTCCATGACCGCGGTGTCCGGGACGATCAGGCCCGAGGGCAGGCGCAGGGCGGCGGGGTCCGCCCCGGTGGCGGTGGCGGTGGTGGCGGCGGCGATCTCCGGGCGCAGCCCAAAGCGAACCGGCGCTTCGTCCTGGCCGGCGCCGGCCAGGGGCTGCACGGCCGCGGCCTGGCGGGCGCCGGGGTCGGCCGGGGCGTTGTCCTGCCCGGCCCCGCTGTTGGCTGGATCCTGCCGGCTGGCCTCAGCACGCCCGCTGGCCGGGGCCTCGGCGGGCAGGTGCGAGCGAATGGCGAGGGTGTCCGTGTCCTGGCGGACCTGCTGGCCGGTGGCGGCCAGGGGCGTGGCCGCAGCGGTCGGGCCGGCGGGGTCAACCACGGTCGGCGTTGCCTGCACCAGGGATGCCGTCCGGCCGAGGCGGAGTTCGCTGACCATCGGATCGAGCACCTGGGGGGCCGCATCCGGCGGGGTGGCGGATTCCGGCGGCCGGTCCATGGCCAGGTCGGAGCGGGGCGCGGCCGGGTCGGCCAGGGTTTTCGGGGCAACGGTCGTTGATGACCCCGGAGCGGGTGAGGCGGCATCGAGGTTCGCGCCCGCGGCGGGCTGGACGGCCGCTGACGTCGTGGGGGCGGGGGAGAGCGTCGAGGCAACAGTCGCCGCGGCCGGCCCCGGGACAGCGAGGAACCGCACCGCGCCTTGGGGATCGGCCTCGGCGGCCGCGGCCGGCACGACCACGGTGAGTGCGGGCTGGGGCGCCGCTGCGGTTGAGCGGCTACCGCCTGCGGTAGCCGTTGAGCCGGTTTCGCCGGCCGCTGCCGGCGTGATCCCGGCGGTCGCGGGTCGGGCCGCGGCCATGTGTGCGGGTTGGGCCGTGGCCTTGACAGGGGACGGCTCCGCCTGCGCGGCCATCGGGCCGGAACTGGACACGATCGGGCCGCTGTGCCCGCGGGTGACGATGGCCGCGAGCAGCCGGCCCATGGCCGAGCCGGCATCCATGGCCGCGCCGGTGGATTCGGCGGCCCGGCCGGCAGCGAACGCTGCGGACTGTGCCCCGGCGTTCGCCTGCCAGGGCAACCAGCCGGCGATCAGGCCGGCAACGAGGTTCGCGGGATCGAAGGCTGTTGCCGCCCCGGCCGCGTCCTGGTCCTCGGAAAAAACAGGCGGTGCATCGCCATCCGGGGCGAGAGCCTCCGGGTCACCGGGTGCCGCGCCCTCCGCATCCCGGGCCGGAACGGCGTTCTGCGCCGGCTGGCCGGGGCGAACCCCGCTGGCCGCCCACAGGTGGGCGCTGAACCGGTCGTCCGGAGCGGCTCCGGCGGCCGCAGGAACGGTTGCCGGCAGGGCGGCGGACAGGTCGGGGGCGGCGAGGGGCAGGGCGTGCATCGTCTAGGGATCGTCCAGGGTGGAGAAGGCGGTGGACAGTTTTGCCGCCCGGTCCCGCTCCATGCTGTTGAGGATTCGTGCCGCGGACTTGGTCTTCATCCGCCCGAGAATGGCGATGGCCAGTTCCTGGTCAAGGCTGGCCAGCACCGCGGCCGCCTTTTCGGCGCTCATTTTCTCGTACATCTTGGCCAACTCGGCGGCCCGCTGCTGCTCGGCCTCGTCCTTCTGCGCCAGCAGCCGTTCGATCCGGAGGCGGAGTTGGCCCAGTTGGTCAAGCTTCTTATCGACCTCCGCCTCCAGCCTCTTTAGCTCGATTTTACGATTTTCCAGCTCCTGCCGCTGGCGGGCCAGGGAGGAGTGCTCGCCCTCGGCCAGGGCTTCGACCAGTCGCCGCTCCTCCACCGACCTGTAGGTGCGCTCCCCGGTTGCCGCCTGTTCCAGCCCGACCGGGGGGGCGGCGCGGTCCGCGGCGGCGGCGGTGGGCGCCGTCGCCTCCGCCGCGGGTGCGGCCGGGGACAGGGCGGCGAGCAGAACGAGCAGGAAACAGGGGAGGAACAGGCGTGTCATGGGCAGTGCCGGACTCCGGCCGGGGCAATCACTGGCCGACCTGTCTGCGCTCGTGCGACAGGACGGCGATCTCGTCGAGCATCTCGGTTTCTTTTCGGTCCAGGTACTGGCGGTAATTGGTGTTCTGCTGGTCGCGCAGCTTTTCCAGGATCCGGCGGTCCGTGCTCGCCTTGACGAGCACCTGGCGCTTCTGCTCCACCTGCTGGCGCTGGCGGGCCACGTCCTTCAGGCGGCGCTGTTCCTGTTCGCGCACCAGGGAGATGCGGTGTTCGAAGAGCACGAGCCGGTCCGCGGTGGTGCCCGCGGCCCGGTCCCGGTCCAGGCCGGCGTAGAGTTCCGCCAGGTCCGCCTGCACCCGGGCAAGGGTTTCGAGCAGGCGGGCCTCGGCCTGCAGGGCCCGGTGCAGTTCCCGGCGGGCCGCGTCCTCGAGCTGCCGGCGGTAGCGGAGCACCGAATGCAGGGCAAAGGGTTTCATGGCTCCTCACCGGCCGGCGCATCGGTCCGGCGCCGGTCGAAGCCCTTGCGGCCGGCCCGCCGCCGGTCTGCGCCCTGGCGGTCGCTGACCAGCTCGCCCAGGTCGGCCATGGTCGCCTCCAGCGAGGCCGACTCGTCGAATCCCTGGGTGAGGAAATCGTTGATGGCGTCGATGCGGGCGATGGCGTAATCGATCTTTTTGCTGCTGCCGGCCGCGTAGGCGCCGATGTTGATCAGGTCCTCGTTCTCCCGGTGGACCGCCATCACCGAGCGGGCCTTGCCGGCCAGCTCGCGGTGGCGCGGGGTGGTGATGTCGCGCATCACCCGGCTGGTGGAGAGCATCACGTCGATGGCCGGGTAGTGGTTCTTGGCGGCAATCGACCGGCTGAGCACGATGTGGCCGTCGAGGATGGAGCGCACCGAGTCGGCCACCGGTTCGGTCAGGTCGTCGCCGTCCACCAGCACCGTGTACAGGCCGGTGATCGACCCCTGGTCCTGGAAGTTGCCGGCCCGCTCGAGCAGTTTGGGCAGGGTGGCGAACACGCTCGGGGTGTAGCCCTTGGTGGTGGGCGGCTCGCCGATGGACAGGCCGATCTCGCGCATGGCCATGGCAAAACGGGTGACCGAGTCCATCATGAGCAGCACGTTCTTGCCCTTTTGCGAGAAGTACTCGGCAATGGCCGTGGCCACGAAGGCGCCGCGCATGCGCAACAAGGGCGACTGGTCCGAGGTCACGGCCACGATCACCGAGTGCTCAAGGCCGGCCGGGCCCAGGTCGCGCTCGATGAACTCCTTCACCTCGCGGCCGCGTTCGCCGATGAGCGCGATCACGTTGATATCCGCCTTGGCGTAGCGGGCCATCATGCCGAGCAGCACGCTCTTGCCCACGCCCGAGCCGGCCATGATGCCCATGCGCTGGCCGATGCCGCAGGTGATGAGGCCGTTGATGGCGCGCACCCCGAGGTCCAGCGGCCGGCTGATGGCCTCGCGCCGCATGGGCCCGAGCGGCAGGGAATAGAGGCCGATCTCGTCGGGCAGGTACAGGGGCGGGCCCTGGTCGAGCGGCCGGGCCAGGCCGTCCAGCACCCGGCCGAGCATGGCCTCGCCCACGCCGATGGTGGCCTGCTGTTTGCGCACCCGGATGCGGCTGCCCGGGCCGAGGCCGCGCAACTCGCCCAGCGGCATGAGCAGGGCGCGCTGGTCCTTGTAGCCGACGATCTCCGCCGGCACCGGCTCCTCGCCCTGCAGGGGCAGGATCTCGCACATCGAACCGATGGACGAGCGCGCCACCGAGCCCTCGACCACCAGGCCGACGATGCGGTGTACCTTGCCATACACGCGGATGGGGGAGAACCGGGCGAGCAGGTGGTCGACGTTGGCCATGATCAAGGGGGCTGACGGTTGGCGTTCAGGGTGGCGGACGATGTGCCGGGCCGCGGCTCGGGGTCAGGCCTGGTCCGCGCCCTGGTCCGGGTCCGGCAGGAGGCCGGGCTGTTCGCCGAGGAACTCGCGCAGGCTGTCGAGCTGGGTTTCCACGGTGGCGTCCACCGAACAGAGGGCGGACTCGAGCAGGCAGCCGCCCCGGGTCAGGCTCGGGTCGGTCTTGAACACCAGCCGTTCCAGCCCGCGCACCGCGGCCACCAGTTCCGGCGCCCTGGCCTCGGCCAGGGCCAGGTCGTCGGGGTGCAGGGTCACGTAGTACTCCTCGCTGTCGATGGCCTGTTCGAGCGCCCGCTGCACGGTGGCGGCGATGACGTTGCGCGGCGTGGCCAGTTCCTCGCCGACGATGGTGCGGGTGAGACTGATGATCAGGTTGATGATGTCGCCGCGGCTGTGCTCGACCAGGGCCCGGCGCTGCCTGTCGATTTTTTGGCAGGCGTCGGCAAAGGCGGCCATGGCCTGCTGGAATTCCGTCTCCCATTGGGCGGCGAGATCGGCCATGCCCTGGTTGTAGGCCTCGGCGCGCAGGGCCTCCAGGTCCACGGGCGGCGCCGGCTCGGCCGCGACCGGCGGGGCCGGGGCCGGGGGTGTTTCGGCCCGGGCGGGCTCGATCAGGAGCGCCTCGTCCGGGTCGAGCACGCGGCGGACAATGGGCGTGGGCGTGAAGGCCGCATCGGCCTTGAAGACCCTAGACGAACTCATCCCCGCCTCCCTTGCGCAGCACCAGCTTGCCTTCCTCCTCGAGCTTCATGGCGATCTTGACGATGGTCTGCTGCATGGCCTCGACCTCGGACAGCCGCACCGGGCCCATGGCCTCCAGATCGTCGCGGATCATGTCCGCGGCGCGCGCGCTCATGTTGGCGAAGATCTTGTCCTTGATCTCGTCCGAGGCGGTCTTCAGGGCCAGGGTGAGGGAATCGTTGTTCACCTCGCGCAGGATCATCTGGATGGAGCGGCCGTCCAGGGCGCACAGATCCTCGAAGGTGAACATCATCCGGCGGATGTCCTCGACCATCTCCGGGTCGAGTTCCTCCAGGTTCTCGAGGATCTCGGCGTCGATGTTGTCGCTCATGGCGTCGAGGATGTCCACCACCTTCTTCAGCCCGCCCAGCTGGCGCTGTTCCTGGCCACCGACGACGATGCCGATCTCCTTGCTCAGCGCCTCCTCGATCTGGTCGATGACCGCGGGCGAGACCTTGTCCAGGGTGGCGATGCGGTGGATCACGTCCGGCCGCTTGTCCTCGGGCAGGCTGGCGATGATGGCGCTGGCGTGGTCCACCGACTGGGTGGAGAGCACCAGGGCGAGCGTCTGCGGGTGCTCGCGCTCGAGCAGGCCGGCCACCACCGACGGCTGCATCTTGGCGATGGTCTCCAGCGGCCGGGCCTCGGTGCCGGACACGAACTGGCGCATCAGGCTCGATTCGCGATCCTTGCTGCCGCTGTTGGCGATCAGCCGCTTGGCGAACTCCTGGCCCTTGACCACCACCCCGGCCTGGCTCTCGATGGCCATCTCGAAGTCCTCGAGCACCCGCCGGCGCACATCCTCGGGGATATGCTCGATCCCGGCCATGGCCCGGGTCACCTTGAAGATCTCCTCGTCGCTCAGCTCGCGCAGGATGCGGGCCGCGCTCTCCTCGCCGAGGCAGATGAGCAGGATGGCCGCCTTGCGCAGGCCGGTCAGTTTTTCCGCGGTCGCCATGGGTGTCGTCGTTTCCGGGTGGATGGGGCGAACCGGCCGGGCGTCGGGGGCGCGAACTCAGCCACGGTCCCGGATCCAGTTCTTCAGGGCATGGGCGCCAAAGGCCGGGTCCGCGTCGACCTCGCGGCGGATGCGCTCGAGCGGGTCCGTCGACCGGGGCTGGCCGGGCGCAGCGGCTCCGCCGGCGGCCGCAGCCTGTTCGGCCTCCATCTGCTCCACGGTCTTGTAGTGCCGGGTCACGTCCCGCTGCAGGGTCCGGGTGAGCGGCCGCACCAGGAGGAAATAGCCGAGCAGCCCGGCCGCGAGCAGGACGCCGTAGCGCAGGTAGGGCAGGTACGGACTCAGGCCGCCGCCCGCCGCGGCCACCTCGTCGCCGGCCTCTTCGGACTCGATGAACGGCATGGAGGTGACCTCGATGGTGTCCCCCCGCTTCGGGTCGATACCCAGCGCCGAGGCGACCACCGCCTCCAGCGCCTTGATCTCCTCGGCGGTGCGCGGCTCGGTGGCGGCGGGCCCGCCGTCCTTGCCCGGGACCACCCGGTCGGCGACGAGCACGGACACGGACAGGCGGCTGACCGCGCCCACCGGGCTGGTGGTGCGCGACACCACCTTGCTGATCTCGTAGTTGGTGGTGCGCTGCGAGCGGCTGGTGGGCGGGGTGGCGGCCGCGGCCTGGACACTGTTGCCCTCCAGGTTGGACTGCACCCCGGGGATGCCGCCGCTCATCTCCGCGCCGCTGCGTTCCTCGCTCACCTGTTCGCTGCGGATCACCGGCTCCTCCGGGTCGAAGGTCTCCTCGGTCTTCTCGGTGCGGGCGAAGTCGAGCGCGGCCGTGACCCGCACCATGGCGTTGCGCGCGCCCAGCGAGCGGTCGAGCAGGGCCTGGGCCCGCTCCTCGAGGCGCTGCTCGACCATCTGCTGAAAGGCGAGCATGTCCGGACTGAGGTCGCCGTTCAGGCCCTGCTCGCCGCGGCGGGAGAGGACCGTGCCGTTCTGGTCGATCACGGTCACGTGGTCCGGAGCGAGCCCCTCGATGGAGCTGCTCACCAGGTGGATGATGCCGTCGATCTGGGCCTCGCCGAGGCGTTTGCCGGCGACCAGCTTGATGATCACCGAGGCGGTGGCCGGCTGCTGGTGGTCCTTGAACAGCCGCTTCTCCGGCAGGGCCAGGTGCACCCGGGCCGTCTCCACCGGCCCGAGCGAGGCGATGGTGCGGGCCAGCTCGCCCTGCAGGGCGCGGGAATAATTGACCTTCTGGACGAAATCGGTGAGCGCGAACGACTGCTTGTCAAAGATCTCGAAGCCCACCCCGCCGCCCTGGGGCAGGCCGGCCGAGGCCAGGGCCAGGCGGGTCTCGTGCACGTTCGCCGCCGGCACCAGGAGCGAACGGCCGTTCGCCTCCAGCCGGTAGGGGATGTTTTCGGCCTTGAGCCACTCGACCATGGCCGCACCGTCCGCCTCGGCCAGGTTGCCGTAGAGCAGCTGGTAGTCGGCTTTTCGCGCCTGCAGGATGATGGCCGCGAACAGGCCCAGGGTGAGCAGGGTCACCGCGGCCAGGGCGAACTGGCGCGACCGCGGCCAGGCGCCGATGGTGGCGACCAGGGCCCGGAGCGGGTTCGGCCGGGTGGTCGATGCTTCGCTTGCTTCTGCCATGAGAGGTCCTTAACGGGTTGCCGATGTCGGGTGCGGGCGCGGCCCTTTCAGAGCTGCATCCGCATGATTTCCTGGTAGGCCTCGATGGCCTTGTTGCGCACCTGCACCAGGTAGCGCAGGCTGATGTCGGCCTGCTCCATGGCGATCATGGCCTCGTGCAGGTTCTTGTCGCCGCCGCCGTGCAGGCTCTGCACCGTTTGGTCGGCCTGCTGCTGTTGCCGGTCGGCCGCGGTGACCAGCGTCTCGAGGATATCGCCGAAGGCCTGGCCCGCCTGGCGGGTGGGCGAAAGCGCGGGCGCGGCCGGCGCGGCGGCAGGGGCGAGGGGCAGCAGTCCGTTCATGGTCATCTCCCGATATCCAGGGCTTTCAGGGCCATGCGCTTGGCCGACTGGATGGTGGTGGTGTTCGCCTCGTAGGAGCGGGTGGCGGACATCATGTCCACCATCTCCTTGAGCACGTTGACGTTGGGCATCTCCACGTAGCCGTCCGCGCGCGCGTCCGGGTGGCCGGGGTCATACACCAGCTGCGGCGGCTCGGGGTCGGCGACGATGCGCGCCACCTGCACGCCCTGGGCCTGCCTGGCCTGGAGGGCGCCCTGCAGCTGGTCGCGGAAGGGCAGCTCCCGGGTCTGGAAGACCACCGATTTTTTCCGGTACGGCCCGCCCTCCGGGGTGACCGTGGTCTCGGCGTTGGCCAGGTTGGCGCTGATCGTGTTCAGCCGGGTGGTCTGGGCCTTGAGCCCGGAGGCGGCGATGTCAAAGGTGGTGAAAAGGTCCATGGAGGCTCCTGGTCCGGGTCTGTCTGATTGTAAGCAAATTACGCGCCACCGTTGGTCACGTACTTGAGCAGGCTCAGTTTCTTGTTGAGCATGGTCACCGCGGCCTCGTAGAGGAGCTGGTTCTCGCTCAGGCGGATCATCTCCTGGTCCGTGCTCACGCTGTTTTCATCGCCAAGCCCGGTGGTGTCCCGCTGGCTGGTGAGCGTGCCCTGCACCTGGTCGAGGCCCGAGGGCGCCAGCGGCAGGTGGTTCGGGTGACTGGTCACCGGTCGCAGATCACCCTTGCCGAGGGCGCTGTGCAGCTCCTGCTCGAAGCTGAAGGTCCGGGCCGCGTAGCCCGGGGTCTCGGCATTGGCGATGTTGGCGGCGATCACCTCCTGGTTTTTGGCGCGAAGGTCGAGCACCTTGTGGAGCAGGTGCATGGTGGTGTCGAACTGCTGGATGGACGGCATGAGAGTCCTCCGAGTTGCCCTGCGCGCAGGGGGGTCACAGGGGCTTGAGGTGCAGGATCGCCGCTTCCTCGCGGGCGAGCCTGGTCCACAGGGGGTCTTTTCCTTCTTCGGCCAGTTTCCGGAACAGGTTAAGGGCGGCTTGTGTGTTGTTTCGGCGCAGTTCGAGCTGGGCCAGCCGGAACCAGGCCTGTTCGCTCCGGCCGGCCCCTGTGGTCAGTTCGCTGAACAGGACCCTGGCCCGGTCGTCGTCCTTCTCCTGGAACAGGGCCTCGGCAAGCATCAGGGTGGTGTCGTCGTCGAGCCGCCCGGCCAGCTCCGGCCGGGAGAGCAGTTCGATCACCTCGGGCCACTGGCGCCGGTCATGGTGGATGCGCGCCCGCACCAGGTCGAGTTCCGTTGTGCGTGCCGTCTCCCTGGCGGTGAGCACGGCCAGGGCGCGGTCGAACTGGCCGCTTTCGTAGAGGGCGCGCACCTTGAAGAGGACCATGGCCGCCGTGTCGCCGCCCCCGGGGTGGCGCACCAGGTAGCGGTCCGCGAACTCCTCCACCTGCAGGAACTCGCCGGCGGCGAACAGCGCCTGGACGAGCGGCAGGTGGATCCGCTCCCGGTCGGCCTCGGTGGAGACCTCGTACAGGTAGCGGTAGGTCTGGGCCGCCTCAGCGGTGAGGCCGAGTTCGGCGTAGGCGCGGGCCATGTCCAGGAGCAGGGCCGAGTCCAGCCAGCCGCGGGCGAAGAAGGCGCGGTTCTGGCTGGCGAGCACCAGGGCGCGCAGGTATTCCTTGCGCTCCACCAGGTCGCCGAGCAGCCCGGGCAGCTGTTCGAGCAACAGGGCCGCGGCCTCGGTGCGCAGCTCGCCCGAGCGGAACTCGCGCCGCATGGTCATCAGCTGGTCCACGCTGGCCGCGTGATCGCCCATGCGGGCGGTGACCAGGGCGAGCTTGAACGCGGCCTCCTGGCGCAGCGCCACCACGGGCGCGGTGCGGGCCAGCTCGCCGTAGGTGGCGGCCGCCTCGCCGGGCGGCAGGCGGCCGGCGGCGTACTCCAGGTCGGTGTGTTTCATGCGGGCGCGGACACCGCCCTCGGTGGCGGCAAAGGCCTCCTGCACCTGCAGGAGGTCAAGGCGCAGGGTGGTGTCGGTGGCACTCAGGTGCAGCCGGCACATGGCCTGGCGGAACAGGGCCAGTCCCTTGAGCTGGTCGCTCGCCAGCTGGTCGGCGAGCTGCCGGTAGCGCTCGGCCGCGGGCGCATACTCACCGGCGGCGTAGAGCAGGCCGGCGAAATGGGCGAGCGACATGGGGTCCGTGTCGATCAGTTGCGAGCGTCCGGCCAGCTCCCGGTAGGCGGCCAGGGCCGTGTCGCTTCGCCTCACGGCGAGCAGGTCGGCCGCGCGCAGCTGGCGCAGGGGCGCGAGCGCGTCCTCGCGCACCACCGCCGCCTCGCCGAGGAGCCGGGCCGCCTCCCCGGGTCGGTTGCCGGCCAGGGCCAGCTCGGCGAGCAGCATGGACAGCGAGCCGGCAAAGGGCGTGCTCACGGCGAGTTTTTCGGTGAGGGTTTCCAGTTCGTGGAAAGACTGCTGGTGCTCGCCGCGCACGGCCTGGACAAAGGCCCCGAGAAAGGCGGCCAGGTCGGCCAGGGGCGCGCCGGTGTACTCGATGGCGATCCGCTCGAGCAGGGGGCGCGCCTCCTGGAAATTGCCCGCCCGCACCATGGCCTCGGCCCAGGTGAGCAGCAGCCGTTCCTTGCGCCGTTCGGCGGCCTGGCCGGCCAGCAGCTGGCGCAGGGGCCGCTGCATCTGGTTCCACTGGTCGCCGGCGGCCATGGCCCGGATCTCCGCCGGCAGCCAGGTGTCCGCGTCCAGGGGCGGTTTCAGGGCCGCGGCCAGCGGAAAGGGCGGCAGCAGCAGCCGGGGCGGGGCCTGGATGGTCAGCGCGGATTCATAGTGATGAAACACCTGCAGCCAGTCGCCGCGGTAGCGCGAGGCGACCCGCGGGTCGAGGACATCGGAGGGGGTCCGTTCGACCACGCTGACCCCGTGCAGCTGGGTGACGAGTTCCGGATAGCGCGCGGACAGCGGGTTGCCGGTGAAGATGTCGAGCAGCAGGGTGGCGGTTTCCTGTTTGCCGGTCAGGTCCATTTTCTGCGGCGGGTAGCGGAAATACAGGGACAGCACGGTGGTGTCGCCCTCGCGGCGGTGGGTCAGCCTGATCAGCCGGTCGTCGGCGGGCGGCAGTACCAGCGAGTCGGCCAGGACCGTGTCCGCCAGGTTCAGGTCGATGCGGCGCCCGCGGGTGGCGGCGGTGTAGCCGGGCAACCGGTCGAAGCGCAGGAACAGCTGCACCCTGGCCGGCTCGTCGCTGCGGCTGATGCCGGTGAGCACCGAGCCGGCGCGCGTCGCTGTCCCGGAAAACAGGTTGACAGCGAGAACCAGCGTGGCGATGATAAGGCAGCGCGCGATCATGGCAGGAACAGGCAGGGATTGCAGGGGGGACGGCGCTCGCACGCCGGTCATCTGGGCTCAGTCCAAGCAATAACCATTCCAGCCGTGCGCCCGCGGCCGGTGTGCAGGGTTTCGCACCGGCCGCGGGCGCACGGGCGCGGGCGCGGCGAAGGCAGGTGTCATCTTTTTGGCAGCAAACGGGTCGGGCCGCAGCAGAGGCGGCCGCGGCCCCGGACAGGAAGTGCAACGTGGAGGGAGCGGTGCGGGAGTCCAGGGACGAGCGGGAACAGCGGGCAACATTCGTGCAGGAGAGTCTGGCCATGGTCAGCCAGGCCAGGCCGGTGGTGGCCGCGCTGGTGCGTCAGCCCGACCGGAGCGACATCCTGCCGCAGGCAACGCAACTCTGTCACCGGTTGTTCGAGGTCATCAAGAAGGCCTGCGCCGAACTCGAGCTGCCCCACCTGGCGGCCCCGGCCGAGGCCATGGAATACCTGCTCGACCTGGCCCGCTCGGGCATCGTCGAGCTGAGCCCGGCCCACATCGGCCTGCTCGCCGAGGCCATCGCCTTCCTGGAACAGGCCCTGCCGACGGTGCCCGGCGAACAGGGCGACAGCCACCTGGCCGCCGCCGCCGGCGAACTGGCGGCAGCCATCCTCCGCTCCGTGCACGCCGGTCCGGCGGCCACCGAGGAGGATCCCGGCGGTGCGGCCATGGACCCGGAGATGCAGGCCGCCTTTGTCGACGAGACCGGGGCTCTGCTCGAGGCGGCCGAGCAGGAATTCGTGCTCTGGGACTTCATCGCCGTGGATCCCGAGCGGGTGGCGGAATTGTGCCGGCTGCTCGGCCGGTTGCGCAAGAATTTCGCCTTTCTCGGCCGCCAGAACCTGGAGCGGCTGGCCGCGGCCCTGGAATCGACCCTCAACCGCTTCGTTGCCGGAGAATTTTTCCAGACCGAATACCCGGAGCGCATCTTCATCCGCGCCATCGATGCCATGCGCACGGCCACGGCCAACTCGGACCTTGCCGGCGGCGACTACCTGCCCGAACTCGACGATCACCTGGCCTCCCTGCAGGGGCTGATTCGCCAGCCCATCGGCGAGCTGCTGGTCGAGGCCGGGCTGGTGGACGCGGGCACGGTGGAGGCGGCCCTGCAGCTGCAGAAGGCGAGTCCCGAGGCCGCGCCCCGCCGCCTCGGCGAGGTGCTGGTCGACATGGGCTCGGTCACCCGGGACCAGATCCAGGAGGCGCTGCAGACCCAGCAGCGCAAGCGGGAGATGGCCGCGCGGGCGGCCGTGGCGGCCGAGCGGCTGGCACCGGCGCCGTCGCTGGCGGCAGGGGACCGGGAGGTCGGGGTGGACGGGCAGACCCTGGCCCGGATGATCAACCTGATCGATCGGCTGGCAACCCGGCCGGAGCTGACCGGCGAGGCCGCGACCCTGGTGGCCGAGCTGCGCCAGCTGGCCGGGAGCTGCCGGCGCGACTGGGTGCGCGCCTTTGCCGGCCGGCTGCAGCGGCTGGTGCACGACCTGAGCGTGGAGTTCGGCCGCAAGCTGCGTTTCCGGCTGGAGGGGGTGGAGGAACTGCTCGACCAGGAAGACGCGGTGCTGCTCGCCGAACCGCTCGGCCACCTGCTGCAGAACGCGGTCAAACACGGCCTGGAGGCCGCTGTTGACCGGGAACGGGCCGGCAAGGCAACCAACGGCCGGCTCGGCCTGCTCGCCCTGCGCCGCGACGGCCAGCTCTGGGTGAGCGTCGAGGACGACGGCCGGGGCATGGACCCCCGCCGGATCATCGGCTGGGCCGTGGCCCGCGGCCTGGTCGAGCCGGACCGGGCCGAGGCGCTCACCAGCACGGAAATCGCCCGACTGCTCCTCCATCCGCCTGAGGCGGACCTCCTCGGCGCCCCGCTGCCCGGCCTGGCCACGGTCAAGGCCAGCCTGCAGCCCGCGCGCGGCACCATCGACATCCATTCGCGGCCCGGCAAGGGCACGCGCATCACCCTGAAGATCCCCAAGCAGGACTGAGCCGGACCGCGGCCGGCCGGGGGCGCTAAAGCTTTTCGCCGGCCGCGCCGATGAAGGGACAGTGCGCCCGGGCGGCGCCGGTCCGCGCTGTTCCCCTTCTCCCCGCCGCCGGAGCGGTGTCATGAATCACAGAGAACGCCTCGAACAGACCCTTTCGCTCTGTCGCGACCGCATCCAGGAGGAGGTGGCCGCGCTCATCGGCAAACCCTTCCACCTGGGTGCGCCCGTGTTCCGGCTCATCGACGGCCATGCGCTCGGCAGCGAGGAGGTGGGCAGCGGGCGCGTGTTCGCCCCGGTCCGCCTGGATGGCGAGGTCGAGGGCATGGGACTGCTGCTGCTGCGCCTGCGCGATGCCCTCCGCATCGGCGGGCTGCTGGTCATGCTGCCCGAGGTGGAACTGCGGCAGGCCGTGGAGGCGGAGGCCTGGACCGAGGAGACGGCCGACACCTTTGCCGAGGTGGCGGGCATTGTCTGCGGCGCGCTCAGCGCGGTGTTCAAGGAGCAGTTCCCCCGCCAGGTGCGCTTCCTGGCCGCCGGGCAGCAGGCGGTGCCGGCCGGGGAACCGGTGGCGGCCGCGTCCCTGCCCGCGGGCGAGGTGCTGGTGCTGAGCCTGCCCATGGAGGCCGAGGGCTGCGATTTCGGCGCCTTCACCCTGGCCCTGCCCGCGGCCCCCTTCGGGCTGGTGGCGGCGGGCGCGGCGACGACCCCGGCCGAGGCGGTGGATGGCGATGCGGAGTTCGCCCGGCCGGACGGTGATGCGGACACGATCCGCGCGGACGGCGCAGCCTGGCCTGCGGCCGTCGACGCGCCCGAGCGGCCGGACAACCAACGACTGGCCCGGAGGGTGATGGCGGACTGCCTGGCGCGCACCGCTGACGCGGTGGGCAACCTGCTCGGCGGCAGCCTGCGCATCACCCCGGAGCGACAACTGGTGCTCGACCGACAGGAGGCGCTCGCCCAGGCCGGTGGCCTCCAGGTGCTGGCCCGGCTCACGGTGCGCGGCGAGGGCGAGGGCGAGGGGTGCGTGCTCACCGACCTGCCGACCGCGGCCGCGCTCGGCGGCAGCCTGCTCATGCTGCCGGAACACGAGCTGGCCGCGGCCATGGGTGCGGACCGGCTGGACCCGGACCTGGCCGATGGGTTTGCCGAGGTGGTCACGGTCATTGCCGGCGCGTGCACGGCCGTGTTCGCGGAGCAGGACAGGGTGGCCCGGCTGGGTTTCGACCGGGGCCCGGTGGAGACGGCGGTGCCGGACCGCCGGACCCTGCCGGCAAGCGGCTACTGCCTGGCCGCGGGCCGGGTGAGTTTTGCCGGCCGCGACCTGGGCCGGCTGCAGCTGCTTGTCCCGGCCTCCCTGCTCGGGGTGGAGCTGCCGGAGCTGAGCGCGGATGCGGCCTTGGAGGAAGCGGAAAGGTCGACCGGGGCCGGGCCGGAGGCGACAGTCACGGCGTCGGAGACGGCGGAAAAGGAAGGGTCAGGGCCGGGCTGCGAAAGCGACCCCCCGCCAGCGGTCGAGGTGGTGCTGTTCAGCGACGACCGCGGGGAGAGCGAACGGATCCTGGCGATGCTTGCGGAGATGGGCTGCACCGGCCGGGTCTGTCACTTCAAGGATCCGGTGCAGGGGGCGCTGGCGCCCGGGGTACGGATGGTGGTGCTGGTGATGGGCGAGGTCAGCGAGCAGGGGTTCGGGGTGGCCATCAAGCTGGCCAGTGCCGGCCTGCGCGCCCCCCTGGTGGCGGCCGCCCCGGCCTGGACCAGGACGCTGGTGCTGCAGGCGGTCAAGTACGGAGTCAGGGACATCCTGGTCACCCCGGTCACGGCGGCGGACCTGCGCCAGCGGATGGCGGCCGCGCCGGAACACCTGGCCGCCTGAGCCGCGTCAGTCGTTCTCCTCCTCGCCCAGGCTTGCGAACAGTTCCTTTTTCTTGATTTTTTCCAAGAGGGTGGTCCGCTTCAGGTTGAGCAGGCGGGCCGCCTCTTTTTTGTTGCCCTGGGTGAGCTTGAGCGCCTGGACGATCAGCTGGGTCTCGAAATCGTTGACCAGGGCGTTGAAATCGATACCCGCCTGCGGCCAGTTGTCCTCGGGCACGGTCGCGGCCGGGCCAGGAACCAGGTCCTGCTCCGAGCGGGCGGGGTCGGCGTCCGCCTCGGGCCGGACCGGTTCGGCGGGCGGCGGCGCGCCGTTGCGGAATTTCTCCGGCAGGTCGTTGTAGCCCACCTGGGAGCCGCCGTGGAGAATGGTCATGTGCTGCACCAGGTTCTCCAGTTCGCGCACGTTGCCCCGCCAGGGAAAGGCGGCGAGGGTGCGCATGGCCGCCAGGTCGAAGCCGAGCAGGGGCTTTTTCCGGTTGCGGCCGACGACGCGGATGAAGTGGTCGATGAGCAGCGGGATGTCGCCGAGCCGCTCGCGCAGCGGCGGGATGGTCACCGGGATGACGCTCAACCGGTAGTAGAGGTCCTCGCGGAAGCGCCCCTCGGCCACCATCTCCTCCAGGTTGCGGTGGGTGGCGGCGATGATGCGCACGTCCACCGGGATCGGCTTGAGTCCGCCCACCGGTTCGAACTCGCGCTCCTGCAGCACGCGCAGCAGCTTGGCCTGCAGGGTCGGCTTCATGTCGCCGATCTCGTCGAGAAAGAGCGAGCCGCCGTTGGCGTACTCGATGCGGCCGATCTTCGGCCCGGTGGCGCCGGTGAAGGCGCCCTTGGTGTAGCCGAACAGCTCGCTCTCCAGGAGGTCGTCGGGGATGGCGGCGCAGTTGACCGGCACGAAGTTGTTGCCGCCGCGGGGGCTGTTGTGGTGGATGGCCTTGGCCACCAGTTCCTTGCCCGTGCCCGATTCCCCCTGGATGAGGACCGTGCTCAGGTCGTCCTCGGCCAGTTTCTCGATCAGGTCGAACAATCGGCGCATGCAGGCGCTGCGGCCGATCAGGTTGCCGAAGGAATCGTGGGTCGCCATGGTTCAGCCGGGGAGCTGGTCGGCCAGCCTGCTGGTGGTCAGGCGCATGTTGAGGCTCAGCAGGCGCAGGATGGTGCGCACCAGGGAGAGGCCCAGGGCGGGGTGGCGGGCGGTGAGCAGGTCGAACCCCTTGCGGGTGAGGAGCACGACCACCGACGGCTGGCGCGCGACCACGGTGGCGGAGCGGGGCGAGCGGTCGAACAGGGCCATCTCGCCGACGGTGCTGCCCCGGCCGGCGCGGGCCACCACCCGGCAGTCGCCGCGGGTCGTCCGCTTGAGCACCTCCAGCCGGCCGCTGACCACGAAATACATGGTGTCGGCCGGTTCCCCCTCGCTGCACAGCCGTTCGCCGCGGCCGATCTCGGCGAAGTTCATGTGGCGGGCAAGCGTTGCCAGCTCCTCGCCGGTGCAGCCGTCGAACAGCGGCAGGGCAAGCAGATGCTCCCTGGTCGTTTCTTCGTTGTCGGTGAGCGGCACTGCGGGCGGAGCGGGTCGTTTCATGGTCAGGGGCAGGGCGCCCGGGCGGGGGAACGAAAGACGGGGCGCGCGTTTTTTTCAGTGCGCTCCCCGGGTTATGCAAGAGCCTACCACAGATGATTCGCGAAAGACAAGGGCCTTTCACGCAACGTGTCATTTTCTTGACAACAGGGAGGAAGTATGCGGATTCAGGACGGATGGACCACAGCGGGCCGGGGCCCGGGGTGGATCGGGCTGGTCGTTGCCCTGGTGCTGGCGGCGGCGCCGGCCATGGCCTGGCAGGGGCGGGTGCGGAGCGTGCCGGACGGCGATTCGCTCACCGTGGAGCGGGCCGGCCGCACGGTCAAGATTCGCCTCTACGGCATCGACAGCCCCGAGTACCGCCAGCCCGGCTGGCTCGAGGCGCGCGATTTCACCCGGCGGCTGGTCAGCGGCCGGAGCGTGGAGATCGAACAGATGGACC
>ERZ1645187.2333-NODE-2333-length-16816-cov-6.203269_pt1 | contig 16816 bp, 15 predicted proteins | sample MGYA00575352_ERZ1645187 | MGnify/ENA primary metagenome ERZ1645187 (study PRJEB40837, sample SAMN11349314) | freshwater sediment metagenome | isolation source: river sediment | host: Sediment | place: India: Wazaribad , New Delhi | collected 2017-02-21 ... | reverse complement strand
GTCACTGAGCGAAACATCCGGCCACGTCTGCCCGCGCTGCAATGGCCAGGGCACAATCCGCGGCACCAAATCGATTGCGCTCGCGATCCTGCGAATGCTCGAGGAAGAGGCACAGAAAGAGCGCAGTTCCGAAGTGCGGGCGATCACGCCGGTGCCGGTCGCCAGCTTCCTGTTGAATGAAAAACGCAAGCAGATCAGTGATATCGAAAAACGCCACCAGTGTCGTGTTGTGATCGTGCCAAACCCGGACATGGTCACCCCGCACTACCATATCCAGCGTCTGCGCGATGATGATTCACAGCTGGCACAGGCCAGCTTCGAGATCGGCCTCAGCGACTTGCCGGGACAGGAAGAAGAGGAATCACAGCAGCAAAGCAGCCAGCCGAAAACAGCGGCGGTGCAGATCCTGGTACCGAGCACCCCTGCCCCGATGCCGCCAGCCGCAGCAGAGCCGGCCGCACCTGCGCCAGCCAGTCTGCCTGCCGTCGTAGCTGCGCCTGCGCAGGACAAAAAAGCCCCGAATTTCCTCAGCCGCTTGCTGGGCAAGCTGTTCGGTGACGAGCAGAAGCCAGCAGAAGAACCTGCCAGGCCTGTGGCCAGCGAAACGCCGCAGGAAGAAAAGCCGCGTGAACGCAGTGGCGGAGACCAGCGTCGCCGCGGCAATCGCGGTGGCCGCAACCGTGGCGGGCGTGAACGCGGCGAACGCAACAGTGAGCGCAATGGCGAACGCAGCAACGAGCGCCGCGAGGATGGCAACCGCGGCCAACAAGGGCAACAGCGCCAGCCAGCCCAGGGCCAACCACAAGCTGGCCAACCACGTCCGCCGCGCAATGAGCAGCAACAGCGCCCTGAGCGACAGCCGCGCAATGAACAGGCGCCACGCGCCGAACAGGCAGCGCGCCCGGAACCTCAAGCACGTGGCGAACAACAGCAAGCCACGCCGGACAGCGGGGATGTGCCGGCACGCCGCCCCGCCAACAAGCGACCGCGCCACGATCGCCAGCGCCAGCGCCCGGAGCTTGAGCAGAATGTGCCAGCAGCCACGGAGGCAGTCGCCGCCAGTGCGGCGCAGCCGCAACCTGTCGCAGTAGCGCCAGCCCCTGCTGCAGCGGCCGAGCCGGCAGCACTCGCCCCGGTTGCGCCTGCAGCCAAACCGGTAACAGCACCGGTAGTGCCAGCAACCGCCGAGCCGACCAGCGTTGAGGCAGCCGCGCCGGTTGCCGCAAAAACTGCGCCAGTCGAACCTGTTGCAGCAGAACCTGTCGCTACTCCGGCAGCTGCAGAAAAACCGGCTGCTGAAAATGTGCGTCCGGCACCTGCCGTTCAGGCCAGTCTGCTACCAGAGGCAGCCAAGACTCCAGCAGCAACGGCACACCAGGAACCGGCTGTGCCCAAGCCGCGCACACGCCCAAGCAATGACCCGCGTGCGCAAGGCCGCAATCGCCAGCCGCGCGAGTTTGTCATCGTTTCAGAAGTGGCAAATACGCCGGAGCCGCGCATCCCCACGGAAATGGCACAGCCGGATCCGCAGCGCCAGCGCCGCCGTCCACCGAATGACCCCCGCGCCAAACACACAGAAGCCAGCGAGAACAGCTGATCATGTACGTCTACACAGACACCGACCGCAAGATACTGGGCCAGCGCGTGGCCCAGTTCCGCAACCAGACGGCCCGTTTCCTCAAGGGTGAGCTGGCGCCGACGGAATTCCTGCCCTTGCGCTTGCAGAATGGCCTCTACATCCAGCGCCATGCACCCATGCTGCGCATCGCCGTGCCGTACGGCATGTTGTCTTCGCGGCAGTTGCGCAAGCTGGCGCATATTGCCCGCCATTACGACAAGGGCTACGGCCATTTCACCACGCGCCAGAACATCCAGTTCAACTGGCCAAAACTGGAAGAAGTGCCTGACATCCTCGCCGAGCTGGCTGAAGTCGAGATGCACGGCAACCAGACCAGCGGCAATTGCATACGCAACGTGACGTCTGACCAGTATGCAGGCGTTGCTGTCGATGAGATCATTGACCCGCGTCCCTACTGCGAAATCATTCGCCAGTGGTCGACGTTCCATCCTGAATTTGCCTTCCTTCCGCGCAAGTTCAAGATTGCCGTCAGTGGTTCCGCAGAAGACCGCGCAGCGGTGCAAGTGCACGATATCGGTATCGAGCTGGTGAAGAATGCTGGCGGCGAAACCGGTTATCGCATCTATGTCGGTGGCGGTCTGGGCCGCACACCCTATGTCGGCCCAGTGATCCGCGAGTTCCTGCCAGAGCAACATCTGCTCACTTACCTCGAGGCGATCCTGCGCGTCTATAACCTGTTGGGACGGCGCGACAACAAGTACAAGGCGCGCATCAAGATCCTCGTCAAGGCGCTAGGCACCGAACAGTTTGCCGCACGCGTCGAGGAAGAATGGTCACACCTGAAAGATGGGCCGGCAACACTGACCGCCGGGGAAATCAGCCGCATCAGCCAGCACTTCACTGCCCCTCCGTACCAGCAGCTTGATGCAGCGGCGATTGATGCGCAACTGGCATCACACGCGAGCACTGACAAGGCCTTTGCCAACTGGCTGAAGCGCAATGTGAAACCGCACAAGCAAACCGGTTACCGCATTGTGGTGCTGTCACTGAAGCCGACTGGCGTGGCACCGGGCGATGTGACCGACAAGCAGCTGGATGCCATTGCCGACCTGGCAGATGAATACAGTTTCGGCGAAGCTCGTGCGACCCATTCACAAAACCTGGTGCTGGCTGACGTGGACGGCAACCGCCTGCATGAGCTTTGGCAGAAACTGAAAGCGCTCGGCTTTGCCACGCCGAACATCGGCACACTGACTGACATGATCTGTTGCCCCGGTGGTGATTTCTGTGCCCTGGCCAATGCCAAATCGATTCCGGTCGCGGAGGCTATCCAGCGTCGCTTCGATGACATTGATTACCTTTACGATCTCGGCGACCTGGAAGTGAACATTTCCGGCTGCATGAATGCCTGCGGCCACCACCATGTCGGCCATATCGGCATCCTGGGTGTCGACAAGAAAGGCGCAGAGTTCTATCAGGTTTCGCTGGGCGGGCATGCGGGCAATGATGCCGCGATCGGCGAGATCCTCGGCCCGTCGTTTTCGCAGGAACAAATGCCCGATGTGATGGCAAAAATCCTCGACCTGTATGTCGAGAAGCGCATCGACGGCGAGAGCTTCCTCGACACCTATCGCCGTATCGGCATCGATGTTTTCAAGGAGCGGGTATATGCCTGAGATCATCAAGCACAACAGCGTGACCCGTGACGACTGGCAGGTGGTAACGGCGGATACAACCGCCGTGCCTGCTGGCAGCAACCTGTTGCTGCCGTACCCGCTGTGGCAGCAACAGCGCACAGCGCTGGCAGGTCGCAGCGATATCGGCATCTGGTTTGACAGTGCGGAATTACCAAGCGCGGAAGATACTGCGGCCATACAGCAACTGCCACTGATCGCCATCCACTTCCCGGTGTTCACCGACGGGCGCGGCTTTTCCATCGCACGCCTGTTGCGTGAACGGTTTGGCTACCGCGGTGAATTACGCGCTATCGGCTATGTGCTGCGCGACCAACTGTGTTTCCTGAAGCGCTGTGGCGTTGACAGCTTTGTGTTGCCAGAAGGCACCAACCTGCAAGCGGCATTGGCATCGCTCGACGATTTCACCGAGTACTACCAGACGTCGGTGGACCAGCCGCAGCCTCTGTTCCGGCGCCTGTGAGGTTATTTCTTCCGGCGCGGACCTGTGTCAACGGTGCGCGCTGGGCCTCTTGCAGCGCCGCGATTTTCCACGCTACGCCCACGCACGGGCTTGCGCTGTTCTCGCTTCATTTTTTCCTTGTCTGCTGGCGTCAGGTCCTGCAGTTTGGGCACCGGCAAGCCGGCCTCCTGGTAGAGGATGGCGAGCTCTCCCGGCGTCAGTTCCTGCCAGCGGCCTTCAGGTAACTTGTTGGCCAGGAAAACCGGGCCAAAGCGCACACGTTTCAAGCGCGATACCTTGAGGCCTTGTGATTCCCACAAGCGGCGGACCTCGCGGTTACGCCCTTCCATCAAGGTGCAGCAATACCAGCGGTTGATGCTGTCACTGTCGTCCTTGTGCATGGGTGCCACATCAGTGAAACGCGCGACACCATCCTCCAGCTCTACGCCATCGCGCAAGCGCTGCAACATCTCGTTGTCGACCGGCCCCATCACACGCACGAGGTATTCCCTGTCGATGCGGGTACTCGGGTGCATCAGTTTGTTGGCCAGCTCACCGTCTGAGGTGATGATAAGCAAGCCGCTGGTATTTAGGTCGAGGCGACCGACGGCTACCCAGCGGCCGCGCTCCAGGGGCGGCAGGCGATCGAAAATGGTCGGTCGGCCTTCCGGGTCAGAGCGGGTGCAGATTTCGCCAACAGGCTTGTTGTACAGCAGCACGCGCAGGCGCGGGCCTTCCAGCCGCTGCATCGACACCGGCTTGCCATCGACACATATACGGTCGCCGATCGCAGCGCGGTCACCGAGGGTAGCCACTTTGCCATTGATGGTGACCCTGCCCTCCGCGACCCAGGCTTCCAGCTCGCGGCGCGAGCCGAAACCGGCGCGTGCCAGCAGCTTCTGCAGTTTTTCTGTCTGGGGCTCCTCAACACGAGCCGGCTTCTTGTTCTCGGCTCCCTTGGTAGAAGCGCGCTTGCCTGCAACAGGCGGTCTGGCGGTGTCTTTTTTTTTCATCAGGGGACTCAGTGCAGCACAGAGCTGTCAGGTATATCGTCGTTGGACAGTTCTGCCGGCTCGACTTCATGTGCCAGTGGTGACGCGCTGTCATTGTCCAGCTCACCACCAGCCTGCTCCGCAAGTCGCGGCGCCAGCGCTTCGGCGAGTTGCTGGTCCTGGCTGAAATCAAGTTCCGCATTGATCTTGTCAATATCGCGGATCTCACCGAGTGACGGCAGTTCGTCGAGGCTCTTCAGGTTGAAATAGTCGAGGAACTGGCGCGTGGTCGCATACAAGGCAGGGCGTCCCGGCACGTCGCGATGGCCGACGATGCGCACCCACTGCCGCTCCATCAGGGTCTTGATGATCGCCGTGCTCACGGCAACACCGCGGATTTCCTCGATATCGCCGCGCGTGATCGGCTGGCGATAGGCAATCAGCGCCAGGGTTTCGAGGATTGCTCGTGAATACTTGACCGGTTTTTCTTCCCACAGCCTGCCGATCCACAGCGCGAGTTCCTGGCGGACCTGGAAACGCCAGCCACTGGCAACTTCCTTCAGCTCGTAGCCATGGTCGCGGCAATCGGCATGGATTTCATCTAGCGCTGCCTGGATCTCTTCCAGGTCAGGCTTTTCCGCATCGCCAAACACTTCCTGGTCAGCAAAGACTTCAGCAATGCGCTTGACGGACAAAGGCTCGTTGCTGGCCAGCAACAGGCCCTCGACAATCTTCTTCAGCAATTTCTTGTCAAACTGGCTCATGTTCCGGTATCCGTTGAATGGGGTGCCACATCAGGTTGAACGCGCCTTGACGTGGATCGGGCCGAATGTTTCTGTTTGCAGCAGCTCAACCAGCGATTCCTTCACCAGCTCCATCACGGCGAGGAAAGTGACCACCACGCCGAGGCGGCCTTCATGCACACTGAACAGCGTGACAAACGGCACGAACTGCCCGCCTTTCAGCTGTTCCAGCACTTGCGACATCCGCTCACGGGTGGAGAGCCGTTCACGCTCGACCTGGTGGCTCTCGAACATGTCGGCACGGCGCAGCACTTCGGCCAGTGCCAGCAGCAACTCCTTCATGTCTACCGGCGGATCCGGGCGCCGGCTCTCGCGCTCAGGCGGTTCGGCATGCGCCAGGTGGATTTCGCGGCCTTCGCGCGGCAGTGCATCAATATCTTCTGCTGCCTGCTTGAAGCGCTCGTATTCCTGCAAGCGGCGGATCAGCTGGGCACGCGGGTCTTCTTCCTCTTCCTCGCTCTCTGAAGAGCGCGGCAGCAGCACGCGCGACTTGATCTCGGCCAGCATGGCAGCCATGAGCAGATACTCGGCCGCCAGCTCGAACTGCATCGCATCCATCAGCTCGATGTACTGCATGTACTGGCGCGTGATCTCGGCAACGTTGATGTCGAGGATGTCGAGGTTCTGCCGGCGGATCAGGTACAGCAGCAGGTCCAGCGGACCTTCAAAAGCCTCCAGGATGATTTCCAGAGCATCGGGCGGGATGTAGAGGTCTTTCGGCAGCTCGGTGATGCTCTTGCCATGCACAATAGCAAACGGCATTTCCGCCTGTTCCGGCGCACGCGAGGGCTGGTGGTCGGCCTGCGTGTCGCTGGTGGCTGTCACCGGGTCATCCGTCATCACGGCGCATGTTCCTGCAGGTTGGAAAAAGGTCGGTGATTATAGCCTGCGGGCATCTGGCTGTCCCCGCTGCTTGTCGGGTATTCTGCCGGCCGAGACATACCAGCAAGGCAGTACCTGTGACCGAGCAATTCCCTCCCCTGCGTGAATTTTCCCTGATCCTCGATGATGGCCGCAGCCTCGGCATCGGCGAATTCGGCCAGCACGGTGGCACGCCGGTACTCTGGTTCCATGGCACACCTGGCGCCCGCCGGCAGGTTCCCTGGGTGGCGCGGCAGTATGCGGAGGAAAGGAACCTGCGCATCCTGTGCATCGAGCGGCCCGGCATCGGCCTGTCCACTCCGCACCTGTACGACAACGTCGCCGCCTGGGGCGAGGACATGCGGCAGGTAGCGGACAAGCTGGGGCTGGAACGCTTCGGGCTGGTCGGCTTGTCGGGTGGCGGCCCCTATGTGCTGGCCACCGCGCATGCGATGCCCGAGCGGGTCATGGCCGCGGCGGTATTTGGCGGCGTTGCGCCCGCAGTCGGCCCCGAGGCCCCGGCAGGCGGCCACGTAGGCAAAGCGGTACCGGTACAGCGTTTACTGGGCTGGCTGCGCAAGCCGCTGGGCGCCACATTGTCGGGCGCCATTCGCGCTGCAGAACCTTTTGTCGATCCGATTTTCAATACGGTCCTGCGCTTCGCACCGGAACAGGAAGCGGTAATGCTCGGCAGGCAGGATCTGCGCACCATGTTTATCGATGACCTGCTGCGCGGCTCCAAAACCGGCATGCAGTCCATCGTCAATGACATCATCCTGTTCGCACGGCCATGGGGTTTCTCGCTCGGCGGCATCCAGGTGCCGGTGCATTTCTGGCAGGGAACGGCCGACCTGATCGTGCCGCCGGAACATGCCGAGGCACTGGCCAACGCGATTCCGGGCGCCGGTTTTACACTGTGTGAAGGCTCCGGCCACCTGGCCGGGCTGGATCGCACCGTGGAGGCACTGGATTTCATCCTCAAACACGGCAAACCGGCTGGAAAGTCATCAGGCAAAAGCAAAAAAACCGGCTGAAGCCGGTTTTTCCTGCCTGCGCATCCATCACTTCTCGATGCCCTTCTGCGCCCGCACGCCGCTCTTGAACGCGTGCCGGACTTCAGTCATGTCGGTGACGGTATCGGCGATGTCAATCAGGCCTGGCAAGGCTCCGCGCCCGGTGATCACCACATGCTGCATGCGCGGGCGGTTCTGGAGTGCGGGCAGGATCTCCTCCAGTTCCAGGTACTTGAGGCGCAGCACGATATTCAACTCGTCCAGCACGACCAGTCCAACGCTGTCATCACGCAGGAACCTTTCTGCCTGTTGCCATGCCTCGCGGGCCTTGGCGATGTCGCGTTCCTTGTCCTGCGTATCCCAGGTAAAGCCTTCACCCATCACGTGATATTCCACTTCGGCAGGGAAGCGGCGGAAAAACAGTTCCTCGCCGGTGCTCTGCGCGCCCTTGATGAACTGCACTACGCCGACTTTCATGCCATGGCCCAGCGCCCGGGCGACCATGCCGAAAGCAGAGCTGGATTTACCCTTGCCATTGCCGGTATTGACCACCAGCACGCCGCGGTCCTCATCGGCGGCAGCGATCTTTGCGTCCATCACTGCCTTGCGGTGCTGCATCTTGCGCTGGTGGCGGCCTGCTGCCGGATCGGTCATGTCGGAAACCTCAGTGGATGGTGCGGATCTGGATGGCATCGATACCGAGGCCGGAAATGATGTCGGAAATCACCACCACCTTGTCACCGGGTTTGAGGCCGTCATCGCGCTTGAGGATCTCGAACGCCGCCAGCAGGGTTTTTTCCGGGTCGCTGGAAAAAGCCAGGCGATGTGACACCACCGCACGGTTGAGGTTCATCTGCCGGCGCGTGCGGCTGTCATTGGTGAAAGCGAAGATCGTCGTGTGGGTCGGCCGGCAGTTGGTGACGAGGTTGGCCATGACACCACGGCGGGTGATGACGACAATACCTGCCGCATCCATCGACTCGGCCAGCTGCACGGCGGAATGGGCCAGGTGCTGCTTGTTGTTGTCGCGCACGAGGTTGTCGCAGAAGCGCAAGCCCGGCAGTCGCTCCGCCGTGCGCGCGATGCGGTCCATGTACTCGACGCAGCGCAGGGGATACTTGCCGACGGTCGTCTCGCCAGACAGCATGATCGCATCCACCTCTTCATAGACCGCGTTGGCCACATCAGTGACTTCCGCCCGGGTCGGGATCGGGTTCTCGATCATCGATTCCAGCAGGTGGGTGGCGACAATGACGCGCTTGCCCTGTTCGTGGCACAGGCGAACGATCTTGCGCTGCACGTTGGGCAGATCCTCGATATTGATCTCGACACCCAGGTCCCCGCGCGCGACCATCACGCCATCGGCAGCAGCGATGATCTCCTCAAGGTTCTTCACACCTTCCTGGTCCTCGATCTTGGCGATGATCTTGATCTTGTCTGCCTTGTTGCCCAGCAGCTTGCGCAACTCGCGGATATCGTTGGCCTCGCGCACAAACGACAGCGCAATGAAATCCACTTCCTGCTTGACGCCGAACAGGATGTCATCACGGTCCTTGGTGGTAATGGCCGGGAGGTTGACACGGATACCCGGCAAGTTGACATGGCGCTTGCTCTTGAGGCGACCACCGTCAATGACCTTGCAGCGCATGAGGCGATCGTGTTTTTCCAGCACCTCAAGGTTGATGATGCCGTTGTCGACCGTGATGCGGTCACCGATCTTCACATCGTTGATCAGGTCGTGGTAGTTGATATGCAGCGAGGTGGACTCGACATCGTCTGCCGCCCTGGCGGTGACCGAAATGATATCGCCCTGCTTCAGCTCCAGGTCATTCTGCAGGGTGCCAGTGCGGATTTCGGGCCCCTGGGTATCGAGCAGGATCGGGATCGGGTGTGCCAGTTCCTTGTTCAGGGTCTTGATCGCCTTGATGACCTTGGCGTGTGAGGCATGGTCGCCATGGGACATGTTGAGCCGCACGACATTCATGCCGGTTTCGGCAAGCTTCTTCAGCATGTCATAGGATTCGGTCACAGGACCGATGGTGCAGATGATCTTGGTCTTTCTCACAACAGACTCCCCCGGCAACACTGCCACAGGGGAGCTATCTTAGCGGTTTAGCTGCAATTGTTGGGCAATCTGCCCCAGCAATTTTTCCATGCGGCGGACACAGCGCAGCGCAGCACCCGTCACCAGGCTGCCATCTTTCGCCTGCTGTTCAAGGTTTTCGCAATGATCCGCAAAGGCAGCGGCGCCGATTTGCCGCGCACCGGATTTGAGCTTGTGACAGAGTGCGCAGATACCTTCCAGGTCATGCTGGCCGATGGCGGCCTGCAGTTGCACCAGCTCATCGCGGCACATGCTGACAAAGCGCTCGACCGTGTTCCGCACCCTGGACCCGTCGCCGGCGTAGAGTTCGGTGAGGAAAGCCAGGTCGATGGCAGGTGCCTGGTTCTGGAGCAGCCAGCGGTTCAGCACGGACATCATTTGCGTCGGCCGCACCGGCTTGCTGAGGAAATCATCCATGCCGGCAGACAGGCAGCGCTCGCGATCCTCGTTCCAGGCATTGGCGGTCATGGCAATGATCAGTGTGCCATCCAGGTCCGGGTCTTCGCGGATGATACGGGTGGCTTCCAGCCCGTCCATCACCGGCATCTGCATGTCCATCAACACACAATCAAACGCCATGTCACGCAAGCGCTCCAGCGCTTGCTGGCCGTTTTCAGCAACACTCACCTGCGCCCCGGCCATTTCCAGCAACTCACGGGTGACTTGCTGGTTGAAAGGATTGTCCTCGACCAGCAGGATCTGTGCACAGCGTATGGCATCGGCATGGTTGTCCGGCTGGACTGCCACCTGGTCCGCTGGCGTCTGTTTGCAAGTCCCTTCCGGGCGCTGGCACCGCAACTGGACGGTAAACCAGAACACACTGCCGCGCGGCTTCTTGCTGTCTGCACCGGCCTTGCCGCCCATCATTTCTGCCAGCTGCCGGCTGATGGCCAGGCCGAGGCCCGTGCCGCCATACTTGCGGCGGATAGAATTGTCGGCCTGCTCGAAGGAGCGGAACAACAGCTGCTGTTTTTCCGGGGTGATACCGATGCCCTCGTCTTCCACCTCGAAGCGCAGCAGCACATGCTGGTTGTCACGGGCAACGGCAAAAACCCGCAAGACTACCTTGCCATTCTCGGAAAACTTCAGCGCATTGTTGACGTAGTTGATGAGGATCTGGCCAATGCGCAGCGGATCGCCAAAGTACTGGCGTTCCAGCCGCTTGTCCACGTCGATGACCAGCGCTATGCCCTTCTCGGCGGCCTGTTCGGCAAACATCATCTGCACGGTATCCATGACCACATCGAGGTTGAAAGCTGTCTCCTCGATTGCCAGCTTGCCCGCCTCGATCTTGGAGAAGTCGAGGATATTGTCGACCAGTCCCAGCAGGTGCTTGCCGGACAGGTGGATTTTCTCCAGGTAATCGCGCTGCCGTGGTGTGGGGTCGGTGGCCAGCGCGAGGTGTGACATGCCCAGTACACTGCTGATCGGCGTGCGGATCTCGTGGCTCATGTTGGCCAGGAACTCGCTCTTGGCGCGTGTCGCAGCCTCGGCTTGTTCTTTCGCCATCTCCAGCTCGTGTGTGCGCGCAGCCACACGCTGCTCGAGTTGCAGGTTGAGCTGCTGCAACTCCGCTTCGGCACGCTTGCGTTCGGTGATGTCACTGTGGGTGCCGACCATCCGCAACGGCTCACCATTGCTGTCCCGCCGCACGACCATGCCACGATCCAGCACCCACTTGTGGCTGCCATCAGCACAGCGCACACGATGCTCGCTGTGGTAGACAGGTATCTTTCCCTCCCAGTGCTGCTGGATTATGCGTTGCACACGCGCCATGTCATCGGGGTGTACGAATTGCCCCCAGGATTCCGGGCTGGCGTGGATACTGTCCAGCCTGATGCCATACAGATCCTGCCAAGCCCTGGATACCAGCACCGTTTCTGTCGGGATATTCCAGTCCCACACACCATCGCCCGACCCTTCCAGGGCGAACTGCCAGCGCTCCTCGCTCTCGCGCAAGCGCTCGTGGTCTTCTTCGCGGGCATGGATGATCAGCGCCTGCGTGATACCCACCATGGTGATGATGAGGAAATAGAACCACAGGCTCACCAGTGCCTCTTCCAGCTGGGCGATCTGGCCAGGCGGATATGCCAGCAAAGTGCCGAGGATGGCCATTAGCACAATGAGCGTGATCATAACCAGGACACCATGCCTGCCGAAACGCACGGCGGCCCAAGACACAAACAGGAATGTCCAGTACTTGTCGGCAATGCTGCCAAAAATATCTTCGTTCCAGCGGAAAAAGATGATCAGGCAGAACAGCCAGGCCGAGCCGAAGCACAACACCAACCTGGAATATTGCACGGCAGATTGGCGCAAGGCGGGCGGCTGACTCCAGACCATCAGCATTGGCGCCACCAGGAAAATGCCGAGCAAGTCACCCTGCCACCATTGCAGCAGGTTTTTCAGCACTTGTTCCGCCGGAATGTAGCCCACCAGGTGCAACGCACCGACACCGCACAGCGCACTGACCACCGGGCTGACGGCACCCGCCAGCGCGAGGTAGGCATAATCGGAAGGCTGTTCCAGTGCAATGTTGATGCGGCGGAAGCGGTTGAGGATCCACCAGGCCAGCACCGCTTCCAGCGTGTTGCCACAACCGATGCTGAAAGCCACCAGCCACGGCGTATCGGCAACCGACAGCAGGTTGCCGGCCATGGCGCCGATGAATACGGCCGGCCAGTAGCGCAGGCCGCCCAGCATCAGGCCGGCGATGGCGATCCCGCTAGGCGGCCACACCAGCGTGGTCACATGGTTGGCGGCAAAATAGTCCAGCACCAGCTTGGCAGTCAGTGCATAGGCCAAAGCCAGCAGGATGGCATTGGCCACATACCAGGCTGGCTGAGCGGTCATCCTTTTCATGGCAATCCCGGCCCTGTTTGTTGTTTCTGCTGTTGTTCTGGTTCGTTCTGTGAAACAGCTTACCCTTTTTTTTGTGTACCACAATACCGGGCGGCACTATCATGGCGACCATTCGTCAGCTGCTGCCTTGAGGTAACCCCATGTCCGACTTCATCACCCTGGAAAAACCGCGTCCGGGCATTACCGTGATCCGGATGAACCGCCCGGAACGGATGAATGCGATGGCCTTTGACGTCATGGTGCCGCTGAAGGAAGCACTGGAGGAAGTCAGCTTCGACAACACCACCCGCGTCGTCATCCTGACCGGCGAAGGCAAGGGATTCTGCTCGGGGGCTGACCTCAAGGATCCCGGCTACCTGTCGATCTTTGACGGCCTGACCATGACCGGCATCGCCCGCCGCGCGATGAAAGTGCTGGACGACGTGATGCATGCGGTGCAAAGCATGCACCAGCCGGTGATTGCGGCCATCAATGGCCCGGCCATTGGTGGCGGCTTCTGCCTGTCAATGATTACCGACATCCGCATCGCCGCCGATACCGCCATCTTCCGGGCTGCCGGCATCAACAACGGCCTGACCTCGGCCGAGCTCGGCCTCAGTTACACGCTGCCCCGTGCGATCGGTTCGACCCGCGCCTTCGAGATCATGCTGACCGGCCGAGACGTGAGTGCCGAAGAGGCTGAGCGGATCGGCATCGTGTCAAAAGTCGTGCCGGCAGACCAACTGCTGGATACCTGCTATACGATGGCAGAACAGATCATGCAACACAGCCGTATCGGCGTGGAGTTGTCGAAGCAGATGCTGTGGTCCGGCTTGCAGGCCAGCAACCTGCACACCCACATGAACCATGAGGGCCACGCACAACTGTATGTGCGCATGACGACGAAAAACTTCGAGGAAGCGATCAAGGCACGCAAGGAAGGCCGCAAGCCGGAGTTCAAGGATTGAACCACCAGCTGCAATTGCACGGCTTGCGCTGCTTCCGCAGCCAACAGCGGCTTTTCTCTGGCATAGACTTGACGCTGTCGCCCGGGGAACTGTTGCATGTGGCGGGGGAAAACGGCAGCGGCAAGACGACATTGCTGCGTATCATCGCCGGCCTGCACCGCGATTACAGTGGCGAGGTGCGCTGGTGCGGCACCGATGTGCGGCAGCAATGGCCAGGTTTTGCGCGCGACTTGCTCTACCTCGGCCACCAGCCGGCACTGAAAGCCCAGCTCAGTGCGCGCGAGAATCTCGGCTGGTATGCGGCCTGTGCCGGTGCTTCCGTTGAAGCTGTGGACAGCGCCCTGGCCGCACTGGGTATCCATGCCAAAGCAGACCTGCCCTGCCACCAGCTGTCTGCCGGCCAGCAGCGGCGCATCGTGCTCGCCCGCCTCATGTTCAGCCGGCAGCCGCTGTGGCTGCTGGATGAACCGTTCACTGCCATTGATGTGAAAGGTTTTGCGCCGGTGGTCGATTGCCTGCGGCAACACCTCGCACGCGGCGGCATGGTCATGATGACCACACACCATGGCATGGACAGCATCGACCTCCCGCACCGCACGCTGGCACTCGGCAGCCCCAGCACCCGGAGCGCGGCATGAGCAGCATCCTCGGCGCCACGTTCCGCCGCGAATGGCAGCTGGCGTGGCGTAACCTGGCCGATGCGGTCAACCCTGTGGCGTTTTTCCTGATGGTGATTGCGCTCGTGCCACTCGGCATCGGCACCGACAGGCAACAGCTCGCCGCCATCGCACCCGGCATACTGTGGGTCGCCGCCTTGCTGGCCAGCCTGTTGTCGGTCGACATGCTGTTCCGGCGCGATTTCGACGACGGCACGCTGGAACAGTACCTGCTGCTGCCCGGGCAGCTGTACGGCATCATCTGGCTGAAAGTGCTGGTGCACTGGCTGTTTGCCGGCCTGCCGCTGGTGCTGGTGTCGCCATTGCTGGGCCTGATGCTGTCACTGCCGGCTGACGCCAGGCCAGTACTGCTACTGTCACTGGCCCTCGGCACCGTCAGCCTGTCGCTGGTCGGGGCGATCGGCGCGTCGCTGACCGTCAGCCTACGCCGGGGCGGGCTGTTGATTGCCGTCATCGTGTTGCCGCTGTATATCCCGGTACTGATTTTCGGCGCCAGTGCCACCGCGCAAGCCGCTGGTGGCATCTTCCCCGCCGGCCAGCTGGCCATGCTCGGCGCGTTTGCCCTACTGGCGCTGGGTCTGGCACCGCTGGTCGTCATGGCCGGCTTGCGGATTGCCACGGAGGGCTGACACCGCTGCCGGCAGGTGCCCTGTGCTATCCTTGCGCCCGCCTTTCCGACCCTCGATCCACATGTTCAGACAATGGTTCCACCGCTGGGGCTCCCCGCCCTGGTTCTACCGCATGAGCGGCACCCTGCTGCCATGGCTGTCCGTAGTGGCCGCCGGGCTGATCGCGACCGGCACGGTCTGGGGGCTGGCTTTCGCCCCGGAAGACGCCCGCCAGGGCAACAGTTTCCGCATCATCTACCTGCATGTGCCTGCCTCCTTCCTGGCACTGGCCGGCTATTATCTGATGGCACTCGCGGGCTGTATCGGCCTGGTCTGGCGTATGAAGCTCGCCTTCTGGGCGGTGCGGGCCGCGGCACCGATCGGTGCCGCCCTGACCTTCATCGCGCTGGTGACCGGTTCGATCTGGGGCAAGCCGACCTGGGGGACCTGGTGGGAGTGGGACGCTCGCATCACCTCGATGCTGATCCTGTTCTTCCTCTACCTCGGTGTGATGGCACTGGCCAGCGCCTACCAGAACAGTGACAGCGGCAACCGGGCCGCGAGCATCCTCGCCATTGTCGGCATGGTGAATATCCCGATCATCTACAAGTCGGTCGACTGGTGGAACACGTTGCACCAAGGCGCCTCATTGAAGCTGACCTCGGCACCGACCATCCACGGCTCGATGCTGTACCCGCTGCTGATCATGATTGCCGGTTTCTACCTGCTGTATGCCGTGCTGCTGTTACTGAACCTCCGCTGTGAAATCCTGTCGAACGAGCGCCACAGCCGCTGGCTGCAAGACTTCCTGGGGGACAAGCGCTGATGTATTTCGCGAGTTTTGCCGACCTGATCGCCATGAACGGCCACGGTATCTATGTGTGGAGCGCCTACGCCATCGGCTATGCGGTGCTGGCTGCCCTCATCATCCAGCCGCTCGCGCGCCATGCCGCCCTGAGCCGGCAGATCCGGCAGCAACAGGACGAGGATTGACACCATGCATCCCGTGCGCAAGCAGCGCCTGCTGGTGGTGCTGGCCATCATCATCACGTCCAGTGCAGCCGTTGGCCTGATCACCTTCGCCTTGCGCGAGAACATGAACCTGTTTTTCCCGCCCATCGACATCGTGGGCGGCAAGGCGCCGCTCAACCGCGAGATCCGCCTCGGCGGTTTTGTCGACAAGGGCAGCGTGCAGCGCGACAGCAACAGCCTGGCAGTGCGTTTTGCCATCGGCGACGGCCAGCACAGCGTACCGGTGGTCTATACCGGCATCCTCCCGGACCTGTTTGCCGAGGAGCAGGCCGCCATCGCCAAAGGCAAATGGGACGGCACGATCTTCACCGCCACGGAAGTGCTGGCCAAGCATGACGAGAACTACACGCCGCCAGAGATCCGCGACAGCATGCAGAAAATGAACGGGCCCAAACCGGCCATGCATCCGAAATAACGGGCACGCCCTGATGATTGCTGAACTCGGCCTCTATTGCCTGATCCTTGTCTTCTGCCTGTCTATTGTGCAGGGCGTGTTGCCATTGGCCGGCAGCTATGCCGGCGCCATGCGCTGGATGCGGCTTGCGGTGCCGCTGACGCTGGTGAATGCCGTATTGCTCTGCAGCAGTTTTGCGGCGCTGGTGTATTGCTTCGTAGTCGATGACTTTTCTGTGCTCTACGTCGCCAACAATTCCAACACGCTGTTGCCCACGCCTTACAAGATCAGTGCAACCTGGGGTGCGCATGAGGGCTCCTTGCTGCTCTGGGTGCTGGTGCTCGCCTTGTGGTCGGCTGCCTTTGCCCTGACCTCGGCGACACTGCCCGTGGTATTGCGTGCCCGTATCCTCGCGGTACTCGGGCTGGTTTCTGCCGGCTTCAGTGCCTTCACGCTGTTCACCTCCAATCCGTTTGCACGCAACCTGCCCTTTATCCCGCAGGAAGGCAGTGACCTGAACCCGCTGCTGCAGGATTTCGGCCTCATCGTGCACCCGCCGATGCTGTATTTCGGCTATGTCGGATTTGCCGTGCCATTTGCCTTTGCCATCGCTGCGCTGCTGGAAAAAGGCGCGGCAGAAAAAGCCTCCCTGGAAAACAACTGGACACGCTGGGTGCGGCCGTGGGCCAACACCGCCTGGGCATTCCTCACGCTCGGCATCGCGCTGGGCAGCTGGTGGGCCTATTACGAACTGGGCTGGGGCGGCTGGTGGTTCTGGGATCCGGTGGAGAACGCCTCCTTCATGCCC
>ERZ1645187.2332-NODE-2332-length-16821-cov-7.198497_pt1 | contig 16821 bp, 17 predicted proteins | sample MGYA00575352_ERZ1645187 | MGnify/ENA primary metagenome ERZ1645187 (study PRJEB40837, sample SAMN11349314) | freshwater sediment metagenome | isolation source: river sediment | host: Sediment | place: India: Wazaribad , New Delhi | collected 2017-02-21 ... | reverse complement strand
GCCAGACCGCCAAGCTGATGGACACCGGCGGCCGCGTGTCGAAGTTCAAGAACAAATACGCCGGCCTGGGCTTCTGAGCCTGACGGCAGTCAAATGGAAAAGCCCCGCATCACGCGGGGCTTTTTCGTTTTCCTGCCAAGGCATCACGCCCATCTTGCCTCATTCTTTTCCGGCATCCGCGGCGCTGCTGGCTTCAGCCTGTATCACGCCACAGAGAGTCGCGTTGTCAGCTTTGCACCTTTCGGTTCTGGTCACTCGAAAAGCATTGGACGGGCAAACGCCGATTGAAGCGCAAGCATCCCGTCAGGTCGAGGCGATGTTGGCAGCCCGAGTCACCTGGACGCGGCTTACGGCTGACCTGCGGGCTGACTACGCCCTGACCTATCATTGCGGGCAGGTGCGCAACGGCGGACATTCGCAATTCACGGGCAACGCGCGGAACCCCTACCCCGTCAAGGACCTGGCCGCGCTGCGCAGCAGGCTTGGGAAGCTTGATGGCGAAACAAACCGATGGCTTTGAAACGCCAAATCGGGAAAAAGCTTTTGACCGGCGCAGATGATCGGTGGATCATCACCCCATGATCCGCGCGCTTCCTTTTCTGCTGTTTGCCGCACCCGCACTGGCCGAGGGCAACCTTGCGGCCAAGGTTGCAGGCCAATATGGCTCGGTCGATGATCCGGCGTTTTCCTGCGCCGAGAACCCGGTTGATCTGCAGTTCACCGACCGGCCGCCGCATGGCATTTTCACTTGGGACACCGCCCGAAAGATCCATGACGACAGCCTTGCGCAACAGGCGGTCTATGACCTTCTTGGCGAAACCCGATTGGGCCTGCTGATGCGGCTGGAAGGCGAGACGCGGAGGACGGACAGCGGCGCGCCGGTGGTCTGGGTCCTGCGGCCCGATGCAGATTTCGGCGGCTTCTGCTGGGGCCGTGCTGACTGGCCCCTCGTGCGCTGTATCAGCCCATTCCGGCGCTGCAATCTGGCGCCCACATCCTGAACAGCGATTTGCGGATAGAAACCCCACTTCCTGCTTCACCTTTCCTGATCTAGCCGTATACCTGTCCGCCCGGACGAGAGAATCCGGGCGGGAAGCAGGAGAAAGCGGCCATGGCGCATATCATCGTTGTCGGGAACGAAAAGGGCGGGTCGGGGAAATCGACCACCTCGATGCATGTGGCGACTGCCCTGGCGCGGATGGGGCACCGGGTGGGTGCGCTTGACCTGGACCTGCGGCAGAAATCCTTTGGCCGCTATGTCGAGAACCGCCGCAGCTTTCTGAAACGCGCGGGCCTTGACCTGCCGACGCCCGATTACCGCGACCTGCCCGAGGTGGACGCCGCCAGCCTGCAACCGGGTGAAAACCCCTATGACGCCCGCCTGTCGGCCGCCGTTTCCGCGCTGGAGCCTGTCAGCGATTTCATCATCATCGACTGCCCCGGCAGCCATACCCGCCTGTCTCAGGTGGCCCATTCCCTTGCAGATACGCTGATTACGCCGCTGAACGACAGTTTCGTGGATTTCGACCTGCTGGCGCGGATCGACCCGGAAACGGGCAAGGTCAAGGGGCCGTCGATCTATGCAGAGATGGTCTGGAACGCGCGGCAATTGCGCGCGCAGGCCGGGCTGAAGCCGATCGACTGGATCGTGCTGCGCAACCGGCTTGGCGCGCAGGCGATGCACAACAAGCGCAAGGTCGGCGCCGCGCTGGAAGACCTGTCGCGCCGCATCGGCTTTCGCGTCTCGCCCGGCTTTGCCGAGCGGGTGATCTTTCGCGAGCTGTTCCCGCGCGGGTTGACCGTGCTTGACCTCAAGGATACCGGCGTTGACCAGATGAACATGTCGAACGTCGCCGCCCGTCAGGAGGTGCGCGACCTGATGCGCGAATTGCGCCTGCCCGGCGTCACGATCGACTTCTGAACGCCAAGCCCCGCGCTTGGACCCGCGCCTCGCGGGTGCCGATGCGGATCAGGCGAAGTTCGAACACGTCCGGTTCGAAAACAGTCTTGGGGGCGAACAGCCCGAACCGTGCAAGGAGGGGGAAAAGCCGCGCCATCTTGGCCTCCTGCGTTGCTGATGGTCTGTTGTCCCGCGAAAGCGGGGCGAAAAAGCGGCAACCATAAGGAGAAAACGCGCCCTCCGGCACAACATAAAACGGGACTTGCGCCCCCACGCTTGAGTGGCCGGGCCGCCCGTGGCATGTGTCAGACCATGCCGTGACCGAGGACTGCCATGACCAACCCGCTTTACGCCGCGCTTTTCGCCCCCCTGACCCTGCGGGACAGCCCCGTGTTGCAACTTCCCGGGGAAGCCGCGCTGACGGGGCGCGCGTTTCACGACATGATCGCGCAGGCTGCCCATGTCTTGCAGGCGGCGGGCGTGGGACTGGGCGAGCGGGTGGCGGTGCAGGTGGGCAAGTCGCCGCAGGCACTGGCGGTCTATGCCGCGACCGTCTCGATTGGCGCGGTGTTCCTGCCGTTGAACACGGCCTATACCCCGGCCGAAGTGGCCTATTTTCTGGGCGACGCCCAGCCCCGCCTGTTCCTGTGCGACCCCGCGCGCGCCGAAGCGCTGGCCCCGGTGGCGGCCGCCAGTGGTGCCAGACTGATGACGCTGGACGGTGCGAAGGGCAGCTTTGCCGCCGCCATGGCAGGGCAGCCCACCACCCTTGCCCCCGCCCCCCGCGCGCCCGGCGATCTGGCGGCGATCCTTTACACCTCGGGCACCACGGGCCGGTCAAAGGGCGCCATGCTGAGCCATGACAACCTGTTGTCCAATGCCCGGGTGCTTGCCGATCTCTGGGCCTTTACCGACAAGGACGTGCTGCTGCATGCCCTGCCGATCTTTCACACCCACGGGCTGTTCGTGGCTTCTAACATCAGCTTTCTGACCGGCGGCCAGATGATCTTCCTGCCCGGCTTTGATCTGGAGCAGGTGCTGGCCGCCCTGCCCCGGGCCACGGCCATGATGGGGGTTCCCACCTTTTACACCCGCCTTCTGGACGATGACCGGTTCACCAGCGATCTGGTGGCGCATATGCGGCTGTTCGTGTCCGGCTCGGCCCCGCTCCTTGCCGAAACCCATCAGGCGTTTCAGGCGCGGACGGGCCACCGGATTCTGGAACGCTATGGCATGACCGAAACCAACATGAGCACCTCGAACCCCTATGAGGGCGAGCGGCGGGCGGGCACGGTGGGCTTTCCCTTGCCGGGGGTGGAGCTGCGGATCATGGCCGAGGGCGCCGAAGTGCCGCAGGGCGAGGTGGGCGGCATCGAGGTGCGCGGGCCGAACGTGTTTCTGGGCTATTGGCAGATGCCGGAAAAGACGGCCGAAGAGTTGCGGCCCGATGGCTGGTTCATCACCGGCGATCTGGGGCGCATTGATGCGGATGGCTATGTGCAGATCGTGGGCCGCGCCAAGGATCTGGTGATAACCGGCGGCTACAACGTCTATCCGATCGAGGTCGAGATGGTGCTGGACGAACAGCCCGGCGTGCTGGAAAGCGCCGTGGTGGGCGTGCCGCATCCCGATTTCGGCGAGGCGGTCTTTGCGGTTCTGGTGCCGCAAAAGGGCGTGACGCTGCAGGCAGAGGCGGTGCTTGAGGGCCTGAAAGACCGTCTGGCACGGTTCAAGCAGCCAAAGGCGGCGGTGGTGGTGGACGCCCTGCCGCGGAACACCATGGGCAAGGTGCAGAAGGCCGAGCTGCGCAAGACCTATGCGGGATGGTTTGCCTGAGCGCCTCCCCCGCCTTTTGGCAGGGGGGCTGGTGCCGGGCCTTATGGGGGCTGCGATTTTTCGACGAAAAATCGGGGCCCTTCAGTCGAACGGATTGCCGTCGGCCTGCCGCAGGGCATCGCCGCATTCGGCAAGGGCCCCCATCGAGGCGGCAGAGCCCTGCAGCGAGTAATCCATCACCGGCTCGCCCGCCGATGTGCGCAGATAAAGCCGGCTGCCCTCGGCGATCTCGTTCAGCAGGCGCACCGACTGATCGCTGTCGGGCAGGTTGAACAGGATGGAATTCTTGTAAAGGTCGGCGTCGTTCAGGTTCCAGGGCGACCGGTTGCCGATCTGGATTTCCAGGTCCGCCGTGTCGCCTTCGCCAAAGTCCCAGGACGTGGAATAGAACTGCAGTTTCACACTGTTGTCGGCGTAAAGCCACAGGGTGAAGCTGTCGGTCTGGGCGTCCACCTCGGCCAGGCAGGCGAAGGTGCCATCGTCAAAGCCGACGATTTCGACTTCCCAATGCTTGTGCTGGAAAAGCATCTCGGACTGGGCTTCGGCCAGCGCGGCCCCCGGCAGCAGAATGCTTGCGGCCAGCGACGCGGCCCTGATCCATGACTTCATCCTCTAATCCTCCGTCTGGCAAATGACGGCATGATAGAGCGGGCAAGACGGCAAAGCGCAATTGAAATCTGCACCGCCAAAGTGACGGTGCAGCCACAATCGAGGCGTCTGACCGGCTGTCAGGCAATGCGTTCCCAGGCAGGAGGGAATTGGCCCAGAACGTCAGCCAGGGCCTTGTCATCCACGGGGCCGGTGGTGGCGATGCGGGCGACAAGGCCGCGCTTCTTGTCCTCGGCCACCTCGGCCACATGGGCGGGCAGGTGCGCCTTTGCCAGCGCGGCATCATAGACCCGGGTTATCGCCCTGCGCCGCAGATCGGGTTTGAACACCTTGCCGACGGCGGTTTTCGGAAGTTCGGGCAGAACCTCGATATGCTTGGGAACCGCGGCCTTTTCATGGATGTGGCGCAGCGCATACTCCATCAGCTCGGCCTCGGTCACCTCGGCGCCCTTGACCAGTTCGACATAGGCGCAGGGGAGTTCGCCGGAATGGGCATCGGGCTGGCCGATGGCGCCGACGAAGGCCACCTTGTCATGGCCCATCATCGCCTCTTCGATGATGGCGGGGTCGATGTTGTGGCCGCCGCGAATGATGAGATCCTTGGCCCGGCCGGTGATGAAGAGATAGCCGTCAGCGTCCAGACGCCCCAGATCCCCGGTGCGCAGATATTTTCCGCCGGCAAAAAGCCCGGCGTTCTTGTCAACCTCGGTATAGGTGCTGCCGGCAAAGACGCCGGGGTTGTAGACGCAGATCTCGCCAATCTCGTCCACGGCGCATTCCTTCAGGCCCCCTGCCCCGTCAGAGGTGAGGATCTTCACCTCGCAATGCGGGAAAGGCAGGCCGACAGAGCCGATCTTCTTGTTGCCCTCTGGCGGGTTGATCGAGACAAGGCAGGTGCATTCGGTCAGGCCATAGCCTTCGACGATCTGCACGCCGGTCGCCTTTTCAAAGCGGTTGAACAGTTCGATCGGCAGCGGGGCAGAGCCGGAGAACGCGCCGCGCAGGCTAGAGACATCGGCATTGACCGGCCGCTGCATCAGCGCCGAAAGCGCGGTCGGCACGGTGACCATATAGGTGACCTTCCAGTGTTCGACCAGTTTCCAGAAATTGTCGAACACCCCCTCGCCGCGATAGCCCTGCGGTGTCGGGAAGATCACATGGCTGCCGCTGGCGATCATCGACATCAGGATCGGATAGGCGGCAAAGACATGGAACAGCGGCAGCGGGCAGATCACATTGTCGGTCGGCTTGAACAGCAGGCGCTGCCCCAGCCAGCCGTTGTAGACCATGCCCGACACCTTGTGCTGGGCCACCTTGGGCATGCCGGTGGTGCCGCCGGTATGGAAATAGGCCGCGACGCGGTCGGTCGTCACGTCCTTGAAGATCAGCCGGTCGGCGGGCTGCTTGCGGCATTCGGCGTTGAAGGATTTGACATTGGCGGTATGGCGGATCGGGTTCTTGGGCCGGATCAGCGGCACGATCAGGCGTTTCACCCCACCGAGATAGCGCAGAAGGTCAACCTCGAGCACGGTTTTCACCGAGGGCGCATGTTTGACCGCCTCGGAAACCTTTTGCGGCAGGTCGGTTTTCGGAAAGGCCTTGACGGTAACCACGACCTTGGCCCTGGTCTCGCGCAGGATGGCCGAAATCTGCTCGGCCTCCAAAAGCGGGTTGATCGGGTTGACGATGCCCGCCACCGCGCCGCCCAGAAGGGTGACGGCCGTTTCCACGGTGTTGGGCAGCACATAGGCCACCACGTCGGTTTCGCCGATGCCCAGACTGTGGAACAGGTTCGCCGCCTGCGTCACCCGGCCGTGCAATTCGGCCCAGGTCAGGGTTTCCGATTTCGATCCGGGCCGGGACAGAAGCTGGTAGGAAAGCGCGGGCCGCGGGCCATGGGCGGCCTTGGTCCGCGTCAGGAATTCATACATCGAACGGGGAAGATCGCGGTCCTCCCATGCGGATTCCGCCTCGATGGCCTGCAGATCCGCGCGCGACGCGAAAGAACCCATGGTCAATTCCCCCCCTTTTACCCGCCGCGGCGGCGGGCCCCCGTTTTCTGGCTGTTGCCTTCAATCTGGGGGGAGTTGCGCCATTTGCCAAGAAAAAGAGCACGGGGAAAACGCAACGTCAGGGGAGTTGGGCGCCCTCAGGCCGCGCCGTCGGTGAATTGCAGACGGGCAAGGCGGGCATAAAGGCCATCTTGCGCCACAAGGTCATCATGGCTGCCCACGGCCACGATCCGGCCCTGATCCAGAACCACGATGCGATGCGCCTTCTTCACCGTGGCCAGCCTGTGGGCCACCACCACCATCGTGCGGCCCTGCGACAGATGATCGACCGCCTCTTGCACCGCGCGTTCGCTTTCGGCGTCCAGCGCGCTGGTCGCCTCGTCCAAAAGCAGCACGCGCGCATCGCGCAGGATGGCGCGGGCAATCGCCACGCGCTGTTTCTGCCCGCCCGACAGCATGACGCCCCGCTCGCCAAGGAAGGTGTCATAGCCCTGCGGCAGGGCGGCGATGAACTCATGCGCGGCGGCGGCGCGGGCGGCCTGCATCACCTCGGCATCGCTGGCGCCGGGGCGGCCAAAGCGGATGTTCTCCATGGCCGAGGTGGCAAAGATCACCGGATCTTGCGGCACAAGCGCCATGTGGGCGCGGAAATCCTCGCGCGCCATCTCGCGCAGGTCGGTGCCGTCAAGGCGGATCGCGCCCGATTGCGGGTCATAGAACCGCATCAGAAGTTGCAGCACGGTTGACTTGCCCGCGCCCGACGGCCCGACCAGCGCCACCGTCTCGCCCGGCGCGATGGTCAGGCTGACCCCGTTCAGCGCCGGGGCCTCGGGCCGGGCAGGATAGCGGAACTCGACCTTGTCCAGCACGATCTCGCCCGTCACCGGGCGGGCCAGCGCCTTGGGGCGGGCCGGATCTTGCACCGGGTCGGTATCATTGATGATTTCAACCAGCCGCTCGGTCGCGCCGGCCGCGCGCTGCAACTCGCCCCAGATTTCCGACAGGCTGCCCACGGCGCCGGCCACCAGAACGGCATAGATCACGAACTGCACCAGTTCGCCCGCCGTCATCACCCCGCCGCGCACATCGCGCGCGCCCAGCCACAAGACGCCCACCACGCCTGCAAAGACCAGAAAGATCACGATCACGGTCAGCACCGCGCGGGTAGCGATGCGGGTCTTGGCCGACAGGAACGACTTTTCGGTCACATCGCTGAATTCGGCGCGGGTGGCGCCCTCGTGGGTGAAACTTTGCACCGTCTGCACCGCGCCCAGGGCCTCGGTCGCCTTGCCCGAGGAATTGGCGATCCAGTCCTGGTTCTCGCGGCTGAGCGCCCGCAGGCGGCGGCCCAGCACGACGATCGGAACCACCACGGCGGGCACGATCAGCAGCACGAGGCCGGTCAACTTGCCCGAGGTATAGGCCATCAGGGCGATGCCGCCGAGGAGGATCAGCACGTTGCGCAGCGCGACCGAGATGGACGAGCCGATCAGCGACAGGATCAGCGTGGAATCAGTGGTGTTGCGGCTGTCGATCTCGCCCGTCATGGTCTTTTCGAACCAGGCGGGCGACATGCCCATCACCTTGTCAAAGACGGCGCGGCGGATGTCGGCCACCACACGCTCGCCCAGACGGGTGACAAAGTAATAGCGCACCCCGGTGCCCAGCGCCAAAAGTGCTGCAATGGCAAGGAAGGCCCCGAAATAGGTGTCCAGAAGCGCGATGTTGCCCGCGCCAAAGCTGTCGACCACCCGGCGCACCGCCATGGGCAGCACAAGGCTGACGGTCGAGGTCAGGATCAGCGCCAAGGCCGCGACGACGACCATCACACGATAGGGCCGCACGAAAGGCCACAGCGAGGCCAGCGCGCCCACCTTCTTCGACTTCGCCCGTTCTTCACTTGCCTCGGTCATCGCGCGTTCCCTTCCAGATCTTTTGCCCCTTACCGCCTGCAGGCCCTGCAGGCAAGCGAGGCCCCCCTTTTCGCCGCCCCCGCCCCATGCGACTGTGCGCCGCGAAGGAGACCCCGATGACCCAGTTCTTCACCACCTCAGACGGCACGCGCCTTGCCTACCGCGACGAGGGCGCGGGCCTGCCGCTCTTGTGCCTTGCCGGTCTGACACGCAGCATGTCGGATTTCGACTATATGATCCCGCATCTGCCGCCGGTGCGGCTGATCCGCATGGACTACCGCGGGCGCGGCGAAAGTCAGTGGACCGGGGCCGCCAGCTATACCGTGCCGCAAGAGGGCAAGGATGCGCTGGAACTGCTGGATCATCTGGGCGTGGAAAAGGCCGCAATCCTTGGCACCTCGCGCGGGGGGCTGATCGGTCTGATGCTGGCGGCCGTGGCGCATGATCGGCTTTTGGGCCTGTGCCTGAACGATGTCGGCCCCGAGATTGCCCGCCCGGGGTTGGAGCGGATTTTCGACTATGTCGGGCGCAACCCCTCGGCCCGCACCATGGCCGATCTGGCCGAACGGATGCCGCGCTACAACCCCGGCTTTGCCAATGTGCCCGCCAGCCGCTGGCTGGAAGAGGTGCAGAAATTCTATGTCGAAACACCCGAGGGCCTGAAGATCACCTATGACCCGGCCCTGCGCGAGGCCTTTCTGGCCGCTTTCCAAGGCCCGCCCGTCGACCTTTGGCCCTTGTGGGAGGCGACGCGGGGCCTGCCTGTGGCGCTGATCCGGGGGGCGAACTCTGACCTGCTTTCGGTGGAAACCACCGCCGAAATGCAGCGCCGGCGGCCCGAAATGATTTTGGCCGAGGTGCCCGACCGCGCCCATATCCCCTTTCTGGACGAACCCGAGTCGGTCGCCGCCCTGCACGCCTTTATCGCAGCGGTCGAAGGCGGGGCGGCATGACCAGCCTTGCGATGATCGAGGCCGCCGCCGCGCGGTTGGCGGGCCATGCCCGGCTGACGCCGCTTCTGAACGCGCCGCTTCTGGACCGGCAGGCCGGGCGGCGGATCTTCGTCAAGGCGGAATGCCTGCAATGGACCGGCAGCTTCAAGTTCCGGGGCGGCTGGGCGGCGCTGTCGGCGATGACGCCGGCTCAGCGCGCCAAAGGCGTTCTGGCCTATTCTTCGGGCAATCACGCGCAGGGCGTGGCGCTGGCCGCAAGCCGGTTGGGCGCGCCTTGCGTCATCGTCATGCCCGCCGATGCCCCGGCCATCAAGATCGCCAACACCCGCGATTACGGGGCCGAGGTGGTGCTTTATGACCGCGCCCGCGATGACCGCGACGCGATCGGCGCCAGCCTTGCCGCCCAGCGCGGGCTGACGCTGGTAAAGCCCTTTGACGACGCGCAGGTGATCGCGGGTCAGGGCAGCGTGGGGCTGGAAATCGCCGCGCAGGCCGCCGAGGCCGGGGTCACCTCGGCCGCAGTTCTGACCTGCTGCGGCGGGGGTGGCCTGACCGCCGGGGTCGCGCTGGCACTTGAGGCCCGCGCGCCGGGCCTTGCCGTGCGCCCGGTGGAACCGGCTGGCTTCGATGACACCGCCCGGTCCCTTGCCAGCGGAAAGCGTGAACGCAACGCGGCCGCCACCGGATCGATCTGCGATGCCATCGTCACCCCCAGCCCGGGCGAGATCACCTTTCCGATCCTGCAGCGCCTCTGCGGCCCCGGCCTTGTGGTAAGCGATGACGAGGCCCTGCGCGCCATGGTCATCGCCTTTCAACACCTGCGCATCGTGCTTGAACCCGGCGGCGCCGTGGCGCTGGCTGCGGCGCTTTTCCGGCAGGACCTGCCCGACACGGTGATCTGCACCGCTTCGGGCGGCAATGTGGACGCGGGGCTCTTTGCCAGCACCCTGCAAAGGTTCGGAGACACGCCATGGCCCTGATCTGGCTGCAAGACCTGCGGCTGAATGCCGTGATCGAAGGGCCGGAAGGGGCGCCGCCGGTGGTGTTCCTGCACGCCCTTGGCACCGATCTGACCATCTGGGATGAAACCGTGGCCGCCCTTGCCCCGCGCTTTCGCTGCCTGCGCTTTGATGCGCGCGGCCATGGCCGGTCGGACGTGCCCACCCCGCCCTATTCAATGGGCGCGCTGATCCGCGATGCCGAAAGCCTGATGGAGCATTTCGCGCTGAAAGACGCCGTGGTGGTGGGCTGTTCCATGGGCGGGCTTGTCGCGCAGGGGCTGGCGACCAAACGGCTGGATCTGGTGCGCGCCATGGTGCTGACCAACACCGCGGCCAAAATCGGCGGGCCGGGTCTGTGGCAGACCCGTGCCGCCGAGGTGGCTGAAACGGGCCTTTCCACCTATGCGCCCGGCGCGATGGAGCGGATGTTCGGCCGCAAGTGGCAAGAGGCCCCCGCCATGCCCCGCATCCGCGCGATGTTGCAGGGGATGAACCCACAAGGCTGGATCGGCTGCGCCCATGCCATCGCGGGGGCGGATTTCTACACCACCACGGCCGCGCTTGGCCTGCCCACGCTGGTGATCGCCGGCACCAATGACGGCACCACGCCGCCCGATCTGGTGCGCGAAACTGCCGACCTGATCCGCGGCCACCGATGGGAGCTGATGCGCGCCACCGGCCATCTGCCCATGGTCGAACGGCCCGAGGCGTTCATCGCCCTGCTGGCCGATTTCCTGCAAAGCATCGGCCATGGCTGAGTGCCGCCCGCCCTGCCCGCAGCCAGATTGTCCACCCTTCCCCTTGTGGGGAGGGTCGGGGTGGAGGGTTTTGGGGGGTGGGCGGTGACGCGGGTTCTGCTGGTTCCCGGCTCGGGCTTTGGCGCATGGGCCTTTGACAGGCTGATCCCCGAACTTGCCGCCCTTGGCCATCAGGCCCGCGCGATTGACCTGCCCGGGCGCGACGGCCGCGCCGCCACACTGGATGACCACGCCCGCGCCATCCGCGCCGCCCTTGCCGGGCCAACGATCCTCATTGGCCATTCGGCGGGCGGATACCCCATCACCGCCGCCGCCCAAACCGCGCCTGACCTTGTGTCCGGGCTGATCTACCTTGCCGCCTACATCCCGCGGCCCGGCAAATCGCTGGCCGACCTGCGCCGCGCGGGCCCCGCGCAGCCGATGCGCGGGGCCTTTCAGATCAGCCCCGACTGCGCCAGCTATCGCTTTGATCCGGCCCGCTGCGCCGACCTGTTCTTCCACGACTGCCCCGATGCTGCGGCGCTGACCGCCCGCATGGGCCCCGAACCCATCGCCCCACAGGAAACCCCCTTTCCCGGCCCCCTGCCCCCCCTGCCCCGCGCCGCCCTGATCGCCCGCGACGACCGCGCCATTCCCCCCGATTGGCAAAGGGCCATGGCGGCCGGCATGGCGCAGGAGGAGCTTGCCTCGGGCCATTGCCCGCATCTGTCGATGCCGGGGCCGCTGGCGCAGGTGATCCATCGCATTTTATCGACATTTCCGGTCGGAAACTGACATGAGTCTTTCCGCCTGACGCGCCAGCCTTTCCGCCAAAGCGGAGGATGGCCCATGAAACTGAAAGACCTCGAAATCTTCGTCGTCGCACCCCCGGCCCCCGGCTGGGGCGGCCGCTACTGGATCTTTCCCAAGATCACCACCGACAATGGCATCGTCGGCTATGGCGAGTGCTATGCCTCGACCGTCGGCCCCAAGGCGATGCGCGCGGTGATCGAAGACGTCTTTGAACGCCACATGCAGGGCACCAGCCCCGAGGACATCGAGCTGATGTATCGCCGGGTCTATTCCTCGGGCTTCACCCAGCGGCCTGACCCCACGGTGATGGGGGCCTTCGCCGGGCTTGAGATCGCCTGCTGGGACATTCTGGGCAAGGCGCGCAACCGCCCGGTCTGGGCGCTGCTGGGCGGCAAGATCAACCAGAAGATCCGCAGCTATACCTATCTTTACCCCCAGCCGGGCGAGGACGCCTCCGAGTTCTGGGTGAACCCCGACATGAACGCCGAAGCGGCGGCGCGCTATGTCAAGATGGGCTTTACCGCGATCAAGTTCGATCCGGCCGGCCCCTATACCATCCGGGGCGGGCATGAGCCGGCCATGTCCGACATCAGCCGCTCGGTCGCGTTCTGCAAGGCGATCCGCGAGGCGGTGGGCGACAGGGCCGACCTGCTCTTTGGCACCCATGGCCAGTTCACCACCCCCGGCGCCATCCGTCTGGGCCGCGAGCTGGAGCCTTACAACCCGCTGTGGTACGAAGAGCCGATCCCGCCAGACAACCTGCTGGAATTCGCCGAGGTGGCGCGCCATGTCCGCGTCCCCCTGGCCACGGGCGAGCGTCTGAGCACCAAGGCAGAATTCGGCACGCTGTTGCGCGCGGGCGGGGTGAAGATCCTGCAACCGGCGCTGGGGCGGCTGGGCGGCATCATGGAGGCGAAAAAGCTTTCGGCCATCGCCGAAATCTTCAACGCCGAGATGGCCCCGCATCTTTACGCAGGCCCGGTGGAATGGGCGGCCAATGTGCATCTGGCAGCCTCGATCCCGAACCTGCTGATTGCTGAAACCATCGAAACCGGCGGCGAATTCCACCTCAAGCTCATCAAGAACACGATCCAGTGGGACGACGGCTACATCCTCCCGCCCGATGCCCCCGGTCTGGGCATCGACTTTGACGAGGATCTTGCCCGCGCCCACCCCTATACCGGCACCGGACTGCATCTGCAGATGCAAGAGGCCCCTTGCGACTATCGCAATGGCAACCGCTTTGAAGGCGGGGCGCCGGCGGCCAATCCGGGCACCTGAGCCCGCAGGTTGCCCCGCCCCGATGATCCGGGGCGGGTTCACCGCCCCGGGGTCACTCGGCGGCCATCGCCACAGGCTGGGCCGTGCCGCGATAGAACACCTGCGCCGCCGCCACGCCACTGCCCAGTCTGACCGGCCAGCCCAGATCGGCCATGCACATCTCGGCCGTGGCAAGGCCCGCCAGCACCATCACATCGGTCAGCATCCCCAGATGGCCGATGCGGAACACCTTGCCGGCGACCTAGCCCAGCCCCACGCCAAAGGCGACGCCGTATTTCTGCGCGGCCAGTTGCACCAGCTCGGTGCCGTTGCAGCCTTCGGGCACCACAACGGCCGTGATCGTATCCGAGTAAAGATCGGGCAAGGCGGCGCAGGGCCTCATGCCCCAGGCGGCCACGGCACGGCGCACCCCTTCGGCCAGGCGGTGGTGGCGGGCATAGACGGCCTCCAGCCCCTCCTCCTCCAGCATCTCGATGCTGCGGGCCAGCCCGGCAATCAGGCCAACCGGCGGCGTATAGGGAAAGCCGCCCGTGGCATTGCTGCGGATCTGGTCGCCAAAGTCGAAAAAGCAGCGCGGCAGGCGGGCGGTTTCCATTGCCGCCAGCGCCTTGGGCGAGACGCCCAGAATGGCAAGACCAGCCGGCAGCATGAACCCCTTCTGGCTGCCCGCCACCGCGATATCGACGCCCCAGGCGTCAAACGAGAAGGGCATTGAGGCGATCGAGGACACGCCATCGACAAACAGCATCGCAGGATGGCCCGCGGCGTCCATCGCGCGGCGGATGCCCGCAATGTCCGACCGCACACCGGTGGCGGTTTCGTTATGGGTGGCCAGCACCACCTTGATCCGATGATCGCGGTCAGCCCGCAGGGCCGCCTCGATCCGCGCCAGCGGCGCGCCCTGCCCCCAGGGGGTTTCAAGGATCTCGACCGTCAGGCCATGACGCAGACAGAGGTCGATCCAGCGGTGCGAAAACATGCCGAACCGCGCGGCCAGCACCGTGTCGCCGGGCGAGAGCGTGTTGGAAATCGCCGCCTCCCAGCCGCCTGTGCCGGTCGAGGGCAGAAGGAACACCTCGCCCGCCCCCATCTGCAACACCCGCTTCACCCCCGCGACGGCGGGGCGGAACATGCGCCCGAAGGCGGGCGAGCGGTGATCGATTGTCGCAATGTCGCAGGCCTTGCGCAATTCCTCGGGCATGTTGGTCGGGCCGGGAATGAAAACCGGGTTCTGGGCGGACATGGTGTAGCTCCCTGTTGATCGGGTCAGGTTAGGACCGCCACACCATCGAGGCAATTTTTTCGAAAAGGTTTTTCATTTATTGAAAAATACGGTAAAGACATTGAAAATCAACGGGCAAGGGTTTTTCAGCGCCATGACCGAAACCACGCGCCCCCGGGGGCGGCCCAAGGCCTTTCACGACAAGACCGACCAGAACACCATTCAGGCGCTGGACCGGGCCGTGGGACTGCTGGAGATTCTGGCTGCTCATCCCGGCCTGACCTTGTCGGATCTGGCGCAGATGTCGGGTCAGGCGGTGGCGACGGTCTATCGCGCGCTGGTCACGCTGCAGGCCCGCGGCATGGTCGAACTGGAGGATCCCGGCCAGCTTTGGCACATCGGCGGCGGGGCGTTCCGGGTGGGTTCGGCCTTTTTGCGCCGCACCAAGGTGGTGGAACGGGCGCGCGGGGCGATGGAGGCCCTGATGCGCGACACGGGCGAGACCGCCAACCTTGGGGTCGAGGTCGGCGACGAAGTGCTGTTTCTGGCCCAGATCGAAACCCATCAGGCCATCCGCGCCTTCTTTCCGCCGGGCACCAAGGGGCCGATGCATGTCTCGGGCATCGGCAAGGCGCTGATGGCCTGGTATGATCCGGCGAAACTGGCCGGCATCATCGCGCGGCGCGGGCTGGAGCGCTTTACCCCCGCCAGCCTGACCACGCCCGAGGCGCTGGCCGCCGATCTGGCCGCCACCCGCGCCCGCGGCTTTGCGATTGACGATCAGGAAAGGGCCATGGGCATGCGCTGCGTCGCCGCGCCCATCTTCAACGCCCATGGCGCGCCAGTGGCCGGCCTGTCGGTGTCGGGCCCGGCCTTCCGCATGGACCTGCCCGAGGCCCCGCGCCTTGGCGCGCTGGTGCGGGCGGCGGCCGATCAGGTGACAGAGGCGACGGGCGGCATACGTCCAGTTTGATCAAAGCCGCAGACCGGCCCTTGCGCGCCGTATCCTGTCGTGATGATCTGCCGACAACTCAGGAGGGGGCGATGAATATCTTCATCAATGGCTTTGGCCGCATTGGCCGCTCGGTGCTGCGGGCCTGGGCGCAAGGGGCGGCTCCCGGCCTGCAGATCGTCGGCATCAACGACATCGCTGCATCGGACATGTGCGCCTATCTCTTTGAATTCGATAGCGTCTTTGGCCCCTGGCGCGGCAGCGTCGCGCTGGAAGGTGGCGCGCTGGTGGTGGATGGCCGCGCCATCCCGCTGCACCGGACGGCGGATATTTCCACGCTGAACCTGTCGGGCGTCGACCTGGTGATGGAATGCACCGGCCGGGCCGATGCCCGCGAGGTGGCCGAACGCGGCCTGAGGGCGGGGGCGGCGCGGGTGCTGATCTCGGGCCCGTCCAAGGCCGCCGATCTGACCGTGGTTCTGGGGGCAAATGCGCATGAACTGGCGGGGCAGCCCATCGTCTCGAATGCCTCTTGCACCACCAATGCGCTGGCGCCCTTGGCGCGGCTGATCCACGAACATTGGGGCGTGGCGACCGGGTCGATGACGACGATCCATTGCTATACCGGCAGCCAGCCCACCGTGGACGCCCCCGCCGCCGACTTTTCCCGCTCGCGCGCCGCGGCGCTGTCGATGGTGCCGACGACAACCAGCGCCCAGCGCCTGCTGGATACCGTGCTGCCCCAGATCGCCGGGCGGATCGAAGGATCCGCCGTGCGGGTGCCGACGGCCAGCGTCTCGGCGGTGGATCTTGTGGTGATGACCGACCGCCCCGCCACGGCCGAGGCGGTGAATGCGGTGCTGGCCACGGCTGGCGGGGTGATCGGCGCCACGACCAAGGCGCTGGTGTCAACCGACCTGCGCGCGCGGCCCGAAAGCATCGTCATGGCCCTGCCCGAAACCCGTGTGACCAAGGCCGGGATGCTGCGGGTCTTTGGCTGGTATGACAACGAATGGGGCTTTTCCAACCGGATGCTGGATGTCGCCCGGTTGATGGGGGCAAGACAATGACCTTGAAGGATTTCTTCGTTGCCGGCCCCCATGACGACGGCAGCCCTGTAACCGGGCATTACTACGAAATCGCCTCGAACGACCCCACCCGCGCGCAGGTCTGGGGCTATACCGGCGCGCTGTCCTATCGGCCCGGCGAGGTACTGACGCTGCACGCCATGTCTTCGGCCCCCAAGGCCCGCCTGGTCATCGCCCGCGACGGGATTGCGCCCGAAACGGTGCTGGAACAAGACATCCTGACCGCCTTTCACGAAACCCCCGCAGATTGCTCGGTAAGAGGCTGCAACTGGCCCGAGGTGTTCCGGCTGGACATCCCGGCCGATTGGCAAAGCGGGGTCTATACCGTCACGCTGACCGTGCCCGGCCACCGCTCGCAGCACATGTTCGTCCTGCGTGCGGCGCAGCCTTCGGCGCGCATCGCCATGGTGCTGGCCACGGGCACCTGGTGCGCCTACAACGACTGGGGCGGGTCGAACCATTATCAGGGCCTGACCGGCGAAAGCGGCGGCGAGTTTTCGCCCC
>ERZ1645187.2331-NODE-2331-length-16827-cov-5.034343_pt1 | contig 16827 bp, 14 predicted proteins | sample MGYA00575352_ERZ1645187 | MGnify/ENA primary metagenome ERZ1645187 (study PRJEB40837, sample SAMN11349314) | freshwater sediment metagenome | isolation source: river sediment | host: Sediment | place: India: Wazaribad , New Delhi | collected 2017-02-21 ... | reverse complement strand
ACGGGAAGCAGGGGCATGCACACCGACGTCCCCGTGACGCCCGTGGTGATCAAGGGCGCATCCCTCGCAGAGGCGAAGGACAAGTAGGCGCCCCACCCTCGAAAAGGCGGCCATGAAGAACCCGGGAAGGATGGCGGTGGTCTCCTGGGCCCTGTACGACTGGGCCAACTCCGCCTTTGCCACCACCGCCATGGCCGGCTTCTTCCCCCTCTTCTTCAAGCAGTTCTGGAATTACGGCGTAGACCCCGCCCTGAGCACGGCCCGCCTGGGCCTGGGGAACTCGGTTTCGGGCCTGGCCATCGTCATCCTGGCTCCGGTGCTGGGCGCCATCGCCGACAGGGGCTCGGCCAGAAAGGTGTTCCTGATCTTCTTCGCCCTTCTGGGACTGTCCATGACCGCCTCACTGGCCCTCGTCCCCAGGGGCGCCTGGGGCTTCGCCATGGGCGCCTACATCCTGGCGGCGGTCGGGTTCTCGGGGGGCAACGTGTTCTACGACTCCCTGCTCCCCAGCGTCGCCCCGGAGAACAGGATGCACGTGGTCTCGGCCCTGGGCTTCTCCCTGGGCTACCTCGGCGGGGGCCTGCTCTTCGCCCTCAACGTCCTGGCGGTGGTGAAGCCTTCCCTCTTCGGGCTCGCCGGACCGTCCCAGGCAGTGAGGCTCTCCTTCGTCACCGTGGCCCTCTGGTGGCTCGTCTTCTCCCTCCCCCTCGCGCTCTTCGTGAGGGAGGAAGGGACGAATCAGCGGCGGCCGGGGATGGTCAAGGCCGGCCTCCGGCAGCTTCTGGCGACGTTCTCCGAGAGCAGGAAGCACCGGACGGTCCTGCTCTTCCTCCTGGCCTACTGGTGCTACATCGACGGGGTGGACACCGTGGTGCGCATGGCCGTCGATTACGGCCTCTCCCTGGGATTCGACTCCAACGACCTCATCACGGCCCTGCTCATCACCCAGTTCGTCGGCTTCCCCTGCGCCCTGCTCTTCGGCTTCCTGGGCCAGAGGACAGGCGCGAAGCGGGCCATCTTCATCGCCATAGGCGTGTACCTCTTCCTCTCCCTCTGGGGGGCCTTCATCAGGACGAAGGGGGAGTTCTACCTCATGGCCGCCATCGTCGGCTTCGTCCAGGGCGGCATCCAGTCCCTCTCCCGCTCCTTCTTCGCCCGCCTCATCCCCGGGGGAAAGTCCGGCGAGTACTTCGGGTTCTACAACATGCTCGGGAAGTTCGCCGTGATCTTCGGCCCGGTGCTCATGGGCTCCGCGGCGCTGATGTTCAGGTCCCTGGGGGCGGGGGGCGACCTGGCCTCCCGGATGAGCATCACCTCGCTTTCGCTCCTCTTCCTGGGAGGCGGGGTCCTGCTCTTTTTCGTGGACGAGGAGAAGGCGAAGGCCGAGGCTTCGGGCCAGGTGCAAGGAAACGCTTAAGCGCGCAGCCCGCATCTGCTATACTCCCCCCATGCCCATACACGTCCTGCTCGTCGATGCGCTCAACCTCATCCGCAGGGTGGATGCCGCCCAGCGGGAGGGTCTTGGGGGAAAGATGGGCTCTTCGGCCGTCGAGTCCTGCGTCCAGTCGCTGCGCAGGGCCCTCAAGGAGTGCTCCCCCACCCATGCCCTGTGCGTCTTCGAAGGGCACGGGAAAAGCTTCCGGTCGGAGCGGTACCCGTCCTACAAGACCGGGCGCCCCCCCATGCCGGAAGACCTGGAGCGCAGCCTGCCCGCCATCAGGGAGGGGTTCCTCGGGGAGGGCGTGAAGTCGGTGGAGCTCGAGGCCTGGGAGGCGGACGACGTCATCGCGACGCTGGCGTGCAAGGTCGAGTCGCGGGGGGGCGAAGCGGTCATCCTGTCCACGGACAAGATCTTCCTGCAGCTCCTGTCGGCCCTCGTCCGGGTGAGGGACCACTTCGGCAAGCGCGACCTCGACGAGGGGCACGTGCTGAGCAGGTTCGGGGTGAGGCCCCACCAGCTCGCCGACCTGCTGGCCCTGGCCGGGGACCCCACCAACAGCATCCCGGGCGTCCCGGGCGTGGGCATGAAAACGGCGGCAAAGCTCCTGAGAGAGTTCCAGAGCCTGGAGAACATCCTCGCCCACGCCCCCGCCCTGGGGAACAGGCTGGGCCAGGCAATCGCCAGGCACGAGGAGGAAGCCCTCCTGTTCCAGGGCCTGCTCCGCCCCAAGCGGGACCTCGACCTGGGGCTCAATCTCCAGTCCTTCCGCTTCCCGCCGAAAGGCGAACCGCTGCCCTGAAGGGCCGGGGCCGTCTAAAGGATGGTGCGCTTGCCGTTGTACCGCTCCGCGTCGTAGTACTTGTCCACGTCCACGGTCCTGATCCGGTTGATGATGTCCTTCATGGGAACGGTGGTGATCTCGCCGTGGAGGGAGCTCACCATCCTGCCGTAGTCCTCGTTCAGGATCATGTCCACGGCCGCGATGCCGAACCACCGGGCCATGAGCCGGTCCCGGGCCGACGGCACGCCGCCCCGCTGGAGGTGGCTCAGGACCACGTAGCGGGACTCGAAGCCCGTGGTCTTCTGGATCTGGTCCGAGATGAACCCGGCAATGCCCCCCAGGGACTTGTGGCCGAAGTCGTCGACCTTCTCGTCCTTGTAGAACTCGCCGCCCTCGCTGGGCTGGGCGCCCTCGGAGACCACCACGATGCTGTACTGGATCTCCCGGCCCTTGCGCTCCATGAGCAGGTCGCAGACGCGCTGCATGCTGAAGGGCTCCTCGGGGATGAGGATGATGTACGCGCCGGAGCACTCGCCTCCCTGGAGTGCGAGCCACCCGGCGTGCCTGCCCATGGTCTCCACCACGAAGATCCGGTTGTGCGAGCCCGCCGTGGTCCTGAGCCGGTCGATCTCCTCCATGATGACGTTCAGGGCCGAATCGAACCCCAGGGAGTACTCCGTGCCCATGAGGTCGCCGTCGATGGTCTTCGGGATCCCCACCGTCCTGATGCCGAGCTTGTGGAGCTTGTACGCCACGCCCAGGGTGTCCTCGCCCCCCACGGCCACCACCACGTCGATGCCGAGCCTGCCGATGTTCTCGATGACCTTGTCCGACCGGTCGTTTGCGGGGTTGAACGGGTTGGTGCGCGACGTGCCCAGGTTGGTGCCGCCGGTGCGGTCCCACGTCCTGACCTTCTCCTCGTCGAGGGGCTCCAGGTAGAGCACCCTGCTCCTCTCGTCGTCCGGGTCCACGTTCACCAGGCCCTTCCAGCCCTCGCGAATGCCGAGCACCTCGAACTTCCTCGACCTCTTTTCGGCAAGGAGCGGGTCCAGAGCCGTCTTGACGACCCACTTGACCGCCCCGTTCAGGCCCGGGCAATCCCCTCCGCCGGTCAGTATCCCTATCTTCGTCGTCATCTCCTCCCCCTTGTTCTTTTTGCATGCATCCGTCTGAGGGATGTTCTATCATATCTTAATATACATTGATTCATCTCGGCAATACGGGGTCGAATATTTATGGGGCCCCGGGAAGGGGAAAGGGCATGAAGGCAGTCTTTCACGAGGACTTCTCCAGGGTGTACGACTCCGACCCCGCCGCGGAGGGGGGGAGGATGGAGGCGGTGGTGGAGGCCATCGCCCCCCGGGTGCGGTTCATTTCCCCCGAACCGGCCTCGATGGAGGACATCTCGGCGATTCACACGAAGGACCACATCGACCGCGTCATGCGCCAGGGCCTGCACCCCATCGCCTCCCTGGCGGCCGGCGGGGCCCTCCTCGCCGCCCGGACGGGCCTGGCCGAGCCCTGCTTCGGCCTCATCCGGCCCCCGGGCCACCACGCCTCCGCGAACTCGTCCTGGGGGTTCTGCCACTACAACAACATGGCCATCGCCCTCGACCGCCTCAAGAGGGCGGGCAGCATCGAGAGCGCCTTCATCCTGGACTTCGACCTCCACTTCGGCGACGGCACCGTGAACATCCTCGGGCACAGGGGCTGGGTCTCCATCCTCAACCCGGACGCCCACGACCGCAACTCCTATCTGCGCCTGGTGCTGAACGCCCTCGACGAAACCCGGGCCGACATGATCGCCATTTCGGCCGGGTTCGACAACCACCTCCAGGACTGGGGCGGCCTGCTCGCCACGGACGACTACCGGGAGATGGGCCGCGCCGCGAGGCAGGCGGCCCTGAGGAACGGGGGCGGCTGCTTCGCCATCCTCGAGGGCGGGTACAACCACCGGGTCCTGGGGCAGAACGTGCTGGCCCTCATCGAGGGGCTCTCGGAGGGGTGAAAGCGACTGCCGCGCGCCCGCGCCCCCGGCTGAGGCCGCCCGTGCGCCCGAACCCAGAACTGGATTGACAGGGGATCGCGTCATATACTAGTTTTTTAGCCGTTCATTATCCCATGCGGCACCGGAACATATCATGAAGGGAGGTTGAGCGTGAAAAAGGTCAATGAAGGAACCCGCTGCTCCTACTGCGTGGACGAAACCGGCGTGGCCATGATGGTCATCGACAACCCGCCCATGAACGCCCTCTCCAGTGCGGTGATCGACGAGATCCACGACTCGTTCGAAAAGGCGTTCGCCGACCCCGGCGTGCGGGTGATCGTGTTCACCGGCGCGGGCAAGGCCTTCATCGCGGGCGCGGACATCACCGAGCTCAACAACTTCACCACGGCCCAGGAAGGCGCGGACTCCCTCCTGCCGGGCCAGATCCTCTCGAACCTCATCATGAACGGGGACAAGCCCGTCATCGCCGCCATCAACGGCTTCTGCCTGGGGGGCGGCATGGAGATGGCGCTGGCGTGCCACATCCGGCTGGCCGACGAATCGGCCACCCTGGGCCTGCCGGAGATCAAGCTGGGCATCATCCCGGGCTACGGCGGCACCCAGCGGACGCCGCGCCTCATCGGCAAAGGCAGGGCGCTGGAGCTCATCCTCACCGGCACCTTCCTCAAGGGGAGCGAGGCCGCCGGCTACGGCCTGGTGAACCGCTCCGTGCCCAGGGGCACCGTGGTGGACGAGGCGGTCAGGCTCGCGGCCGCCATCGCGGGCAAGAGCAGGGTCGCGGTGCAGGCGGCGCTGAGGGCGGTGCTCGAAGGCACGGCCATGGACCTGAACACCGGCATGAAGTACGAGCGCGAGCAGTTCGGGATCTGCTACGCCAGCGAGGACAAGAAGGAAGGCACCGCCGCGTTTTTGGGCAAGCGCGAACCGAAGTTCTCCGACAGGTGAGCGGTGGGCAGGAGATTCATACCCTTAAGCTTTGCCGCCCTGCTGATCCTGGCGGTGGGGGTCCTTTCCTTTTCCAGAGACGGCGTCTGCGAGCGCCTCTTGGGCCTCGAGCGCTGGGTCTCCCACCTGGCCCCCCGGTCCGTGAACGCGGGCGGAATGGTCATGAGCTACCTGGAGCGCCCGGGGGGCGGCGACACCATCGTGCTCCTCCACGGGTTCGGAGCGGACAGGGACAACTGGGTCCGCTTCGTCAGGCACCTCCCCGCCGGCTACCGGGTCATCGCCCTCGACCTGCCCGGCCACGGCGACAGCGCCAAGCCCGAGGACCAGACCTATTCGGTGGAGTTCTTCACCCAAAGCTTCGCCCGGGCGGCCGACGCCCTGAAGCTGGGCAGGTTCCACCTGGCGGGCAGCTCCATGGGCGGGTACGTCTCCATCCTCTACGCCTCACGCAACCCGGGCCGGGTCATGGACCTCTGCCTCATGGACACCGCGGGCTTTTTCACGGGCGTGCCCGGGCAGAGCGACCTCATGGCCGCCATGGCCCGGGGCGAAAGCCCGCTTACCCCCGTTACGCGGGAAGAGTACGACCGGCTCCTGGACTTCGCCTTTTACCGGAGGCCCTTCATGCCCTGGCCCGTCAAATCCGTGCTTGCGGACCGGGCCGTCCGGTCGGGCCCCTTCCTGAAGAAGATGTTCGCGGATTTCAACGCCAACCTGGTGGACCCGGTCCCGCTCCTCCCCGGTCTTCACCTGCCGGTGCTCGTGCTCTGGGGCGACCGCGACAGGATCCTCCACGTGTCCACCACGGAAGTGCTCGAAAAGAATCTGCCCCGGGAGAAGACCGTCATCATGAAAGACTGCGGCCACCTGCCCATGCTCGAGCGGCCGGAGGAGGCGGCCCGGCATTACCTGGACTTCCTGAACGCCCATGGGGCGAAAAAGGCCGGGTAGCGGAATGCCCGGTGCGGGGACGGCCGTTTCGGCCTGCGGGAGGGGTGCCTTTCCCGGTTTGACCGCCAGGGGCGGGCAGGGAAACGGCGATGCACAAAGGCGGGAGAATGTGGTACAGTTTCCCCGGGGAAAATCAGCAGAACCCATGATGCGGACGGGGTGAGGGACATGCAGAACGCGTGGATGCTCGACGAGGCGACGCTCTTTTTCAGGTTCGGGACAGCCCTGCTCATCGGCATCCTCGTGGGCATACAGCGGGAATACTCCTTCACGGAATCCGAGACCGAGCACCCGGGGATCAGGACCTTCGCCCTCATGGGCCTCATCGGCTGCACGAGCGCGCTCGCCTCGAACCTCATCTCCTCGCCGCTGCCCTTCGTGGCGGTCATCGTCGTGGTGGGGGCCTTCTTCACGGTCACCTACTTCATCGGCGCGTGGAAGGGGCAGAGCGGCCTCACCACGCCCATCTCCGCCCTCATCACCGTGCTCGCCGGGGCGCTCATCTTCTGGGGCAAGGTCTCCCTGGGCATCGCGCTGGGGGTGGCCACCACGGTCATGCTTTCCCTGAAGCCCGAGACGCACTCGTTCGTACAGCGCCTCACCCGCGAGGACCTCTACGCCACCCTCAAGTTCGCGGTCATCACCGCCATCATCCTGCCCATCCTCCCCAACAGGACCTTCGGGCCGCCGCCCTTCGACGTGTTCAACCCCTTCGTCATCTGGCTCCTGGTCGTGTTCATCTCGGGCATCAGCTTCGTGGGCTACATCCTCATCAAGGTGCTGGGCGCGGAGAAGGGAATGGGCCTCACGGGCCTTCTGGGGGGCATCGCGTCGAGCACCGCGATCACCCTGGGCCTGTGCCAGCGGAGCCGGTGCGAAAAAGAGCTGTCCCAGCCGTTCGCCCTGGCCATATTCATCGCCTGGTCCATCATGTTCGCCCGGCTCCTGGGGATCGTGGCGGTGATCAACCTCGAGCTCGCCTCCCTGCTCCTGGCAGCCCTGCTCATCCCCTGCGCCGTGGGCCTCGCCTACGCCCTCTTCCTCTTCGTCATCCACCGCAGCGACCACAGGGCGGAGCTGAGCGTGAAGAACCCCTTCGAGCTGTGGCCCTCCATCACCTTCGGCGCCGTGTTCCTCCTCATCCTCTTCGCCTCCCGCGCGGCACAGACCTACCTGGGCGACAGCGGCATCTACCTCACGAGCTTCCTCTCCGGGCTCGCGGACGTGGACGCCATCGCGCTCTCCCTCACCCAGCTCTCCGACGGACAGAACGGCATCCATCCTGCCACGGCGGCCAGGTCCATCATGTTCGCCACCGTGGCCAACACCTTCCTCAAGGGCATGTTCGTCATGGTCATCGGGGCCCCGGCCCTGAAGAAGGCCATCCTCCCGGGCTTTCTCCTCCTCATGTGCGCCACCATGGCCGGCGTCTTCATCACGTGACCGCCCCCGTTTCCCTGCCCGCTGGCAATTATTCTATTGACTCATGCCCGATTTTGGTACTTGAGGTAAGTATTGTCAGTGCGTATATTTCAGATGTACCGCCCTTTTTCGGGATGATCATGAAAGGAGGACCGGCATGAAACTGCAGGAAATCAGGCAGATCGCAAAGGGTGTGGGGGTCAAGGCCGGCGTGGGCAGATCGAAGGCCGACATCATCCGTGACATCCAGGCCGCGGAAGGCAACTCCCCCTGCTACAGGAACATCACGGACTGCCGTGTTCTGAACTGCCTCTGGAGAGGCGACTGCCAGACGGAAAAGAAATAGGCCCCCGGCCGGCCTGCCGCCCGCCCATTCGAAAACGGGGAGTGTGATCATGAAGGTGACCTCGGTCGACCAGATGAGGGCCATGGATTCCGCCGCGTCCACGCGGTTCGGGATAGACGAGCTGCTCCTCATGGAGAACGCGGGCCTTGCGGCGTGCACCCTGCTCGACCGCGAGGCGGGCATCCGCGGCGGCTCCTTCGTCGTGGTCTGCGGCCCCGGAAACAACGGCGGCGACGGCTTCGTACTCGCCCGGAAGATCCTCTCCTCCGGCGGCACGCCCCGGGTGTTCATCCTGGGGGACAGGGAAAGCTACCAGGGGGCTGCCCGGAAGAACCTCGAAATCCTGGGCAGGCTGTCCGTCGAGACGTCCACCCTCCGCTCCATCGAGGACCTGCGCTCCGCCATCCTCCACGCCGACGCGGCGGTGGACGCACTCCTGGGCACCGGCCTGAAGCGCACGGTGACCGGACTCTTCGCCCAGGCCATAGGCGCGCTCAACGATTCCCCCCGCTTCGTGCTGAGTCTCGACATCCCCTCGGGTGTGAGCGGTGACACGGGCCGCGTGATGGGATGCGCCGTCCAGGCCGACTGTACCGTCGCCTTCGGCCTGCCGAAAGCCGGCAGCCTGCTTCCGCCGGGCTCCTGGCACTGCGGGAAGCTCTTCGTGAGCCACATCTCCTTCCCGCCGGAGCTCACCCGCTCCCCGGACATCCTGGTGGAGGTGAACGCCCCCCCCGCCCTTCCCTTCCGCGACCCGGCAGGGCACAAGGGCTCCTTCGGAAAGGCGCTCTTCATCGCCGGCGCCCGGGGCTACTACGGCGCCCCCTACTTCTCCGCCATGTCCTTCCTGAAGGCCGGCGGCGGGTACTCGAGGCTCGCGTGCCCCGAGAGCGTCATGCCCTTCATCGCGGCGAAGGGGAGCGAGATCGTGTTCCTTCCCCTGGCCGAAACCTCCCAGGGGAGCCTCTCCCGCGCGGGGAGGAAGGCCCTGCTCGAAATGGCCGGCAAGGTGGATGTGGTGGCCGTCGGTCCGGGCCTCTCCCTGAACGAAGACACCATCAGGCTGGTGCGGGAGCTGACAGCCCGCATCGACAAGCCCCTCATCCTGGACGCCGACGGCATCGCCGCCATCGCCGGGGACCCGGGCATCGTCAGGAAACGCATGCACCCCACGGTCCTCACCCCCCACACAGGCGAGATGGCGCTCATCGCGAACCGCCCCGCAAACGAGATCGACCGCGACAGGGTAAGCTCGCTGACGGCCGCTTCCCGGGACCTGGGTGCCGTCATCGTGCTCAAGGGGGCGAGCACCCTCGTGGGGTTCCCGGACGGCCGCGTCAGGATCAACCTGAGCGGGAATTCGGGCATGGGCACTGCCGGTTCGGGGGACGTGCTCACGGGGACCATCGCCGCCATGTACGGCCTGGGGCTGCCCTTCGACGACGCGGTGTGCAAGGGCGTGCTCATCCACGGCGCGGCGGGGGACCTGGCGGCGCGCGACAGGGGCCAGGACGGCATGACCGCCCAGGACATCCTCGACCGCCTGCCCGAGACCCTCAGGATGGACCGCGACGGCGAGCTCGGAAAGGTCTGCCCGGAGATTGAAGTGATCTGAGACCCCCTTCTTTCGGGCTCTCCCGCCTTTCCCCGGGGACTCTTGTGATCCCCGGGCAAGGGGAAGCGTCATGCCCCTTTCAAGGGTTCACTTTCCCGCGGCCTGCAGCGGGGCGGCCCCTGCCACTCACCCGGCAGAGCCCTCCGCCTGCGCCTGGCAACCGTTCCTGGTCCTTAGGAACCCGCGTCATCTTCTTTTTTTCTACAGAATCTTCTGCCCGCGGCCGATAAGGACACCAGGAAAAAACTCTCTTCATAACTGCCAGGCGGCACCGTGCTTCCTGGCTATTTTTTTGCGAACACCCCGGTCCCTCCCAGGCATGCGGCCCGGCAGAACGGCGGTTTCTTCCGTCCTCTTTTCAGGATTCCCCCATGACCATACCCGGTTCGTTCCCGGAGGAAACCACCTGGCAATTCCGTTTCCGGCACTCACGTTCGACAGAAGGAAATGCCCGGTGCGTTCCCGGAGAATAACACCGCCGATGCAGAAAACCTGCCCGGGGGGTCAGGCCCGGAGCAGGCGCACGCCGTCCGCGGCGAGGATCAGGGCGCACCCCCACAGGAGGATGCCCAGGAAACGCATGCAGATCCCGTATGCTCTCCCTCCGAGCAGGTGCCTCCCCCTCCCGGTGAAGGCCGCCAGCACCACCTTGGAACCCACGAGGCACAGGTAGAAACCGGCCAGGAAGGCCGCGGCCCCGCCCCCGCCGTTTTTCCACGCCCGGACGAGGAGCGGCGAGCCCACGGTCGTCCAGAACAGGTAGGGGTGCGGGTTGAGGAAGTTGGTGAGTATCCCCCGGCGCAGCGGCTGCGCCCCGCTTTCCGGGACCCCCACGGAAACCGGCGGGGAAGTGAAGGTCTCGCGGCCCAGGTGCGCGAGGAACAGGGCCCCCGCCAGCGAGATCAGCCCCAGGACGTGGTTCGACCCGGACAATCGCGTCAGGGCGAGCAGGGATATGCCGATGATGGGCAGGTCGGTGACCAGGGGGGACAGCGACACCCGGACCCCGGCGCCCGCCCCGTGCCTCAGCGTTTCCACGAGCACGAGGGTGAGCAGGGGGCCGGGGGCGAGGCCTGACGAAAGGCCGAAGATCATCCCCGTGGCGAGATACGTCAGCATGCGCCCTCCGCTCCTCCTTCCCCTTCACCCGGTGGTCCGGCCTGAGGGTATCGCAGCGCGGAAAGGCCTGTCAACAATGATTGCGGGGGATTGCCGGAGAACGGCAGGCATCCGAACAGTGCCGCACCCTGGCCAGGAAGGGAGCTCCCGTCATTTCAGCAGGGCCGGGCAGAGGCGGGCGCTTGAAACGAGCCGCACCCCCGGCCAGGAAGGGTTTCCCGGTTCACCCGGCGTCGAGCACTTCCCGGATCTTCCCCGCGAGGTCGCCCAGGCTGAAAGGCTTCTGGATAAAGCCCCGGCAGCCCTTCTCCATGATCTTTTCCGCCTGCCCGTCCAGGCTGTAGCCACTGGAGAGGATCACCCTGACCCCAGGTTCGATCTCCTTGATCTTCTCGAAGGTTTCCTTCCCCCCGAGGTCGGGCATGATCATGTCCAGGAGGACGAGGTCGATCTCGGGCCTCCTGCTGCGGTAGGTCTCCACCGCTTCCCGCCCGCCGGAGGCGGGGATCACCCTGTACCCGAGATGGGTGAGCATCTGCGCGCCCACGTCGAGGATGAAGCCCTCGTCGTCCACCAGGAGGATGGTCTCGCCGCCCTTCTGGATGGGCTCGACAACCTTCGCTTCCGTTTCCTCCTCCCGGTCCGATGCGGGGAGGAACACCACGAACGTGCTGCCCGCACCCTTCTCGCTGCGAACGGTCACGAAGCCCTTGTGGTTCCTCACGATCCCGTACACCGAGGCGAGGCCCAGACCCGTGCCCCTGCTCTTTTCCCGGGTGGTGAAGAAGGGCTCGAAGATCCGCGCCATGGTGTCCTCGTCCATGCCCACGCCGGTGTCCGCCACCGACACGCTCACGTACCTGCCCGCCTCGAGGCCGTGGGGGGCCACGTCGGAGGAGGACAGGCGGGCGTTTTCCACCGTGAGGTAGAGGTCGCCCCCGCCGGGCATGGCCTGCCACGCGTTGACGAAGATGTTGAGCAGGACCTGGTCGATCTGCCCGCGGTCCACCTCGACGGTCCAGAGGTCCTCCTGCAGCTTGTGGTGGATCCTCACCTCCTTCTTCGACCTCCCGAACATCTCCGCGTTCCGCCGGACCAGCTTGCCCAGGTCGGTGGGCCTGACGTCGTATTTGCCGCCCCGGGCGAAGCCCAAAAACTGCCGGGTGAGGTCGGAGCCCTGCCGGACGTACTCCTCCATGTTCCTGAGGCGCTCGTAGAAGGGGTGGCCGCTTTCCAGGTTCATGAGCATGAGCGACACGTTTCCCAGGATGCCCATGAGGAGGTTGTTGAAGTCGTGCGCGATGCCCCCCGCGAGCTTGCCGATGGCCTCCATCTTCTGGGCCCTCATGAACTGCTCCTCGAGGCTCTTCTTTTCGCTGATGTCGATGATGAAACCCCGGACGCCCGCGGCCTGCCCTTCTTCCCTGATGCCGACCGCATGGATGAGCACCGGGAACTCGGTCCCGTCCTTTCTCGTGGCCGTGTACTCGGTGAGCCCCACGTCCTCGCCCTCCCGGATCCTCCGGAAATTCGCCAGGGCGCGCATGCGGTCCCCGGGCGCGAGGACGTCGATGCCCCTGATGCCGCTCCAGAAGTCCTCGCGGGAATAGCCGAACTTGTCGAAGGCCGCCTCGTTCACGAAGGTGAGGATTCCCCCCTCGTCCGCCTCGAACACGGTCTCCGGCAGGAGACGGGCCATGTCGCGGAAACGCTCCTCGCTCTTGCGGATGGTGCCCTCGGCCTTTTTCCGCTCGGTGACATCCCGCACCACGCCCCGGAAACCCACCGGGTTCCCCCGTTCGTCCCGCACGAGCGAGACGGAGGCCTCCACGGGCAGCCGCGCGTCGTTCTTGCAGATCACCTCCCAGTCGAAGCCCGGCACCGGCTTGCCGGTCGTGAAGACCTTGTGGTAGTGCAGGAAGACCTTCTTCGCGTTCTCCTCGTCCACGAACGTCCGGAAGTTCATGCCGTCCATCTCCTCGTTCGTGTAGCCCAGCGCCCTCATGGCAGTGGCGTTGAAGAAGGTGAAGTTCCCCGCGAGATCCACTTCGTAATAGGCCTCCTCCATGTTGTCGAGGATGCCCCGGAACCGCTCCCTGCTCTCCCGGAGATCCCGCTCGACGCGCTTGCGTTCCGTGATGTCCATGCAGGAGGCGATCCGCTCCTGCGTCTCCGGGATGACGCCCACGCTCAGGAATACGTCGCGGCGGGCACCGGTGCGCGTGACCATGACGAACTCGTAGGTTGACGGCGCGGACGAGTGGTCCTTCCTCCGCTGGGCGTGGTACTTCTCCATCCGCTCCAGGTCTTCCGGGGCGATGAAGGAGGTCCAGCTCATTTTCCCTTCCATCTCTTCCCGGGAATAGCCGGTGATGAGGGCGAAATTCGTGTTCGCAAGGGTGATGACGGTGTCATCCCCGAAGAGGATGGAGGCGCTGCCCGTGTTCTCGAAGATGGCGCGGTAGCGCAGCTCCCGCTCCCGGACGAGTTCCTCGGAGCGCTTGCGCTCCGTGATGTCCCGGGCGATCCCGTGGATGGCATGGGGCCTGCCGTCGCGGTAGATGAGCGACCCCTTGGTCTCAATCCAGATGCAGCTCCCGTTTCTGCACCGTATCCTGTATTCGTTGGGCTTTTTCTGATACCCGGTTTTCAGGATCTCGGCGATGGTGTCCATGGCCCGGGGGAGCATCTCGGGGACGATGATGTCTTTGAAGCTGATCGACCGGATCTCCTCCATGCCGTACCCGAGCATGCCGACGATGGCTTCGTTGGCGTCCAGGAAGTTCCCCTGGAAGTCGTGCGTGTAGATGATGTCCAGGGAGCGGCCGGTGATGGCGCGGTAGCGCTCCTCCAGTTCCCGGGCGGACTCCCTGACGCTGCGGAGCTCCCCTTCGAGCTCCCGGATCCTGCTCTTTCTGTCTTCCCCGTCCTGCCGGTCCGTCATGTCTTCTCCTCGAGGAAACGGCGCGCCCCGGGCGCCACGCCCGGCACCACCCCGGTTTCTCACAGAAACTGCCCGTGATTCTTCAGCTCTATCGGCAAATCGACACAGAAATATCATACCCGGGTGACGCCTCCCCGCCCCTTCGGGTCAGGGGGCATGACGCGATATGCGGACCTCCCGGTTTTCCGGTCGCCCTGGAGACTTAAGGCACCCGCTCTTCCTCGCCTGACACGGGCTTTGCTGCCTGAGGAGCCGCGGGAGGCTCTTGCCTTCCGGCCAGCTTTCATTATATTGTAGGTGGTATGAAGAAGCTGGTCATATTCATGGTGCTGCTCTGCATGCCGGGCGCCTCCTTCGCGATGAAGCCCCTGGACGACAAGTCCATGGGCCAGGTCATGGGGCAGGCCGGCGTGAGCATCTTCGTGGACATCACCATGAACATCCACATCGGCACCCTCGCCTGGGGGGACTCGGACGGGCTTGCCCCGGGCCCGTACAACCCCTGGAACATCCAGACTTCGGGCGGCTTCATCGGGGTTTCCGACCTGACGGTGTCCGGGCTCTCCATCACGCACGGACTGGCCGGCGTCGGGGCGAACTCCGTGAGCTTCTGGCCCGGGGCCGGGAGCATAGACGTCGTCAACGGCATCCCCTATTACGTGGTGCACGCCGGGCCGGGGAACCCCTGAGCCGGCTGTCTCCGGACCTGTCCTCCCGGAAGTGCCCTTTCCCCGCACGGCCTCGACCGGGTCCAGCCTCACGGGGCCGTCCGCCTTCTCCAACGCCCTTTCCCCGCACGGCTTCGACCGGGTCCCGTTTCTTTTCCCCCGGCGCTCCTTGTGCCGGGAAACACGGAATGATCCGGGCCGGTCCCGCCCGAGTCCCGGAGGAACCACTCCGGTGCTGACAAGACCGCGCTCCGTGTGATACCCTGCCCGCAGGCTGAACGGCCGCCCGCCAGGGGCGCCCGTCAAGCCGGTGAAAGGGAGCGGGAACGTGGAGCACGACATACAGCCGGGCAGGAGCTATCCCCTCGGGGCGACGGTGTCCCCCCAGGGCGTCAACTTCAGCGTGTTCTCCAAGAGCTGCACGGCCGTGGAGCTGCTCCTCTTCGACGACCCCGACGACGCCGTGCCCCGCCGGGTCATCCGTCTCGACCCCCGCCGGAACAGGACCTTCTACTACTGGCACGCCTTCGTTCCCGGGCTCAAGGCCGGCCAGCTCTACGGGTACCGGGTGTACGGCCCCCACGACCCCTCCCGGGGCCTGTTCTTCGACGGCTACAAGCTCCTCGTCGACCCCTACGCCAAGGCGCTCGCCCTGGGCGGAAACTACGACCGCACCTACGCGTGCCGGCCGGGCGACAACACCGCGTGGGCGCCCAAGTCCGTGGTGGTGGATCCCTCGGACTACGACTGGGAGGGCGACGAGCCCCTGCTGACGCCCTACGCCTCCACCGTCATCTACGAGCTCCACGTGGGCGGCTTCACCCGCCACCCGAGCTCAAACCTCCCGGTGCACAGGCGGGGCACCTATGCGGGGCTTGCGGACAGGACAGGCTACCTCAAGGACCTCGGGGTCACGGCCGTGGAGCTCATGCCTGTGCAGCAGTTCGACGCGCAGGACGCCCGGGGGCCCCTGTGCAACTACTGGGGCTACAGCCCCATGGCCTTCTTCGCGCCCCACGCGGGCTACGGCTCCACGGGCGATCCCCTGGAGGTGGTCAACGAGTTCAGGGACATGGTGAAGACCCTCCACCGCCACGGCATCGAGGTCATCATGGACGTGGTCTTCAACCACACCGCCGAGGCAGGCGCCGATGGCCCCACGTTTTCGCTCAAGGGCTTCGAGAACCCTGCCTACTACCTCTACAACCTGGAGAAGCAGGCTTTCGAGAACTTCTCCGGGTGCGGCAACACGGTGAACGCCAACTACTCGGTGGTCCGTTCCATGATCATGGACTGCCTGCGCTACTGGGTGGAGGAGATGCACGTGGACGGCTTCCGCTTCGACCTCGCCTCCATCATGTCCCGGGGCGAGCTCGGCGAGCCCCTGGAGAGGCCCCCCATCCTCTGGTCCATCGAGTCCGACCCGGTGCTCGCCGGCACGAAGCTCATCGCCGAGGCCTGGGACGCGGCCGGGCTCTACCAGGTGGGTTCGTTCATCGGCGACCGCTTCGCCGAGTGGAACAGCCCGTTCAGGGACGACGTGCGCAAGTTCATCAAGGGCGACCCGGACACGGTGCACAAGCTCTCGAAGCGGCTCCTGGGCAGCCCCGACATCTACCCCCGGCCCGACCGCGACCTCAACCGGAGCATCAACTTCGTCACCTGCCACGACGGGTTCACCCTGAACGACCTCGTCTCCTACAACCTCAAGAGCAACCTCGCGAACCTCGAGGAAAACCGGGACGGCTACGAGCACAACTGCTCCTGGAACTGCGGAGAGGAGGGGGAGACGGAGGACCCGGAGATAGAAGCCCTGAGGCTCCGGCAGATCCGGAACTTCCTCACCGTCCTCTTCATCTCCCAGGGCACGCCCATGCTCCTCATGGGCGACGAGGCGAGGAGGACCCAGCGCGGCAACAACAACGCCTACTGCCAGGACAGCGAGCTCACCTGGTTCGACTGGGGCCTCCTGGAAAAGAACGCCGGCCTCACGCGCTTCGTCCGGGGGCTCATCGAGTTCACCGGCTCCTGCGGGATCTTTCACCAGGAGCACGTGCCCGCGAGGTACCCCGGGTCCACCGGCACGGCCATCACCTGGCACGGCGTGCGCCTGAACGGGCCCGACTTTTCTTCTCAATCGCACAGCCTCGCCCTGGAGATGCAGGACGCCGAGGCCCGGGAGCACGTCTACATCATGCTCAACACCTACTGGGAGCCCCTGTCGTTCGAGCTGCCCCACCCGGGGCCCGGGCGGGCCTGGCGCCGCGTCGTGGACACGTCCCTGCCCCACGGCGAGGACTGCCTGCCCCCGGGCAAGGCGCCGAAGGTCCTCCAGGGCAGGTACAGGCTGACCGACCGCTCCTTCGCCATCCTCGTGTCCCTCCCCCGGTCGGGGCACACATGACCGGCGTTTTTTCCCCGGCGACCCCTTGAGCGCTACCTGAATCTACCGGCATGGCGCCGCCGGGCACGCCCGGGCGGCATTTTCCTCCGGGCAAGCCTTTGAGCTCTTCTTGGATCTTCCGGCGCAGCGCCTCCGGGCGGGCCCGGGGCGCGTTTCTCTCCCGGCGAGCCCCTGTCAGGG
>ERZ1645187.2330-NODE-2330-length-16833-cov-14.954285_pt1 | contig 16833 bp, 18 predicted proteins | sample MGYA00575352_ERZ1645187 | MGnify/ENA primary metagenome ERZ1645187 (study PRJEB40837, sample SAMN11349314) | freshwater sediment metagenome | isolation source: river sediment | host: Sediment | place: India: Wazaribad , New Delhi | collected 2017-02-21 ... | reverse complement strand
GCTCAACATCCCACCGGTCAATTTACGCAAGACCCTGTAGAGAGAGGAGAAAAAAGTGAATCTGCAGATCAGTGGTCACCACATCGAAGTAACCCCCGCCCTGCGCGAATACGTGGAAAACAAGCTGGATCCGGTTGTCCGTCACTTCGACAAAGTGACCGGTGTCAACGTGGTTCTGTCTGTTGAAAAACTGAAGCAGAAGGCTGAAGTCACCGTTCACGTACCGGGCAAGGACATGCATGTCGAAGAGTCCGGCGACGATCTCTATGCCGCCATCGACACGATGTTCGACAAGCTGGACCGCCAGGTTCAGAAATACAAGCAGAAGGTCCAGGATCACCACCGCGGTGAAAAACCCGGACTGCAGGACGCCGAATAAGCGCCGACTGGCCGCAGCCCTGGCTGCGGCCTTGTTTCGCCCACTCCTATGAATCCTCTTAGCAATCTCCTGAGCGTCGACCAGGTGCAGTTGAACCTGGAAGCCAGCAGCAAGAAACGCGTCTTCGAACAGGCAGGAATTCTTTTCGAAACGCGCCTCGGTCTGGCCCGCTCCACCATTTTTGACAGCCTCTTCGCCCGCGAAAAGCTCGGCTCCACCGGCCTCGGCCAGGGCGTGGCGATTCCGCACGGCCGCATCAAGGGGCTCAAGCAGGCAGCCGGTGCTTTCATGCGTCTGGCGACCCCGGTGCCTTTCGACTCGCCGGATGGCCGTCCGGTCGATCTGCTCTTCGTTCTCCTCGTTCCCGAACAGGCGACCGAGGAACACCTGCAGATCCTGTCGGAGCTTGCCCAGCGTTTCTCGGATCGGGCTTTCCGCGAGAAATTGCAGACTGCCAGCGATCCGGCAGCGGTGCTTGCTCTCTTTCAGGCCTGAGTCAGCCGCGTGCGCCACGTAAACCTGGTTCAGCTTTACGAGGACAATCGCGAAAAGCTGCTGCTCAACTGGCATATCGGCCAGAACGCCGACCGGCGCATCGAGATCAAGGGCTCCAATAGCTACGGCGCCGACCTGGTTGGTCACATCAACATCATTCACCCGGAGCGACTTCAGGTTCTCGGCCTGGCCGAATACGACTGGGCCATGCGCATCGGGGAACGCCGCTTCGGGCAGATGTTCGCCGACCTGCTCAGTGCCAAGCCGCCCGCCGTCATCGTCGCCGATGGCCTGACCCCGCCGCCCATGGTGGCCGAAACATGCGCCCAGAGCGGCACCCCGCTGATCTTCTCGCCCAAGCCCTGCTCTGCAGTCATCGACCTGATACGAATTTATCTGTCGGCCCGTCTGGCTGACACGATCAGCATGCACGGCGTCTTCATGGATGTCTTGGGCATGGGCGTGCTGATTACCGGTGATTCCGGTGTCGGCAAATCGGAACTGGCGCTGGAACTGATTTCCCGCGGCCACGGCCTGGTTGCCGACGACGTCGTGGAAATGGCGCGTATCGCACCGACCACCATCGAGGGACGTTGCCCGGGCATGTTGCGTGATTTTCTCGAGGTGCGCGGCCTGGGCCTGCTCAATATCCGCACCATTTTCGGCGAAACCGCCTCGCGCCGGAAAATGAAGCTCAAGCTGATCGTGCACCTGCAGAAAACAGCCGCTGCCGCCGATGCCCCGCGTCTGCCGCTCGATGCGCAAACCCAGGAGGTGCTCGGCGTACCGGTACGCAAGGTGGTCATCCCGGTGGCTGCCGGCCGCAACCTGGCCGTCCTGCTCGAAGCGGCCGTGCGCAATACTATCCTGCAGTTCCGTGGCATCGACAGCTTGCAGGATTTCATGGATCGCCAGCAGCGCATGATGCTTGACGATGACGCCTGAATGGCTGATAGTGTTTTTGCGTACTACTTAACCAAGGGGACATCCACGATGAAGAAATTGATCGCTCTGTTGCTCGTCGCTTTCTCTACCGGCGCCGTTTATGCCGCTGACGACTGCGCAGCCCGTGCCGCCGAAAAGAAGCTGGCCGGGGCTGCCAAGAACAGCTTCATGAAGAAGTGCCAGGCCGATGCCGGTGTACTGCCGGAAAATGCGGCATGTGCCGCCAAGGCAAAGGACAAGAAGCTGGCCGGGGCCGCCAAGAACAGCTTCATGAAGAAATGCACGGCTGACGCCGCCGCTGCCAAGTAAAAACCGGGTTTTGCCCGTATCGGCCATCTGCGGATGGCCGATTGCCGTTTACAGGTGCTCGAAATCCGCGAGGTCGGATTGCGGATCGTTTGCCGAGGCACCGAAACAGATCTTGCCCTTGCCGTCGAGCTGCATTTCGTTACGGCGAACCATCAGTTCGTGGCGCCCGGCCAGGGTGACGAAGGTGCCATTGGTACTGGTATCGACCAGATAGAAACCATCGTTCCGCCGTTCGACCCGGGCGTGTTGGCGGGATGCCTTGCGGTCATCGATCGCCAGCTTGCAGGCCAGGTCGCGCCCGATCGTCAGCACCGGCGTCTTCTCATCGACCAGGAAGGCCTTGCCCCGGTAACGAATGCACAGGCGGTCGGCCGGCAAGTGACTTTGCGGCCCGAAGGAGGACATCGGGTATGAGCCGCCCTGGTAGCTCGGCCAGTGGATCTGGAACAAGGAATATTCGACGCCGTTTTCAGCCACGGTGCCCAGTTTGGGCATGGCATCGACGGTGATGATGCCGGGTTGCGGCAATTCGGCGACCAGCTCGGAACTGCACAGGATCTGATCGCGCCGGGCGATCCCGGCGATACGCGCTGCAGTGGCAACGGCCGGCCCACCCAGCTTGCCCTCACTGACCGCCACCACGCCGCTGTGGAGACCGATGCGGATGGTCAGCTTGAGGCCGGAGACCGGCGGCAGGTCGGCAATGCGCTGTTGCATGTCGATGGCCGCCTGGCAGGCTTCCTCGGCATTTTCGAAGGAAGCGAGCAATTCATCGCCGACGATCTGGATGGTCTTTCCCTTGTAGCCGTCGATCGAGCGGTTCATCCGCTTCAGGCAGCGCTCGACGGCGTGCATGGCTTCCCGGTCGCCCAGCTTTTCGAAAAGCGCTGTGCTGCCGGAAACATCGGCGAACATGACCGTCAATCTACGTTGCGTGGCGCTCATCGGCTGGCAAAGACCAGAAGTGAAAAATTTATTGGAACAGGATTATATGCTGAGCCAGCAGCATTACGCATTATGCCTTTAGGCTTAGCGGGATGGTCCCGGTCATTGGCAGTTCCGGGCTGTCGAAAGCGATGTCGCCCTCGTCGACCGGCGTATCCAGCGTCAGGCCGCGGAAATCGAACAGGTCGAGGTCGGCCAGGTGGGATGGCACGACGTTCTGCATGGCGGTGAACACCGACTCCGTGCGGCCCGGATAGCGCTTGTCCCAATCCTGCATCATTTCGCGGATCTTCTGGCGCTGCATGTTTTCCTGCGAACCGCACAGGTTGCAGGGAATGATCGGAAATTCCATGCCGCGCGCGAACTTGGCGATGTCGGCCTCGGCGCAGTAGGCCAGCGGGCGGATGACGATGTGCGACTTGTCGTCGGTGACCAGCTTGGGCGGCATGGCCTTGACCTTGCCGCCGAACAGCAGGTTCAGGAACAAGGTATGCACCATGTCGTCGCGGTGGTGGCCAAGGGCGATCTTGTTGGCGCCCAGTTCCTTGGCGGTGCGGTAAATGATGCCGCGGCGCAGGCGGGAGCACAGCGAGCAGGTCGTCTTGCCCTCGGGAATCTTGTCCTTGACGATGGAGTAGGTGTCGGACTCGATGATGTGGTGCTCGATACCGATCGACTTGAAGTAATTGGGCAGGATCTCGGCCGGGAAGCCGGGCTGCTTCTGGTCAAGATTCATCGCGATCAGCTTGAACTTGACCGGAGCGCGCTGCTGCAGCGCCATCAGCATGGCGAGCAGGGTGTAGGAGTCCTTGCCGCCGGAAACGCAGACCAGCACCGTGTCGCCGTCCTCGATCATGTTGTAGTCGATGATCGCCTTGCCGGTACGGCTCTCGAGCGATTTACGGAGTTTTTGCAGGGTGTTGGAACTGGTCATGGTCGGTGACGGCCGGGCCGCCTCGCTGATCGGAAAACCCGCGAGTTTACCCTGTGTCGTACTGCCGGGTGAGGAGATTTTCGACGTTTAATCAGTCAGTTCCCATCGCCGACCGATGACAGGAGCGATTCGCCGGGATGCTTCCTTGCCGCCATCGTCCAGGAAAAAGCAGCGGCGACACGGCGCTGGCCTCCCCTTGGTCGTAAAATCGCCACTTTTTGCGCCCGCAATGAATAATCTCCCTGTTCCGAGTCCCGACGCGCTGGCCCACAGCCAGCGCCTGCAGCAGGCCATCGTCGAGGATGTGGCAGCGGCCGGTGGCTGGATGTCGTTTGCCCGCTTCATGGAACAGGTGCTGTATCGGCCGGGTCTTGGCTATTACACCGCTGGGGCACGCAAGTTTGGTGCGGCCGGGGATTTTGTCACCGCTCCGGAAATATCTGCCCTGTTCGGCCGGGCGCTGGCCAGGCAAGTCAAACCGGTGCTCGCCGCCTCGTCCCCCGCAGTGCTTGAGGTGGGGGCCGGCTCCGGCCGCCTGGCGGCCGACCTGCTGCTCGAACTGGAGCGGCTGGGCAGCCTGCCCGAGCGCTACTGCATACTCGATCTGTCGGCCGATCTGCGCCAGCGGCAACAGCAGACGATTGCCGCCGCAGCGCCCCACTTGCTGTCCCGCGTCGAATGGCTGGATTGCCTGCCGGAACGTTTTTCCGGTGCCGTGGTGGCCAACGAACTGCTCGATGCCATGCCGGCGCATATCGTTGCCTGGCGCGACGAGGGCATTGTCGAGCGCGGTGTCTCTCTCGATGCACAGGGGGGATTTACCTGGGCGGAGCGTCCGGCGAGCGGTGCGTTGCTGGCGGCTGCCGGGGAAATTGGTGCCCAATGCCAGTTGCCGCCCGGCTTCGAGAGTGAAATCAGCCTCGCCGTGCGCGCCTGGGCGGCGGAATGGGGGCACCGCCTCGACCGGGGCGCCCTGCTTCTCATCGACTACGGTTTCCCGCGCCGCGAGTTCTATCACCAGCAGCGCGGCCGTGGCACGCTGATGTGCCACTACCGCCACCATGCCCATCCCGATCCCTTCTATCTGCCGGGCCTGCAGGATGTGACGGTGCATGTCGATTTCACCTCGGTCATCGCCGCCGCGCACGGCGCCGGCCTTGATCTGCTCGGCTACACCAGCCAGGGCCAGTTCCTGCTCAATTGCGGCATCCTCGATCTGCTGGCCGGGATTCCCAACGGCACGCCGGAATACATACGGGCCAGCGGCGCGGTCAATACGCTGCTCATGCCGCATGAAATGGGCGAACTGTTCAAGGTGATCGCCATCGGCCGCGGCATCGACGAGCCGCTGACCGGCTTTGCCAGCGGCGACCAGAGCCGGCGGCTGTAGGGACGGGCAGAGGCCGCCCCGAAAGTTCAGCGTTTGGCCAGTTCGCGGAAGCGGTTGGGCTGGCCGAGCACGAGGTGGCCGAAATGGTCGAGCAGGGCCTGGTCGATGGCCTGAGGGCGCAGGGTGTAAAGCGCACTGCCCAGGCGTTCGAGATTGCGCGTTTCGAGCATGATGACGCCCTTGGCAAAATCGGCCCGCCAGCGGGCACTGACGCTGACATCGCAGCTGATGTCGAATTCGGCCCGCTCGACGTAGCGGCGCTCGTTCTTGAATTCCTTGCAGGTGAACGGCAGGCCGAAATCGAACAGGGTGGTGCGGAAGCGCTCGACCGCCGCGCCGTCGCGCTCGATGAGCAGCGAACCCGAGCCTTTCAGGTGGTAGGAGAAGGTTGCCAGTTCGACCAGCGCGCCGGCACTCTGGCTCTGTGTCCGGTAATCGGCAAAGCCTTCCTGCCAGTCCAGTTGGCTGAGAACGTATTGCTCGATCAACGCATAATTGCGCGGAATGCCCGGCTTGACGATATTCAGTTGTTGCACCAGTTCGTGCAGGAAAAAGAAGACGTGCTTCAGCGCCTGGTCGATGGCTTCGTTGGTGGCTGTGCGCTCGGCCATGTCGCTGTGCATTTCGCGTTGCCGCGCTTCGGCCTGGCGGCGCAACTGATCGAGCAGGCCGCCGCCGGCGATCTCCGGCAAGGGCGTTGCCGCGGGCGACGTATCGCCCGGCTTGGGTGCATCGGGCTGAGGTGAGGCAGGCTGGCGCTGCGGCACGATTTCCGGAAAGACCAGTTCGGCATCCACCATCCCGGCACCGGAATTGGCCAGGTATTCGCGGCGGGCGCGACGTTCGGCGGCATCGAGGTCGAAATTCTCGATGTCGGCAATCAGCGCTGCTTCCAACTCCGCTATGTCGTCACGCAGCATGGAACCCTTGCGCTCGCGCTTGGCGCGGATGGCCTCGCTGATACTGGAAAGCTGGTTGTCTTTTTCGGAATCGCTCATGAAACTTGAACTTGCGGCTGCCTCGATTACACTGAACCAATAATGTGTCCTAAACGGAGCGAGCGCAAGATGGACGTTACCTCGATCGGCAGTCTGAGTACGGCCTTGTCCCAGGCGGAAGTGGCCGATGCCGTGGGTATCCGGGTGCTCAAGAAAGCCATGGATATTCAGGAACAGAGCGCCCTGCAGTTGCTGCAGGCCCTGCCGCAGCCGCCGAGCAATCCGCCCAACCTCGGTCAGAACATCGACGTCAAGGCTTGAGTTCGTCCAGCCAGTCGCGCAAGGTGGCCGCCACGAGCGGCCATTCCTTTTCGTGGCTGACGGCATGGCCCATGTCGCGGAAGATGTGGGCGCGCTGGCCGTAGGTGTGCGCCGTCGTCTGGACCAGGAAGGCCGGCACCAGCACATCATCCTCGGCACCGAGGATCAGCATCGGCGGCCGATGCATGGCGAACAGGTTGGGCAGGTTGAACATGGTCATGTCGAGGATCGCCCGGTGCGATTCGCTCTGCATGCGGCTCAGCCAGGCGTTGAGCATCGCTTCGTCCACCTCGCCGGCAAAAAGGGCTTCGCGCAACGTGGCGGTATCGGTGTATTCGCCGCTCATGATCCGGTTGATTTCCAGGAACAGCTGCGGCTTGCTGAACAGCAGGTGGAATTGCGAGGCGATCAGGCCCTGCGGCGGCACCGAGCAGACCAGGGCCACCGCCGTTGCCGGGCGGTGTTCCAGGTATTTCTGGACGATGAAGCCGCCCATCGAGTGGCCGATCAGGACTGGCGGCTCATCCAGCCAGTCGACCACCGTTTTGACATCATCGACATAGTCGCCGATCGAGTGCCAGTTGATCTGTTCGCCCCCCGTGCTGCCGCCATGGCCGCGCAGGGAGAGGGCGTAGCAGGGATAGCCCGCCTCGGCCAGGAAAGGCATGAAGGTTTCCGTCCACATCCAGCCGCCGGCGAAGGCGCCATGCACGAAAAGCAGGGCCGGCTTGCCGGTCTTGCGGCTGGGCAGGCAGGAGAAAACTTCAAGGCCGTCGACGATCTGTGTTTTTAACATGGGCTCAGTGGGGAAAGTGGGTCGTGTTCTAATGCGGTTTTTCGGGGGAAGCCGGGCAAGATGCTGAAGTGGTTATTGACGCTGGTCGTCGCGATTTTCCTGTTGGGCATCATTGCCCCGCATCTGGCGCGCTTTATTCGTTTCGGCCAGCTGCCGGGTGATTTCGCCTTCCGCTTTCGCGGGCGGAACTACGTCTTCCCGGTGGCGACGACGATCATTTTCTCACTGCTGCTCTGGCTGCTCTCCCGGCTCATTTAATGCCTGTTTGACGGCGCGCACCCGGGCGGCATGGATGCGCTCGGGAATCCTGCCCGGGTCGCTGCAGGCAGCGGCGATCTCGCCGGCCGGCACGGCATGGACGGCGGCCAGCGCGGTCAGCAGTCGCTGGGGACTGTCGTAAGCGCGGTCTTCCCAGCCCAGGCGGCCGGTGTAGTCGCACAAACAGGCTTCCAGCAGGTTCCGGAAGCGTTCCGGCCGGCGCAGGGCGTCGGTCTTCTCGAACAGTGTGACGATGGTGCTCGCCTTCAGGTCGGCGGCGCGATGCACGTTGCCGTGGTAGCGCGCCATGAGCAGCGCCAGGTCGCGGCAGTCGTTGGGTACGCGCAGGCGGGCACAGAGCTTTTCGGTCAGCCGCACGCTGCGTTCCTCGTGGCCGAGGTGGCGGGGCAGGATGTCGGCCGGCGTTTCCGCCTTGCCGAGGTCGTGGGTCAGCGCCGAGAAGCGCACCGGCAAGGCGAAGCCGCGCAGTGCCGACTGGTCGACCACCATCAGCGTGTGGATGCCGGTATCGATTTCCGGGTGATAGTCGGCGCGTTGCGGCACGCCGAACAGCTTGTCGACTTCCGGCAACAGGCGAGCCAGCGCCCCGCAGTCGCGCAAAACCTCGAACATGCGTGACGGTTTGTCTTCCATCAGGCCCTTGGCCAGTTCCTGCCAGACGCGCTCGGCGACCAGATGGTCGACCTCGCCTGCTGCCACCATGCCGCGCATCAGCTCCAGGGTTTCCGGGGCGATGCTGAAATCGCTGAAGCGGGCAGCGAAGCGGGCAATGCGCAGGATGCGCACCGGGTCTTCGGCAAAGGCCGGGCCGACGTGGCGCAGCACCTTGGCCTGCAGGTCGCGCTGGCCGTGGAAAGGGTCGATCAGGCGGCCATCGGCGGCCTTGGCCATGGCGTTGATGGTCAGGTCGCGGCGGGCGAGATCATCGTCGAGGGTGACGTCGGGGGCGGCGTGGAAGGCGAAGCCGTGGTAGCCGCGGCCGGTCTTGCGCTCGGTGCGCGCCAGCGCGTATTCCTCGTGGGTATCAGGGTGCAGGAAAACCGGGAAATCCTTGCCCACCGGCCGGAAGCCTTGCGCCAGCATGGCTTCCGGGGTGGCGCCGACCACCACGTAGTCGCGGTCGGCATTGGGCCGGCCGAGCAGTTCGTCGCGGACGGCGCCGCCGACGATATAGGTCTGCACGGCGGAACAGCCGGTATTAACGGCCGGCGCGGAAGCGGAAGCTGTCGAGCTTGCCCTTCGGCGTATTCAGCGCGATGTACGACGGGGCGATGGATTCCAGCGCGGTCGGCTGCCAGTTGGCCGGGGCCTGGGCGCCCGGTGCGCCGACACTGTCCTTTTCCATGGAGCGCAGGTTGTCCGGCGACAGCATCGGGTTCGGCGCCAGCCACATCAGGCCGGCCTGCAGGTAGGCCCAGCCTTCGGACAGCGGGATGATGGTGGCGGTGCTGCCGGTCAGTTCCCTGGTGTAATCGACCAGTTCGCGCAGGGTGTAAACCTTGGGGCCGACCAGTTCGTAGGCCTGGCCGAAGGTGCTTGCGTCGCGCAGGCTATCGACGAAGGCATCGGCCACGTCGGCGGCCCACACCGGCTGGAAACGGGCATGGCCGAAACCGAGCGGGAAGAAAGGCACTTTCTTGAGCACCGCGGCGAACATCGACAGGAAGGAGTCGCCCAGCCCGAAGATGACCGAAGGACGGAAGACGGTGACGTCCAGTTCGCCCTGGGCAGCCAGCACCACGGCTTCGCCGTCGCCCTTGGAGCGCAGGTATTCGGACGTGCCCTTGGGGTCGGCATTGAGCGCGCTCATGTGCACCAGGCGACGGACGCCGGCAGCCTTGCAGGCGGCAACGATCTTCTTCGGCAGTTCGACATGGGCTTCGGCGAAATCGCGGCTGTAGGGCAACACGACATCGCGGCTGTGCAGGATGCCGACCAGGTTGATCACGGCATCGTGACCGCGCATCAGCTCGGTCAGGGTCTTTTCGCAACGGATATCGGCTTCCGGCATGGTCACGCCCGGCTGGATGATCAGCGCCTTGGTGCGTTCGCGGCGACGGGTCGGGACGGTGACCTCGATGCCGCGTTGCGACAGGCGATTGACGATGTAGGTACCGACGAAACCGCTACCCCCCAGCAGCAAGACTTTCTTGATGTCCATGTGAACCCCGGAAACTTGAATCGTAAAACTCGGATTTTAAGGCAATTTGGCCATTTTCGGGCGGCCGAATGGCCACCCGGCCCTGACTCCCGCCCTCAGTTGCGGCCGGTTTGGCTGATGGCGCGGCCGGCTGCGTTCTCGAACAGCGACTGCCCGGAGCGGATGACGGCATCGCCGCTGCGCAACTGGCGGTCGAGGATCGCCGGATGCATGGCAACGGCCAGCTCCTGATCCGGGTTGAGCAGCAGGGTGCGCTGGCTCTCCTGGCTGATGTGGCAGACCTGGCCGAGGCCGGTCGTATCGTCCGCCAGGCGGATGCTCAGCCAGTCGCCAAGGCGACAGGCCGGTACCTGGTCAGGTGGCGGCTGGTAGTCGGCAAAATCGAGGGTGCGTAAAACCAGGGCGCCCGCCCGCACCTCGCCGGCCTGCGGCTTGCCGGTCGGCGCAGGCAAATGGCTGGCGGCCAGGTCAGTGGCCGGGTCGGCCGCCGGCATCGGCATGGCGCGCAGGGCCAGGGTTTGCAACTGGAAACAGTCGTCGAGAAAGGCCTCCTGCTCCGCAGTCGGCGTGCCGATGCGCTGCATGCCTTCCTTGAGTGTCTTCAGGATGGCCGGCAGGCGATGGGCCAGCAATTTGCGGTCGTCGGCCGCCGCCTTGGGCTGGAAGGACCAGAGCAGGCCGTCGATGGCCGCCGTGCACGCCTGCCAGGGCGCGCTGTCCAGGCCGTGCTCCTGGCCGGTTTGCAGCAATACCTGCTGCCAGGTCCCGATCAGGAAACGGCGGGCGACTTCCGGTGGTTGCGTGTCCAGCGCCTGCTGGATGGTGGTCCGGACCCGCCCGACTATCCGGTCGCGGCGATCAAAATCGTCGAGCAGCGGCAGGTAGGGGCTGGCGGCAGCGATCAGTTGCGCCTGGCGTTCGGCGATCTGCGTATCCAGTTCGCCCAGGGCGCTCTCGAACACCGCGGAATCGGTGCCCGGTTCGGCACGCAGGCGGGAAGCCACTGCGAACAGGCCTGTGCACACCGGATGACGGGCCGTCACATCGGATGGCAAGCCGAGCGCCGCCTGTGCCATGCGGTCGATCACCCGGCGTGCCGGGTGCATGGGGTCGGTGAACAGCGTGCTGTCCTTCATCGCCACCCTGAGCAGCTTGATCTGCAGGCTGGAGATCACGGCTTTCACGGTATCCGGCAATTCCGGGTCAGCCAGGATGGCTTCGAAGATCAGGGCCAGGGTGTCGATGGCCAGGCTCTCGGTGGACGTCTTCGGAATGCCGAGCTCGGCCGAACGAATGATCTTCGGTGCGCTCGGTTCTGCGCTCTCCGAGAACAGTGCCGGCATCATCGGCTCACTGGCCGGGTTGCTGCCGGGAATGACCGGCGGGCCGAAACGTCCCATGCGTTCGAGCGCTTCCAGGCGGAACATGAGTTGTTCGAGGGCCGACTGGCTGAGCAGGTTGGCCGCTGCGCCACTGCCGGCCAGCGGCGTGCTGCCTGCGGCCTGGGTCGGCAGATTGGCGAGCAGTGCCTGCTGCAGGGCCTGCAAGGCATTGACGGACAGCGTGGCGGGGGGAGCTTCGCGGGCGGTTTGCGGGCTATCCGGGGAGGTGACGATGGTCGGTTGCGCGGTCTCGATACCTGCCCGATCCAGAAAATCGTTCAACTCGGCATAGAGGCCGGGCAGGTTCTGGCGCAGGTAGCTTTCGAAGTGATCGAGCAAGGCCAGCTTGTCGTCGAGACTGGTCGCCCCGGCTGCGGCAAACATGGTATCCAGCCCGCGGCAAATGCCTTTCGGGCCAACCGGGTTGTCGCTGTTCGACAGGTCGGGCCGGCGTAGCAGGGTAACGAAGCGCAGGTGCAGCTTCCACAGGCTGCTGCCGGCATTTTCGAGCAGTCGCGCCGTCAGGTTGTCGAGGCGGATGCCCAGTTCGTGATCATCCTCGGCGAGCAGGGTAATGCGCGAGGCGGTCAGGCCGTGGGCTTCCTCGGCGAAATTGCCGCGCCGCTCGCTGGCGACGATTTCGTCGAAATAAGCCCCCGCGCCCTTCTGGATGGCCGCGATGGCATGGCTGGAAACCAGCTGGCTATCCTGCAGCAGGGCGCCGAGGTGCTTGATGAACAGGGCGCGGCAGTCGCGCAGGGTGGCGAAGGCGTCGGAATGGATAGCCATGGCGATCAGGGAAGGTCCGCATCCTTCGGTGCATCGACGGTACGTGCGCCGATGGTGCCGAGGCGGGCTTTCAGGGAGTCCGGTTTGCCGTTGAACAAGGTCGAATAATAGACCGCATTGCTCATCACTTTCTTGACGTAGTCGCGCGTTTCGCTGAACGGAATGGTCTCGGCGTAGATGGCGCCTTCCAGCGGGCGGTCGGCGCGCCACTTCTTGGCCCGGCCGGGGCCGGCGTTGTAGGCGGCGGAGGCGAGCACCGGGTGGTTGTCGAGGTTTTCCATGACCAGGCGCATGTAGCTGGTGCCGAGCAGCACGTTGGTCTCGGTGTCGTTGACACGGCCCTGGCTGAAGTCGCGCAGGCCGATCTTCCTGGCCACCCACTTGGCGGTCGCCGGCATCAGCTGCATCAGGCCGGAGGCGCCGACGTTGGACTTGGCGCTGGTGATGAAGCGGCTCTCCTGGCGCATCAGGCCGTACACCCAGGCATCGTCGAGCGACTGGTTCTGGGCGGCCGGGCGCACCGTTTCGCCGTAGGGGGCGAGGAAGCGCAGGCTGTAGTCGTGTTCGTTCTTCGTGCGGTCGGCCGTGTTGATGGCGCGGTCCCAGATCTGGTTCCGCTTGGCGAGATCAGCGGCAGCGAGCAGCTGGCGGTCGTCCATGCCGCGCAACGCCCAGTTCCACTCGCGCACCGCCTCGGTCCGCATGTCGTTGCGGAAGAAGGCCAGGGCGCGGCGAATGGCCGGGTTGTCGCGGGCTGCGCGCTGCTCCTCGCTAGTCGCTGCGCTGGCCTTGGGCGGCGGCACGACGGTGCGGCCCAGTTCCTCGTCGGCCAGGTTGCCGTAGAAGTTGGCCTGACCGGCAATCTTCTCGAACAGCGCATTGCCCTCCGTGGTGCGGCCACCGGCATGCAGGGCGCGGCCCAGCCAGTAGGTCCATTCCGGCTTGGCGGCCAGCTCGGCCGGCATGGCCTGGATGCTGTCGCGGACGACGCCCCAATCCTGGGCACGCAGCGCGGCGCGCACCTTCCATTGATGTCCTTCCTCGGAGAGCGGCGTCTTGCCGGCGCGGGCGTACCAATCGACGGCTTCCGACAGGTGCTTCTTGGCGCCCTGCAGGCCGATCTGGCTCCACGCCCACTGGCGCTCGCCATCCTGCAGGCGGCTCTTCAGGCGCTCCAGTTCATCCGCAGCCTGGCGCGGATCGTTAGCGGCCAGGCGGGCGACGGCAAAGGCGGCCAGTTCGCGCCCGGCGCGGCTGCCGTTGCCGGCGCCCTGCTTGACCAGGTAGCTCATGGCGCTGTTCAGCGCGCTGTCCAGGGCCTTGGCATCCGGCACCTGGCTTTCCGGCAGGTAGTTCAGCGTGCTCCTGGCCTGGCCGGGGCGGTTGATCTCCACCTGGCGGCGGGCCCGCGCCCAGACATCGTCGGCCGTCTTGGCCTGGCTGGCGACCAGCGCATCGAGCACCGGCCGGCACGGCTCGGGCGGTTCCAGCATGGCCTGCCACAGCTTGTCGGCCTCGTTCAACACGCTGCGGTCGTCGCGCGCCAGGCGCGCCTGCTGGCTGAAGCAGGTGACATCGGGCTCGGGGGCGAGCAGCGCGGGAAATTCGGCATCCACCTCGCTCCAGGCAGCACGCTTGCCCAGCCAGCGGATCCAGTCGGCGCGCAGTTTCTCGGCAACATAGCTGCCGTCGTGGCGTTGCAGGAAGTCGCGAATCGCCGACGGGTCGCCCTTTTCCATCCACATGCGCAGCCGGTAGTTTTCAGCGTAGGGCGCCAGTTCGTGGCTGCCGAGCTGGCCGATGGCCTGCTCCAGCTTGTCGAGCTTGCCGGCGCGGAAGGCTTCGCGAGCGTTCAGGAAGGCAGCGTCGCCATTCTGGGCGAAAACGGGCAGCGCCAGGGCGAGCAACAGGGGGGCAAAGCGGGTGCGAAACTTCATGCTAGATTACGGTGATGCAAGAAGCGAACGAGGATAACACGGCCTGGCGCCGGGCATTGCGGCGCGACATGGTGGCCCGCCGGGCGGCGCTGAGCGAGGCCGAACACGATGTCTTGTCGGCGCGCATCGTGGCGCATTTGATCGCCGCCCTGCCTGTGCCGCAGGTGGTCGCCTTCTGCTGGCCGATCAAGCACGAGCCGGATGTGCGCGCCATCGTGCCGCACTGGGCCGGGTGCGGCACCCGGGCCGCCCTCCCCGTCGTCGTCCAGGAAGGCGCCCCGCTCGCCTTCCGCCACTGGGCGCCGGAAACGCCGCTCGAACCCGACCGCTACGGCATCCCGACGCCGATGGCCGGCGAATGGCTGATCCCCGACCTGATCCTGCTCCCCCTCAACGGCTTCGACGGTGAAGGCTATCGGCTGGGCTACGGCGGCGGCTACTTCGACCGCACACTGGCCGCGCTGACGCCACGCCCGCTGGCGGTGGGAGTCGGCTTCGAGATCAACCGCCTGCCAAGCATCCGGCCGGAAAGCCACGATCAGCGGCTGGACTGGCTGGTGACCGAGGCTGGTGCGGTCAGGGTCGGCGGGGTCTGAAAAAACCTTTCACCGCAAAGGCGCGAAGGCGCAGAGGTTCGCAAAGAAAGGCAAAAACTGCTTTGGTTGCTATTTGAAGCCTTGGGGGGCATTGCGGTCGCTTTCACAATGAAAAGCCTTCTCGGCGCACCTTCGCGCCTTTGCGCCTTTGCGGTGAAATGCCTTTGCCTTTCCCTTGGTCTGTGCCCTCAGCCCTGCTCCGCCAGCCGCCGGAAGCGATGCACGGCAAAGGCGGCGAGCAGGCCGGCGAGCATGCTTAGGGTGGCCTGGCGGAAGTCGTAGAGGCCGGTGCGCACGGCCAATTCCAGCGCGTAGCCGTTATGCAGCGCGAAGAGCAGACCGGCCAGCGACAGGGCGAGCCACGTGAAACGCTGCGGGCGCGGCAGGTCGCGGCGCAGCCAGCATTCGACGCTGGTGCCGCTGATCAGCACCTGGCAGAGCAGCGCGACGAACAGGAAGACGAGATTGAGGGTGTAGGCATCCATGGCCGGCATTATGCCGCCCGGACTGCCCGCTCGAAACGGGTCAGCGCTTCGTCCAGCGTTGCACGTGGGCAGCCGAAGTTGAGGCGCAGCCAGCCGGGGGCGCCGAAGTCGGCGCCATCCGACAGGCCGATGCCGTGCGCCTCGAAATGGGCGGCCGGCTTGGCGAGGCGCAAATCGCGCACGTCGATCCACGCCAGGTAGGTCGCTTCCACCGGCGCCATGCGTACGCCGGGCAGGCTGGCCATCGTTGCCGCTACCCGGTCGCGGTTGCCGCGCAAATAGGCGATCAGTTCCCGGTGCCAGTCGCCGCCGTGGCGGAAAGCCGCCTCGCAGGCGGCCAGGCCGAGCACATTCACATGCGGCACGATGCCGTGCATGGCCTGCTCGAAGCGGCGGCGCAGCGCCGGGTTGGGAATCACCGCGAAGGCGCAGCCGAGGCCGGGAATATTGAAGGTCTTGGATGGCGCCAGCAGCGTGATGCTGCGCTGGGCCGCTGCCGGCGACAGGCTGGCAAACGGGATGTGGCGTTTGTCTGCGTCGAGGATCAGGCCGCAATGGATTTCGTCGGAGCAGACGACCAGATCGTTGCGCTCGGCGTAGTCGGCCAGGGCCAGCAGTTCGTCGCGCGACCAGCAGCGGCCGACCGGGTTGTGCGGGTGGCAGAACAGGAACAGCCGGGTGGCGGCCGTCGTCGCCTGCTGCAGGGCGGCCATGTCCCAGTGCCAGCGGTTTTCGTCGAGAGCCAGGTCGACACGATTCAGCTTTCGGCCGGAAAAGTGCGGCGCACTGAGGAAGGGCGGGTAGATCGGCGTTGCCGTCAGCACCTCGCCGTCGACTGCCCGGCAGGCGACGTTCAGGCCGGTGACCAGGCCCGGCAGCCAGACCAGCCATTCCGGCTCAATCGACCAGCCGTATTCGCCTTGCAGGTGCGCGAGCACTGACTCCGTGAGTGATGGCCACGGCCCGCCGTAGCCGAACACACCGTGCTCGATGCGCCGGTGCAGCGCATCGAGCACCGCCGGGGGCGCCGCGAAATCCATGTCGGCGACCCACAGCGGCAGGATGTCGCGACCGGCGTACTTGCCCCACTTGAAGGAGTCGGAGCCGCGCCGGTCGATGGGCGTGTCGAAGGAGCTCACACGTCGAGGTGCTGATAGAGCGCCGTCGACAGGTAACGCTCGCCGAAGGACGGGATGATGACGACGATCAGCTTGCCGGCATTTTCCGGGCGCTTGGCCAGCTCCAGCGCGGCCCAGGTGGCGGCGCCGGACGAAATGCCGACGAGTAGGCCTTCATCCGTCGCCATCTGGCGGGCGGTGGTGAAAGCGTCGTCATTCTTGACGCGGATCACCTCGTCGTAGATGGCGGTATTCAGCACGCCCGGCACGAAACCGGCGCCGATGCCCTGGATCGGGTGCGGCCCCTTTTGCCCGCCGGACAGCACCGGCGAGGCATCCGGCTCGACAGCGACGATCTTCACGCCCGGCTTCTTCGCCTTCAGCACTTCGCCGATGCCGGTGATCGTGCCGCCGGTGCCAATGCCGGAAACGACAATATCCACCTGCCCATCGGTATCGCGCCAGATTTCCTCGGCCGTCGTCTGGCGGTGGATTTCCGGGTTGGCCGGGTTCTCGAACTGCTGCGGGATGAAGTACTTCGGGTCGCTCTCGGCCAGTGCCTTGGCCTTGGCGATGGCGCCGCCCATGCCTTCCGGCCCCGGCGTCAGGATCAGCTCGGCGCCGTAGGCCTTGA
>ERZ1645187.2329-NODE-2329-length-16834-cov-8.016211_pt1 | contig 16834 bp, 16 predicted proteins | sample MGYA00575352_ERZ1645187 | MGnify/ENA primary metagenome ERZ1645187 (study PRJEB40837, sample SAMN11349314) | freshwater sediment metagenome | isolation source: river sediment | host: Sediment | place: India: Wazaribad , New Delhi | collected 2017-02-21 ... | reverse complement strand
TTCGAAGAACGCCAGAACGTTGCCGTTCCCGGCATCGAGGAACAGGTGCATATAGGGGTCGGGCTCGTGGGTAGAGGGCACATGGTCCTCGGCGATGGCCAGAACGAAGTCCATGTTCAGCATCTTTGTGTAAAACTCGACCGTCTCTTTCGCATCCTTGCAGCGATAGGCGACGTGGTGGATTTGTTCGATCTTCATGGCGGCCCCCTATTCGTTGCATATGCAACGATATTCCAGAACGTGACACGGGATGGCCCGCAAATCAAGTCATTTCATTTGCAATGATTGACCCGGAAAAAGGCCGCCCGAAGGCGGCCCTTTCTGTCAGCCCTTGGCAGGCTTTTCGCCGCGAATGTAGATCGCGGGAATGACCAGCACTGTCAGCAGGGTAGAGGAGATCAGGCCGAACAGCAGGCTGATCGCCAGACCCTGAAAGATCGGGTCGGTCAGGATGGTGACCGCGCCGATGATGGCGGCCAGTGCCGTCAGAAGGATCGGCTTGAAGCGAATCGCCCCGGCCTCAAGCAGTACTTCAACCAGGGGCACGCCGGGCTTGTTGGCGTGGATGATGAAGTCCACCAGGAGGATCGAGTTCCGCACGATGATCCCGGCCAGCGCGATGAAGCCGATCATCGACGTCGCCGAGAAGGGCGCGCCGAACATCCAGTGGCCCAGCATGATGCCGATGAAGGTCAGCGGCACCGGCGTCAGGATCACCAGCGGCAGCTTGAACTTGCCGAACTGCGCCACGACCAGGATGTAGATCCCCAGAAGCGCCACACCAAAGGCCGCCCCCATGTCGCGGAAGGTGACCCAGGTCACTTCCCATTCGCCATCCCACAGAACCGTGGGCTTCGACTGATCTTCGGGAACGCCATGCAGGCTGATCTCGGGCTTCGGCAGATCGCCCCAATCCGCCTCTTCGATGGCCCGGTCGACGGCCATGATGCCGTAAAGCGGAGCCTCGAAGTCACCGGCCAGTTCTGCCGTCACCATCTCGGCCGCGCGGCCATTGTGGCGGAAGATCGGGAAGGATTGCGTCTCGGTCTTGATCTCGACCACATCGCCCAGTTCCACCACCGACCGATCCCCCGGCAGAAGGTTGGCCGGAATCGGCGTGGACAGCGCGCGTTCGTCCAGAACCATGTCGGCCTTGTCGGCGGCAAGTCGGATCGGCAGCGGCTGGCGCCCCTCGGAGCGGTGCGAATAGCCCACCGTCGTGCCGCCATACAGCATGCCGATGGTCTGGAAGACGTCACCCTGCTCGACCTTGTGGAAATCAAGGTTGGCATCGTTCAGCACCAGCCGTTGCCGTTCGGCCGGCACGCCAAAGCTGTCATCGACATCAACAATGAAGGGGATGCTGGCAAAGATTTCCCGCAGTTTGCTGGCAACGGCGCGGCGGGTTTCGGCATCGGGGCCGTAAACCTCGGCCAGAAGGGTGGCCATGACCGGCGGGCCCGGCGGAGGTTCCACCACCTTGATCACCGCACCCTTGGGCAGGTCCAGCGCCAGCACCCGCTGCCGCAGATCGAGCGCGATCTCGTGGCTTTCACGGTCGCGCTCGCCCTTGGGCGACAGGTTCACCTGCAGGTCGCCATAGCGCGGCTCGCCCCGCAGGTAATAGTGCCGCACCAGCCCGTTGAAGTTGAACGGCGCGGCGGTTCCGGCGTGGCTTTGGATCGAGATGATCTCCTCGACCGGCTCCAGCGCCTTGGCGATCTGGGTCAGCACGCGATCGGTTTCCTCAACCGACGACCCGCGCGGCATGTCCAGCACCACGGCCAGTTCCGACTTGTTGTCGAAGGGCAAGAGTTTGACCGTCACCGATTTGGTATAGAACAGGCCCATCGACAGGATCGTGGCAATCGTCACCGCCAGAAGAAAGCGGTTGGCGTTCTTGCGGCTGGACAGGATGGGGCGGGCCACCTTGCGATAGGCCCGGCCCAGCGCGCCACCATCCGACGCCTCATGGTGGCCATGCGCCTCGGCCCCGCCATGGGCCTTGCCAAGTTTCATCATCAGCCAGGGCGTGACCATGACCGCGACAAAGAACGAGAACACCATCGCGGCGCTGGCATTGGCGGGAATGGGGCTCATGTAGGGGCCCATCATGCCCGAGACGAACAGCATCGGCAGCAGAGCCGCAACCACGGTCAGGGTGGCCACGATGGTGGGGTTGCCCACCTCGCTGACGGCATCGATGGCGGCCTGAGTGCGGCTGCGCCCGTCCTTCATCGCCCAGTGGCGGGCGATGTTTTCGATCACCACGATGGCGTCATCCACCAGGATGCCGATCGAGAAGATCAGCGCGAACAGGCTGACCCGGTTCAAGGTATAGCCCATGATCCGGGCAGCAAAGAGCGTGAGCAGGATCGTCACCGGAATGACGATCAGCACCACCACGGCCTCGCGCCAGCCAATGGCGATCCAGACCAGCACCACGATGGAGAGCGTGGCCAAGGCCAGATGGAACAGCAGTTCATTGGCCTTTTCGTTCGCACTTTCGCCATAGTCGCGGGTGAATTCCACCGTCAGATCATCGGGAATGATGTCGCCCTGCAGACCGGCGATGGCGTGGCGGATTTCCTCGGCAATCGCCACGGCATTGGCGCCGGGACGCTTGGCCACCGCAAGCGACACGGCAGGCAGGCGGTCGTGGAATGACGCCACGCCCTCGGCCGTCGCAGCGTCGCGTGCCATGGTGAAAACGCGGTTCTCCTTGGGGTCGGTTTTCAGGCTGACCGTCGCGACATCGCGCAGATAAACCGGGCGCCCATCGCGGGTTGTGACCAGAAGATTGGCAATCTGGTCAAGGCTTTGCAGCGTTTCGCCGGCGGCCAGATCAATCTGCTTTCCGTCTTGGCGGATGGTGCCCAAGGCAAAGGCCTTGTTCGCCCCCTCGACCTTGCCTGCCAGCGCCTGCAAGGTGAGCCCCGCCTCGGCCAGCCTCTCGGGATCGGGCGTGATGCGGATTTCCTCGGGCTGGTCGCCGACAATGTAGGTCAGGCCGATATCGTCCAGGGCGGCCACGTCCACCTGAACCTCGCGCGCGACGCGGGTCAGGTCGGCGGCGGTCCAGCGGCTGGCAACCTCGGGCTTGGGCGACAGGGTGACGACCATGATCGCCACATCGTCAATCCCCCGTCCGACGATCAGCGGTTCGGGAATGCCATCGGGAATCCGGTCCATGTTGGCGCGCAGCTTTTCGTGCACGCGCAGGATCGCGGAATCGCCCGAGGTGCCGACGACAAACCGCGCGGTGACCATGGTCATGTCGTCCCGGGTCTGGGAATAGACATGCTCCACCCCGGGAATGGATTTCACGATGGTTTCCAGGGGCTCGGTCACCAGTTTGACCGCATCTTCGGCCCGCAACCCATCCGCACGCACATGGATATCGACCATGGGCACCGAGATCTGCGGCTCTTCCTCGCGCGGCAGCGTCACAAGGGCGACAAGGCCAAGGATCAGCGCCGCCAGCAGGAACAGCGGCGTCAGCGGGCTGGTGATGAAGGCCCGCGTCAGATTGCCGGCAATACCAGAGGCGGTGAGGGTTTCGGTGCCCTTTTCGGGGGTTTTTTCGGGCGCGCTCATGGGACCATCACCGTATCGCCAGCCCGAAGGCCCGTCAGGATTTCACGCAAGGGCCCGTCCGGCCCGGCAACCTCGCCCCCCGGGATGACGGTGACCTTCACCTCGCCCTCGGATGTCTTGATCCTGACAAGGTCAAGCCCAGCGCGCTGTTCGATGGCCGCATCGGGCACGGCCAGAACCTGCCGCGTCTCGACCGGCACCTGAACCAGAACGCGCTGGCCGATGAACGTGTCCGACAGCCCGTCAACCGCCACATCGACGATCACCCGCCCCTGTTCGATCTGGGGATAGACCTTTTCGATCCGGCCCTTGCCCGCGTCGACATCGACCTCTGCGCCGACGGTCAGGCCGTTCGCATGCCGTTCGGGAATGGCCAGCCGCAAGAACACGCCGCCGCCGGTGATGGTCGCCACCGGCTCGCCCGGCATGACAACGGCGCCCAGACGCACCGGCACCGACAGGACGCGGCCATCGGCCGGCGCCAGCACATCGCCATCGGCGATCAGGGTGGCGGTCACCTGCCGCGCGGCTTCGGCCTCGGCCACGGCGTTGCGGGCAACCTCGACCGTGGTGCGCACCTGATCGACGCGCTGGGAGGTCGTGGCGCCTTTGGCCAAAAGCTCTTCGTTCCGCTTCAACTCGGTCTCGGCGTTTTCAAGCTGTGATTTGGCCGAAGCGATGCGGGCCTCGGCGGCGGCAAGCTGCGATTCGAGCTTGGGGTCGGAAATGCGGGCAATGACCTGCCCGGCCTTGGCCTCGGACCCTTCGGTCACGTCCAGCGCCGTCAACGTGCCCCCGATGCGCGAGCGCGCCGGAACGACGAAACGGCTTTCAACCCGACCAAAAAGCGCCTTCATTTCAGGAACTTCGATCGGCTGCACCACGATCTCGCCCGCAAGGACCGGCAAGGTCGACAGGGCAAGGATCAGACCGGCGAGTTTCAGGTGATGATGTGCCAAGGCGCTCCCTTTCCTAAATCTTCGTTGTCCGCGTAGCATATCGGAATTAAACATTCAAATATTTATATGTGTGATGCACAAAGTCTGTGCAAGGCTAACCGCTTTTCCTTGCGGCACGGCAAGCTTATCCTGCCGGCAAGAACAGGAAAGGCCGGATCATGCCCCGCGTAGAACTTGGACTGGATACTTTTGGCGACGTCAGCCTTGGCCCGGACGGCCAGCCCAAACCGATGGATCAGGTTTTGCGCGACGTGGTGGATCAGGCGGTTCTGGCCGATGAACTTGGCATCCACTTCATCGGTCTGGGCGAACATCACAGATCTGATTTCGCGATCTCCTCGCCCGAGGTGATCCTTGGCGCCATCGCGTCGAAAACCCGGCGCATCCGGCTGGGCACGGCTGTCACCGTGCTGTCTTCTGATGATCCGATCCGAGTGTTTCAGCGGTTTTCGACGCTGAACGCCCTGTCGAACGGTCGGGCAGAGCCGATCCTTGGCCGTGGCAGCTTTACCGAAAGCTATCCACTGTTTGGCTATGATCTGCGTGATTATGATGTGCTGTTCGAAGAAAAGCTTGAGATCTTTGCAAAGCTTTCGAAGGAAAATCCCTTCAGCTGGTCGGGTCAGCACCGCAGCCCGCTGGCCAATCAGATGGTCTATCCGCCGCTGGCCCAGCCGATGACGGTCTGGGTCGGGGTGGGCGGCAGCCCCGAATCGGTGGTGCGCGTGGTGCGCAACGATCTGCAGCTGATGCTGGCCATCATCGGGGGCGACCCGCGCCGCTTTGCGCCCTATGTCGATCTTTATCAACGCGCCTGCACCCAGCTTGGCCGCCCGCTGCGCCCCATCGGTATCCATTCCCCCGGCTTTGTTGCCGCGACCGACACCGAGGCCCGCGAGGCACTTTGGCCGCATTACGCCGAGATGTTCGGCCGCATCGGGCGCGAACGCGGCTGGCCCCCCACCACAAAGGACCGCTATCTGGCGGAGATCGAGCATGGCTCGCTTTACGTCGGCAGCCCGGAAACCGTGGCGCGCAAGATCGCCGCTGCGATGCGCGACCTTGGGGTGCAGCGGTTTGATCTGAAATACACCAGCGGCCCGGTTCCGCATGGGCAGCTTATGGACTGTCTGCGGCTTTACGGTGAAAAGGTGATCCCGATGGTTCACGAATTGCTGGATGAATGAATGACCGACAGGATCACGCCGGGGATGCAGGCCTTCTGGGCCAATGACCCGGCCCCGCATGAGATGGGGGTCGAGTTGGTCGAGGCGCGTGAGGGCCGGTCGGAACTGCGCTTGCGGCTGGAGCCGCGGCATCTGAACGGCCACCGCACGGCCCATGGCGGCGTGGTGCATCTTCTGGCCGATTGCGCGGCGGGCCTTGCCGCCAATTCCACGGGCGAACAGGCCGTCACGCAGACCAACACCATCACCTTTGTCAGCCCGGGCAAGCTGGGTGAGACCTTGACGGCAACAGGCGAATTCCTTGCCCGTTCCGGCCGGTCGGCGCTGTTTGATGTCGCGATCCGCGGCGAGGATGGGCGCAAGGTGGCGGTCATGCGGGCGCAGATGCGCTACATTCCGGCAAGACCCTAGGCCTTTTTTCCCGCTTCGGGGGCCTTGCCATCACAAAGCCCTAATCCACTGTTTCTGTTCAGGCATCGACCAGTGCGCTGTTTTGCGAAGGATGCCCCATGCGTGACCTTTCACCCCGCCGCCAGACCCTTGACCCCATCGAAACCGCGTCGCGCGACGAGATCGAGGCCCTGCAACTGACGCGGCTGAAATGGTCGCTGGCCCATGCCCACGCCCATGTGCCGCATTATCAGGCGGCCTTTGCGGCGGCGGGCGTGCATCCTGACGATCTGACCTCGCTGGACGACCTTCGCCGTTTTCCCTTTACCCAGAAGGCCGACCTCAGGGCGAACTTTCCCTTCGGCATGTTTGCCGTCCCGCGGGAACAGGTGGTGCGGCTGCATGCCTCTTCGGGCACAACGGGCAAGCCGACCGTGGTGGGCTATACAGCCAAAGACCTGGATACCTGGGCCGGGATCATGGCCCGGTCGATGCGGGCCTGCGGCACCCGGCCGGGGGACATCGTGCATCTGGCCTATGGCTATGGGCTTTTTACCGGCGGGCTTGGCTTTCACTACGGGGCCGAGAAACTGGGCTGCACGGTGGTCCCGGTCTCGGGCGGCATGACCCCCCGTCAGGTCTCACTGATCGAGGATTTCGGCGCGACCACCATCGGATCGACCCCCTCCTACATGCTGTCGATCCTTGACGAATACCGCGCGCAGGGCCGCGATCCGCGCAAATCTCCGCTGCAGGTCGGCATCTTTGGCGGCGAGCCCTGGACGAATGCCATGCGCACCGAAATCGAGCAGGCCTTCGACATGCACGCGCTGGATTGTTATGGCTTGTCCGAGGTGATCGGGCCGGGCGTGGCCATCGAATGTGTCGAAACCAAGGATGGCCTGCATCTGTGGGAGGATCATTTCCTTGCCGAGATCATCGACCCTGAATCCGGCGCGGTCCTGCCCGATGGGCAGGTGGGCGAGCTGGTGCTGACCTCGCTGACCAAAGAGGCGCTGCCGATCATCCGCTATCGGACGCGCGATCTGACCCGCCTCTTGCCGGGCACCGCCCGCAGCATGCGGCGGATCGAAAAGCTGCGGGGGCGCAGCGATGACATGATCATCCTGCGCGGCGTCAATGTGTTTCCCAGCCAGATCGAGGAACAGCTTCTGGCCCATCCGGGCCTGAGCCCGCATTTCCAGATCGAACTGACGCGCGAGGGGCGGCTGGACAGCATGACAGTCTGGGTCGAGACCGCCGAAGCCACCTCTGACGAGATCCGCGCCGCCCAGGCCCGGGGCCTGCAAAAGCGGGTGAAGCAGATGCTTGGCGTTTCGATCACCGCGCGGGTTGGCCAACCCGGAGATGTGCCGCGCAGTCAGGGCAAGGCCGTGCGAATCGTCGACAACCGCCCCAATCCGTAATGATCAGCCCTCGCCTTCCAGCTTTTGCCGCATCTCGCGCAGGATGGGCAGCACCGCGCGCACCTTTTCGGCACCAAGCGTCTGCACGACGTCGGCGATCATCGGGATCACCGCCGCCACCGCCGCATCGCGCGCCGCCCGACCCGAGGGCGAGATGGCGACGAACTTTTGCCGGGCGTCATCCCAATCGGGGCGGATATGGATATGCCCGGCCCATTCCAGCTTGGTCAGGGTGTTGGTCATCGCCCCGCGAGTGACGTGAAAGGCACGGGCCAACTGGGCAGGCGTGCGTTCATCATTGATCCGCGCCAGATGGTTCAGCACCGAGAAATGCGACAGCTCCATCCCCTTGGGCAGCGCCTTGGACACGCGGTTGCGCGCCAACTGATCGGCCATGAACAGCTCGCCAAACAGCGACACCGCAAGATCGTCGGTGCGGTCGTTCATGGGCCGGCGAACTCGCGGTCGTGCGACAGGCTGGGCACCCGCCCCCGCGCGCGGGCCACCTCGGCCAGATCCAGATCGACAAGTGTCACCCCCGGTTCGGTTCCGGCATCGGCCAGCACCTCGCCCCAGGGCGCGATGGCCAGAGAATGGCCATAGGTCCGCCGCCCCTTGCCGCCTGTTTCGGCATGGAACCCGGTCTGGGCCGGGGCCAGAACGAAACAGCCGGTCTCGATGGCGCGGGCGCGCAAAAGCACCTCCCAATGGGCCGCCCCAGTGATGTGGTTGAAGGCGGCAGGAACCGTCAGGATCTGCGCCCCCGCCTGTGCCAGCCGTCGGAAGAGATGCGGAAAGCGCAGGTCATAGCAGACCGACATGCCGATTTTCGCAAAGCCCGCATCGGCCAGAATGGCCGCCGCGCCCGGACGATAGGCTGAGGATTCGCGGTAGATCTCGGTTTCCGACACGTTGACGTCGAACATGTGGATCTTGTCATAGCGCGCGGCAATCTCGCCCGACGGCGCGATCAGGAACGACCGGTTGGCAAAGCGGCCATCGGCATCATGGGTCAGCACCCCGATCGAGCCGATCAACAGCCAGATCCCGGCACGCGCGGCCTCGTCCCGAAGGGCTGACAGGGTGGCGTCATCCTCTTCGTGGCGCAGCACGGCCTTTTGATGGGCGCGATTGCCCGACAGGGCATTCGTGCATTCTGGCGTCAGCACAAAGCCCGCGCCGGCGGCCGCGGCCCGGCGGACAAGATCAACGGTCACCGGCAGGTTCGCCGCCGGATCATCGCCTACGTTCAGTTGAACCAGCCCCGCACGCATCGGCGTCAGGCCAGCATCGGGTCAAGCTTGCCCGCGTGATCCAGCGCGTGGATGTCATCGCAGCCGCCCACGTGGACACCGTCGATGAAGATCTGCGGCACCGAGGTGCGCCCGCCCGCGCGCTGCGTCATGGCAGCGCGCAGTTGCGGCTGGCCGCCCACGTCGATTTCCTTGAAGTCGACCCCCTTTTTCGTCAGCAGCCGCTTGGCGGCGATGCAATAGGGGCAGGTCTGGGTGGTGTAGATTTCAACCGGTTTCATGGGGCCCGTCCTTGGCGTTTGGCGCGACTATAAGGATTTAGGCATCCTTCGCAACGCGCGCCATGGTCAGAACCGAAACCGCCCGCGCGCCACCGCCCACGCAGGCCTCCGCCGCCGCGGCCAGAGTGGCACCCGAGGTCATCACATCATCCACCAACAGGACATGCCGCCCCTCAACCAGTTTGGCGCGTTTTGGATGCAGCGCGATGGCCTGCGCCATATTGGCAAAGCGGTCATCCCGACCCCGCCCCTCTTGCGTGCCGGTGCTGCGGCGGCGAATCAGCAGGTCAGGACAGTGATCGAGCCGCGAGGCGCGGGCAATCGCGCGGGACAACAGCGCCGACTGGTTGTAGCGGCGGCGGAACAGCCGTAGCCAGTGCAAGGGAACCGGCGCCACCAGCATCCCCGGCTCCAGAATTGGGGCGGCCGCGCGCAGCATCCAGGTCGCAGCGGGCCGGACCAGATCAAGCCGGTCGCCATGTTTCAGCGCCAGAACCATGTGACGGGCGTTGTCCTTGTACAAAAGCGCCGCCCTGCCCCGCGACCAGGGCCGTGCGATGGTCAGGCAATCGTCGCAATGTTCGGCCTTGCCCGTTTCTTCTCCAGGCAGGGGGACTCCGCACAGATCGCAGACCAGCCCCGAGATGAAGGGCGTGTCGCGCCAGCAGCTGCCGCACAGCCCGAAATCACTGGTCACCAATGCGCCGCAGACCAGACATTGCGGCGGATAGACCAGATGCAGGGCCGCCTGCAGCGCTGCTTCTTGCATTCCCGTCCCCGCCCCCTATGTTCCGCCGACATGAGCCCAACCCCGCCCCTTCTGACCGACCGCAAGGCACTGGCCCTGCACCGCGCCCGCGCGACCGCCCTGTTCCTGCAGGAAGAGGCCGCGCTTGAGGTTCAGGAAAGACTGACCGAGGTTAACAGAACCTTTACGGACCCGGTCATCGTCACGCCTTTTCCGTCGGTCTGGCCGAATTTCCGCTCGGTGCCCGACGACGAGGTGCTGGCGCTGCAGGAAGGCATGCAGGATCTGGTGGTGCATGCCGTGGCGCTGCATTGGTCCAATGACCCGGTCGGTCAGTTGGTGCAATGCCGCCGCGCGCTGCGGGCGGACGGGCTGTTCATCGGCCTGATGTTCGGCGGGCAGACCCTGCACGAGTTGCGCGCCGCGCTGGCCGAGGCCGAGGCCGAGGTGACGGGCGGTCTGTCGCCGCGCGTCTTGCCGATGGGCGAGATCCGCGATCTGGGGGGGCTGTTGTCCCGAGCGGGATTTGCGCTGCCGGTGGCCGACAGTTTCACCAAGACGGTGCTTTACCGCGATGCCCTGCACCTGATGCGCGACCTGCGCGCCATGGGCGAGGGCAACGCCCTTGCCGCGCGCCTGCGGCGGCCGACACAGCCGGCGGTGCTGCTGCGGGCCGCACAGATTTACCACGACCGCTTTGCCACAGCTGAAGGCCGCATCCCCGCGACCTTTGAAATCATCTGCCTGACCGGCTGGGCGCCGCACGAAAGCCAGCAAAAGCCCTTGCGCCCCGGATCGGCGGCGGCACGGCTGGCGGATGCGCTGAACGCAGCCGAACAACCGCTTTCGCGCGGAAACGGTTGACCCCGCAGCCCCGAAGGCTATCTCGGGCACAGCAACATGAGGACAAGAATGACCGACGTCATGCCCGGAACCGGCCGTCTGGCCCATGCCCCTGCCGACCATCCATCGGTGAAGGTGCCCAAGGTCGGCATCCTTCTGGCGAACCTCGGCACGCCGGACAACTATGACTATTGGTCGATGCGCCGCTATCTGAACGAATTCCTGTCAGACAAGCGCGTGATCGACATTCCGAACTGGAAATGGCAGCCGCTGTTGCAGCTGATCATCCTGACGAAACGGCCCTTCACCTCGGGCGCGAATTACAAGCTGATCTGGAACCATGAAAAGGGCGAAAGCCCGCTGATGACGATCACCAAGGACCAGACGGCAGCCATCGCCGCGGCCCTGAAAGACGCCCATGGCGACAAGGTGATGGTGGATTTCTGCATGCGCTATGGCAACCCTTCGACCGAATCGAAGGTGCGGGCGATGGTGGCGGCGGGCTGCGAAAAGATCCTGTTCTTTCCGCTTTATCCGCATTACGCCGGGGCCACCTCGGCCACGGCCAATGACGCCTTCTTCAAGGCCCTGACCAAGGAAAAGCGCCAGCCGGCGGTGCGCGTCGTGCCGGAATACTTTGACCACCCGGCCTATATCGAGGCGCTGGCCCAATCGGTGGAGCGGGCCTATGCCCAGCTGGACCATCGCCCCGATGTGCTGGTGGCCAGCTATCACGGCATGCCGATCCGCTATCTGATGGAGGGCGACCCCTATCACTGCCAATGCGCCAAGACCACGCGGCTCTTGCGCGAACGGCTGGGCTGGCAGAAGGCCGACATCGACACCACGTTCCAGTCGGTCTTTGGCCGGGAAGAGTGGCTGAAGCCCTATACGGTGAACCATGTCGCCGACCTGGCGAAACAGGGCAAAAAGCGCATTGCCGTCATCGCCCCCGCCTTCTCGGCCGATTGCATCGAGACGCTGGAAGAGATCAACGGCGAGATCCGCGAGTCCTTCGAACATGCTGGGGGCGAGGAGTTCACCTATATTCCCTGCCTGAACGATGATGCCGCCCATATTCAGGCGCTGGTTTCGGTCATCCGGGAAAACCTTGCGGGCTGGGTCTGACCCGGCCCATCCCGACCCATTCACGCAGCGCAAAAGAAAAGAGCGGCAGGAACCCTGCCGCTCTTTCCAATTCCAATCCGCGAAGGATTAGTTCGAAGCCACAGCAGCGGCCACGACGACCAGCAGCAGCAGCGGAACCAGCATGCCGCCCGACGACGAGGTGCCAGCTTCGACAACAGCCGGCTCCATCACGGGCTCGGCCATGCCGCCGGCGAAAGCGGTGGTAGCAGCAACCGACAGAGCGGCAGCGAGAGCGATCTTTTTCATAGTGACCTCCAGATTTCGTATGACGCCGAATTTTTCAGAGGCGACGCCACACACCCAAGACAATTCCTCATGCCGCCTTCCTAAACAGCTTGCCGGGTGATTTGCAATGCACCCGTTGGCAGCCACTGCTGCCGGGAAGGCCATGTCGTCAAATTAGCAACACTTGCGTGCCAACCTGCGCCATCTCGAACAGTTCCTGAATATGTTCGTTGTAAAGGCCCACACAGCCATTCGACGACCGACGCCCGATCTTGCGGGTGTCATGGGTGCCGTGGATGCGGTAGTAGGTCCAGCTCAGATACAGCGCACGGGTGCCAAGCGGATTGTCCGGGGCGCCGCCCTCGACCACTTCGGGCCATTCCGGATTGCGCTCGCGCATCGAGGGGGTCGGGCGCCAGGAGGGATTGACGACCTTTTCGACAACCTCGGTGCGGCCGCGCCGGGTCAGCTCTTCGGACAGGGGAACCGAGGTGGGGTAAAGCCGATAGATCGACTGATCCTCGGACCAGAAATGCAGCGCGCGCGACGTGATGTCGACAAGAATCGCCCCCTTGCGGGTGTTGTCGAAATAATCCTGCCAATCCAGCATGCGGAAGCTGGAGATGTTGTTGCGCACCATGCCGCCCGCGGCGGGCATCATTTCGGTGCTGCCATCGGTGGACTGGGCAAAGGCGGGAAGGGCGGCTGCGCTGGTCAGGGCCGCCGCGCTGGCGATAAAGCGGCGGCGGTTCAGCGAAAATCGTGTGTCGGCGGTCATCCGCTGGTCTCCGTAAGGATAGAATTGCGCGGTCTCTACACCCCGGACGCCCGCTTCGCAAATCAAAGCCCCGTCATCCGCCAACAGATCGGCAGGAAACGGCAGGATTGTTTCGAGCAAGTCACGCAGAGTTGCGTTTGATCCCGCGCCGCTCTTTGGATAAAGACGTCGCAAGCTGGCCCCCGAGGGGGCTTTTTTTGGTGGCAAGACATGAACAGACGGACCGTGCTTTTGTTGGGGCTGGCCTCCACCGGGCTTGCAGCTTGTGGCGTTGGCGCCAGCCAGCCCAGCGTGGGCGCCGATGGCAGACCGCTGCCCCGGGTCTACCGGATCAACGGCGCGACCGCCGAGGAAATCCCGTATCGGGTTCTGGATTCGATCAACACCTTGCGGGCCGCCCGCGGTGCGGCACCGCTTGCGCTGAACGCCCAGCTGAACGCTGCCGCCCTGACCCATTCGCGCGACATGTCGGTGCAGAACCGCCCCTGGCATTTCGGGTCGGACGGCTCTTCGCCGCTCTTGCGGGTGCAGCGTGTGGGCTATCCGGGCAAGTTTCTTGGAGAGCTGATCTCGGAAACCTATGAGACCGAGCTGGAAACCCTGACCTCCTGGATGGCGCAGCGCGATACCCGCGACATCATTCTGGACGGCGAGGCGCGGAACCTGGGCTTTGCCTGGTATCAGGAAGCAAGCGGCAAGATCTGGTGGACCTTGCTGACCGGCGCTTGACGGTCAGCGATCTGCACAAGGAACAGGGGCCTCAGCGGCCCCTTTCTTTTTCCCCGTCACGGCAGGATATGGATGGGCGTCCCCGGCTTGACCATGGCATAGATCCGCTCCATCTGCCGGTCGGTCACGGCGATGCAGCCGGCGGTCCAGTCCCGCTTGGTCACCTTCCGGTTTGGTCCGCCGTGAATGAAGATGTCCCCCCCCGGCGGCTTGCCCTTGGTCGAGGCGAAGGCGCGGTCTGCCTCATTGGGATAGCTGATGCCCAAAGACAGATGGAATTCGGACTTGGGGTTGCGGTGGCTGATGTAATAGGTGCCTTCGGGCGTCTTGCCGTCGCCTTCGAACTGCTTGTGGCCCACGGGGTTGAAGCCAAGACCGATCTTGTAGGTCTTGAGCACCTCGTCATTGTGCAGCAGATACATCTTGCGGTCGGATTTGCTGACCTGAATCTCCGTCACCTCCGGCCCGTTATAGGTCTTGAACTTGCTGCTGCCACAGGCGCTTAGCCCCAGCCCCAACACCACAAGAAGAAGAACCCGCAGAAAACCCATGTGCCGCAATTGCCCCAGCCTGACGCGGATCGACGCCGCGATGATTTTCCCTGCCACTTAGCGTTTTTTTGCCGATCCGGCCAGATGCAGAACCACCCTTGCGGCAGAATTCACGCGCTTTTCAACCGAAGGTCAGCGCGACAGCCGCGCCGCCAGTTCGACATGCGAGGACCAGCGGAACTGGTCGACCACCTGCACCCAATCCAGCCGATAGCCAGACTGGATCAGCGCCTTTGCGTCCCGGGCAAAGGTTGCCGGGTTGCACGAGACGTAGGCGATGACCGGCACCTTCGCGGCAACCAGACGGGCCGTCTGCGCCTCGGCCCCGGCGCGGGGCGGGTCGATGACCACGGCATCGACGCCCTTGAATTCATCCGGCTCCAGCGGGCGGCGGAACAGATCGCGGGTTTCAACCGTCAGACGCTTCAGCCCTTCGGCATTGCGCGCACCCTTTTCCAGGGCGGCGGTCATGGTGGCCTCTCCCTCGACTGCGTGCACCTCGGCGCGTTCGGCCAGGGGCAGGCTGAAGGTTCCACAGCCAGCAAAAAGGTCAACCACCCGGCGGGCCGGGCCGATGGCCAGCGCCACGGCCTGCAACAGCGCGCTTTCGCCTTCGGCCGTGGCCTGAAGAAAGGCCCCAGGCGGCGGGGCCACAAGGGCCCGGCCAAAGCGTTGCATGGGCGCGGCGCGCAGGGCGATGGTCTCTCCATCCCAGGTCAGACGGGCAAAGCCATGGGTCTCGCACAGCCGCGCCAGATCCATCCGCATCTGCGCGTCCAGCTCTTTTCCGCCGGTCACCGCCACGTCCGGCCCGGCAAGGCTGCGTGTCACCGTCAACTGCACCTCGGTTGACCGGCTGCCACCCAGCTTGACCATCGCCTCAAGGCCAGGAAAGGCCGCCACAAGATCAGGATGCAGCAGCTGGCAATTCGGGATCGGCACCAGAACGTCGGACCCGCGGGCGTGAAAGCCCATCAGAACCCCGCCCTTGGTCTTGCGCCCGGTCAGCGTGGCGCGGCGGCGCGAGCGGGTCGGAGAGGTGGCCATCGGCCGGAAAGGCGCCTCCAGCCCCTGCCCGGCCAGCGCGCCACGCACGATGCCCTCTTTCCAGGTCGCCACAAACCCGTCGGCGGCGTGCTGCATCAGGCAACCGCCGCAACTGCGGGCATGGGCGCAAGGCGGTTTCACCCGGTCGGGCGAAGGGGTGACGATCTTGCCCCCGGTCAGCGTATCCTTGACCAGATCGCCTTCGACCACCTCACCCGGCAGAAACCCCGGCGCATAGATCGGCCCGGCCTCACCCATGGCAATGCCGTCGCCCAGATGGCCCAACCTGTCGATGCTGATCTTCACGCCTGTTCGTCCTCTGTCCCAAGAAAGCCGCCGGACTGGCGGTTCCAGTAGCGCGCATAGACCCCGCCCCGCGCCAGAAGGCTGGCATGATCGCCGATCTCGACGATCCGGCCCTGCTCCATCACGATGATCCGGTCCATGGCGGCGATGGTGGAAAGCCGGTGAGCAATGGCCAGCACCGTCTTGCCCTCCATCACCCGGGCAAGCGCCGCCTGTATGCTGGCTTCCACCTCGGAATCAAGGGCGCTTGTCGCCTCATCCAGCACAAGGATCGGCGCGTCTTTCAGGAAAGCGCGAGCCAACGCGATGCGCTGCCGCTGCCCACCCGACAGTTTGACCCCGCGTTCACCAAGGAAAGCGTCATAGCCGCGCCGGCCCTGATGGTCGATCATACTGTCGATGAAGTCATGCGCCTCGGCGGCCCTGGAGGCGGCAATGATCTCGGCCTCGGTCGCCTCGGGGCGGCCATAGGCGATGTTGTCGCGGGCCGAGCGGTTGAACATCGCGGTTTCCTGCGTGACCATGCCGATCTGGCGGCGCAGGCTTTCCTGCGTGACCTCGCGCACATCGCGGCCGTCCACCAGAACCCGGCCCTTCTCGGTGTCATAAAGCCGCAACAACAGCGCGACGAGACTGGATTTCCCCGCCCCCGAAGCACCGACGATGCCCAGCTTTTCGCCCGCCCGGATGGTCAGGTTGATATCCGCCACGCCGCCGCGCTGGCGGCCATAGGCAAAGGTCACGTCGTCAAAGACGATTTCGCCCCGGATGCGCGGCAAGGCCACGGCCCCCGGCGCATCGGCCAGTGTATGCGGCGCGGCCAGCGTGTGCATGCCATCCTCGACCTCGCCGACCGAGGTGTAGATCGTCATCAGGGTAAAGCTGACCCAGCCCGTCATCTGGGCAATGCGCATGGAAATCGCGCCAGCTGCCGCAAGATCACCCGGTGTTGCCAGCCCCTTTTGCCACAAAAGCAGCGTGCCCCCGATCAGGATCACCGGCAGGATGCCTGCCAGCGTCATCAGGGCCAGCCGGAACCAGGCGGCAATGACGCCATATTCCAGCGACTTGTCGCGGAACACCTCCATCGCCTTCAGCGCCACGCGGTCCTCGAAGGCGGCATGGGCGAACAGCTTGACCGTCTTGATGTTGGTGATGGTGTCCACCACCTGCCCCGTCACCATGGCGCGCGAACTGGCGCGGGCGGCCGAGTTCTCGCGCACCTGCGGGATGAAATAACGGATCAGGGCAAGATAGCCGAGCAGCCAGACCGCCAGCGCAACCCCGATCCACAGATCGACCGCAAAGAGATACAGCACCGAGGCGATCACCGAGGCCAGCGCGAAGAACACCGTGTTGATGGT
>ERZ1645187.2327-NODE-2327-length-16846-cov-7.609791_pt1 | contig 16846 bp, 16 predicted proteins | sample MGYA00575352_ERZ1645187 | MGnify/ENA primary metagenome ERZ1645187 (study PRJEB40837, sample SAMN11349314) | freshwater sediment metagenome | isolation source: river sediment | host: Sediment | place: India: Wazaribad , New Delhi | collected 2017-02-21 ... | reverse complement strand
TCATCACGACTTCGGTTTCAGGGTCCAGTTCCACGCCAAAGCGGTTGGCGTAATAGTTCGCCTGCGCCTTGCGGATGCCGGGAATGCCCTTCGACGCGGAATAGCCGTGGGCGTCGGGCTTCTGCGCCACTTCGCACAGCTTGTCGATCACGTGCTGCGGAGGGGGCAGATCGGGGTTGCCCATGCCCAGATCGATGATGTCCCGTCCGGCCGCTCGCGCCGCTGCCCGCATGCCGTTGACTTCGGCGATGACATAGGGCGGCAGTCGCTTCATGCGGTAGAATTCTTCGGACATTGGACCTTTCCAATCAGGGCGCGGAATTGCGCCGGATCCTTTGCTGCCTCAGCACCAGCGCCGTCAATCCCAACGGCACGCTCCACGCGACCCACGCGTCGACGGCGTAAAACAGCTCGTAATGTCGCCCTTGCGCGAAAATCGCCCACAAAGCGAGATAGACCCGGAAAAAAATCGCCCCGGTCATCGTCGCGGCCATCAAGAGCATGCAGGCGCGGTGCTGTTCGGTCCGTCCGGCGCGGATATGGTACAGCCCCAGCGCCAGCAGGATCAGCCAGACCGCACCCTGCGCAGCAAAGCCCCAGGCCGACCACACCGTGACCGGCGCGACCAGCGCCACCGGAAACGCCGTCACCCCGGCCACGACCACGTCCAGCGCGGCGATCCGCGCCAGCGGGCGATGCCAGCGCGGCGCCCCGCGCAGCAGGATTGCCAGCGGCACCAGCACCAGCGCCAGAGCGCCGCTGACCATGTGCAACGGGAAAGTAACCGGCAACAATTCGGCCTTTACCGCCAGTTCCTCTGGAAAGTCATCGACGTGCAGCGGAGCCAGCAAGGCCTTGTACGCGGTGGCTATTACAAATGCCGCGATAGCTGCTAAGACCACGGTGGAAAGCAACCGCGCCAACGGTTTGTCATTTCGGTCCGGATTAGTGTGGGAACTGAACATCATGGCCTTATTCCATCGCGTCGCCTGCTTGTCGATTGGCCTGCTGGGCATGACCGCCAGCACCGCCGCGCTCGCCAACGCGCCCGCCAGCAGCCTCTATTACGGGCGCTGGACCGTGGCGGAGGAGCGCCCGGTCTTCACCGCGCGCGGCAAGCTGTACAAGACGATCGACATTGCGCCCTGCGGCAAGGACTTCTGCGGGGTCAGCGTGGCCGACAATGGCAAGTGCGGGCCAACCCTGTTCCGTTTTCTGGGCAAGCGCGCCCGCGATGATTCGGACGATTACCTGCGCGGGCACGGGCTGTGGGGCAAGGTGAAGAAGAACGTGGTCATCTATTCCTATACCGATGATGAAACCACGCCGATCACCCGCACGCTGGAACTGTACCTGGGCGATGGCTATGACTTTGGCGAACGATCAGCAAACATGCCCAAGTTTCACGCCAACTATCAACGCACGGCCGCTGCGATCTGCAAGGCCAGGTGACCGGGGGGCTGGCGTGATTGTCACGCCGCTGCCATGATCACCGTCTAATTCAAGAATGCCCTGACGGAGTGCCGAATGCCTGACCAGTCCAGCCCGTTCGACAACCCCGCCGACGCCTTTGCCCAGCTGTTGAAAGGACCGCAGCAGATCTTCGCACAGTTGCTGCCGGGGGCGGCGGCTGCGGGCGAGGACGAGGCAGTGGGCGATGCCGCGCAGTGGGCCGGCAACGCCCAGCGACTCCAGTCGCTGTGGCTGGATTTCCAGGCCCAGCAAGCCGCCGCCGCCGCGGACAAGCTGCCGGGCCTGCTGGGCGAACCCGGCAACTGGCTGACCATGATGCAGGGCTGGATGCAGGCCTTGCCGCTGGCCAATCCCGACGCGCAGAAGCGGATGTGGGAAGACAGCCTGAAGCTGTGGGAAGGCGTGCTGGGCCAGTATGGCATCGGTCCCAAGGCTGCGGCCAAGGGTGAAGGCGGGCCGGACCTGCCGCGCAAGGACCGCCGCTTTGCCGACCCCAAGTGGCGCGAACAGCCATTCTTCGCGCTGGTCCACCAGACGTACCTGATGCTGGCCGAACAGGTCATGGCAATGGCCGATGCGGTCGACACGGGCGATCCGGTGCGCAAGGAGCAGCTGAAGTTTGCCGCCCGCACGCTGGTCGAAGCGCTCAGCCCGGCGCATTTCCCGCTGACCAATCCGCTGGTGGTGGAAAAGACGCTGGCCACCCATGGCGAGAATCTGGTCAAGGGGATGGAGCATCTGCTGGCCGATTTGAAGCGCGGTCAGCTGACCCACGTCGATCCGCAGGCCTTCCGGCTGGGTGAGAATATCGCGGTGACGCCCGGCAAGGTCGTCCACCAGACGCCGCTGTATCAGCTGGTGCAGTACAGCCCGGCCACGCCGAATGTGCTGGAAGTGCCGCTGGTGATCTTTCCGCCATGGATCAACCGGTTCTACATCCTCGACCTGTCGCCGCAGAAAAGCTTCATCAAGTGGGCGACCGAGCAGGGCATCACCGTGTTCGTGGTGTCGTGGAAATCGGCCGACGACAGCATGGCCGACATCGTGTGGGACGATTACATCCGCGCCCAGATCGACGCGATCGACACCGTCCGCGCGCGGCTGGGCGTGCCGAGCGTCCATGCCATCGGCTATTGCGTAGCCGGGACCACCCTGGCCGCGACGCTGGCCGTGCTGGCCCGCCGGGGTGAGGCTGACAAGGTGAAGAGCGCAACGTTCTTCACCGCGCAGGTCGATTTTGAAAAGTGCGGCGAACTGAAAGTCTTCATTGACGACAAGCAGTTCGATACGCTGGAAAAGCTGTCGGCCGAGCATGGCTATCTGGACGGGCGCTATATGGCGGCCACGTTCAACCTGCTGCGCGGGAACGACCTGATCTGGAACTACGTGGTCAACAACTACCTGCTGGGGAACGATTACCCGGCGTTCGACTTGCTGCACTGGAACGGCGACGTCACCAACCTGCCGGCAAAGTGGCATCAAAGCTACTTGCGCGACCTGTACCGCGACAACAAGCTGGTGATCCCCGATGCGCTGAGCGCGGACGGCACGCCGATCGACCTGACCCGCATCCAGACCCCCGCCTATATCCAGGCCGGCCGTGAGGATCACATCGCCCCAGCCGCCAGCGTGTTCCGCCTGACCCGGCACTTGCGCGGCGACAAGCTGTTCCTGCTGGCGGGATCGGGCCACATCGCCGGGGTGGTCAACCCGCCGGCGGCGAAGAAGTACCAGTACTGGACCAATCCCCAGCCCTGCGACACGCTGGAGGAGTTCATCGCCGGGGCAACCGAGACGCCGGGCAGCTGGTGGCCGCACTGGCTGGCCTGGCTGCGCACACAGGACAGCGCCGAAGTGCCTGCCAAGGGCAAGCGCGTGCCTGGCGGGCGCGGTGACAAGGTGCTGGAAGACGCCCCCGGCAGTTATGTGAAGGCCCGTTAGTCCGCGGATTTCCAGCAGGTTGCAGCATCTTTGCTGCACTGCACAAAAACCGTCTTGACTTCGCAGTTGCACAACCTATTTTGTGCAATGCAACATAACCCGTGCCGACGGTCGGTGCGGGCGCTGCGAAGGAACGCTTGCGATGGCTGACGCCACCGACACCAAGACCGCCGGAACCAAGATGGACCAGGCCATCGCCGAAGTGACCGCCAAGGCCGAAGCGCCGGTGGCTGCACCGGTCGATGCCGCCGCCGTTGAAGCTGCGCCGGTTGCCGTGAAGGCCCAGCCCGCAAAGGCCGCCCCCGCCGCCAGAACTGTCCGCGCCCCCAAGGCACCGGCAGCTGCGACGAAGCCGGCCACCGCTACCAAGGCAAAGGCAGCCGTCAAGCAGGCTGCCGCAAAGAAAGCCGCGCCGAAGAAGCCGGCGAAAACCACCAGCGTGAAGCCGGCTGCGCCCCGCGCGGCCAAGCCCTCCACCGTTTCGCAGATCAAGGATACCATCATGAGCAAGACCCAGACCACCGCCCAGGATTTCACCGCCAAGGTGAAGGACGCCATGACCGACGCCCAGGACCGCGCCAAGGCCGCTTTCGAGAAGAGCGCCGCCCTGTTCAGCGAAGCCGGCGAATTCACCAAGGGTAACGTCGAAGCCGTTGTCGAATCCGGCAAGATCCTCGCCACCGGCCTGCAGGGCATGGGCAAGGATTATGTCACCGAAACCAAGTCGGCTTTCGAAACCATGACCGCCGACGTCAAGGAACTGGCTGCGGTCAAGTCGCCCGCCGACTTCTTCAAGCTGCAGGGTGAAATCCTGCGCCGCAACTTCGACGCGGTTGTGGCCGCCGGTTCGAAGACGTCGGAAGCGATGGTCAAGCTGACCAACGAATCCTTCGCACCGATTTCGAACCGCGTCAGCATCGCGATCGAAAAGGTCAAGAAGGCCGCCTGAGCGCGGACCTCTCCTCGCGGGTCCGGCACTCCCTCTCCCTAGCCGGCCCCGCGAGTCCCCATAACGGGCCGGACAGTCAGCAGACTGTCCGGCCCGTTTGGTACTTCGCAACCCTTGACAGGCATGGCAGAGCATCCGGGGTTGTAACCGGCCCCCTCATTGCGATATTTTGACACGATGCAGTTTATTCAGCCCCTCCTGCCCCGCCCGATCCGCGCCGCCGAGGATTCCGACGGCGATTCCGGCACTGGCGGTCAGGGCCAGATCGGCATCGCCACCAAGACCCGCGCCAAACCGAAAAAGCCCAGCCAGTTCAAAGTGCTGCTGTTGAATGACGATTACACCCCGATGGAATTCGTGGTGATGGTACTGAAGCGGTTCTTCCACATGGACCTGGAACAGGCGACGCGGGTGATGCTGCACGTCCACCAGAAGGGCGTCGGCGTCTGCGGCATCTTCCCCTATGAAATCGCCGAGACCAAGGTGAACCAGGTGATGGACTTCGCCCGCCAGAACCAGCACCCGCTGCAATGCACGCTGGAAAAGGCGTAAGCGGGCGTCAAGCCTGAGCCCTACGCCACCGCAGTCCCGAACAGGCTGCCGATCGCGTAAGTGGCGGCCATCGCCAGCACGCCCCAGAACGCCACGCGCAGCACGCCCTTGACGACAGGTGCGCCGCCCACCGCCGCGCCGACGCCGCCCAGCAGCATCAGGAACAGCAACGCCGCGACCGAAACGCCCAGCGCCAGTTGCCCCAGCGGCAACACCACCGCCGCGCCCAGCGGCAGGGCCGCCCCGACGGCAAAGGTCGCGGCAGACGTGATCGCGGCCTGAACGGGCCGAGCGCGGTGCATGTCACTCAGGCCCAGCTCATCGCGCGCATGGGCGCCCAGCGCATCGTGCGCCATCAGCGCGTCGGACACCTGCAAGGCCAGGTCGATCGGCAGACCCCGCGCCTGATAGATCGCCGCCAGTTCCTGCCGCTCGAACAGGGGATCGCTGGCCAGTTCGGCGCGTTCCCGCGCCAGGTCGGCCGCTTCGGTATCGGCCTGGCTGGCGACGGAAACGTATTCCCCCGCCGCCATCGACATCGCGCCCGCGACCAGCCCCGCAACCCCGGCGATCATGATTGGCCCCTTGTCCGCCGCAGCGGCGGCCACCCCGACGATCAGGCTGGCGGTGGACACGATCCCGTCGTTCGCCCCCAGCACCGCCGCGCGCAGCCAGCCGATCCGTTCCACGGCATGGGTTTCGACCATCGCGGGGGCGGTTTGGGACATGGCATGGCACCTTGCTGGCTGCGGACCGGTCCAGCCTACGCCGGCAGACTTGCGATACAAGCGCGAATTGCCACTTTTACAGCGCGGCCCCCGCGTCTATGGGAGATGGCTGAACTGCGGGGGTGGCCCGCCAGAAGGTAATCGCCAAGCGTCCCCGTGAAATTCCTGCCCGCCATCGATCGGTATATCCTGCGGCTCGTGCTGATGCCGATGTTCGCGGTGTTCGTCATCGCGGCGTCATTGCTCGTGCTCGACAAGATGCTCAAGCTGTTCGACTTCGTGGCGACGGAGGGCGGGCCGGTCAGCGTCGTGTTCCGGATGCTGGCCAACCTGCTGCCCGAATATGCCAGCCTGGCGATCCCGCTGGGGCTGCTGCTGGGCATCCTGCTGGCCTTCCGCAAGCTGGCCACGTCCAGCGAACTGGACGTGATGCGCGCGGTCGGGCTGGGCTACACGCGGCTGCTGCGCGTGCCTTACGCCATTGCGCTGGTGCTGGCCGGGGTGAACCTGGTGATCGTCGGCTACCTCCAGCCGCTGTCGCGGTACTGGTACGAACAGTTGCAGTTCGAACTGCGCTCCGGCGCGCTGGGTGCTTCGATCAAGGTCGGTGAATTCACCACCCTGCAGGACAAGATCGCCCTGCGGATCGAGGAAAGCCGCGAGGAAGGCCGTCAGCTGATGGGCATTTTCGCCCGCGTCAGCTCGCCGCGCGGACAAGTGCTGACCATTTCCGCGCGCGAAGGCCGGTTCCTGGCGCTCAAGGATTCCCCCGATACGGTGATCCTGCGCCTGACCCAGGGCCAGATCATCCAGGATGAGCCGGGGAAAAGCCCCCGTGTGCTGAGCTTTTCCAGCCACGACCTGCCGATCGACCTGCCCGCGATCGAGAAGTTCCGCCAGCGCGGCGGGATGGAGCGCGAATATATCCTGCCCGAACTGCTCCAGATCGGGTGGAGCGACCAGGTGAGCGAGGCCGCCCGCAACGAAACCCGCGCCAGCTTCAACTATCGCATGGTCGAAGTGGTGATGATGCTGTTGCTGCCACTGCTGGCCGTGGCGCTGGCAGTGCCGCCCAAGCGCTCGACCTCTGCGCTGGGGGTGTTCGTCTCGATCGTGATGGTCGTAGCCTATCACAAGGTCAACGAATACGGCCAGGCTGTCGCCGCGCTGGGCCGGGTGTCGCCCGAACTGGCGCTGTGGGGACCGTTCGTGATCTTCGCCAGCCTGATCGTGTGGATGTATTGGCGCATCGCCTATGTGCCGGGCGGCCAGCCGATTGGCGCGCTGGAACGGTTTGCCGCCAATTTCAGCAAGTGGATGCGCAAGCTGGCCGCGCGGTTCGGCCGTGACCGGGCAGGAGCGGCCTGATGTTGCAATTCTTCCCCTCGCGCACGCTGACCTGGTATCTGGCCAAGCTGTTCATCGGCCGGATCCTGGCCGTGCTGCTGATGCTGGTGCTGGTGCTCCAGGCGCTCGACCTGCTCAGCGAAAGCGGCAAGATCCTGGGCGTGGCCGGCAATGACCAGTCGGACCTGTGGCACTATGCCTCGCTGCGGATTCCGCAACTGGTGGCGCGGTTCCTGCCCTATTCGGTGCTGCTGGCAACGATCATCACGCTCGCCACGCTGAACCAGAACAGCGAAGTCATCGCGATGAAGGCGTCCGGCATGTCGGCGCATCAGGTGCTGGCACCACTGCTGATGACCGCCGCGCTGGTGTCCGCCATCAGCTTTGTCTTCAACGAACGCGTGGTGACCCGCAGCACCGCCGCACTGAAAGCGTGGCAGGCGGTGGAATACAAGGCCATCCCCAAGGACCCGGCCACGCGGACCAACGTCTATTTCCGCGACGGAACCGACATCCTGGCCGCCGGGGCGGTCAGCGGCCGCGGTGCGGGGACGGTGATGGAAAACGTCACCTGGTATCGCCGCGACGCGAACGGGATGGTGGTGGAACAGCTGCGCAGCCCGCGCGCGACCTTTGCCAACCCCGGCTGGACGCTGGAAAACCCGGTGCGCTTCGATGTCGCCTCCACCGTGCGGACCGAGTTGCCGACGCGCGTGGTCGCCCAGGATGTCACGCCCGCCCAAGTCGCGATCACCAAGGTCGATGCCGACGCCCAGGATGCGATCACGCTCTATCGCTCGATCCAGGCGTTGAAGGCCGCCGGGCGCCGTACCAGCGAACTGGAAGGCAAGTGGTGGCACAAGTTTTCCGGGCCGCTGTCCGCCCTGCTGATGCCGCTGCTGGGGGCAATCGCCGCGTTCGGCCTGGCTCGCTCCGGCCAGTTGCTGATCCGTGCAGTGCTGGGGATGGCGCTGGGCTTTGCCTATTTCGTGGTCGACAACGCGGCGCTGGCGATGGGCAACTTTGGCGCCTACCCGCCGCTAATCGCGGCCTGGGCGCCGTTCGTGCTGTTCGCCCTGATTGGCGAGACAGTGCTGGTCCGGACCGAGGAGTAGGCGCCCAAGGGCAAGACTTAACGCGGCAGCATGGTGCTGCGCGCGATCTTTGCCACCAGCGGCAAAAGGCCCGGATAGCTGGCCCGCGCATAAGTCGATCCTGCCCCCAGTTGCGCGCTCAGCCGCCGGTGCGCCTCGCCCAGCGCGTGATAGGGCATCGACGGCAGCAGGTGATGCAGCGCGTGATAGCGCAGGCCCACCGGCGCCCACAGCCCGGCCCAGAGGCCCGGCGGCGGCACGTTGACCGAATCGAGGTACTGCGCGGTGACGGTCATCGCCTCGCCGTCGTTCTCCCACAGGTGCGCCACCAGCGTGCGGATCTGGTTGAGCACCGCAGTGGCCGACACCACCGCCAGCCCGATCGCCAGCGGCCGCCAGTCAAACGCCCAGGCGCTCCACACCAGGAACAGCGCCCAGACCGATGCGCCCAGTTCCTGCCAGAACACCATCCGCGCAAACGCGCCTTCGGGCGGGCGGCGGCGGAATTCGGGGTTGATCGACAGAGACGAGGCCCGTTCCCACACCAGCTTGCGCAGCGGCGGGATCACCGCGCCCAGCGGCACCAGCACGGCGCTGCGGATCAGCAACCCAATGGGCAGCAACACCGCGATGACGATGAACAGCGGTAGCGACCACGGCTTCATCAGCGCCAGCGGCAGGTATTCCGGGTCCTCCACCGTGCCATAGCGGGTGCGGGCGTGGTGCAACGTGTGGACGCCTTCATACATCAGCGACGGGGTCAGCATCGGAATGCCGACCAGCACGTTCCATGCAAACCGGAACCCCGGCAGGGCATCGCGGTGGATGTGGGTCAATTCGTGAATGAACAGCAGCGCGCGGTACAGCGCCAGCGCGGCAACCGCGCCGCAGCCCAGCGCCAGCCAGCCATTGTCCAGCAGGATCGCCCCGGCCAGCGCGGCATAGCCCAGCGCGGCAGAGGCCAGCATATCCGGCCAGTAGATTTCGGGACGGGCAGCGGCAATGTCGCGCGTCAGTTCGACCGCCGCGCGCAGCATGTCCTTGTCATCCGGAATGTCGGCGGATTTCACTTTCGCCGCAATCGAGGCAGGGAAATCGGCAGTATCGTGCGCAATCATGCAATCGTTCCAACGTGACCCGGCCGGCTGGTTCACCGGCGACTGTGCATTGCCGCGTTCCCTGCCGCGCCCCGGCTTGACAAGATGCCGGATCCGCCCGCAGGTCGCAGGGTTCATCCTACCTATTCGCAAACAAAGGCAAGATCGTGGCTCAGCACCTAATGATCGCTCCGGTATCCAGCAAGGCCGACTTTGGTGCCTTTATCGATCTCAGTTATCGGCTGAATGCCAACGATCCCAACTGGGTGCCGCAGCTGCGGGCCGAGGAAGTTGCCAAGTTTTCCGCCGCCGGGAACCCCTATTTCGATCACGCGCGGGTGCAACTGCTGCTCGCCCGCCAGGATGGCCGGGTGGTCGGACGCATCGCCGCGCATATCGACGAACTGGCGCTCGCCCAGCCCGCCGAACAAGGGATGGGTCCCGGCACGGGCTTCTGGGGCGCGCTGGAGGCCGAGGACGCCGAAATCGCCGCCGCGCTGATCGCCGCCGCCGAACAGTGGCTGAAAGATCAGGGCATGACCCGCGTGCTCGCGCCGATGAACCTGTCGGTCTGGGAAGAACCCGGCCTGCTGGTCAAAGGCCACGATCACCCGCCGATGGTGATGATGGGCCACCACCAGCCGCACGTGCAGGGCTGGATCGAAGGTCAGGGCTATACCAGCGCCAAGACGCTTTACACTTATGACCTCGACATCACGAAAGAGTTCCCGCCGCTGATCCAGAAGATCGTGGCGATGGGCGAAAAGAACAGCCGGATCACCGTGCGCGGCGTGGACAAGAGCAAGTTCGATCAGGAAGCCGCGACGATCCTCGACATCCTGAACGATGCCTGGTCCGACAACTGGGGCTTCGTGCCAATCACCGACAAGGAAATCGCCCACACCGGCAAGAAGCTGAAGCCGCTGGTGCGCGAAGACCTGATCATGATCGCCGAACTGGATGGGGAGCCGGTGGCTTTCATGATGACCCTGCCCGACCTCAACGGCATCCAGCAGCGCACCGTAGGCAAGCACGGCAAGCCGTCACTGCTGGGCTGGATCAAGCTGGGCCTGTGGATCCTGAAGCCGAAGAACGCCGATATGCGCGTGCCGCTGATGGGTGTGCGCAAATCGCTTCAGGCCAGCCGCATGGCCAGCCAGCTGGCCTTCATGATGATCGAATACATCCGCCGCGCCGCCATCGCCAATTACAACGGCAAGCGCGGGGAAATCGGCTGGGTGTTGGACGACAACCAGGGCATGAACGCCATCGCCGATGCGATCAACAGCAAGGTCAACAAGGAATACCGGATCTACGAAAAGGGGCTGTGAGTTAGCCCCCCAACCTTCGTCATTGCGAACGGCGCGCGACCTTCCTCAATCCCGCGCCGCGCGGCGATCGACCGTGGCCGCCGCCGCGACGTCCATCGTCACGTTACCGACCGTGCGCATGATGTCCGGCAGCACTTCCACCGCCACCAGCAGCGCCAGCGGCCCGACCGGCACACCCATCGCGATGGCAATCGGGCCAATCGCAGTCACGAAGCTGATTGCACCGGGCAGCGAGACGGAGCCGATGGTCGTCGCCAGCGCCACGACCACGCCGGTCGCCAGCATCAGCGGGGTCAGTTCCATCCCCGCCAGCTTGGCGACATAGATCGCCACCGCCAGGTTCATCGCCGGCCCGGTCGCGCGGAACAGCGCAACGGCCAGCGGCAGGACGAATTCGCCCGTCGTATCGCGCAGCCCCAAGGTGCGGCACGCCGCCAGCATCGCGGGCAGGCTGGCGAGCGAGGACTGGGTGGAAATCGCCATCGCCTGCACCGGCAGCACCGCGCGGGCGAACTTGCCCAGCGATTGCCGCGCCAGCACGACCGCGACCGCATAAGCCAGCAGCAGCACGACCCCGCCCATCGACGCGACCGACAGGATGTAATGCACCAGCGCGCCCAGCGCCGCCGCGCCGCTTTGCCCCGCAACCAGCAGCGACAGCGCGAACACGCCGACCGGCGCGATCCACAGCACCCAGCCGATGATCGTCAGCATCGCGCCGGTGACCGCTTCGAAAAACGTCACCATCAGCGTGCGGTGCGCATCGGGCAGGCGGACGATGGCCAGTGCCAGCAGGCTGAAAAACACGATGATCGCGATCATCGCGGTTTCGGCGGCCGCGGCGAAGATGTTGGCGGGGACCAGTGATTTCAGGAAATCGAGGATCGTCGGCACTTCCGCCGGGGCCGCACTGGCCAGACCGGAGCGCAGCGCCGCCGCCGCGCTTTCCGGGATCGGCACGGCTTCCAGCAGCGCCGGCATCGCGAAGGCGGTGAACACCGTCCCCGTCGTCAGCACGGCGGCAAACATGCCGAGCGAGAACAGGGCCACCCGGCCCGCGCGGGCGGCCAGCACGGTTTGCACGATCCCGATCACCAGCAGCGCGGCGACCAGCGGGACGATCGTCATCTGCAAAGCGCGCAGCCACAGCGTGCCGACCAGATCGGCAATCGGCAGCACCCAGCCTGCCGCCGTGCGGCCTTCCAGCACGATGCCCAGCGCCAGCCCGGCGCCCAGTCCGCCCAATGTCCAGGCCACCGGCACCCGTACGTCGGGTATGAAGCTGCTGGTCCCGGTCGATTGCGGGCTGGCGGTGGTCATGCAGGAAGGTCCCCGGTTGGTTATTGTTGGCGTGACATTAACCGTGCGGCGCGACATAGCAATTTGGAAGCAAATTCATGCTACAGGGTGCTGATGGGACGGCAATTTTTTGGCACGGACGGGATCCGGGGCAAGACCAACGCAGGCGTGATGACCGCCGCGACCGCGATGAAAGTGGGTCAGGCGGCTGGCACGCACTTCATGCGCGGCAGTCACCAGCACCGCGTGGTGATCGGCAAGGACACGCGCCTGTCCGGCTATATGCTGGAAAACGCGCTGGTCGCGGGCTTCACGAGTGTGGGGATGGACGTGATCCTGCTCGGCCCGCTGCCCACTCCGGCGGTTGCCCTGCTGACGCGGGAACTGCGCGCCGATGTCGGCGTGATGATTTCCGCCAGCCACAACCCGTATGAGGACAACGGCATCAAGCTGTTCGGCCCGGACGGCTTCAAGCTGTCGGATGAGGATGAACTGGCGATCGAGGCGATGCTGGCGCAGGATCTGCCGCTGGCCGCATCCGACGCCATCGGCCGCGCCCGCAGGATCGAGGATGCACGCGGACGCTATATTCATGCGGTCAAAAGCTCGCTGCCCGACAATATCCGCTTCGATGGGCTGAAGATCGTGGTCGATTGCGCCAATGGCGCGGCCTATCAGGTGGCCCCGTCCGCCGTGTGGGAACTGGGCGCGGAAGTGATCGCCATCGGGGTGTCCCCCAACGGCAAGAACATCAACGACCGCTGCGGATCAACTCACCTGGACCTGGTCAAGGAAACCGTGGTCGCCAGCGGCGCGGACATCGGCATCGCGCTGGACGGCGATGCCGACCGGCTGATCGTGGTCGACGAACAGGGCAAGACCGTGGATGGCGACCAACTGATGGCGCTGATCGGCACCCAGATGGCCGCGCGCGGCGCGCTGCGCGGCGGCGGCGTGGTCGCCACGGTGATGTCGAACCTGGGGCTGGAACGCTATCTCGCCACGCAGGGCCTCGACCTGATCCGCGCCAAAGTGGGCGACCGCTATGTGCTGGAAGCCATGAAGGCCGGTGGATACAACGTCGGCGGCGAACAGTCCGGCCACATGATCATGCTCGATCACGGCACCACTGGTGATGGCACCGTTGCCGCGCTGCAAGTGCTGGCCGCGCTGGTCCAGTCGGGGAAGAAGGCCAGCGAATTGCTGCACTTGTTCGATCCCGTCCCGCAACTGCTGAAGAACGTGCGCTTTGCGGGCGGCAAGCCGCTCGACGATCCGCGCGTGCAGGCCGTCATCGCTGCCGCCGAAGCACAACTGGCGAGCCGGGGCCGACTGGTGATCCGCCCGTCCGGGACCGAACCGGTTATCCGCGTCATGGCCGAAGGGGACGATGCCGCCGAGGTCGAACAGGTCGTCGATGCGATCTGCGCCGCCGTAAAGGATGCCGCCCATGCTTGAGATGCGCCCCGATTGCGAAAAGTGCGGCTGCGACCTGCCGGCCGAGACACCCGGCGCGTTCATCTGTTCGTTCGAATGCACGTTCTGCACGACTTGCGCCGATGCGCTGGACGAACGCTGCCCCAATTGCGGCGGTGAACTGCTCGACCGGCCGACGCGGGCCAAGGCGCTGCACGCGAAGCACCCGCCCAGCTCCGAGCGCAGGCACAAGGGCTAATGTCCCCGCCCCGTATCCTGTCCATCGCCGGTTCCGACAGTTCCGGCGGCGCGGGCATTCAGGCTGATATCAAGACGATTACCATGCTGGGCGGCTATGCGATGACCGCGGTCACCGCGATCACGGCGCAGAACTCGCTGGGCGTCACGGCAGTTCAGGCGCTGTCGGCAGAGATGGTCGCCGCGCAGATCGATGCCTGCATCAGCGACATTGGTGTCGATGCGGTGAAGATCGGGATGCTCGGCTCCCCCGCCATCGCCGCCGTGGTGGCCGACCGGCTGGAGGCGCTGGACGTGCCGGTGGTGTTCGATCCGGTGATGATCGCCACCAGCGGCGCGGCGCTGGCCGATGACGCGACGATTGCCGGGTTCGAGCGGCTGATGCGCCTCGCGGTGCTGACCACGCCCAACGTCACCGAACTCGCCGCGCTAGGCGGGCATGAGGCGATGGTGGCGCGCGACATCGCCTATCTCGCGAAGGGCGGCGATGCCGAGGGCGAGCGGGTGGAGGACACGCTGATGATCCCCGGCGAGGCCCCGCACGTCATGGCCGGGACCCGCATCCACACCCGCCACAACCACGGCACCGGCTGCACCCTGTCGAGCGCGATTGCGACTTATCTGGGCCGGGGACTGGCGCTATCCGAAGCGGTTGACCGCGCGCGCCTGTTCGTCCGCTCCGCCCTGCGCGCCGCGCCGGGGTTCGGCGCGGGGCACGGGCCGATGGGCCACCACGAGGCGCGGGGCTGATCAGCAGTCGAGTTCGTAGAACTCGACGATCTTGGCCCAGCCGTCTTCCGCCGTTTCGACCCAGTGGAACAGGTCCAGGTCGGCGTGGTTGATCACGCCTTCGTCGGCCAGTGCCTCGAAATCAATGACCTTGGTCCAGAACTCCTTGCCATAAAGCAGGATCGGGATCGGCTTCATCTTGCCAGTCTGGATCAGGGTCAGCAGCTCGAAAAATTCATCGAGCGTGCCGAACCCGCCGGGAAATACCGCCACGGCCTTCGCGCGGAGCAGAAAGTGCATCTTGCGCAGCGCGAAGTAGTGGAACTGGAACGCCAGGCGCGGGGTGACATAGGTATTGGGGGCCTGTTCGTGCGGCAGGACGATGTTGAGGCCGATGGTTTCCGCCCCGGCTTCCACCGCGCCGCGATTGGCCGCTTCCATGATCGATGGACCGCCGCCAGAGCAGACCACGAACTGGCGCATGCCCTTTTCCACGATCCCGCAGCTGGAGGCGATATGCGCCAGCTTGCGCGCTTCTTCGTAGTACTGCGCCTTGGCGGCCAGCCGCTCGGCCACGGCCTTGCGCTCTGGCGGGGCGTCGGCCACCATCTGCGCTGCCACTTCGGGCGAGGGGATGCGGGCCGAGCCATAGCACACCAGCGTGGAGCCGATGTTCGCTTCCTCCAGCAGCATTTCGCACTTCAGCAATTCCAGCTGGAACCGCACCGGGCGCAATTCCTCGCGCAGCAGGAAGTCGGTGTCGCGGAAGGCCAGTTTATAGGCCGGGCTCCGGGTTTGCGGGGTCGAATGATCTTGTGCTTCGACAAACGAGGCCTCTTGCTCTGCCTTGTAGAAACGACGGCGATAGAGGCGCTTTTCCTGTTCTTCTTCAGTCATTCAGCCGTACTTGCCCGCACGCCGCGCCGCTGTCAAAGAATCCGCGTCAGGCCGTGCCGGGCAAGCGGGCGCGCGCCTGTGCCACTGCGCGCTCGGCCACGGGGCGAATTGCGGTATAGCCTGCCGGGGTGAGGTGAACGCCGTCGTCCGACAATCCGGCGCGCGGGCGGCCATCCGCCCCGGCCAGCGCGGCGTGATAATCGGCAAACGGCAGCCCGCGCCGCTGCGCCAGATCGCGCAAACGGCGGTTGAGATCGGCGGCACGCGCGGTCGCATCGATATCGTCCCGCCCCGGAATGCCCGACGCGGCGGGCAGCCCGCCGATCACGACGGCGATCCCGTGCAGCTGCGCCAGATCGACCAGCGTTTCGAAATTGGCGATAAAGGCATCCGGCCCGATCAGCCCGGTGTTGCCCAGAATGTCATTCACCCCGGCCTGCATCACCACGATTTTGGGTTTCAGCCCCAGCACGTCCTGCCGGAACCGCAGCACCAGTTGCTGGCTGGTCTGGCCCGAAATCCCCCGGTTGATCCGCCCACCGGTGAAAAAGGTCGGGTCCGCCGCTGCCCAGTATTCGGTGATGGAATCGCCAAAGAACACCACGTCGATGGGCGCGCCGCTGGCCAGCAGGCGGGCGTTTTCGTGGGTGTAGCGGCACAGCTCCACCCAGTCGAACTTCACCGGCTTGACCTCGTCCGCTTGCTGGGCAGGTGGCGGGCAGGGCTGGTCCGCCATCTGCACCTTTGGGCGCGGATCGAGGTTTGCGCGGTAATACCACCCCGCCATCGCCAGCCCCAGCAACAGGGTCAGCCCGGCGATCCGCAGGCGGGGATTGCCCACGGCGCGCCCCTCAGATGATCCCGACCGCCTTGCCGGCGCGTTCGAACATGCCGATGATCGTCTGCACCTGCTCCGCGCTGTGCTCCGCGCACAGCGAGCAGCGCAGCAGCGTCATGTTCGCCGGGGTCGCGGGCGGGCGGGCGAGGTTCACGTAGAGCCCTTCCTTCAGCAGCGCTTCCCACATCGCCGCGCCGCGCTCCAGATCGGGCATGATCACCGCGATGATCGCGCTCTGCGGGGATTCGGTGCCGAGCTGAAAGCCCTTGTCGCGCAGCCCCTGGTGCAGCGTCTTGGAGTTCTCCCACAAGTGCGCACGCTTGTTGCCCGCATGCATCAGCTTGCGGATCGAGGTCGACGCCGTCGCCACCACGCTGGGCGGCAGGCTGGCGGTGAACACGTAGGGACGGCAGACCAGCCGCATGATTTCGAACTTCGGGTGGTTCGACACACAGAAGCCGCCAACCGTGCCGACCGACTTGGAGAACGTTCCGATCACGAAATCGACGTCGTCCAGGCAGCCCTGATCCTCGGCCACGCCGCGCCCGTTGGGGCCGATGAAGCCCATCGAGTGCGCTTCGTCGACCAGCACCATCGCGCCATGCTTCTTGGCGACCGCGATCATTTCCTTCAGCGGGGCGATGTCGCCCAGCATCGAATAGACGCCTTCCAGCACGACCAGCTTGCCCGCGCCTTCGGGAATGCGCTTCAAGCGCTTTTCCATCGCGTCGATGTCGTTGTGCTTGAACGGCACGACTTCGGCATCGCCCATCTTGCAGCCATCCCAGATGCTGGCATGGCTATCGATGTCGAGGACGATGTAATCGCCCTTGCCCGCGATCGTGCTGATGATCCCCAGGTTGGCCTGATAGCCGGTGGAAAAGACCATCGCGTGGT
>ERZ1645187.2326-NODE-2326-length-16852-cov-8.842115_pt1 | contig 16852 bp, 12 predicted proteins | sample MGYA00575352_ERZ1645187 | MGnify/ENA primary metagenome ERZ1645187 (study PRJEB40837, sample SAMN11349314) | freshwater sediment metagenome | isolation source: river sediment | host: Sediment | place: India: Wazaribad , New Delhi | collected 2017-02-21 ... | reverse complement strand
GTCAACTGGGACCCGGTCGACATGACCGTGCTGGCCAACGAACAGGTGATCGACGGACGCGGCTGGCGTTCCGGCGCGCTGGTCGAAAAGCGCAAGCTGAACCAGTGGTTCCTGAAAATCACGCAGTTCGGCGATGATCTGCTAGCCGGTCTGGGTGAGCTCAAGAACTGGCCGGAAAAGGTCCGCCTGATGCAGGAAAACTGGATCGGCAAGAGCCAGGGCCTGCGCTGCACCTTCAGCTTCCCGGGCAGCACGGACGGGATCGAGGTCTATACCACCCGGCCCGACACGATGTTCGGCGCCAGCTTCGTCGCCATCGCCGCCGACCATCCCTTTGCCCGCAAGCTCGCGCAGGACGCGCCTGAACTGGCCGCCTTCATCGAAGAGTGCAAGCAGGGCGGGACCACGGCGGCCGAACTGGAAACCGCGGAAAAGAAGGGCTTCAACACCGGCTATTCGGTAGAGCACCCGCTGAAGAAGTCGTGGCACCTGCCGGTCTACGTCGCGAACTTCGTGCTGATGGACTATGGCACCGGCGCGGTCTTCGGCTGCCCGGCGCACGACCAGCGCGACCTGGACTTTGCCCGCAAATACGACCTGCCCGTCACCCGGGTCGTCGCCGAAGGGGATGAAACCGATCCGGTCTTCCCCGGCAACGAAGCCTATACCGGGCCGGGCCGAATCGTGAATTCCGAATGGCTCGACGGGATGACCATCGAGCAGGCCAAGGCGGACGTGATCGCCAAGGCCACGCATGAAGGCTGGGGCCGGGGCGAAACGCAGTACCGCCTGCGCGACTGGGGCGTCAGCCGCCAGCGTTACTGGGGCACGCCGATCCCCTTCATCCACTGCGGCGACTGCGGCGTGGTTCCGGTGCCGAAGAGCCAACTGCCGGTCACCCTGCCCGAGGATGTCGACTTCAAGACGCCTGGCAATCCGCTGCTGCGCCATCCGACCTGGCGCCATGTCGATTGCCCGAAGTGCGGAAAACCTGCTGAGCGCGAGACCGACACGCTCGACACCTTTGTCGACAGTTCGTGGTATTTCCTGCGCTTTGCCAGCCAGCCCTCAGACCGTCCGTTCGATCCGGAAGTGATCAAGCAGTGGCTGCCGGTCGAGCAATATATCGGCGGCATCGAACACGCGATCCTGCACCTGCTCTATGCCCGGTTCTGGACCCGCGCGCTCAATCACATCGGCCTGATCGACGTGAAGGAACCGTTCGCCAGCCTGTTCACCCAGGGCATGGTCACCCACGAAACCTATTCGCGGATTGATCCCGCCAACGGCCAGCCGATCTATTTCAACCCGGCCGAAGTGGATCGCGGTAGCGAAGGTGCCACGCTCAAGACAGATGGCCAGCCGGTCGAAGTCGGCCGCGTCATCAAGATGTCGAAGAGCAAGAAGAACGTCGTCGATCCGGACGACATCATTGCCCAGTACGGCGCCGACGCGGTGCGCTGGTTCATGCTTTCCGACAGCCCGCCAGAACGCGACCTGCCGTGGTCCGAAGCCGGGATCGAAGGCTGCGCCCGCTTCGTTCAGCGCCTGTGGCGCTTGTTCGGGCAATACGATGCCGCCGCCACGGGTGAAGACAAGGCACTGGACCGCAAGCGCGACCAGACCGTCGCTGCCGTGGGTGAAGACATCGCCGCGCTCAGCTTCAACAAGGCCGTGGCACGGATTTACGAACTGACCAGCGCGGTCGAAAAGGCCCAGCCTTCGGCCAGCCGCAGCGCGGCAATCCGCGTCGTGCTGCTGCTCATCTCGCCGATGATGCCGCACCTAGCGGAAGAGGCATGGACTGCCATTGGCGGTGAAGGTCTGGTGGCAAACGCGCCTTGGCCGCCGGTCGATCCGGCCCTACTGGTGGAAGACGAAGTGACCATCGCGATCCAGGTGCTGGGCAAGCTGCGCGACACCGTGACCGTTGCCAAGGGCCTGCCCAAGGAAGAGCTTGAGGCGCTTGCACTGGCCAGCGAGAAGGTTCAGCGTGCGCTGGATGGCAAACCGGTGAAGAAGGTAATCGTCGTGCCCGATCGTCTGGTCAATCTGGTGGCGTGATGCGGCTTGTCGTTCTTGCCTTTGCCCTGTTGCTTTCCGCCTGCGGGCTGAAACCGATGTATTCGGGCGGGGCGACCGGCGTGGTCGCTCAGGGCCTGTCGGGGATCGAGGTTTCGACCATCGAAGGCAAGGCAGGCTGGCTGATGCGCAATGCGCTGGTCGACCGGCTTGGCGCAGGCAAGGGCGGAGCGCCACAATACCGGCTCGACGTGCGACTGGATGACCGGTTGGAGGGCCTTGGCCTGCTATCCGACGATACGGTAGCGCGCGAACGCCGCACTCTGCGGGCGCGCTATCAGCTGGTCGATATTGCCACGGGTGAGATCGTGCTGGATGCCTCCGCCGGCTCCGATGCCGGGATCGACGTGGTCTCGTCCGAATATGCAACCATCGCGGCGGAAAACACCGCGCTGGAAAACCTTACCCGGCAAGTCGCGGACCGGATCGTCACCCGTGTTGCACTGAAGCTGCGCAGCGGCGGCCAGTGAAGGCGACGCAAAAGGACTTCAAGGGACTGGCACCGCGCGCGGCGCAGGAAGCCCGCGTGTTCTTCTTCTGCGGCCCGGACGAGGCTGGCGCGAACGACGCCGCTCATACCATCGCCAGCCTGCTCCATGATCCGGGCGAAAGGATCGAACTGAGCGGCTCCGAGCTGAAGCGCGATCCCGTAAAACTGGGCGACGAAGCACGCTCTACCTCCCTGTTCGGGGAAAGCCGGCACATCTGGGTCCGCGCCTCGGGCGACGAGGTTCACGATGCGGTCCAGACCCTGCTCGATGGCGAAGTTGAAGGCTGCCCGGTCCTGATCGTCGCGACCGGTGCGACCGACAAGTCCCGCACGGCCAAGTTGCTCGCCAACCGGCCCGACGGTCTGGTTGCCATGTTCTATCCGCCTGACCTGCGCAGCGTCACCGACAGCGTGCGGCAGATGGCCGGCCCCGCCGGCCTGCGGCTCAGCGGCGATCTGGCCGAGCGGATTGCGCGCGGTGCGGCGCTCGATACCCGGCTGGCGCAGTCGGAAGTGACCAAGCTGGCGCTCTATCTCGACGCCAGCCCGGAAAGCCCGCGCACCGCCGATCTTGAGGCGCTGGAAGCAATCGGCGCGCGGACCGAGGACGATGGGTTCGCATCGCTGGTCAGTGTGGTCCTGTCCGGTGAAACCGCCAAGGTAGGGCCGGAACTGCACCGGGTGCGCGAACTAGGGCTGAACCCGGTCAGCATCCTGCTCGCCTTTGAGCGGCGCGCCGCGCAGCTTGCGCAATTGGCCGGAAAGCTGGGACCACGTGGCGACGTTCAAGCCTTGCTGAAGGCCGAAGTCGCCTCCCGCCGCGTGTTCTGGAAGGACGAGCGCGAACTGGGCGTGCAACTGCGCAAGTGGCGCGGCAAGCGGCTGGCACGGCTGGTTGAAAAGCTGGTCGCACTGCATCGCGCCCTACTGGCCAACAGCCAGAATGCCGAATTGCTGCTGGCCCAGGGCCTGACTGAGATAGCTCGCGCCGCAGCTCCACGTAATTAGAATTTAACGGAATTTTAGAAGAACGGCTTGCTGGGTGTGGCAAAGCCGGTCATCCTGTGCGGCGAAAAGAACACGGCGTCGCACTCGCAAATGAACAAGCAGGTCACAACCGGGCTCGCACCGGGCCAACTAATGCAATGGCCCACCCGGCTACGCGGGCTGATCTATGGCGGAATGCTGACCTATAGCGCACTGGCCATCGGCAGCGGGCTTGATCGGCTGGCCCTGCAAGGTCTGGATAACGACGGCGCAGTTGCCGCCGACCCGATTGATCCGGCCTCCACCGCCTTGCTCGGCGCGGCCTATCTGGCGGCAAAGACCCCGCTGAAAGCTGGGGCAGCTTATCGCACTGCGGCACGGTTTGGCTGGCGCGATCCCTTGGCCCAGGTCTTTCTGATGGATCAGGCGCTACGTTTCGGGGCAATGGACCTTGCCGCCATGCGCCTTGATGCGGTCCTGCGCCACGATCCGGATTTCCCCCTCCGCGACATGCTGCTGGCAAGGCTCGAAACCTCCCAGCAAGGACGCACAGAACTTGCCCGTAGGCTCGCCCGGCGTCCGGGCTGGAACAGGCAATTCATGGGCGAAGGCAGTCCGCTGCTGCTGGGGCCCGCCCTGCAAAATCGCGCGGCAGTGTTGATGGCGCTTGAATCCCCGCTGGATTGCAAGACCATTGCACCGCTGGCCAAAAGACTGATCGAAGCAGACGACATCCTGCGCGCCCGCCAGCTTTGGCGCAAACACTGCCCGACTGCTTCTGGCGAAATCAACGATCCGGGCTTTACCCGCGCATGGTCAGAGGTTCTGACGCCGTTTGACTGGAACCTCTCCACAAGCGGCGACATTGCGGCAGCGCCAGCGGCCTGACCGCGCGGGTAACGGGACCCTCTAGCAAAATGATCGCTTGGCAGATGCTTGCGCTGGGGCCCGGACGCTATCGTCTGTCCTGGAGCGCCACCACAGCCAGCGGCGTTCCTGCCACGGCGGCAAGCTTTTCGCTCTCATGCCGCTTGAAGGAACGAAAGCCCGTTGCCGCGCGTTCGGACGGCCAAGCCGGACAATTTGAAGCGACGATCGAACCAGACGGTACTTGCACAGGACAACACCTGACGCTCTGGCTTGCACCCTCGGCGACTGAGGTTCGGGTGGGCAATATTGCGCTGCATGCAATGGAAAAGGGCGCCGTGGCTGCGGCGCCCTTTCCGTTTTGAAGGTCAGCCTTGATACAGCGCCTTGCGCGGGCCGAGGTAGCCGAACAGGTAGGCACCAACCTTGCGCATCTGGATTTCTTCCGCGCCTTCGGTGATGCGATAGCGGCGGTGGTGGCGATAGATGTGTTCGAACGGCTTGTGCCGCGAATAGCCAATCCCGCCGTGGACCTGCATTGCCCGGTCCGCCGCTTCGCAGACCAGACGGTTAGCGTAGTAATTGCACATCGAGATCTTGTCCGAGAGTTTGTGCTCGATCTCCTTGTGCTCCATCTGATCCATTTCCCAGGCGGTCTTGTAGATCAGGGTACGCAGCATCTCGCACTGGGTGGCCAAGTCCACGAGCGGGAACTGGATGCCCTGGTTGCGGGCCAGTTCCTGCCCGAACGGCTTACGCTCGCGGGCATACTTGACCGATTCCTCGACGCAGTAGGTCGCCGCACCCAGCGAGCTGGCCGCCTGACGGATGCGGTTCTGGTGAACGAACGACTGGGCAATCGCCAGACCGCCATCGACCGGGCCAAGGATAGCGCTGTCCGGAACCCAGACATTGGTAAAGCTGACCCGCGGGTGATCGGTCGGCATGTTGAAGGTCCAGAGGTATTCCTCGATCACCAGGCCTTCGGTCGGGTTCGGCACCAGGAAGCAGGTGATCCCCTTGGCATCGCCGTCCTTGCCGCTGGTGCGCGCGAAAGTGGCGCAGTGCGAGGCGATGTGCATCCCGGTCGTCCACATCTTTTCACCATTGATCCGCCACCCCGAAACGCCATCGCGGGTTTCGCGGACCGCGCGGGTCTCCATGTGGGTCGCGTCGGAACCGTGGTTCGGCTCGGTCAGGCCAAAAGCGGTGCGCTTTTCACGGTTAAAGCCGCCGAGGATGAACTCTTCCTGCTGCTCCGGCGTACCGAAATGTTCGAACATGGCGACAAAGGGGAAGTTGCCGACGATCGAGTGTTCATTCTGCAGGTCGTTGTGCAGGCCCAGCCCCTTGGCGGCGAAGCGGTCACGGATCACGGCCATCCACAGGTTGGAACCATCCTTGCCACCGTACTTCTTCGGCGCAGAAAAGCGCCAGTGACCGGCCTGGTCGGCACGGATCGATGCTTCGCGCAGCAAGGCTTCCCATTCGTGCCGGGGCAGGCCGCCGTTTTCAAAATCGGTGCGTGCCCACTCGCGGCGATGGTCGAAGAAGCGGATATTGTCATCCTGCTCCTCCAGCGGCTTGATCTCACGGGCGATGAAATCGTCCAGTTCTTCAAGATAGGCAATCAGGTCCTGGGGGAGCGCAAAATCCATTTCAGTTTCCTTCCCATTTGGCCCGCGCCGTTGCGAGGGCGGGGTATTTCGGCATGTCGGCAGAAAGTTTGTCGAGCGCCATGCGGCGCAGCCGCGCCAGCAGGCCGGGGGTCGCCAGATCGGCCTTTCCGGCAAGCAGATCGGCGGACAGCGCGGCATCCGTGGCCACCGGGCGCTGCTCGATCTCGCGCGCGACGATGCCCAGCGCATTGCGCGCCACGGCGAGGTCGAACTTGCCCCGGCCAGAGACCAGCGGCTTGATATCGTTGCTCAGCCATTCGGAAATGGCAGTGAGGATCTCGGCTCCGCTCGGTTCACCCGTACCCGCCTCAAGCGGCGGCGTGGCGGGCGGCAGCGGACGGTTGCGCTCGGCTTCCGGGGCCAGGTCTTCCAGCAGCAGCAACAGGTCGAGTTCCTGCTCGGCCGTGCGGCGGGCGACCACGACGCGCTCGACCGAGCGGTCATGGCCGGCACGCCAGAACCCGCCCATCTGCAGGCAGCCCAGCGCCCACCAGAAAGTGCGGTAGATCGTCCAGAAGCGGAAGCGGTCAGGATCGAACTTGGCCCCGCCCGCCTCTTCATAGGCGCGGGCCAGTTCCTCCACCGTGGTCAGGCCATAGCCGGGGCGATCCGGACGCGAGAATCGCCACACGGTCATGCAGCCAAAGGCCAGGTCTTCGTGCCAGTCGCCCAGATGGGCCAGTTCCCAGTCGAGCACGCCGGTCACCCGGCCATGTTCGAACATCAGGTTGCCCAGGCGGAAATCGCCGTGGACCAGGCTGGGAGCGATCGGCGGCGGAATGTTCGCCTCCAGCCAGCGCAGCGCCAGGGCAAGGATCGGACGGTCGCCGCCATAGGCCATGAAGCGGGTGCGCAGTTCATCCAGCGCTTCGGCCGTATCCATGACCGGAACCGGCACGCCGGTGCAGTCGGTGCGGTGGGTGGCGACCAGTTCGCGGGCAATGTCGCGGATCGCCACTTGCGGATCGGCCTCGGCCAGAAAGGCATTGGGTTCGGGCGAGCCGGACAGGGCGCGCATCACATAGCCCGAGCCGATGCCGTCTTCGAGTTGCAGTTCCACCAGGACTTCCGGCGCCATTACGCCAGAGGCGCGCGCCGCACGGATCAGGGCGGCTTCGCTGGCATGGCTCATCGGGCGGCCCGCCATGAATTCAAACGATGGGGCGCGGCGCAGTACGCAGACTTCGCTTCCCGCAGTGAAGCGCCAGCTTTCCATATTGGCCCCGCCGGAAAGCCGCTCCAGTCCCTCTGGCGCCGGCAATCCAACGCGCTGCAAGGCTACGGTCAGCCCGTCGGTCAACGAAATGCTCAAGATATGTCTCTCCCGCCAGTCTTCCCCGGCTGGAGTGACAGTTAATCGCGCGGTTAAACGAGTCAAGCGGGCAAAAGAAAAGGGCGCGAAGGAAATGTCCCTCGCGCCCCGATCTGTCTTTGCCCGAAGGCGAAGATTACATCTTCTTGGCGGCTTCGTCAGCAGCAGCAGCAGCTTCCTTCGCAGCGCCTTCGGCGGCGTCGGCAGCTTCATCAGCAGCGCCCGAAGCAGCGCCGGCGGCTTCAGCAGCAGCATCCTTCACGGCGTCAGCAGCTTCTGCACCAGCCGAAGCAGCGTCGGTGGCGACGTCGGAAGCAGCTTCGGTAGCGGTCGCAGCTTCTTCACCCTTCGAGCAGGCCGACAGGGTCAGAGCAGCGCCAGCAACAGCAGCAGCGAGAACGATCTTGCGCATGAATATAAATCCTTGAAAAGTTTGTGGACCACGCCCAGACTGCGGCCATTGCATGGCTGGACAGTCTGCACGGAAAGCCTACCTATCCGGTAGACTTCGCGCGCCATTTAGAGTCCTTCGAATCCCGATGCAAGCAAAGGATTCAGGCAATTCGACAAGCGGATTGCTTTCATCTTTCGGGTATGGGCAGCGAACTTCGCCGTGGTTAGCGCGGTGCAGAGCCCTTACCCTTCCGCCCTCACCCTGCTAGGCATGTCGCATGGAGCCGAAGCAGCATCTCTATCTGGTCGACGGGTCGGCCTATATTTTCCGCGCCTATCATCGCCTTCCGCCGCTGACCAATCCGCAGGGAACCCCGGTTGGCGCAGTCTATGGCTATACCACCATGCTGTGGAAGCTGGCCGATGACCTGAACAAGGCCGATGGCCCCACCCACCTTGCCGTGATCCTCGATGCCTCTGGCACCAGCTTTCGCAACGAGATTTACGACCAGTACAAGGCCAATCGCCCGCCCCCGCCGGAAGACCTGAAGCCGCAATTCCCGCTGATCCGCGATGCGACCCGCGCCTTCAGCCTGCCCTGCATCGAAGAGACGGGCCTGGAAGCGGACGACCTGATCGCCTCTTACGCCCGCGCTGCCACGCACCGCGGCTGGGACGTGACGATCGTTTCGTCCGACAAGGACCTGATGCAGCTGGTCGGCAAATCCACGCCTGCCGATGGCGGCGAGGCCCGCATCGACATGCTCGACACGATGAAGAACCAGCGCATCGACGTGCCGGAAGTGATCGAGAAGTTCGGCGTGCCGCCGGAAAAGGTCGGAGACGTGCTGGCTCTGATGGGCGACTCGGTCGATAACGTGCCGGGCATTCGGGGCATCGGGCCGAAAACCGCGACCAAGCTGATCCAGGAACATGGCAGTCTGGAAGCCGCATTGGCGGCAGCTCCGGCGATGAAGCCTTCCAAGCTGCGCGACAATCTGATCGAACATGCAGAAATGGCACGGCTTAGCCGGGTGCTGGTGCAGCTGAAGGAAGACTGCCCGCTACCGATGGCGCTGGACGATTTCAAGCTGGGCGCGATCCCGCCTGATCCGCTCGCGGCCTTTTTGCAGGAACACGGCTTCCACTCGCTGCTCAAGCGGCTGGGCGATGGCAAGGGGAGCCCGGACCGTCCGACCCAGTTGCATCCGGCCAAGCCGGTTACCGCAGCAGCCGGAACCAAGGCAGGCAGCGACCGCCAACCTTTGCCCACCCTGCCGGCGATTGACCGTTCGCTCTACACCTGCGTGCAGGACGAGGCGACGCTGCAACAGTGGATCGACCGCGCCATGGCCGCCCATGTGGTGGCTTTCGACACGGAAACCAGCGCGCTTGACGCGATGCGCGCGGACCTGACCGGGATCAGCCTTGCGCTGGGGCCGGGGGACGCCTGCTACATCCCGCTGGGCCACGGCGGGACCGACATGTTTGCCGAGCGCCCCGCTCAGGTGGACAAAGCCCGGGCGCTGGCCATGCTGAGGCCGCTGCTGGAAAGCGATGCGGTGCTGAAGATCGGGCAGAACTGCAAGTACGACCTCAACATCCTGGCCCGCCACGGCATCCACGTGGCGCCGATCGACGATACCATGGTGATGAGCTTTGACCTCGACGCGGGGCGCAGCACCGATGGGATCGGCGGCGGACATGGGATGGACGAACTGTCCACCCGCCACCTTGGTCACACCACCCTGACTTTCAAGGAAATCTGCGGCAGCGGCAAGAAGCAGATTTCCTTCGGCGAAGTGCCGCTGGACCGCGCGACCGAATATGCCGCCGAGGATGCCGAAGTCACATGGCGGCTCCACCGTCTGCTGAAACCGCGTCTGGCCGAAGAAGCGGCAAGCCGGGTCTATGAGCGGGTGGACCGCCCGCTGGTGCCGGTCGTCGCGCAGATGGAGCGCTATGGGATCAAGGTCGATCGCGAGCGGCTGGCGGCATTGTCCGCAACTTTCGCGGAAGAGATCGCTCGGCTGGAAGGGCAGATCCACACCATCGCCGGACAACCCTTTACCATCGGCAGCCCCAAGCAATTGGGCGAAATCCTGTTCGACAAGCTGGGTTACAAGGGCGGGCGCAAAGGCAAGACCGGGCAATATTCGACCGATCAGGCAATCCTTGAAGGGCTGGCCGGAGAAGGCGCGGAAATTGCGACCAAGGTGCTGGAATGGCGCCAGCTGTCCAAGCTGCGCTCAACCTATACCGAGGCTTTGCAGGAAGCGATCAATCCGCAAACCGGGCGCGTGCATACCAGCTACTCGCTGGTCGGCGCGCAGACCGGGCGCTTGTCCTCAACCGAGCCAAACCTGCAGAACATTCCGATCCGCACCGAGCTAGGCCGCCAGATCCGCGATGCCTTTGTCGCGGAGCCGGGCAATGTCCTGCTTGCTGCCGACTATAGCCAGATCGAACTGCGCCTTGCCGCGCATATGGCCGACGTGCCGGAACTGAAGGAAGCCTTTGCCGCTGACGAGGACATTCACGCCCGCACCGCGCAGGAAATGTTTGGCGAGGTCAACCGCGACACGCGTGGGCGGGCCAAGACGGTCAACTTCGCCATCCTCTATGGCATCAGCCGCTGGGGCCTTGGCTCACGGCTGGGCGTTCCGGCGGAGGAAGCGCAAGCGATCATCGACCTCTATTTCCAGCGCTTCCCCGGCATCCAGCGCTATATCCACGATACGCTGGGCCAGGTGCGCGAACGTGGCTATTCCGAAACCCTGTTCGGGCGGAAATGCTGGTTCCCGCGCATTGGCTCACCCAATCAGGCCGAGCGGCAGGGGAGCGAGCGCGCCGCGATCAATGCCCCGATCCAGGGCACCAGCGCCGACATCATCAAGCGCGCAATGGTGCGGATGATGCCCGCACTGGAAGCAGCAGGTCTGGGCCATGTCCGAATGCTGCTGCAGGTCCACGACGAACTGGTCTTCGAATTGCCCGAAGCCGATGCCGATGCCGCCAGCGCGGTGATCCGGCAGGTGATGGAAAGCGCGGCAACACCTGCGGTTGAACTCAGCGTGCCGCTGGGCGTGGAGATCGGAACCGGCCTGTCATGGGGCGCGGCGCACTGATGCTTCAGGCCGCCTCCCTGCCCGGTGCCGAAACGGTGCTCAGCTGGTCCGAAACGCTGACCAGGGCTGCTATCCAGGGCGGGATCGCGATTGGCATCGCCATGGCGGTCCACTTCGTGGTTTTCGCTGTTCTGGGTCGCGCTTCCCGCTTTTCCGCCTCGGAAATGGACGATCTGATCTTTGCACGACTGCGCAGACCGGTGCTATTCTCGGTCATAGCAGTGGCAATTTCGATCACGGCAGAGAGCAACGACCTGATTGCCAAGGTTTGGCACATTGCCGGGCGCTTTATTGAACCAGCCCTGTTCGGCTGGGTGCTGTTCACGCTGGCCAAGGCTTTCGCCGTGGCGATGGAGGCCCGCACCGCCAGCTATACCGACGAGATGGAAGCGCGCAGCCGCCGCACCCGGATTACAATCTTCTCGCGCACGGCAAGCTTCCTGATTGTCTTCATGACGATCGCGCTGGTCCTGTTCGGCATTCCCGCAGTGCGCAACATTGGCACCACGCTGCTGGCATCAGCCGGGGTCATGTCGCTGGCCTTTGGTGTTGCCGCGCAGCCAGCGCTGAAATCGCTGATTGCCGGTCTCCAGATCGCCATTACCGAGCCGATCCGCATCGGCGATTTCGTGGTGGTCGAAGGCGAGAACGGCCGGGTCGAGGACATTCGCCTCAGCTATGTGGTGATCCGCACCGGCGACGAACGCCGCGTGATCGTGCCGACGTCCAAGTTCCTTGACGGCAGCTTCCAGAACTGGACCCGTGCGGGCGGCGGCATCAATGGCTCGGTCGTCCTGCCGGTCAAACCCGGCAATTCGATCCAGCCGATCCGCGAAGCCTATGACCGCCTGCTTGCCGCCAATCCTGATTGGGACAAGCGCACCGGTGCGCTGCAGGTTTCCGAAGTGCAGGTCGGCTCGGTCGAACTGAAACTGGTGATGAGCGCCGCCGATCCCACGGCTCTGGCGCGGCTGCGTCCGGCCATGCGCGAAGCCATGCTGGAATGGCTCCGCGAACATATGCCGGACGCGCTTTGCAACGAGACTTAGGCCAACGGCCTAGCCATGCTTCTTCTCCCGCGTCGGGTTGACCATGCCCGGGGCAAGGAACCCGACCGGAGTGGGATTGATGGCAGCGGCGCGCTTTTTCAACTCGCCCTTCATCTTGTTGTATTCCTCCTCCATTTCCGCCGACACCGTGGCGCGGGAATCAGCCAGCGCCTCTCGGAAGTCCGCACCAGTCACCTGATCGACTTCGGCCCCGCGCGCCCGGATCGCGATCATCCCGGCGCGGCGCGTCAGGTCTTCCAGATCGGCTCCGGTGAAACGCTCTGCCTCTGCCGCAATCGCAGGAAGGTTCACGTCATCGGCCAGCGGCATGTTCCGGGTGTGGATCTTCAGGATATGCTCGCGTCCGGCCTTATCCGGCGTACCGACATAGACCAGTTCATCCAGCCGTCCCGGACGGAGCAGCGCCGGATCGACCAGACCCGGGCGATTGGTCGCCCCGATCACCACGACCGAAGACAGTTCCTCCATCCCGTCCATTTCGGCCAGCATGGTATTGACCACGCGGGCCGTGACCTGCGGCTCGTTCGCGCCAGAACCGCGCGCCGGGACCAGACTGTCGATCTCGTCAATGAAGATCACGCAAGGCGCAACCTGCCGCGCGCGGGCAAACAGGCGGCTGATCTGCTGTTCGCTTTCGCCATACCATTTCGACAGCAGGTCAGACGACTTGATCGAAATGAAGTTGGCCTCGCTCTCCTTGGCCACAGCCTTGGCCAGCAGAGTCTTGCCCGTGCCGGGAGGGCCATAGAGCAGGAAGCCCTGCGCCGGACGGATACCCAGGCGGCGGAAGGCGGCAGGGTTCTTGAGCGGCAGCTCGATCCCTTCCTTCAGCTTGTCCTGCGCCTCGTCCGCGCCGCCAATGTCGGCCCAGCCGATGTTCGGCACCTCGACCATCACTTCGCGCATGGCCGAAGGCTGAACACGCTTCAGGGCCGAGAGGAAATCCTCCCGCGTGACGTTCAGGTTTTCCAGCACTTCGGGCGGGATCGTCTGGGCGGCCAGATCAAGCTGCGGCATGATCCGGCGCACCGCGTCCATCGCCGCCTCACGCGCGAGAGCGGCAATATCCGCACCGACGAAGCCGTGGGTGGTGCGGGCCAGTTCGTCCAGTTCGACCCCATCGGCCAGCGGCATGCCGCGGGTGTGGATGCCCAGAATCTCGCGCCGACCGCTTTCGTCCGGGACGCCAATCACGATTTCGCGGTCGAACCGTCCCGGGCGGCGGAGCGCCTCGTCCAGTGCATCGGGCCGGTTAGTCGCGGCAATCACCACGATGTTGGAACCGGTGTGGAGGCCGTCCATCAGCGTCAGCAACTGGGCGACCAGCCGCTTTTCCGCTTCACCCGGTGAGCCGGAGCGCTTGGGCGCGATCGAATCGATCTCGTCGATGAAGACGATCGAAGGCGCGGCCTTGGCCGCTTCCTCGAACACGTCGCGCAGGCGCTTCTCGCTCTCGCCATAGGCCGACCCCATGATTTCCGGGCCGTTGATCGCGAAGAAGCTGGCGTCGCTTTCATTGGCCACGGCGCGGGCCAAGCGGGTCTTGCCGGTTCCTGGCGGGCCATGCAGCAGCACCCCCTTCGGCGGATCGACGCCCAGGCGGGTGAACAGTTCGGGATAGCGCAGCGGCAGTTCCACCATCTCGCGCAACTGGCGGATCGTGTCGCCCATCCCGCCAACGTCGTCGTAGTTCACATCGCCGCGGCCCGCGCGGGCCTCTTCATATTCCTCGCGCAGTTCGACTTCGGTGTTCTCGTCAATATGGACGATGCCCTTGGGCAGGGTCGAAACCACGGTCAGGCGAATCTGGGTGAGGGCAAAGGCCGGCACGTTGAACATCCGCGCCACTGCAGGTGGCATATCGCGCACCTGCTGTTGCCCCGCCGTGGCGACAATATCGCCCGCCACTAGTGCGCGGCCAAAGAAGTTGCGCTTCAGCGCCTGACCCGGTCCCTGCAGGCGCATTTCCTTTTGCGCCGGGGCAAAGACCACGCGCTGCGCCGGGCGGCTTTCCGCCTTTCGCACTTCGACATGCTCGCCCGAACCGGCCTCGGCATTGCCGCGCTGCAGGCCGTCGAGCCGGATCACCTCCAGCCCTTCATCCTCGGCATAAGCAGCCATGACGCGCGCAGTGGTGGAGCGCTTGCCCACAATCTCGATCACGTCGCCTTCGGTCACGCCCAGCGCGGAAAGTGCGGAACGCGGCAAACGGGCAAAACCGTTGCCGCTTTCTTCCTGCCGGGCGGCAGCGACCTGCAGCCTTACCGAGGGAGTAGTGGAAATGTCGGCCATGAAAGTCCCAATCAGCTGTGAACTTCAAAGCTAGGGACTGGCCCGGCCATTTTCAAATGGCAACGGGACCGAGCGATGGCGAATCCGCATTCGCACCCGAATCGCAGATAAAAAAAAGCCGGGTCGTTTCCGACCCGGCATTGGGAAGTTTTGGGAGAGGATGCCTGAAAGGCAGGCTCTAAATGGTCGAACGGGCCCTTTTGTGCAAGTGCGAAAAGCTCATTTTATGTTGCAAAATATGCAACAGTCATCTCTGCTGACACAAAACTGTCGAAATTACGTACGTTTCCATAACGGTAGACCGGGAGTACCTGCACCTTGGGGAAGGGTGCAGGCAAAGAAAATGCCGCAGTGCAACATGGCACTGCGGCATGAACCGAAAGCAGTGAAACAAAGGTGGCGATCAATGCGCCATCAACAACGCCGGACCATCTTCTCGTTCAAGGAAATAGCGCGAAATGCCGCCGAACAGGAATTCGCGCAGGCGGCTGTGGCTAAATGCCCCCATGACCAGCAGTTCGCCGCCCACGCGCGAAATGGCCGCAGTCAGGGTTTCCTCGATCGAACCCTCCTTGGCCAGCTCGTGCAGTTCGGCCTTGATATCATGACGCGAGAGGTAGCGCAGGGCATCGGTTGGCGGGAAGCCCTGGGGCTTGTCCGTCAGCACGGTCAGCACATGCACTTCGCTGCAACCCCACAGCATCCGGGTGCAGCTGCGCAGCGCTGCCGCCGCTTCGTCGCTGCCGTCCCACGCAATGCAGGCGGTCTTGATCGGGAAAGCGATTCGTTGATCCGAAGGCAGGACCAGCACCGGGCACTTGGCCTCTACCGCCAGATCCCCGGCATAGCCGCAGGTGCGCGAGACAATGGCAATGTCTGCCAGTCGCGCTGCCGCCAGCATGGCTTCGAGTGGCTGGGTTTCAAACTGCACCACATCGAACGGAACGTCGTCCGTCTCCAGCCGTCCGGCAAAGGCATCGGCCAAAGCATCGTCTGCGGCAAGGGCGGATTCCAGCGCCTCACGCGCGACATAGGTGCCGCCATAGGGGTCCACCGTCACGAACCGGTCGAGCGGCGTGTCGATGGCAATCGTGACATGGCCTTCATGCGTACGGGCCAGATCCAGCGCAGTATCGAGCCGCGCCGTCATGGCCTTGTCGCGGCCGCCCTGAACTAGGATAGAACGCATCAGTCTTCTCCCACTGGTGGTAAACCCCTAGCCTACCCTTGCCGCACAATACATGACCTGCGTCAAATGGAACACACCTTGCGCTATTTGCACTGATAGGCCACTTCCCCCGGCAAGAACATGGGAGGATTTTAAGTGGCGCAAGCGGATTTCAAGGCAGTCATTTTCGATTTCGGCGGCGTAATTACCGCCTCACCGTTTGAAGCCTTCAACCGGCTTGAGGCAGAACGCGGCCTGCCGCAGGACTTTGTCCGCAAGGTGAATGCCACCAATCCCGACAGCAATGCCTGGGCCCTGTTCGAACGGGCCGAAATCGACGCCGCCCGGTTTGACGCGCTGTTTGCCGCTGAAGCGGAAGCGCTGGGCCATGCGCTGGATGGCGCCTCGGTCCTGTCGGTCCTGTCCGGCTCAATCCGCCCGGCCATGGTCAGCGCGCTGGATACCCTGGCCGAGGCCGGATACCGTCTGGCGTGCATTACCAACAATGTCCCGGCCGGACACGGCGCAGGCATGGCCCGCAGCGGCGACAAGCGCGACGCCTATGAACAGGTCTTTGCCCGCTTCGAACATGTCATCGAAAGTTCAAAGGCCGGTGTGCGCAAGCCGGACCCGCGCATCTACCTGATGATGTGCGAACACCTGGGGCTGGAACCGGCACATTGCATCTACCTTGATGACCTGGGCATCAACTGCAAGCCGGCGGCGCAGCTGGGCATGCACGCGATCAAGGTGACCAGCGGCGAACAGGCCCTTGCCGACCTGTCGGAAGTGTTGGGCATAGCCCTCTCCTGATCAACTGATCCGCAGGGCTGCGGCACGGCGGAACAGTTCCAGGATCAGCGGGTCCTGCTCGCCCGCCCGAATCGCTGCTTCGAACGGGATCGTCTGGGCTGGAGGCGGCAGGACTTCGGCCAGCCGCCCCTCCCGCACGACCTCTCGCACCATGGTGTCGGGGAACAGGCCAGCCCCGGCCCCGGCGGCGACCAGGGCAATCATCGTCTGCACATTGTTGCAGATGTTGACCGACCGGCAGGGCAGCCCGCCCGCCACCGCATCCTGCAAGACCCGGTGGATCGGCGAATGGGCGCCCACCGACCAGAGCGGCAGGGCCTGCTTGAACCCGCCCGCCGCGACAACCTGCGGCGCTGCCAGCCAGCGCAGCGACACCGCACCGATGGGCCGGGTCTGCACGCCGGGACTGGCGACCGGACCAGCCAGAAAGACCATGTCCCGCGTCCCGCCAAGCAGGTGCTGCAACATGCGCGCAGTCAGGTCGAGCTCGATCTCCAGCGTTACGCCGGGCAAGTCGCGCGCCACGTCGCCCACGAATTGCGGCAGGACGCTGGCAGCAGCGATTTCCCCT
>ERZ1645187.2325-NODE-2325-length-16859-cov-106.633599_pt1 | contig 16859 bp, 16 predicted proteins | sample MGYA00575352_ERZ1645187 | MGnify/ENA primary metagenome ERZ1645187 (study PRJEB40837, sample SAMN11349314) | freshwater sediment metagenome | isolation source: river sediment | host: Sediment | place: India: Wazaribad , New Delhi | collected 2017-02-21 ... | reverse complement strand
CGTACTTGCCCTTGTTCTCCTTCATCGCCGCGTGGCGGGCCTCTTCGATCGCCTCGCCCGACACCGCCTGCAGGGTGTGGTGATAGTCGAGCGAGATGAAGTCGAAGATCAGGTCCTCGAGCGTCGGCCCGTTGGAGCGAGTGATCGCCTCGGTGCAGCCGGTGCACTCCTGGAAGGACAGCCAGATCACCGACTGTCGCTTGGCCTTGGCCAGCTCCGCCGCCATCGCCCGGGTGGTCGCCGGCGTGAGCGCCATCAGCGAGCCGAGCCAGGACGTGTATTTGACGAAGGCGCGGCGCGAGACGCCGTGTTCCGCCAGTCGATCGCCGAGTGTCGTCTGTTCAGCCACGGGAAAGTTCCTCCTCGTCGGCAGCGGTTGTGTTTTCGGGCATGTTTTCGGTCCGGGGCGCCGCGACGGCCTCGCGCATCCGCCGGGCGGCGAAGGCGACGTCGTCGGGATGGGAGATCAGGATCTCGGGGACGCGGGCGACGACCACCTGCTCGACTGCGGCCGAGCCGTCGCCGCCGAAGTGGCGTACCCACCAGATCCCGGAATAGGCGGTCTCGCGGACCTCGGAAGGCCCCGCGACCTCGAGTTCGCACTTCACCTCGCCCTCCCCCAGCCGCGCGGCGAGCGCCTCGAGGTCGGTGGGCGAGAAGGGCAGGCTCTTCAGATCGACGATCGTCTCCTCGCCGGTCGCAGCGAGGCGGGCGAGCGCCTCGGCGAGTTCGGCGAAGACCGCATCGGCGAGCGAGGCGGCGGGAAGCGGCGTGCCACAGTCGGCGTTCATCGCGGGGCTCCCCAGCTCTGGAGAATGGATTCGACCTCGCCTCGCGCCTCCGGCACCGCCGCCAGCACCACCGCCTGGGGTTCGGCGCCCAGCGTGATGTCGCCGGCCTGGATGGCGACCAGGGCGCGACGGTCGGGCTTGGTGCCGATCAGTTCGGCGGTGAGGATCAGGTCGGAGACCGCGATCTCGTGCGGGGTCGACCGCTTGACCCGCAACAGCGCGTCCATGTCGTCGCCTTCGAAACGACGCACCTCGCCGACCGCGCCGCCGAAATCGGCCGCATCCACCAGGATGACGCCGCCGGCGTTCTCGATGAGGGGCAGGAGGGCGAGCCCGATGGTGCCGCCGTCGTGGAACACCACACCGTCGCGAGCCGCGCCGGACGCCGCGTCGGCGTCCATCAGCTCGCGTACGACGTGGACACCGATGCCGTCGTCGGTCAGCAACGTGTTGCCGACACCCAGCACGACGATTTCGGATCCTGGCGAGAGAGCTGACATGGGATCACCCGAGCATGAGCACTTTATGAACTTCTAATATTTTCGAGCTTTGACGAGGATCAAAGATCTCTGACATTCCAGGGGATGACTTCTCGACCGTCCGGCCGCGGCGCGCGTGATGGGATTCCGGCCGGGGCATCGGCTCGGGGGGCCCACGGCGGCCCGGAACTGGGCATTCGTCGTCGAACCGGGCGGGGTCGGACGGCGCATCACCGCGCTGTGGTGCGGGTAGACGCCACCGGTCGCCTCACAGATATTTCACTGTGAGGCGGGCACGCTCCCGTGAGCGTCGCGAAGCGGGAAACGACCGTTCGATCAGCCGGCGCAGCCGGCGAAACCGTCAGCGGCCATCTTGGCGTCGTACTTGTCGGCGACCGCCGCACCCGGGGTCAGCGTCGGCTTGACGTCGGCCCAGCCTTCCGGCTCGAGCTCGACCATCCACGCCGCATAGGGGTCGTCGTTGGCCATCGTCGGAGTGGCGACCAGAGCGTCGTTCACCGCCGCGACGTTGCCGCCGACCGCCGACTTCGCCGGGCCGACCCACTTGCCCGACTCGACCGTCGCGCAGGACTTGCCGGCGGCGATCGGCTTGCCGGCCTTCTTCGGCGTGAAGGCCACCAGCTTGCCGGCCAGCGCCACGGCCACCTGGGTCATGCCGATGCGCACCTTGCCGTCCGGCATCTCGCGATACCAAGTGTGGGACTCGACGTCGTAGAGCAGATCGTCGGGCAGGTTGCAGCCACGCACCACGGGCATGTTCGTCTTCCTCTCCTTGGCCGCGGTCGGTCGGCGGAACCGGTTTTCCGCTGCCGCTCCGGGCTCGTCGTCGATGGGGCGGAGAGCGCCCGATGCGTTCTCCGCGTCTCCCCCTCGCCACCGGCCGGTCGCGCTGGACCTCGGGCGGCGAAGGGAATCACTGTGAGGCCACCGTTCCGCGAAGCGTACGGAACGGGCGCCGTCCCGAGGAGCCTCGATTCGGCGCCCGCTCCGACGGCTCCCGTCGGCGTGAGCCGAACGTCGGCGGGAGCCCTCCGTCGTGGGGGGCCCCGACGGAACGCTCAGTAGGTGAGGACCTTGACCTCGTCGTCTTCCATGATCTGTTCGATCAGGTAGGCGCCGCCGACCACGCCCGAGCACTCGGGGATCAGGTCTTCGGTGGTCATGTCGTAGAGATCGAGGTTGGGCGAGCACGACTTGAACACCGCGCCGGCCTCGTGGGCGTCCTTGATGAAGTCGTAGACCGACTTCGGGCTGCCTTCCTTGACCACCAGCTTCTCCGCCACACCCTTCTTCATCAGGATGCCGGAGGCGGCGGTGCAGATCACCTCGACCTCGTAGTCCATCGCCGCGGCGACGGTCGCCTGGAAGAACGGCGCGCCCAGCTCCGCCGGGTCGTTCGGATCGGTGTTCGCCATGATGATCAGGAGCTTGGTGGCCACGATGGTTTCTCCTCGAGGTTCGGTCGGACGGTCCGACGAATGGTCGCCCGACTCTTCCGCCTCACATTATGATATTCTAATGTTACGACCGTTCAGCGAATTCGGCGTCCGTCTTTTCCCTCTGCGACAGACGGTTCAGCTGGAAACAGTGTTTCCACGGATGGCCGCCTCGACCACGTCGGCGAAGTCGCTCGCTCCGGCGGAGAGAATGCCGACCTGGGCCTCGGTGAAGAAGCGTTCGACCCGATCGCGCACATCGCCGACCGGTGTTCCCCGCAGCGCCGCCTCGAGATCGAAGATCGTGCGCGGCGGCGTGACGAAGAAATCGCCGGTGATCAGCGCCTCGCGGATGCGGGTGGCGCCCCCCTCGCCTTCCAGTCGCACGAAGGCTTCGATGGTTCCGCCCTTGCCGGTCATGGAAGCGCTGCGTGCATCTTCGGCCGGCGTGTCGATCTCGGCGACGAAGTCGTCGGTGCCGATCTCCTCGTCGAAGGCGGTCTTCGCCAGCTCTTCCTCGCGCGCCGTGATCGCCCCGGGCGCCGTCTCGATGCCGAGCCGCTCGCGGAAGCCGGCGAGCAGCGCCTCCTGCACCGCGACGCGCGACGGCATCGCCTCGCCGAGCAACGCCTTCAGCGTCGTCACGCGCGCGCCCGCATCGTCGAGCGCCCGCTTGGCGAGCTTCGCCTCGGGGACGTTGAGCGCCTTCAGCATCCGCGCCGGGTCCATGTCGGCGAGGATCGTCGCCTGATAGAACAGCGTGTCGCCGTCGAAGAAGCCGCCGGTGCCGGAGATCTTGCGGCCGTCGACCTCGATGTCGTTGCGCGGCCGATAGCGCGCCGCCACGCCGAGTTTGGTGAGACCCAGGGCGATCGATTCGCAGATCGCCTTGGCGAGATCCCCGAGCGAGGTGATGCCCAGCGTCGCCTTGTGGAAGACCAGTTCGACGCCGAACTGGCCTTCGTCCATGTAGAGCGCGCCGCCGCCGGTGATGCGCCGGACCGTGCCGACCCCGTTCTCCCGACACCAGTCGAGCCGGATCTCCTTCGACAGCGACTGATGCCGCCCGACCAGTGCCGTCGGCGGGAAGGTCAGGAAGCGGATGGTGTCGGGGATCTCGCCCGCCTTGTGCGCCTCGATCAGCGCCGCGTCGAAGGCGATGTTGGCGCGACCCTCGCGCACCCCGGTGTCGATCACGCGAAACATCTTGGTCATCTCAGGCCTCCGGCATCTTCCAGCCGAGCTGGCGACGGATCTTGGCGCGGTCGCGCTTGTTGGGTTGGAAGGGGAAGGAGGCGATGTTCGACGGCGGGCTGTCGCCGTAGGGCCGGTCACAGGCCGAGACGTCCTCGGCGACCTTGCCCGGGCAGCCGGAGGTGCGGAACGCCGTGCCGGCTTCGATGACGGCGTCCACTTCGGCGGCGGGCAGGCCGTAGTCGATCACCCGGCCGTGGTTGTCGAAGCGCATGTGCTCGAGCCGCACGTCGCGATAGTCGATGAGATAGCGGGCGAGCTGCACCCGGCGCCACTGGTCGCGCGGCGTCGCCGGCAGATGATCCATCAGCGAGCCCGATTCCGGGTAGAAGGAGAACATGTGGCTGTGACCGCCCATGTCCTTCACCCGCTGGACGATCTCCAGCATCTCGTGCTCGGTCTCGCCCATGCCGGCGATCAGATGCACGCCGATCTTCTCGCGGCCGAAGATGTCGGCGGCCCACCCCATCACCTCCCAATACTTCTCCCAGTGATGCGGCCCGTCGACGGTCTTGCCGCGGGTGCGCTCGAAGAGTTCGGGGGTGGCGGCGTCGAAGGCGACGGTGAAGATGTCGGCGCCGAGGTCCTTCAGCCGCTGCACGTCGGCGCGGCTCATCGTGGTCGGGTTGGAGAGGATCGAGACGGGGATGTCGGAGGGATCGATCCGGTCGGTCCAGGTCTTGAGCACCGTCACCGTGTCCATGTCGGACTTCGGATGGGTGATCATCGAGATACACATGCGGTGGAACGAGGTCTTCGTTCCCTGCGCCTTGACCCGATCGACGATCTCGACCATCGGCACCGCCGGCCAGTCGACGCGGATGAAGTTGCGATCGGCGTAGTCGCGATCGGCTTCCCGGTGACGGGCGAGGCCGCAATAGGCGCAGTTGGCGCGGCAGCCCTCGGGGTAGGTGAGGAGCAGGTTGAGGCAGTGGGTGCAGGAGCAGCGATGCATCTTGCCGCCCATCAGCCCCAGCGAGATCGCCGCGGCCGTCGACACCTGGACGTAGTCGGGCGAGCGCATGTCCGGGGTCTGGATGTTGTGGTTGGGCATGTAGACGCCGGCCGGCGCGACGCCGCCCGCCTTCACCCGCGCGCCGTTCTTGGCCTCGGCCGGGATCTCGCCCGGCGTGCGCGGCTCCATCACCTCGAACGGATTGAAGTCGAGGGCACCCTTCTCGGTCGCCCGCGGGCGGGCCGGAGTTTCGAGACAGCTCATGCGGCCACTCCTTGGGAAAGCTCGATGGCGTCGCGGCGGGTCACCCCGCGCCGCAGGCGCGTCTCCCTTCTCCCCTCGCGGGAGAAGGTGGCGCGGAACGCGCCGGATGAGGGGGCGCGCGCGGACAGCGCGCATTCGGTCGGGTCGCCGACCCCCGTGCCCGTCATTGCCGGGCCCGACCCGGCAACCCAACGGCGGTGCGGGTCGGGGAGAGTCGGATGGATCCCCGGGTCGAGCCCGGGGATGACGGGTGGTGAGGTGATTGGGCGCATGCGAGCGCCGCCCGCGCCGCGGCGCCCAGCCCCCTCATCCGCCCTTCGGGCACCTTCTCCCGCGAGGGGAGAAGGGAGGTGCGTGGGGCTCGGCCGGTGCCGCGATCGGAGGCTGGTGAAGACGTGAGTCATTCCGCCGCCTCCCGATCGTCCCAATAACTCTCCCAGGCGATCCACGATCGCTGCAATTCGTTCGGCCCCAGCCGTCCCTCCGCGTGCGCCGCCATGACGCCCTCGCGGCGGCGGCGGGCGCGCTCCAGCGCCGGGCCGAAGAGGTCCGAGATCTCCTCGGCGTAGTCGTCGCGCGCACCGGCACGGCCGGCCAGCACCTCGACAGCCGCCTCGCCGGCCATCCGCCCCGAGATCACGGCGGAGGCGATGCCGGCACCGGTGATCGGATTGGTCAGCCCGCAGGCATCGCCGGCGAGGAGCACCGGCGTCGCGCCGAGCTTCCCGATGGGATCGACGAGCCCGCCCGCCGGGATCAGCCCGCCGGTCAGGGCGAAGACGTCCCAGCCGACGCGGCCTTCCCGCACCAGCGTCGCGTGGAGCCCCTCGAGCAGCACGCGCAGCCACCGCCGTTCCGAGGCGTCGACCCCGAGCCCGAGATTGGCGACGCCGCCCTTGGGGAAGAGCCAGCCGTAGCCGCCGGGCATGGTGGCCGAGAGGAAGATGTCGGTCGCCCGATGCGGGACGAGCAGCGGCACCGTGATCTGGCGGGTGTGCGAGAACACCGTGTTGACGCGGCCGATCGCCCGGCCGACGCCCGAGCGCGGCCCGTCGGCGCCGACGATCAGCCGCGCCGCGATCTCCGTCCCGTCCGACAGAACCACGCCACCGTCGCGGACTTCGGCGACCACCGCGCCGAAGCGGCAGTCCGCCCCCGCGCCCCGCGCCGTCTCCACCAGATGCGCGTCGAACCGCGCTCGATCGATGATGTGGCCGGGCAGCGAATCGCGACGGGGTCCCTCGCCCTCGGTATAACTGTCCATCGCCTCGATCGGCTGCACGACTTGCGCCGAGAGCCCCGCGACCTCGGCCCCGAGCGACAGCGGCACGAACTCGGCGCACTGCACCGGCAGGCCGGCGACCGCGCGCTTGTCGAGCCCGATCACCCGCAGACCCACCCGCGCAGCGGCGGCGGCGGCCGAGGCCCCGGCGGGACCGAGGCCGACGACCAGCACGTCGCAAGCATGGGGCGCGGGCGCACTCATCATGCGGCGCAGGGGGCGAAGGCCCCCTTCCCTGCGATACGACCTTCGCCGATCTCCTTCATCGAGCAACAGGCCATCTGCTGCTCGAACGGCCGGCCGATCATCCGTGCCACCTCGACCGCGCCTTCCGCCGGGAAGGCGATGCCGTCGAGGCCCGCCATCACCGCATAGGCGTCGGTGACGCGCTTGTGCATGCCGGCCGGACGGGCGCAGCCGAGCAGCACGTCGCGATCGGGGATGCGCGCCCGGCCCTCGAGGAAGATCCGGCCGATGTCGGCGGTCGCCGGTTCGACGAAGGACCCGGGCTTGGCGTAGAACGGCATGATCACCACGAAGACCAGCGAATGGACCGGATGGCGCGCCACCATGTCGAGGGCGCGGCCCTCGCCGAGGATGCGGCCGTAATGGAGCCCGATGACGATGTGGGGGACGACCTCCATCGCCGTCTCGGTCAGCGCGGCGAGCGTCTCCTCGAAGTCCTCGACCCGGCGATCGAGATGGTAGACCTCGCGAATCGTCTCCTGCGCCCCGATGACGTCCATCATCACCGTGTCGACGCCGGCCGATTCCATCGCCTTGGCCCGCGCCCGATCGATCAGCGCCGAATGCAGCGCGATCTTGAGATGCGGGAAGTCGCGCTTCAGCCCCTCGAGCACCGGATAGAACCGCTCGTAGCGGATCTCGTTGCGCTTGTCGGAGCCGCCGGAGAGCAGGAACCCGGAGAGACCGCGCATCGCGATCATGTCGCGCACCCGCCGGTCGAACTCCTCCGGCCTCAGCGCCGGGATCATCGGTTTGAGGATCTCGGTGCGGCAGTGGTCGCAGTCGAGCGCGCAGGCCGAACCGGTGATCGAGAAGGCCGGGAACGTCCCCTTGGAACAACCCGAGAGCTCACTCGAATCGTATTCCTTGAAGGTCGGTGTGGAGAAGCGGATCGGCGATGCGCCGCGCGTGCCCGCACGCGCCGTCGCCGCCCGCTCCATCGCCTCGACGAGGGGCGCGTCGAAGGCGGCATCCTCCAGCGGTTCGATCGCTCCGAGGCGCTCGAGCCAGCTCATGCGGAACCTCCCTGAGATTTCTCACATTATGAAATTCTAATGCATCGTCACTCGGTTCGACTTTCGATTCAATCGGGACGAATGCTCATCGATGTCGCGGCAGGAGACTTTCCGCTCACGATGCGGTGACCGCAGCGACGATGCCATGGAATTCCGGTCGAATCGGCCCGTCGTTGGGCCGATCGGCGAGCGTCGTGAGCCATGCCGGATCGCGATCCTCGTCGTCGACGAGATCGCAGTCGAGCGCCGCCAACCGCATCTGCGACGCTCCCGGCAGCGTCTCCGGCAGGTCGAAACCGGCGAGCCGTCCCCACAGCCCGGTCCAGCAACGGGCGAGCGTCCAAGGATTGTAGCCGCCGCCACCCAGCACCACGCCCCGCGGCGCCGTGGCGACCACCGTCTCCACCGCCTCCCACAGCGCCAGATTGGAGAGCATCATCGACGACAGCGGATCGCCGGCGAGGCCGTCTGCGCCGCAGGTGATCACGACCGCCTGCGGCGCGAAGCGCTCGGCGATCGGCACCACGGCCTCGTCGATCAGCAGCCGGAACTCCGAATCGTTGATCCCCCGAGGCACCGGCATGTTGCGCGCCCGCCCCTCGCGGCGGTCGTCGAGCCGGCCGGTCCCCGGCCAGCGCCCGTCCTCGTGGATCGAAACCGTCATCACCCGCGTGTCGCGGGCGAAGGCCTCCTCCACCCCGTCGCCGTGATGGGCGTCGAGATCGACATAGAGGACCCGCTCGAGCCCGTGGTCGAGGAAGCCGAGGATGGCGAAGACCGGGTCGTTGAAGTAGCAGAAGCCGCTCGCCCGATCGGGCCGGCCGTGGTGGGTTCCTCCGGCCGGATGGAAGGCCACGCGCCCGTCCATCGCTAGGCGCGCCGCCTCGTGGGACCCGCCGACGGCGGTGGAGGCACGCTCGAAGACTCCACGGAACAGCGGGTTCTCCATGGTGCCGATGCCATGCTTCTCGCGCATGCCGGCCGTGACCAGACCTTCCGAATCCGCCTTCGCGAGTGCAGCGACATAGGCTTCCGTATGATGGCGCGTCAAAAGGTCGCGCGACGCGGTGGGGGATGTCCGCCACCGCCCCTCGAGCCACCCGAGATCCCCCGCGAGGTCCGCAACCGTCTCGACTCTCGGGATGGCGAGGGGGTGATTCAGCCCATAGGCGGCGCGACGATAGATGTCGGAGCCGACGAATACGGTGGTCGCGCGATCGAACATTGCCGATAATCCGGTTTCCAGTTGCACTGCCGCAATTCCCGATCACCGCAATGCAGCATTCTACTCATCGGACAAGAACCGACTTGCGCCGCATCCGGGACCGGCTTAGCACTCTTCCATCGCCCTACTCTAATATGTGAATATATCGAAAGATCGCGTCCATCACGGATGCGACGGATCAGGGAGCGAGGTCGGAAGATGAGCCCGCAAGGAGACGGAGCGGCGAACGCCCCCAAGTCGATGACCATCATCGTCACCAAGGGAACCCTCGATTGGGCCTACCCTCCCTTCATCCTCGGCACCACCGCCGCGGCGATGGGCGTCGACGTGACGATGTTCTTCACCTTCTACGGCCTGCCGCTGCTTCTCAAGAAGCTCGACCTGCAGGTCTCGCCGCTCGGCAACGCCGCGATGAAGATGCCGATGATGGGCATGCACATGGCGATGCCCAACATCATCGGCATGCTGCCCGGCGTCGACGCCATGGCGTCGAAGATGATGAAGAACATGATCGCCAAGAAGGGCGTGGCTTCGATCGAGGACCTGCGCGACATGTCGGTCGAGTGCGACATCAACATGATCGCCTGCCAGATGACCATGGACCTGTTCGAGTACAAGCTCGAGGACATGATCCCCGGCATCAAGCTCGGCGGCGCCGCGACCTACATGGAAAACGCGCTGAAGTCCGACATCAACCTCTACATCTGAAATTCCGGAAGGACGGCGGGCCGCGTGCCCGCCGACACCGTCCGGCATCGTCCAATCGCCAGAAGGAAACCGTCATGGCCGACCAGGTTCTCGACGCCAAGGGTCTCAACTGCCCGCTGCCCATCATCAAGACCAAGAAGCTGCTGAACTCGATGGCCGGCGGCGCCACGCTCGAGGTGCTCGCCACCGATCCGGGTTCGGTCGCCGACTTCGCCGCCTTCTGCCGCACCACCGGCAACGAGATGGTCGAGCAGTCGCAGGACGGCCCGGTCTACCGCTTCGTCATTCGTCGCGCCGCCTGAGTTGCACGTCGGCGCGCCTTCGCCGACGAGTGGCGTGGCCAAGATGTCGCACGGGGGACATTTCGGACATTCCGCCCCCGTTCGACGTTTCTCGGTCGTTTCGTCCGAAGAAAATCAGAATAACATCATGAATCGAACGGTCCGACCGGGTGGTGGGACCGGGACACGAGAACGAGACGCGCGAGGGCCATGCGCGCCGACCAAGGGTGCCCAGGGGCGCCCGTCTTTCGGGGGACCACCATGACGTCGAAACTCCTGCGTGGCGGCGTTTCCGCCCTCAGTGCGGCCGCCGCGCTGCTGCTGGCGACCACCGCCGCCTCCGCTACGGAAGGCTATTTCCAGACGGGTTATGGCACCATCCAGAAGGCCCACTCCGGTGCCGGTGTCGCCAATCCGGAAGACGCGATGACGCTGTCGGTGAACCCGGCGGGCCTCACCTCGGTCGGCCGCCAGTTCGAGGCCGCCTTCACGCTGTTCTCGCCGCTGCGCGACCACACCGCGACCGCTTCGGCCCTCGCTCCTCCGGCGGCGTTCCCGCTGGCGCCCGGCAAGGTCGAGAGCACCTCGAACCTCTTCCTGATGCCGAACATGGCCTACAGCTCGCCGATCGACTCGCAGTCGGCCTGGGGCGTCGCGCTGTTCGGCAACGGCGGCATGAACACCAACTACCACGCCAACGTCTTCGGTGGCGGCAATGCCGGCGTGAACCTCGAGCAGATGTTCCTGACGGTCGGCTACGCCCGCAAGATGGGCGAGGTCTCCGTCGGTGTCGCCCCGGTCTTCGCGATCCAGAAGTTCCGCGCAGACGGTCTCGCCGCCTTCGACAACCCGTTGTTCTCCGCCAACCCCGGACACGTGACCGGCCGCGGTGACGACTATGCGGTCGGCGGCGGCCTGCGGGTCGGCGTCCAGTGGGCGCTGCAGCCCGGTCTGCGCCTCGGCCTGTCCGGTCAGACGCCGATCTGGTCGACGAAATTCAACAAGTACTCCGGCCTCTTCGCCGGTGGCGGCAGCTTCGACGTCCCCGGCTCGATCACCGCCGGTCTGGCGTGGGATGCTCTCCCGACTCTGACCCTGATGGCCGACTGGCGCCACATCTTCTATTCGGCGGTGCCGGCGATCGCCAATTCCTCGGTGCCGGCGGCCCCGTTCGGCGCCTCCAACGGCCCGGGCTTCGGCTGGCGTGACGTCGATGCGATCTCGGTCGCGGCGGCCTGGAAGGCGACGTCCGACCTGACCGTGCGGCTCGGCTACTCGCACAACACCAATCCGGTCCGCGCGGGCGACGTTCTCCTCAACGTCCTCGCACCCGGCGTGGTCACCGACCATCTCTCGGCCGGCCTGAGCTACGCCTGGACGAAGAACCTGTCGATCGACCTCGCCGGCGGCTATGTTCCCCGTCATGCGATCACCGGCGTCAACAACATGGCTCCGGACCAGAACATCCGTCTGTCGATGGAGCAGTTCGAAGGCTCGTTCGGCCTGCGCTATCGCTACTGAACGAGACCCCCACGGGGTCGCTCGAGTTGCGGCGAAGGCCGCCGATCCCTCCGGATCGGCGGCCTTCCGCGTTCTTCACGGTCGGGAGAGAGAATCGCACGTCCCGGCCGGTCCCGGTGATCGCCGACCCACGCACCGAACGGAGCCCGAGCCGGCGCGACGGCCCCATGGAGACGAGCGAAGAGGGCGGCCCTCTCCTCCGAGAGAGCCGCCCGCGGGAGACGGTTCGGATCGGCTGATCGCCCTTCACCCGGCCCGCGCCGCCCCCGCTTTCAAGGCGGCGATCGGCGCCGCGTAGTCCGCATGCTTGAAGATCGCCGAACCGGCGACGTAGGTGTCGGCCCCGGCTGCGGCCAAGGGCACGATCGTCTCCGGGGTCACACCGCCATCGATCTGCAACCGGATCGGCTTGCCCAGCGCATCGATGCGCCGGCGCACGTCGCGCACCTTGTCGAGGACATGCGGCAGGAAGGCCTGGCCGCCGAAGCCCGGGTTCACCGACATCAAGAGCACCAGATCGACCTCGGCGAGGACGCAGTCGAGCGCCGCCACCGGCGTCGCCGGATTGAGCACCACGCCCACTTCCTTACCGAAGGAGCGGATCAACCGCAGCGACCGATCGAGATGGCGCGTCGCCTCGACGTGGATCGAAATGAGATCGGCCCCGGCCTTGGCGAAGCTCTCGATCAGCGCGTCGACCGGCTCGACCATCAGATGGGCGTCGATCTTGAGCGTCGTCCACGGCTTGATCGCCTGGAGCACCATCGGGCCGAAGGTGAGATTGGGCACGAAGTGATTGTCCATCACGTCGAAATGGATCCAGTCGGCGCCGGCGGTCTCCACCGCCTTCACCTCCTCACCGAGGCGAGCGAAGTCGGCCGAGAGGATCGACGGGGCGATGACGGTGGGGAGCATGGCGAGAACCTCATGGGTGACTGGGACGTGTGGCACGGCGGAGAGCCGGATTCCTCGGGATGCATGATGGTTCGGGACGAGCCGCGCCGCCGGCCTCCTGACCATGGAGGGCTTCGCGCAGGGCGACCCGACCGAGGCCGGCGGCGACCGCCGTGGCCCTCCGACCCCTCCACCCGTCATCGACACCGACGGTCGCGGAGGCCGGTCGGCGAGAAGGAGGGTCGATCGCGAGCCGTGCGACCGCCCCTCCTCCTCTTCCCCCTGCGGGGGGAGCGGGGGCTCAGTTGACGATCTGGGCCAGCCTGCCCGAGGCATAGCCGGCGGCCACCTGCTCGAGCTCCACCGGCGCGATCTTCGAGGCGTTGCCGGCCGCGCCGAAGGCCTCGAAGCGCGCCCTGCACACCGCCTTGGCGGCATCCTGGGCGGCGGCGAGGAACTTGCGCGGATCGAACTCCGATTTCCTGGTCGCCATCACCCGCCGCATCGCCGCGGTCATGGCGAGGCGCAGGTCGGTGTCGATGTTCACTTTCCGGACGCCGTACTTGATGCCCTCGACGATCTCCTCGACCGGAACGCCGTAGGTCTCCTTCATGTCGCCGCCGAACTCGCGGATCTCGGCGAGCAGTTCCTGCGGCACCGACGACGAGCCGTGCATCACGAGGTGGGTGTTCGGAATCCGCGCGTGGATCTCCTTGATCCGGCTGATCGCCAGGATCTCGCCCGTCGGCTTCTTGGTGAACTTGTAGGCGCCGTGCGAGGTGCCGATGGCGATCGCCAGCGCGTCGACCTGGGTCTTCTTGACGAAGTCCGCGGCCTGATCCGGGTCGGTGAGGAGCTGTTCGCGGGTCATGGTGCCCTCGGCGCCGTGACCGTCCTCCTTGTCGCCCTTCATGGTCTCGAGGGAGCCCAGCACGCCGAGTTCACCCTCGACCGAGACGCCGATCGAATGGGCGAAGGCGACGACGGTGGCCGTCGTCTCGACGTTGTACTCGTAGGTGGCGACGGTCTTGCCGTCGGCCTGGAGCGAGCCGTCCATCATCACCGAGGTGAAGCCCGAGCGGATCGCCGCCTGGCAGATCGCCGGCGAGGCGCCGTGGTCCTGATGCATGCACACCGGGATCTCGGGATAGGCCTCGACCGCGGCCTGGATCAGGTGGCGCAGGAACTGCTCACCGGCATATTTGCGAGCACCGGCCGAGCCCTGGAGGATGACGGGCGAATTGGTCTCGCGGGCCGCTTCCATGATGGCGCGGACCTGCTCCATGTTGTTGACGTTGAAGGCCGGCAGGCCGTAGCCCTTCTCGCTCGCATGATCGAGCAACTGGCGCATGGAAACGAGCGACATCGGGGACTTCTCTCCTTCGAAGACGAGACTGCGGTGCGGAGGGCCACGCCGTGGCCCTCCGGCGGAGACGCGCCGAGCGCGCCGGGCGATCGTCAGCTGGCCAGCACGCCCTTCACGGTCTCGACGACCTTCGCGACGGTGAAGCCGAAGTACTCGAGCAGCGCCTTGTCCGGGCCGCTCTCGCCGAAGCGGTCGATGCCGACGACCGCCCCCGAACGCCCGACGAAGCCCTTCCAGCCGCGCGTCGAACCGGCCTCGACGGCGACGATCGGCAGATTGGGCGGCACCGCCCGGTCCTGGGCGCCCCGGTCGAGCCGCTCGAAGGCCTCGACGCAGGGCATCGACACGACGCGGACGTGGACGCCTTCCGCCTCCAGCGCCTCCGCCGCGCCGACGGCGAGCGCCACTTCCGAGCCGGTGGCGACGATCGTCGCCCGGGCGCCCGCCGGATCGCGCAGCACATGGCTGCCCTTGCCGTTCGGCGCCTCGGCCCGGACCTGCGGCGGCAGACCCTGGCGCGACAGGATCAGCGCCGTCGGCCCGTCGGTTCGGGCGAGCGCTGCGCCCCAGGCCGCCGCCGTCTCGACCGCGTCCGCCGGCCGCCAGACGTCGAGATTGGGGATGAGGCGCAGGCTCTCGACGTGCTCGACCGGCTGGTGCGTCGGCCCGTCCTCGCCGAGCGCAATGCTGTCGTGGGTGAAGACGTAGACGACGCGCAGGCCCATCAGCGCCGACATGCGGATGGCGTTGCGGGCGTAGTCGGAGAAGACGAGGAAGGTCGCGACATAGGGGATGAAGCCGCCGTGCAGCGCCATGCCGTTGGCGATCGCCGACATGCCGAATTCGCGCACCCCGAAGAACACCTGATTTCCCGCCGGATCCCGCGACACCGGGACACCCTTGGGATGGGTGGTGAGGTTCGAGTGGGCGAGATCGGCCGAGCCGCCGAACATCTCCGGGCAGTGATCGGCGAAGACGCCGAGCGCGATCTGGCTCGCCTTGCGGGTGGCGACGGTGCCGGCGGCTTCCGCCGCGGTCAGCGCCACCAGCGACGCCGCGGCGAAGGCGGGCGCCGGCTCGCCGGCCATGCGGCGGCTGAATTCGGCCGCGAGGTCGGGATGGGCCGCGGCGTAGGCGTCGAAGCGGGCGTTCCACTCGGCCGATGCGGCGGCGCCCTTCTCGCGCGCGTCCCACTCGGCATAGACCTCGGCCGGGATCTCGAACGGCGCATAGGACCAGCCCATGGCGGCGCGCACCTTGTCGATCTCGCTCGCGCCGAGCGGCGCACCGTGGCAGCCCTCGGTGCCCTGCTTGCCCGGCGAACCGCGGCCGATCACGGTGCGGCAGCAGATCAGCGACGGGCGGGTGGTCTCGGCCAGCGCCGCCTTGGTCGCCACGTCGATCGCCGCCGGATCGTGACCGTCGACGCCGCGGATCACCTGCCAGCCGTAGGCCTCGAAACGCGCCGGCGTGTCGTCGGCGAACCATTCCTGGCACTTGCCGTCGATCGAGATGCCGTTGTCGTCCCAGAAGCAGACGAGCTTGCCGAGCTTCAGCGAGCCGGCGAGCGAGGCGACCTCGTGGGAGACGCCCTCCATCAGGCAGCCGTCGCCGAGGAAGACGAAGGTGCGGTGATCGACGACCTCGTGGCCCGGCCGGTTGAACTGAGCGGCGAGCGTCTTCTCGGCCAGCGCCATGCCGACGGCATTGGCGATGCCCTGGCCGAGCGGCCCGGTGGTGGTCTCGACCCCCGGCGTATGGCCGTACTCCGGATGCCCCGGCGTCTTCGACCGGAGCTGACGAAAGGCCTTGAGATCGTCGATCGACAGGTCGTAGCCGGTCAGATGCAAGAGCGCATAGATCAGCATCGAGCCGTGTCCGTTCGACAGCACGAAGCGGTCGCGGTTCGCCCACTGCGGGTTCGCCGGATCATGGCGCATGTGCCCCCGCCACACCGTGGCGGCGATCTCGGCCATGCCCATCGGAGCGCCGGGATGACCGGACTTGGCCTGCTCGACGGCGTCCATTGCGAGCGCCCGGACGGCGGCGGTGACCGGCCAGGCGAGCGAGCCGGGCGCGGCGGTATCGATGGGGGTCGCGATGGTCATGGACGTGTCCTCTCGGGCGATTTCGTGTCGTCGTTTCATTGGAGGCGCCAACGCCTCGGGATGCTTCGTCTCGCTGCAGCGTACCGCCGCTCCGGATCTCTCACCGGCCACAGTCGGGAACCCTTCTCCCTTCGCGGGAGAAGGGGGAGATCGCGGCGGGCCATCGCCCCTCCCGGCACGCCGTCCCGACCGGCCGGCGAGCGGCCCCTCGTTCCTCACAGCGCCCGCTTGCGCCGGTCCACCAACTGCATGATCAGCGGGGTCAGGATCAGCTGCATGGCGATGTCGAGCTTGCCGCCTGGGATGACGATCGAGTTCGCCCGACTCATGAAGCTGTCGTGGATCATCGACAGGAGGTAGGGGAAGTCGATGCCGCGCGGGTTCTTGAAGCGGATCACCACGATGCTCTCGTCCGGGGTCGGGATCGACCGGGCGATGAACGGGTTCGAGGTGTCGACCGTCGGCACGCGCTGGAAGTTGACGTCGGTCTGGGTGAACTGCGGCACGATGTAGTGCACGTAGTCCGGCATGCGGCGCAGGATGGTGTCGGTGACGGCCTCGGTGGAATAGCCGCGGGTCGCCTTGTCGCGATGCAGCTTCTGGATCCACTCGAGATTGATGACCGGGACGACGCCGACCTTGAGATCGGCATGGCGAGCGATGTCGACCGTCTCGGTGACGACGGCGCCGTGCAGACCCTCGTAGAAGAGGAGATCCGACCCCGGCTCGAGATCGCGCCACTCGGTGAAGGTGCCGGGCGCCGAGCCGTACTTCTCCGCCTCTTCGGCGTCGTGGACGTAGGTGCGGGTGCGCCCGGTGCCGGTCGCGGCATAGGAGCGGAAGGTCTCCTCGAGCTCGGCGAAGAGGTTCGCCTCCTCACCGAAATGGGAGAAGTGCTGATCGCCCGAGGCTCCCTTCTCCGCCATGATCCGGCGCATCTCGGCGCGGTCGAAGCGATGGAAGGCGTCGCCCTCGATCGAGGCGGTCTTCACCCCCTCGCGGCGGAAGATCT
>ERZ1645187.2324-NODE-2324-length-16863-cov-15.476380_pt1 | contig 16863 bp, 12 predicted proteins | sample MGYA00575352_ERZ1645187 | MGnify/ENA primary metagenome ERZ1645187 (study PRJEB40837, sample SAMN11349314) | freshwater sediment metagenome | isolation source: river sediment | host: Sediment | place: India: Wazaribad , New Delhi | collected 2017-02-21 ... | reverse complement strand
GCCGATGAACTACCACTTCACCACCACCAAGGCGCACATCGTGCTGAACGGCGGCACGGTCGAGGAGATCATCGCCGACGTCGGGCTCGAGGTGACCAGCGATCGGCCGTTCAAGGGCGACATGGACGTCGCCAAGCTCGAAGGGCTGGTGGCGACGCACGGGGCGGAGAAGATCGCCTTCGTGCGCATGGAGGCCGGCACCAATCTGATCGGCGGTCAGCCGATCTCGCTGACCAATCTCGCCGAGATCCGCAAGGTGTGCGACGCGCACGGGCTGATCCTGGTGCTCGACGCCAGCCTGCTCGCCGACAATCTCTATTTCCTCAAGGTGCGCGATCCGGCCTGCCGCGATCTGACGATCCGCGAGATCACCCGCAGAATCGCCGATCTGTGCGACGTCATCTATTTCTCGGCGCGCAAGCTCGGCTGTGCGCGCGGCGGCGGCATGTGCATGCGCGACGAGAAGCTCTACGCCAAGATGCGGACCCTGGTTCCGCTCTACGAGGGCTTCCTCACCTACGGCGGCATGTCGGTGCGCGAGATCGAGGAGACCATGGACGAGGACATGATCAGCCAGGGGCCGCAGTTCATCGCCTTCATGGTCGACGAGCTGGTCGAGCGCGGCATTCCGGTGATCACGCCGGCGGGCGGTCTGGGCTGTCACATCGACGCGATGCGCTTCCTCGATCACATCCCGCAGGCGCAGTATCCGGCCGGGGCGCTGGCTTCGGCGCTCTACATCGTCTCGGGCGTGCGCGGCATGGAGCGGGGCACGCTGTCGGAGCAGCGCAATCCGGACGGCTCGGAAGTCTATTCGAACATGGAACTCTTGCGGCTGGCGATGCCGCGGCGGGTGTTCACCCTGTCGCAGGTCAAGTATGCGGTCGATCGCATCGAGTGGCTGTGGAAGAACCGGGCGATGGTCGGCGGTCTCGACTTCGTCGAGGAGCCGGAGATCCTGCGCTTCTTCTACGGACGGCTGAAGGCGATCGGCGACTGGCAGGAAAAGCTCGTCGCCAAGTTCCGCGCCGACTTCGGCGACAGCCTGTGAGGCTCGTGCCGACGGGTTCGTGACCACGGATCGGCCCGCCGCGAGGCGGGCCGATGCCGTTTCAGAGCCGGCGATCGACGCCGACGAGGACGGCGCGGAAGTCGTTGACGTTGGTCAGGGTCGGGCCGGTGACGACGGCGTCGCCGAGGGCGGCGAAGAAGCCGTGGGCGTCGTTGTCGGCGAGGGCGTCGCGGGGGCGAATGCCCTTCACCCATGCGCGGGCCAGGGTGGTCGGGGTGATCACGGCGCCGGCGACCTCGGCCGAGCCGTCGATGCCGTCGGTGTCGCCGGCGAGCGCCCAGACGCCGGGCAGGCCGTCGAGGCCGATGGCGAGCGACAGCAGGTATTCGACGTTGCGGCCACCGCGGCCGAAGCCGCGTACGGTGACGGTGGTCTCGCCGCCGGAGAGCAGCACGCACGGGGTGGCGAAGGGCTGACCGCGGCCGGCGACCTGACGGACGATGCCGGCCATGACGGTGCCGACCTCGCGGGCCTCGCCCTCGATGGCGTCGCCGAGGACGTGGGCGGGGATGCCGGCGTCGCGGGCGAGGCGGGCGGCGGCCTCGAGGGCCGCCTGAGGGGTGGCGATCAGCCGGGTCTCGACGCCGGCGACGCGCGGGTCGTCGGGCTTGACGGTCTCGCCGCGGCCGCTGGCCAGGGCGGCGCGGACGGCGGGGGGCAGGGCGAGGCCCCAGCGCTCGCACACCGCCAGCGCATCGGCGCAGGTGGTGTCGTCGGGCACGGTCGGGCCGGAGGCGATGTCGCGCGGGTTGTCGCCGGGGACGTCGGAGACGATCAGGGTGACGACCTTGGCCGGATGGGCGGCGGCGGCGAGGCGGCCACCCTTGATCGCGGAGAGATGGCGGCGGACGCAGTTGATCTCGGAGATGGTGGCGCCGCAGGCGAGGAGATCGCGGGAGATGGCGCGCTTGTCCTCGAGGGTGATGCCGTCGATCGGCAGGGGCAGCAGCGCCGAGCCGCCGCCGGAGATCAGGCAGAGGACGGTGTCGTCGGGGCCGGCGGCCTCGGCGAGGGCGAGGAGGCGACGGGCGGCGGCGGTGCCGGCGCGATCGGGCACCGGATGGGCGGCTTCGACGATCTCGATGCGGTCGCAGGGGACGGCATGGCCGTAGCGGGTGACGACGAGGCCGTCGAGCGGGCCGTCCCAGGCGTCTTCGACGGCGCGGGCCATGGCGGCGGAGGCCTTGCCGGCGCCGAGCACGATCAGGCGGCCCTTCGGGCGCGGCGGCAGATGCGGCGGCAGGCAGAGTTCGGGACGGGCCGAGGCGATCGCCGCCTCGAACAGGCGGACGAGGAAGGCGCGGGGATCGCCGAGGGGCGAGACGTCGGACATGGGCGGGGCCTCCGAAGGCGGCGATCTTGGCGCGAGTTTCGGGCGCCCGCAACGGGGTGCCGCGGCGAGGTGGGTCGCGGCCGGCGCGAGGCTGGTGGCGGCGCCCTGACATGTTAAGGTCGACGTCGGACCTGCTTCGCATCGCCGGGCGGTCCACCCGCGCCGGTCGCAACAACAGAGGATGGCCCACCGATGACCACCCGTGCCGACACCGCCGCCGAGGGCGAGAAGGATCGCCCGCTGTTCGACGACATCCGCCTGCTCGGCCAGATCCTCGGCGACATCGTGCGCGAGCAGGACGGCGAGGCCGCCTTCGAGGTGGTGGAGGCGATCCGGCGCCTGTCGGTCGCCTGGCAGCGCGACGCCGACGCCGAGGCGGGGCGCAATCTCGACGCCCTGCTCGAGCGGCTGAGCCCGCCGGAGACGGTGTCGGTGATCCGCGCCTTCACCTATTTCTCGCATCTGGCCAATCTCGCCGAGGATCGCCACCATCTTCGCCGCCGCGCCGCGCATCGGGCGCGCGAGGAGCATCGCAACGGCTCGCTCGAGAAGGCCTTCGACCGGTTCCGCGAGGCGGGGATCGACGGGGCGGCGGTGGCGCGGGCGCTGCAGCGGGCATGGGTGTCGCCGGTTCTGACCGCGCATCCGACCGAGGTGCAGCGGCAGAGCATTCTCGACGCCGAGCGGGCGATCGCGGCGCTGCTGGCCGAGCGCGACCGGTTGCACACCGCGGCGGAGCGGGCGGCCAACGAACGGGCGATCAAGGCACGGGTGGCGCAGCTGTGGCAGACGCGGCTGCTGCGTTTCGTCAAGCTGACGGTCGAGGACGAGATCGAAAACGCGCTCGGCTACTACCGCTCGACCTTCCTCACCGAGATCCCGAAGCTCTATGCGCGGATCGAGGAGTTGACCGGCGCGTCGGTGGCACCGTTCTTCCGGATGGGCAACTGGATCGGCGGCGATCGCGACGGCAATCCCAACGTCACCGCGGCGACGCTGGTGACGGCCTTGACCCGGCAGGGCGACATCGCGCTCGAGCATCATCTCGACGAGGTGCATGCGCTGGGGCGGGAGCTGTCGGTGTCGGGCATCCTGGTGGCGCAGTCGGCGGAGATGAAGGCGCTGGCGGAGGCCTCGCCGGACGTCAGCGCGCAGCGCCAGGACGAGCCCTATCGGCGGGCGCTGGTCGGGATCTATGCGCGGCTGGCGGCGACGCGGGAGAAGCTGACCGGCGGGCGCAGCCGGCGCGGCGCGGTCGGGCGGGCGGCGCCCTACGCCAGCGCGGCGGAGTTTCTCGCCGATCTGCGGGTGATCGAGGATTCGCTGGTGCGCAATCACGGCGCCTCGATGGTGCCGATCCGGCTCGGGCCCTTGATGCGGGCGGTCGAGGTGTTCGGCTTCCATCTGGCGACGACCGATCTCAGGCAGAGTTCGGACCAGCACGAACTGGTGGTGGCCGAGCTCCTCTCGGTGGCGCGGGTGGAGGCGGACTATCTCGGCCTCGACGAGGCGGCGCGGGTGGGGCTGCTGATGCGGCTGCTCGGCGATCCGCGGCCGCTGCGGGTGCCGAGCGTCGGCTATTCGGAGCTGACGACGTCGGAACTGGCGATCTTCGAGACGGCGCGGCGGCTTCGCGCCGATTTCGGGCGCGAGGCGATCCGCCACTACATCATCTCCCACACCGAGACGGTCAGTGATCTGCTCGAGGTGCTGGTCCTGCAGAAGGAATGCGGGATGATGCAGGGCACCGTCGGGCCGGGGTCGCCGGCGACGGTCGATCTCGTCGTCGTGCCGCTGTTCGAGACGATCGAGGATCTGCGCGCCGCCGAGCCGATCATGCGGGCGTTCTACGAGCTGCCGGGCATCGAGGCGATGGTGCGCTCGTCGGGGGCGGAGCAGGACATCATGCTCGGCTACTCGGACAGCAACAAGGACGGCGGCTATTTCACCTCGACCTGGGAGCTCTATCGCGGCTCGACGGCGCTCGCCCGGCTGTTCTCGACCAAGCCGGGGATCGCGCTGCGCCTGTTCCACGGCCGCGGCGGGGCGGTGGGGCGCGGCGGCGGGCCGTCCTACGAGGCGATCGTCGCGCAGCCTCCCGGCACGGTGAAGGGGCAGATCCGGCTGACCGAACAGGGCGAGGTGATCAACGCCAAATATGCCAATCCGGACATCGGCCGGCGCAATCTCGAGACGCTGATGGCGGCGGCGCTCGAGGCGAGCCTGTTGCAGCGGGCGGAGAAGGCGCCGCCGGAGTTCTTCGACCTCGCCGAGAAACTGTCGGTGGCGAGCCGGGCGGCCTATCGGGCGCTGGTCTACGAGACGCCGGGTTTCACCGACTATTTCTTCGCGGCGACGCCGATCGCCGAGATCGCTCAGCTCAACATCGGCTCGCGGCCGGCGTCGCGCAAGGCGACGCGGCGGATCGAGGATCTGCGCGCCATCCCGTGGGGCTTCTCGTGGGGGCAGAGCCGGGTGACGCTGCCGGGCTGGTACGGCTTCGGTTCGGCGATCGCGGCGGTGACGGCGGAGGCGCCGGAGGCGACGGTGGCGGTGCTCCGGCAGATGAACGCCGAGTGGCCGTTCTTCCGCACGCTGATCTCCAACATGGACATGGTGCTGGCCAAGGCGGATCTGCGGGTGGCGCGGCGCTATGCCGATCTGGTGCCGGATCGCGAACTCGCGGCGCGGATCTTCGCCGAGATCGAGGCGGAGTGGCGGCGCACGGTCGAGGCGCTGGCCCTGATCACCGGATCGAGCGACCGGCTCGCCGACAATCCGACGCTCGCCAGGTCGATCGCCCATCGCTTCGCCTATATCGCGCCGCTCAACCATCTGCAGGTCGAGCTGCTCCGGCGGTGGCGGCGCGGGCAGACCGAGGACAAGACGCAGCGCGGCATCCTGATTTCGATCAACGGCATCGCCGCCGGGTTGCGCAACACCGGCTGAGCGGGAGGGGCGCATGAAGATCGCGGTGGCGACCAAGGCGTGGGAGACGGTCTCGGGCCATGCCGGACAGACGCGGACGTGGCTGGTGTTCGACCTTGCCGGCCTCGGTGCCGGGGCGGCGCTGCCGGCGCCGGAGCGGGTGGAACTGACCAAGGAGCAGGTGTTCCATCATTTCCACGACGACGGGCCGCATCCGCTCGACGGGGTGGAGATGGTGGTGACGGCGAGTGCCGGCGACGGGTTCGTGCGGCACATGAAGACGCGCGGCGCCGAGGTGGTGATCAGCGGCGAGAGCGATCCGACGCGGGCGCTCACGCGCCTGATCGCCGGCGAGGCGCAGCCCGATCCGCGGTTCGACGTCACGACGAGCCTGTGCAAGCTGCGCGACCTGTTCTCGCGCTACTGACGCCGAGCGACCGGCGGGGCCGGCAACGGTTTCTTTCGACGCGTCGGCTAGGGTCTGGTCTCGAGGTCTCGTCGCGACGGCGGGACGGACGCGACATGGGCGGCGGAGGAGATGCGTGCGGGCGTGGGCACGGACAGGCGGGGAGCGCCGGGGATGAGCGGCTGGATCGCGCGGCTGGAGAGCCATGCGATGGTGGCGGCGGCGGCGTCGCTCACCCTCAAGATCGCCGGTTCGGTGCTGGCGCTGGTGCTGTTCGTGCTGGCGGCGCGGGCGCTCGACGTCGCCGACTACGGCCGGCTGGTGATGCTGTTCAACGCCGCCTCGCTGGTCGCGGTGGTGGCGATGGCCGGGCAGGATACGCTGATCCTGCGCTCGTGGGGCGAATATGCCGAGCGCGATCCGGCGGCGGCGCGGGCGGTGCTGCGGTTCGGCGCCGTGGTGGTCGGCAGCGGGGCGACGATCGCGGCGCTCGGCACGGCGGCGGTGCTGGCGATGGTCGACGGCGGGCTCGATGCGGCGACGATCGCCGCGGTGGCGGCCTTCGCGGCGACGCAGACGGTGGTCGGCTATGCCGGCAACACGGCGCGGGCGATCGGCGGTGCGGTGCGCTCGGAGACGGTGCGGGAACTGGTGTGGCGGCTGCCGCTGTTCGCCTTCGTGGCGGCGGGGCTCGTCGGGGCGGTGCCGTTCGGGGTGCTCGGCTTCTTCGTGGTGGCGGTCGTCGGACAGGTGGTGGCGATCGCGGCCTTCGCCGTGGTGGTGGTGCGCGGGCTGCCGGCGACGGTGCGGGCGGCGCGGCCGGGGCCGATGCAGCGCGAATGGATCGGCCGCAGCGTGGCCTTGACGGCGGCGGTGGCGAGCGAGGCGGCGCATCAATATGCCGACGTGCTGATGGTCGGGTTCGTACTGGGGCCGGAGGCGGCGGCGGGCTATTTCGTGATCGCGCGGATCGCCGGGGTGTTCCCGATGCTGACGTCGGGGCTGCACAATTACACCTCGGCCAAGGCGGCGATGCTCCACTACGCCGGCGAGACCGAGGCGCTGCGGCGTCTGCTCGCCCAGGTGACCGGGCTCGCCTTCGTGTTCGTGGCGGGACTGCTGACGGCGATCGTGCTGGCGCAAGGACCGCTGCTCGGGCTGTTCGGCGAGGCCTATGTCGGATACGGCGGGCCGCTGGTGGCGCTGTCGGCGATCACCGCCTTTGCGACGCTCACCGGGCCGGGCTCGACGCTCCTGATGACCATGGGGCTCGACGTCGTCTATCTGAAGCTGGTGGTGACGTCGCTGGCGGTGCGGATCTCGTGCCTGCTGGTCATGGCGCCGGCGTGGGGCGTGTGGGGGGCGGTGCTGGCGGTGGGGGCGGCGGTGGTGCCGCTGTCGACGGCGGCGGCGGCGACCTGCGCGCGGCGCTTCGGGGTCGATCCGAGCATCGTCGGGGTCGGGCGGCGGCTGGTCGCCCGGGTCCGGCGGTGAGGCGGCAGCATTCGTAAACCCAAGCAGGCGATCGTCGCATCGCGGGCCGGCGAGCCGGCTCGGGTCGGGCGACGGTTAGGGGTGTCTTCAGAAGACCTGGTCTAGACTGCGGTGGATAGCGAGAGACGACCGCCGGCGATTTCGTCGGACAGAGGACGCCCCCGATGAGTCGAATCCCCAAGATTCTGCACTACTGCTTCGGTATGGCCGCCGACTTCGGCGGCAAGCCGTGGAGCCTCGAGCATCACGTCTGCGTGGCCAGTGCGATCGAGCGCATCCGCCCGGAAGCGACCTACTTCTACTACGAGTACGAGCCGCAGGGGCCGTGGTGGGAGCTCACCAAGGCGCTGGTGACGCCGGTGGCGATCCGCGCGCCGCGCGAGATCTTCGGCCGGCCGGTCGACCATCCGGCGCATCGCGCCGACGTGGTGCGGCTCGAAAAGCTGATCGAGCACGGCGGCATCTATCTCGATTCCGACGTGTTCGTGCATCGCGACTTCGCCGATCTGCTCGACAATTCGACGGTGCTCGGCACCGAAGCGATGGGGCGCACGGTCTACGGCACCGCCAATGCGGTGATCGTCGCCGAGCCGCAGGCGCCGTTCCTGCGGCGCTGGTATGCGCGCTACGACACGTTCCGCGGATCGAAGGGGCGGTACTGGAGTGAGCATTCCGTGCAGCTGCCGAACCGTCTGGCCCAGCAGCACGGCGACGAAGTGACGATCCTGGGGCCGCGGGCGTTCTTCCATCCGATCTGGCTCCTGACCGAGCTCGAGCGGATCTTCCATTCGACCGAGACGATCGTCTTCGACGACACCTATGCCACGCATCTGTGGGACGGGCGGTCGTGGCGCTACACGCACGGTCTGACGCCGGGCGACGTCCGTCGTCACCCGAGCAACTTCCATCGCTGGGCCGAACCCCATCTCGCCGGTCTGCCGGACGACTACGGGGCGGAGGGGCCGGCGATCGACTGGGAGAGCCGCCTGCCGAGCCGGATGGAGATCCTACGGGAAAAGCTGAAGCGGATCGCCTATTACGAGCCGAAATATGCTCTGCTCGGTCGATGGTCGACGAAGGCGTGACGGCCGACCGGCGAGGGAGGGGGCGTGTCCGATCCGCGTGAGATCTTCGACGGGGTCGTTCGATTCCGCGAGCAGGCGATGCGAGCGTTGCAGCTCGGCCTGTTCGTCGCGATCGTCGTCTTCTCGACCGGCACGTTCAATCCGAAGTTCATCGACACCGGCGCCGACTTCGTCCAGCAGGCGATCATCGAGGTGCTGTGGATCGCCATCGTGGCGACGATCCTGCCGAAACTGCGGTCGCTGAGCTTTTCCGTCGACGATGGACTTCTGACGATCTGTGCACTGGTGTTCTGGGCGGCGTTGACGGCGGCCTGGGCGGGCACCGGCATGGCCTCGCCGATGAAGGCGGTGGCGATGACCTTCAACACCGTCGGCGTGTTTCTGCTGGTGGCGGCGATCGGCATCGAGGCGGTGGTGGAGACGGCGATCGTCGGGCTGGTGATCCTGGTGGGGGGATCGCTGGTGCTGGTCGTGGTGCGGCCGGACATCGCACTGCTCGACACGTGGATGCACGCCGGGCAGTGGGCGGGCGTGTTCGACCACAAGCAGACGCTCGGCATCACGGCGGCAATCCTGGTGTTCTGTTCCGGGCTGCGGTTTTCGGCGCATCGATCGACCGCGATGCGGATCCATCACGGGCTGGCGGTGGTGGTGGCGACGATCTGTCTGATCGGCGCGGGGTCGCGCGGCGGGTTGGTGCTGGCGGCGGCGGCGATCGGGCTCAGTCTGGTGGCGTCGTGGAACCGGCAGGCGGATGCGGTGATGGCGTGGCTGCCGGTCGGGGCGATGGCCGTCTCGACGGCGTTTCTGGTCACGCTGTGGGTGAGCGATCTCGATCATCTGCCGATCGGCGAGGAGGGGGTCGACTTCACCGAGCGCACCAAGATCTGGAAGCACGTGCTCGACAACATGACGCCGGGAACGACGGTGTTCGGCGCCGGGATCAACGGGTTCTGGGCGCAGAAGCAGGTGGAGGACCTGTTTCGCGGCGCGCACGGCTGGTTCCTCGACAATTTCCACTGCGGCTTTCTCGCCGTCTTCGCCGAGACCGGGGTGATCGGGGCGACGCTGTTCGTCGTTCTCACCGGTCTGGTGGTGGTGTCGGCGCTGCGTCGGCGCCGGGGGGGCGGCGGCGGGCTCGGACCGCTGATCTACGGCTTCATCGGCCTGTTCTACGTCATCAACATCACCGAGACCTATTTCCTGCGCTCGACGAACTTCATGTCGACGCTGTTCTTCGCGCTGTTGTTCCACCTGTTCGGGCGGCCGCGGATCGCCGACGATGCGGCGGTGGCATCCGGGGTGGTGCGGTCGGGCGGAGGCGCGATCGCCGGGGCGCCGTCAGTGGGCCGGTGAGGCGGTGGAGCGGGCGCGGACGACGGCGCCGATGCTCGGGTCGATGCCGAGGCGGCGGGTGCAGACGACGGCGAGGCCGACGACGAAGGGCACCAGGACGATCATCGCGGCGGCGACGGCGCCGTCGACACCCCAGAACGGCACCAGCAGGACGAGCGTGGCGAGGCGGGCGGCGAGGGCGCCGATCACCAGCTCGAGATAGAGGAGCTCGGCGCCCATGGCCTGCATCAGCAGCGGCGCGGGGCCGGCCAGGGTCGCGGTGCCGGTGACCAGACACATGGCGACGAGTTCGGGCCACCAGACGCGATATTCCTCGCCGAACAAGGCGAGCAGCGAACCGCCGGCGACGGCAATCAGCGTCCAGGCGACGAGCACCAGGACGAGGGCCAGGGCCATGACCTGGGCCATCAGGCGGCGCAGGTCGTCGTCACGGCCGGCGTAGTGGAGCGCGGCGATCTTCGAGGCCGAATAGGTGTGGATGCCCGAGGTCAGCATCGGGAAGACGTTGGCGATGCGCAGGATCACGAAATAGCCGGCGGCGGCGTCGGGGCCGACCAGGAAGCCGACGAGGACGACGTCGGCATATTGGTGGGCGGCCTCGGTCAGGGCGGCGCCGGTGATGGCGAGCGAGCGGCGGGTCCAAACGGCGAGGTGCCAGACCGGGCGGGCGTGGCGCACCGCGTCGGGCAGGTGGCGGTGGACGGCGCGGGCGAGCCAGACGACGGTGACGAGTTGGCCGACGGCGGCGACGGTGAGGAAGCCGGCGAGGTCGGCGGTGCCGCCGCCGACGGTGGCGACGGCGAGGGCGGCGACCAGCGGCAGGCGCCAGAACAGTTCGCGCGGCGGTTCGGAGCGGGCCGAGCCACAGACGACGCGGGCGAGGCCGCCGACGAAATGCAGCAGCGTCTGGGTGACGAGAAAGGCGGTGGCGGCGAGAAGCGCGGCGTCGGAGAGGCCGTCGTCGACGGCGAGCGACCAGACGACCCAGAGGGCGGCGACGACGGTGGCGCCGAGCGCGGCGGCGGCGAGACCGAACCGCAGGATGCCGGCGGCGGCGCCGGGATCGTCGGCGGCATATTCGCCCCAGGCGCGTTGCATGTGCATGTCCTGGCCGAAGACGGCGACGACGGCGGCGAAGGACACCAGATTGAAGGCGACGACGAGGTGGCCGAAGGCGGTGACGTCGACGACGCGGGCGGCGAGGGCGAACATCACCAGGGCGGCGGCCGAACCGCCGGCCTTGGCGATCAGCGTGAACAGGGCACCGAAGACCGGCATGCGGCGCAGGCGGGCGAGGCGTTGGATCATCGCGCGCCTCCCCGGGGACGGAACCACGGCTCGATCAGCGGGTCGAGGGCGCGCAGCCGCGGGCGGAGGACGGCGCCGTCGATCACCTCGAGGGTGCCGGCGCGGTTGACGGTGTGCAGGCGGCCGCCGGGCCAGTGTGGGCCGGGGGCGATGCGACGGCGCGGCACCTGGGTGAAGCCGTCGTCGTCGAGGCGGGTGACCTCGGCGACGGTGACGGCGCGGCCGTATCCGGCGAGGCAGTCCTGCACCGGGCGGAACAGGCGGCCGTCGGCGACCCAGGGGCAGCCGGCCGGGCGGGCGGCGGCGGCGTCGATCAGGACCGGGTCGAGGGCGTGACGGCGCCAGGGGCCGTAGACGGAGGGCGCGGAGCGGATGGTCAGCATGTCCGACCAGCCGCCGAGACCGTCCTCGTCGGTGGCGAACATCCACCAGCGGCCGGCCCATTCGACCAGCGAGGCGTCGGAGACGACGGCGTCGTCGACCAGGGTGGCGACGCGCTCCCAGCGGTCGGGGAAGGCGATGCAGCGATAGAGGCCGAGGTCGCGGCGGGCGGTGCTCTCGGGCATGAGATGGAGGACGCCGTCGACCACCACCGGGAAGGGATAGGAGAGATGCCAGGGCTCTTCGACGATCGGGCGGGCCGGGCCGGTCGGACCGTCGGGGCCGAAGGGGACGACCGAGATGCGGCCGCGGTCGGTGGCGTGGTCGAAGTCTTCGACGAAGACCACGGTCTCCCCTTGCCAGATCACCGGGAAGGGGTCGGCATGGAAGCGGGTGCCGGCGTCGGGCAGCGGGCGGAAGGGGGTGGCGAAGCCGGCGCCGTCGACGAGGCCGGGACCGTCGACGCGGCGCCAGCCGACCCGCCAATGGGGGGTGGCGAAGACCAGACGGGCGACGGTGCGGGCGAGATCGTGGGCGAGGGTCGCGGCGACGGCGCGCAGCGGCGAGCGCTCGGCCGGCGCGTCGAGCGCGAGGTCGGGCGCGACGGGGCGCGGGCGGCCGGCGATCTCGGCGGCGAGACGGACGGCGAGGAGGTGGGTGGTGCGGGCACCGACGGTGGCGAGCGCCTCTCCGAGGCCGTGGGCCCGTTCGAGCGAGGGACGGGCGCGTTCCAGGACGGCGCCGTCGCCGTCGACGACGGTGACGAGGGGGGCGCGGCCGGCGGCGAGGGCGGCGACGAGGGCGTCTTCGCCGGGGTGGCCGTCGAAGGCGAGACGCCACAGGCGGGCGCCGGCGGGCAGCGGCGCGGCGGCATCGCCCTCGGTGAGGTCGAGGACGAGGTCGGGGCGATGCTCGGCGTCGGGCTGCGGGGCGATCTCGGCGGCGGCGATCGGGTCGGCGCCGCTCGGACGGCCGCGGCGGACGATCAGGCGATCGAGTTCGAGGGCGAGGGCGAGCAGGCGGGGGGCGGGCCGGCCGGGGGTTTCGACGAGGCGGACCGAGGCGCCGACGGCGAGGCAGGCGGCGGCGAGATCGGCCATCCAGCGGCGAGCGCGGTCGGGGGTGACGCGGAGCCAGATCCTCATGCCGGGGGTGCCACGGCGAGGACGCGATCGACGAGGTCGGCGTAGGCGTCGATCATGGCGTCGAGACGGTAGCGGTCGTGCAGGGCGCGGCCGGCGGCGGCGAGGTCGGCGGCGAGCGCCGGGTCGGCGAGGATGCGGTCGACGGCAGCGGCGAAGGCGGCGGTGTCGGTGGGGTCGACGAACAGCGCCGCCGGGCGGTCGTGCCAGGTCAGAACCTCGTGCAACACACGGAGATCGGAGGCGATCACCGGAACGCCGGCGACGGCGGCCTCGAGGCCGGCGAGGCCGAAGGTCTCGGACGCGGAGGGGAAGACGAAGGCGTCGAGGGCGGCGAGAAAGTCGCCGATGCGGCTCGGCAGCAGTTCGCCGAGGAAGCGGACGCGCTCGGCGACGCCGAGGCCGGCGGCGAGGCGCTCGAGCTCGCCGCGGGCCGGGCCCTGACCGGCGAGGAGCAGGTGCAGGTCGGGCCGACGCGGCAACAGGCGCAGGGCGCAGTCGAGACGCTTGGCGGGATGGAGGCGGGCGGCGCAGCCGATGACCGCGGCGTCCGGCGGCAGGCCGAAGGCGGCGCGGGCGGCGGCGCGGTCGAGCACCCCGGTCTTGACCTCGCAGCCGTAGGGCACGCGGACGAGGCGGGCGCGATAGGCGGCCGGATAGGTCGAATAGAAGGCGTGGGTGTCGTCGGAATTGGTGGTGATCACCCGGTAGAGGCCGAGGCTGCCCCACAGGCGGTCGAGCAGGGTGGCGACCAACGGCACCAGGGCGGGCGAGGACACCTGATTGGCGACGACCGGGGCGTGGCCGGCGGCGCGGACCAGCGGGGCGCCGAGGGTGTTGCCCCAGTGCTGGAAGGTGAAGACGACGTCGGGCCGCCAGTCGGCGATGCGGCGGCGGGTGGCGAGGACGAAACGCAGCAGGGCGAGCGGGCTGTGCGGCCGCTCGTGGGTGCAGAACTCGACGCTGGCGAGATCGGGAGCCCCGCCGGTGCGGTCGTAGAAGAACAGGTGATGGACGAGGTGGCCGCGCGCGACGAGGCCGGCGCCGACGAGCCGGGAGATCTCCTGGGCTCCGGCGTTCTCGGCCTGGGTCTGGACGAGCAGGACCCGCGCGCGCCGCCGGGAAGGGCGCGCGGCGAGACCGTCGTCGATGTGACCTGATGCTGACATCGCTCCTCGTGGCGGTCTGGGCGAGTGACGATCCGCCTGCGTTCGACGCCGCTCGATTCGATCGCGCCGCGGCGACCTCGTCGAACCGCTCCGACCCTACACCAGCGGCAGGGTCGAAAAAAACCGTTTCTCGGCGGTCACGTGCCACCGGCGGTTTATTCGGCGGGAATTTCGTCGTCGTGGTTTCCGGCGACGGCGATCGATCGAATTCGAACGATTGCCCCAATTGTTCAGTAGGCTTAACAGAAACCGATACCGCTCTATTTAGGACTCGCAAAACAGTCGCTGACAGGATGGCATCACAAACAGGCGCCGAAAGCGCAGGACTCGGGAAGGACGATCGATGTCGTCGGTCCACATGGCCACCATGCCACCACCCAGAGCGGTCGGAGAGACTCACGTGACGTCGCAGAGCGGCGGAATCGATCAACGGCAAGAGCGGGGTACCGTCGTCACGGTCGGCGGGCTGCCGATCACGGCGGTCGATCGGCCGCAGGCGGCGCGGGACATCGCGGCGGCGGCGGAGGCGCATCGGCGTCAGGGTGGTCGGCCGGCCTACATCACCTCGGCCAACGGTCAGGTGCTGGCGTTGTGCGGGCGCGACGCGGAGGTCCGCGATCTGTTCCTGGCGGCCGACGTGATTCATTCCGACGGCATGCCGATGGTGTTCGTCTCACGCTTCCTGTCGCGGCATCCGCTGCCGGAACGGGTGGCGACCACCGATCTCGTCCACGACGTCATGGCGATTTCGGCCGAGCACGGGCTCAGGCACTTCCTGCTCGGGGCGACGGCGGAGGTCAATGCGGCGGCGATCGAGAATCTGCGGCGTCTCTATCCGGACGTCCCCGAGATCGGCGGGCGACACGGCTATTTCGGCGACGACGAGGTCGAGGCGGTGATCGCCGAGATCAATGCGGCGCGGCCGGACGTGCTGTGGCTCGGGCTGGGCGTGCCGAAGGAACAGCGGTTCGTCGTGGCGCATCGCGACCGGTTGACCGGGGTCGGGGTGATCAAGACCGCCGGCGGGTTGTTCGACTTCCTGTCGGGGCTGAGGCCGCGGGCGCCGATGTTCCTGCAGCGCATGGGCCTCGAATGGGCGTGGCGGGCGGCGCTCGAACCGCGTCGGCTGGGCAAGCGCTATCTCGACACCAACTGGGCGGCGCTGCGGCTCCTGCTGACGCGCACCTTCTGACGTCGCCGGCCGAATGCAGACCTTCCGAGCAACCCGCCCGACTTCCGTCGGGCGGGTTGCTCGCGTCGTGCGGTCGTGCCAGCCTGTCGGCGAGGGCGCGAACGGAGGATCGAGCGGTGGCGAGGACGACGGCACTCGCGGTGGTCGCGATCGTGGCCGGGGGGATCGCGGCGTGGACGGGCGGCGCAGAGGCCGCCGGGTTCTTCGGGCGCGGCGTCAACATCCTGTGGAGCGACGGGATGTGGGATCCGCCCTATCGCTCGGATTTCGATCCGCGCACCCTCGGGCGGCTGAAACGGATGGGGTTCGAGCACGTGCGGCTCAATCTGCGGCCGTTCGATCATCTCGACGCGGCGGGGCGGCTCGACGATCGCTACCTCGGCACGATGCGCGGGGTGATCGACGCGGCGCTCGACGCCGGACTCAAGGTGGTGGCCGACGTCCACGAATATCATTTCTGCCAGAAGGAGGCGGAGGGCTGCGAGAAGAAGCTCGCGGTCACCTGGCGGGAGCTGGCGGTGCGGCTCGCCGACTACGACGAGCGGGTGGCGTTCGAAATCCTCAACGAGCCGGGCGGGCCGGTGAAGCTCGATCGCTGGGGACGGATGGTGCGCGACAATCTGGCGACGATCCGGCGGAGCAATCCGACGCGGCGGGTGATCGTCAGTCCCGGCGAAGGCGGCACCCACGACAAGCTGGCGAGCCTCGAGGTGCCGGCGAACGATCCCTTCGTGGTCTTGACCGTCCACTACTACGATCCCTTCGCCTTCACCCATCAGGGGACGCCGTGGAGCAGTCAGAAGGGGACGAGTGGGGTCGTCTGGGGCAGTCGTGCCGAGCACGAGCAGGTGTGGCGCGACTTCGACCGGGTCGCCGATCTCGCCGCCAAGGCGAAGCGGGAGGTCTATCTCGGCGAGTTCGGCGTCTACGACGTCGCCGACCCGCAGTCGCGGTTCTGCTGGCTGCGTACGGTGGTCAAGGCGGCGGAGGCGCGGGGCTGGTCGTGGGCCTATTGGCAGCTGACCTTCGACTTCCGCCTGATGCGCGAGAAGCCGGAGCGGTGGAACGACTGGGTGGTGGCGGCGCTGCAGCCCAAGGGCGACGACGACCTGTGCCGGCCGCCGAGACCGGGCTCGGAGTGAGAGCCTTCTCTGATTGGGCTCCGAGGCGACGGGCGGTTCAGCCGACGGAGCGGCCGAGGTCGAAGGCGGCGACGACGGCGCGTTCGGGATCGGCGGTCCAGCGGGCGAGCACGGCGTCGAGGCGGTCGCGACCGTCTTCGAGCACGTCGACGACGACGAGAACGAAGGGCAGATCGCCGTCTTCGGGTGCATCGCCGTCGAGGGCGGGGCCGGCATCGGAACAGGCGATCACCAGATCCCAGCCGCCGTCGGGCGGGGTCGGATCGGGAGTGGCGTCGTCGACCACGGCGACGTGGCGGTCGCCTCGGTCGATCGCATCGGCGAGGGTGTCGGCGAGGGCGGTCGGGGCGGCGCCGGAGACGGCGAGGGCGAGCAGGGTCGAGCCCGGGGCGCGATCGGCGTGATCGGCGAGGACACGGGCGAAGGCGGCCAGGGCGACGGCCGGCGCCTCCTCGTCGGGACGGCTGAGGTCGGCGACCAGCGGCACGCCGCGATCTTCGAGAACGCGCAACAGGCGACGACGGCGACGCTCGGGCGAGCGCTGCGGCGCTTCCTCGCGCGGCCGGGCGGCGAGTTCGGCGAGGCGGCGATCGAGATCGTCGCCCTCGGCTTCGGCTTCGATTTCGGCGGCAGCGGCCGGCGGTGACGGCGCGGGCGCGGTGGTCGGCTCGGCGACGAGCGGAGTGGGCACGGGTGGAGCGGCGACGAGTGGAGCGGCGAGCGCGGTCGGCGCGGCGGCTTCGGGCTCGCGGCGTCGGCGGCGCGGTGCCGGTTCGGCGGCGGCTGCGACCGGCGTCGCGACGGTCGGAGCCGCGGCAGTGGGGGCGGCGACGGTCGTGATGGTGACCGGGATTG